>FLOH01000063.1_pt1 | contig 338983 bp, 271 predicted proteins | sample 756751 | NCBI WGS metagenome assembly FLOH01 (sample SAMEA4026879, study PRJEB14308) | marine metagenome | biome: coastal water; material: water | depth 74 m | reverse complement strand
AACCGAAGTCCCGACATAAGTGAAACGTTTGTCGGGAAGCTACTGGCGCATGGTGATGATCTGACCGGAGTCTGCGATCATCAGTAAACCTTTTCAATTCCAGTGGCGAAGCGCTGAGGCTTAACCGAAGTCCCGACATAAGTGAAACGTTTGTCGGGAAGCTACTGGCGCATGGTGATGATCTGACCTGAGTCTGAGAACATCAGTAAACCTTTTCAATTCCAGTAGCGAAGCGCTGAGGCTCAACCGAAGTCCCGACATAAGTGAAACGTTTGTCGGGAAGCTACTGGCGCAGGTTTCGCCGCAACGCGTGAGTGCCGCGTGACGAACCAATTTAAGAGCGCGGCAATGTAGATTCGGCTCTAGCCCTTCCAAATCTATTTCAAGCTGTTCTCGGCCGATTTAACAGTATTTGAGAGCAACATGGCAACGGTCATAAGACCAACACCGCCTGGGACGGGAGTAATTGCCGAAACTTTATCTAGAACAGCTTCAAAGTCCACATCTCCTGTCAGACGATATCCCTTTTCAAGACTCGCATCGTCAACCCGGTTAATACCTACATCAATTACCACTGCACCTTCTTTTACCATATCAGCACCAATAAACTCAGGTACTCCCGCAGCTGCAATCAATATGTCAGCCTGACGCGTATGCAGACCCATATCTGGAGTACGTGTGTGTACCAGGGTTACTGTTGCATTTCCCATTGCCCGCTTCTGAATCATCAGATTCGCCATTGGCTTCCCAACAATATTTGAGCGACCGACAACCACAACATGCTTACCTTCAGTTTCGATATTGTAGTATTTCATAATCTCAAGAATGCCGGCTGGTGTGCAAGAGACAAATCCATCGAGCCCGAGAACCAATTTTCCCACACTTACAGGATGGAATCCATCCACATCCTTTTCAGGATTAATCGATTCAATAATTAATTGATCTTCAATATGGTTTGGTAGAGGCAATTGAACCAGTATCCCATGCACTTTTGGATCACTATTCAGACGTTCTACCGTTGCCAAAACATCTGCTTCGCTGGTTTCAGCAGGGAGACGGATAACTTCCGAGTTAAAACCCAGCTGTCCACTCTGGCGCTCCTTGGAACGAACATAGCTCTGTGAAGCTGGATCCTCACCCACCAGGACCACTGTTAACCCAGGAACGACTCCCTGTCGTTTCAGATTGGCAATTCGATCCCGCAAACCTTCCTTGACCGCTTCTGCAACAGCCTTCCCTGCTAATATTATGGGATCATTTGGCAAGAGCCGTACTCCTCGATTCACGAATCACAACGACCTTAATTTGACCGGGATAAGTCATCTCTGCTTCAATCCTACCGGCAATTTCAAGGGATAATGTTTGAGCCCTGGCATCATCAATCTTATCACTTTCCACCATAACTCGAACTTCACGACCAGCCTGAATCGCGTATGATTTTAAAACACCCTCAAAACCGGTGGCTATGCCCTCAAGATTTTTTAGCCGTTTAATATAACTTTCAAGTGTATCACCCCTGGCCCCCCGCCTTGATCCGCTAATGGCATCAGCCGACTGAACCAGGGCTGAAATTGGTCCCGTCATGGGTACTTCCTCGTGATGGGATTCAATGGCATTCACGACAACTTCAGGCTCGCCAAATTTCCTGGCATACTCACCACCAATCAATGCATGGGTACCATCTGTATTTCTGTCAATAGCTTTACCAAGATCGTGGAGAAACCCTGCACGTCTGGCAATGACGCCATCAATCCCTAATTCTGCTGCCATGAGACCCGTCAACCAGCCAACTTCTATACTATGTTTTAAGATGTTTTGACCATAACTGGTCCTGTATTTCAGTCGACCAATCAGCGCCATGATCTGAGCGTGCATTGGGGGAAGATGTAATTCAGCTAAAGCTTCCTCTGCGGCCATGCGCATTTCCTCATCCACTTGAGTAGTCGCTTTAATAACCATTTCCTCAATGCGCGAAGGATGGATTCTCCCGTCCTGGACCAGATTGGTCAAGGCAACCCGGGCAATTTCACGTCTGACAGGGTCAAATCCTGAAAGAACGACAGCTTCAGGTGTATCGTCTACAATAAGCTCCACCCCTGTGAGTTGTTCAAAGGTTCTTATATTTCGACCTTCTCGACCAATAATACGACCCTTCATCTGATCGGATGGCAACTCCACAACGGAAACAGTAGATTCGGCGGTGTGGTCAGCGGCTGAACGCTGAATGGCGGAAATTACAATTTTGTTCGCCTCTTTCGTCGCTGTAGCAACTGCTGTTTCCCTGATTTGTTTGGCAAGTACTGCAGCTTCAGCCTGGGCGATCTCTTTTAAGTTTTCAATCAGTGTGTTTTTAGCCTCATCCTGAGTCATCCTGGCTATGGTTTCCAAGCGCTCGTTCTCTTGTTGGACGAGCTCATCATAGCGCATCTTTTCTGCATCCACTTCCTTCAAAGATTGTGATACCCGGGCCTCAGTTTTCCTGATCTCAAGTTCCTTGAGATCCAGGGCTTCGGACTTATCGTCTAATTTTATCTCACGATTGGATATATTTTTTTGGGCTTCTCTAACTTCCTGAAGTTTATTGTCGGCTTCTTGTTCAGCCCTTTGAATTATTGTTTGAGACTCTTCTCGGGCCTCTAACTCTTTTTCCTTTTTAATGGCAATGGCATCTTTTTCAGCCGTGGCCAGAATTTGCTCAGCCAGCATACCTGCATTTTTAGCATTTTGCTTAAAGGAATAAGAGACCAGGGGTATGGCAATGCCGAACCCTAAGATGACTGCGATTAACGGCAGAAATTGAGAAATATCCATAGGTTTCACCTTTCATATTAGAATGAAGACCTTTGGAAATTTTATGCCTGATAACAGGAGATCGGTGCGTTTACACCGCTATATTGAATTCAAAGCCTAAGTGCTAAGTGTTTCATCAATGAGTTCGGTAAGTGCTTGTACGCGCTCTTCGAAACGATTTTCTAAATTCTCTTTTTCTTGACGGGCTGAAAATAGTTCATCGGTAATATTCATTCCAGCCAAAATGGCTACCTTGCCCTCCGCTTGGGCAGTATTGGGGCCATCATCAATTTCTCTCATTTTCATATCGACGTAATTTGCGACTCCACTGATATAACTTGAATCTGCCTTACCTTTGATGGTATAGGACTTTCCATATATCGTGACTTGTACAGTATTATTGTCAGTGGTATTCATTACATCGTTCACTTATTTAGCTCACACACAGGCAGAATTCGCGTCATAAAATCTCCAGCTCCGCGTCGATCATTTCAATCATACTATTTAGCTGACTGCGAACAGCGGCCCTATTTCCAAAGCCACCGCCAGCAGATCGCTCTATGATCTGATTACGGAGAGAAAGGTTTTCTTTTTTTAGTAAACTCACATGAGCGACCAGTAATCTCACTTTGTCTTCAAATTTACTCAGGACATCATTTATCACGAGTTGGCCTCTCTTAATGCAGCGTTGTACGCGTTTTCCAATCCCTTAAGAATCCTTTTGAAATCTTTATCAATTTCTTTTTCAGTAAGGGTTCTTTTATTATTCTGAAAAACCAGTCGAAAGGTAAGACTTTTTTTACCACTTGCAATAGATTTTCCTTCATAGATATCGTATAAGCGGCTATATATTAAGTACTTACCAGCATTTTCGGTGATTACTTTTTCCAAATCTGAATACAGAATGCTTGAATCCACCATAAAGGATAAATCGCGTTCTACAGAAGGGAATACAGAAATGTTTTCATATTTTATCCTGGTATTCTGCCCCAGGGAAGCAGGGAGAAATATTTCAGCATAGACTCCAGTAACTTTTTTGCTACCAGCCTGATCTGCTCTTATTTTTCCCAATACCCCAATTTTTTCTTCCCCTAACACTATTGACAGGCTCTCTGATAACAGCAGGTGCTCCAGCGGGGAAAAAATAATATTTTCTTTAAATAGATCTGCAAATAAGGATGTTATTAAACCCTTCAAATGAAATAGATCTGCGGGAACAAGGCCTTGAGACCATTGTTGATTCTGAAGCTCACCTGATATCAAGATTGCCAGATGTGTGCGTTCTCTCGCACCCGTATCAACCCCTGAATCCAACGTAGAAACTTGCCCTATTTCAAATAATTTCAAATCTGATTGACGGCGGTTCACATTGTATGCCGCCGCCTTGATCATCCCTGAGAAAAGGGATGTTCGCATCGTTGCCATTTCACGCGAAAGCGGATTGGCTAAAATAAGTGCTTCTTCATCACCGAAAACAGTGGGATGCTCCTCCACACTCACCAGGCTATTGCCATAAATCTGATTAAAACCTGTAGCTGCCAGATGATCCATGACCTTTTCCCGCATCTGGTCAGGGGTCGTCTTGCTGGTTTTGTTGGCAATGCTAAAATGCTCTGGAGTGGGGATATTGTCGTAGCCATAGATACGGCCTACTTCTTCCACCAAATCTATTTCCCGGGTGATATCAGGCCGAAAAGTGGGTATCGTAACTTTAAATGTCTCATCGGCATGGTTCTGAACTTCCATACCAAGACCAGACAGGATAGTATTCATATTTTGAGATGTTATTTGAGTACCGAGTATTTTATTGCAACGAGCCACACGAAAATCCACTTCAACTGGTTGAATCTCAGTCGGATAGCTGTCCACCTGACCTCGGGTGAGCTCCCCTCCCGCCACTTCGATGATGAGACTGGCTAGCCGGTCCAGGGCATAAGGAATACCGTTTGGATCCGTTCCCCGCTCGAAGCGATGACTGGCATCTGTAGACAATTGAAGTTTGCGCGCTCCCCGTCGCACAACAACAGGATCAAAATAAGCGCTTTCCAGGACCAGATCAGTCGTGTCATCCTTAACTTCTGAATTCTCACCACCCATTACGCCAGCCACGGCGATGGGTTTCTTCGCATCACAAATCAAGAGGACGCTTGAATCCAGCTCGCGTTCTTTTCCATCCAGCGTGGTAATTTTCTCTTTTTCATTCGCCATTCGCACAACAATGCTTCCACCTTCAATATAACGTGAATCAAAAGTGTGGAGTGGATGACCAGTTTCCAATAAAACATAGTTGGCGGCATCAACAACGTTGTTGATGGAACGAATACCGGCAGTTTGCAGCCGCTGCCTCAACCAGGTTGGCGATTCAGATATTTTTACATTATTTACAATCCGGGCAGCATATCGTGGGCACGCATTTGAGTTTTGGATCTCCACCTTGAGCAGTTCTGAGGTCGCTGGACCAGTTTCAGTGAGTTTAAACTCTGGCTTGTGCATGGGGATATTCAATAAAGCCGAAAGATCGCGAGCCACACCAATATGGCCTAACGCATCGGAACGGTCGGGTGTTAAATCAAGCTCTAGAGAAACGTCATCTCCAGATAAATATCGGGTCATATCTGTTCCCAGCTTAGCAGCAGTATCTAAAACCATAATCCCAGCATGATTCTCAGATAATTCAAGCTCTCGTTCTGAACATATCATTCCATTGGAAAAGGCACCCCGGAGTTTTGCTTTTTTAATCACCATCCCGTTAGGAAAGGTTGTACCGATAGTTGCCACAGCAACTTTTTGACCTGCAGCCACATTTGGCGCGCCACAGATAATCTGATGCGGCTCCTCTTCGCCCATGTCGACCTGACACACACTAAGTTTGTCAGCATCAGGGTGTTGTTCCCGGGAAATCACATAGCCAACGCGGATTGATTTAAAGAAATCTGGGAATTGTTCTACAATATTGGCTTCAAGACCGATGGCCGTCAATTTTTGAGCCAGTTCAATAGGACTCAAGTCGATATCAATATATTGTTTAAGCCAATTGTACGAAATATTCATGGTTTTGCACCTGATCCCAGCATGTCACACCAAAGCAACATGCGCTGGATTGTATCCTTAAAATTGTTTTAAAAAGCGAACGTCATTCTCAAAAAATTGGCGGATATCGTGGATACCGTATTTAAGCATGGCAATCCGTTCAACGCCCATTCCAAAGGCATAACCGGTATATTTCTCTGAATCGTATGATACTGCATCGAAGACATTAGGGTCAACCATTCCACAGCCGCCAATTTCAAGCCAGCCGGTCTGCTTACAGACACGACATCCTTTGCCACTGCACAGAAAACAGGAAACATCGACTTCATTGCTCGGTTCAGTAAAGGGGAAAAAACTCGGGCGGAAACGCAACTTCACATCCTCGCCAAAATATTCACGGCAAAAGAGTTCTAAGGTAGCTTTGAGTTCACCAAGGGTAACATTTTCATCTACATAGAGACCTTCTATCTGATGAAACAAACAATAATGGCCTGCATCTATAGCTTCATTTCGATAGACCCGTCCGGGCATTATGGACCGAATGGGCGGTTGCTCTTCAAGCATAAGCCGGATTTGAACTGGGGATGTGTGGGTCCTTAACACGGAGCCATTCTGGACAAAGAAGGTGTCCTGCATATCCCGAGCAGGATGTTCTGGCGGAAAATTAAGGGCGTCAAAATTTCGCCACTGCGTTTCAATCTCAGGACCTTCAGCGACTGAAAAACCAAGACGGTGAAATAATTTTTTCATATCCCGCATCGTTTGTTCAATGGGATGCAGCGATCCCCGTTGATAAATAACCCCCGGCAGGGTTACATCGACAGAACTTTTGGCAATTTTCTCAGCACGATGCGTCTCAATGACTTTTTCTATTCGATCATGAACATCAAGTTTGAGTTGATTGATTAGTTCGCCAAATTCACCACGACGTTCAGCTTCAACTTCTCTTATCTTTTTGAACAAATCATTGATCACGCCCTTGCGGCCGAGATAGTCCTGTCTAATCCGCTCTAAATCAGAAAGCGCTGGACTTGATGCCAACGCTTGCTTGAATTCTGAGCGTAATTCGTCGACTTTTTTAAAAAGCGACATACGCCATCCTAACTGTGGTTTAGCTAGCTTTTGCTACAATCGTTGTGAAACCCACTGGATCGGTTACGGCAATTTCCGCCAGCATTTTACGATTGAGTTCAATACTATTTCTTTTCAAACCATTCATCAATTTGGAATAACTCAGCCCGTTTAAACGAGCAGCAGCATTTATCCTTGCTATCCATAGACGGCGAAATTGACGTTTACGATCTTTACGATCTCTGTAGGCATAGACCCAGGCGCGCTCAACCGTCTCACGAGCGGTTCTATACAGGCGTGATCGGGCACCATAGTACCCTTTTGCTGCCTTGAGGTATTTTTTATGCCGCTTCTTACGAGCGACACTACTACTTGCTTTTGGCATTCTAACTCCCTAACACTTAAGCGGATATTGCTTTTTTCACTTTAGCAGCATCTCCACCAGTCAAAAGACCAGATTTGCGAAGTTTTCTTTTCTGCTTCTGTGATTTGTTGTTCTGCATGTGACTCGTGAAAGCTTTGCTTCTCTTAACTTTACCTTTACCGGTTAGTTTAAAGCGCTTTTTTGCCGCACGATTTGATTTCATTTTTGGCACGATTAATTACCTCCCTTTTTCAAGGTGACCACAGTAGTCAGAAATCTACCTTCCATGGCCGGCGTGTATTCCATATGGACATCATCACCCAGATGACTCATGATCTTCGTCATGAGCAATGGGCCACGATCAAGATAGGCCATTTCACGGCCTCTAAACATGATCGTTATCTTTACTCTATCTCCATCGTCCAGAAATTCTCGTGCTTTACTCACTTTAGTCTTCAAATCGTGTGACTCGATATTCGGCCTAAAACGCACTTCCTTATTCTGAATAATCTTTTGCTTTTTCTTAGCCTCTTTGGCTTTCTTAGCTTTTTCGTACCTATACTTGCTATAGTCCATCAGCTTACACACTGGTGGCTTAGCATTGGGAGCAACTTCAACCAGATCTAATTCGGCAATTTTCGCTCTATCCAAGGCTTCCTGAACGGGGACTAATCCAGCTTGTTCACCGTTTTCATCTACAAGTAGAACTTCTGCAATATCAATCTCATCATTGACGCGAAGCTCATCCTCTTTAGAATAAACCTTATATTTTTTGATCGGCTCTCTCCCTTATTTGAACTAAAATTTGTTCGCTCACTTCAGCAAGGTCCAGACTACCGAGATCCCCGGCGCCATGACGGCGAACACTAATTTTTTGCTCTTCAACCTCACGGTCTCCGAGAATAAACATGTATGGAACCTTTTCCAATTCAGCACTGCGAATTTTCTGGCCAATTTTATCATTTTTCAAATTCACTTCGACGCGTACGCCAACAGCTCTCAACTTTGCAACAATTGCCTGTGCATAGTCTTCATGGCGGTCTGCAATCGGAATGACCTTGACCTGGATAGGTGCCAACCAAACTGGCATTCTGGCTGCATAATGCTCAACCAGTATTCCCATAAATCTTTCAAGACTGCCCACAATCGCCCTGTGAATCATCACAGGTTGATGATCGTGACCGTCTTCGCCGGTATACGTCAATCCAAAACGCTCCGGCATCGAGAAATCTAATTGGACAGTTCCACACTGCCAGCTTCTATTTAAAGAATCTTTAATATGAAAATCAATCTTTGGACCGTAAAAAGCACCATCCCCAGGATTCAATTGATATTCAATATCTCGAGCTTTGAGTACATTTTCCAAGGCTGCCTCAGCCTTGTCCCACACTTTCTGAGTGCCAATAGCCTTTTCAGGTTTTGTGCTCAATTCAACATGAATATTTTCAAATCCAAATACCGAATACACTTCATGAACCTGATCCAGGATATCGCTGACTTCCGCTTGAATCTGATCTTCGGTGCAAAAAACGTGAGCATCGTCCTGGATAAAAGTTCGTACGCGAAAAAGGCCGTGAGTCACGCCGCTCTTTTCGTGTCGGTGAACCCGACCAAACTCACTCATCTTTATGGGAAGATCGCGATATGATCTGGGAGCGTCGCCATAGACCAGTGTGTGTCCAGGACAATTCATGGGCTTTACGGCAAAATCACGATCATCAATGCTGGTAAAATACATGTTTTCGCGATAGTTGTCATAATGACCAGAACGTTTCCACATTTCAGCACTCATAATGAGCGGGGTATTTACCTCTTCATATAAATGCCTGGTGTTGGATTCTCTGACAAAATTGAGGATACCGTTGTAAATGGTGGTACCCTTGGCATGAAAAAATGCGTTGGCAGGTGCATCATCATGAAAGCTAAACCAACCGAGCTCTTTGCCCAATCGGCGATGATCCCGTTTTTTTGCTTCCTCGAGTAAATGAAGATATTGATTCAATCCCTTTTTATCAGGGAAAGCGGTTCCATAGATTCGAGATAACATTTTGTTATTCTCGCTCCCTCTCCAGTAAGCCCCGGCCACACTCAACAATTTGAAAGCGCCGGCACGGCCAGTGGAGGGCAAGTGAGGTCCGCGACATAAATCAATAAACTCGCCTTGTGAGTATGCTGAAATCACTTCACCTTCAGGTAGTTCCGAAATAATCTCTACCTTATAGGTCTCGTTCATTTCTTCGAAACGTTTGATGGCTTCAGCTCGAGAAATTTCTTGTCTGATCACAGGCAAATCTTCATCTACAATCCTGTGCATTTCAACTTCAATGGCGAGTAGCTGATCATCTGTGAATGGTTTCTCAATATCAAAATCGTAATAAAAGCCATTCTCAATTGAAGGGCCAATCGTCACTTTTACTTCTGGGAAGAGACGTTTAACTGCCTGAGCCATAATGTGAGAAGTGCTGTGCAGCAGGATTTCATGGGCTTCAGCATCTGTTCGCTTGATAAAGACGATTGCTGAATCTTCAGTGAGCGGAGTAGCCAGGTCAACCACTTTCTCGTTGATTCTGGCAGCAATGAGCTGTTTTTCAAATTGTGGGCTTATTTTCTGCGCAATTTCAGATGCACGAATACCAGACGGCATTTCTTCAATTCTGCCATCTGGGTAAGTGATCTGTATATTCCCATTCGCGTTCATTCTTCTGTGGGCAGTACTGGACTCGAACCAGCGACCCCTTGCATGTCAAGCAAGTACTCTAACCATCTGAGCTAACCGCCCTACTATAAAAAATCTTTTCCCGGGGCTTTTCGGATTTTGACCGTCCAGCACTGCCCTTGTTACAAAACTTACCCAGCGATCCTCCCGTCACGTGTGTCGGGACAGCCCGCAATACGGTGGTTCTGTACTCTAACCATCTACCTGCTCCGTCGAAATCGCCAGACGCAGACTGGAGACCGTCCATCGTAGCTTTAGCATAAATGGACGAACCGCCTCATAATTAAAAGCCCACTTCTTCACCTACACCCGGGTCGCATAAAGCAGTGCGTATTCATCCCATGGCGTCAATGAAGATGCGAAAAAGCGTGCGAAAATAACTGCCCGACTATGTGTGAGCAAGCAGATTAACACGCTATTTTAACATTCTTTTCTAATAGAATAAGGGACTTGCACCCCTGCATGCTACTTAAGGAATTGATCGGCGACGGATGCGCCTTTACCCTTTACCTCTTCAGTAACTTGAGTCGCCATACTTACGGCTGTAAACTCTTTTTGAACCATATCCATCTCGCTCAGGACATGCTCTATAGCCTTAGCAACATTGGCGCGCTGCTGCCTGGCTAAAATGGATAGCGCCACTGCAATACCAACAGTTACAGCAACAACAAAATTTCCACTGATCATTCCCACTGATTCAATCGTTGAACCTCCGACCATTAAAAGGATCAGGAGTGTGATAATAGAGAAAGACACTCCGAAGACCAATGAGGCCAGGATTTGAAATGTGGAATTTACCATACTGATCTTTGTAACCAGATCTTCAATTTTGTCCCAATCGCGCTCACAAACAGGCAGTGCGCTCTGTTCCTTGTGTTTACGCAGGACAAGATTTGCAGTCAAATTTAATTCATTCATTTTTCACTCCTAAGTCCAAGTTATTCTTTCCCCCGCGGTCCAACGAAAAAGCTTGAACAATTCGAAGCTAATGAGATGGATTCACGATGAGTCTGCCTCAGCAAAATAAGCCTTCAATGCTAATTCGCGACTGGCAAACTGTCAAGAGAGATATGAAACAGCAACCATGCTTCGTGTTATTCATCAATTTGAGCCCGAACTTCAGTTGCGATGAGCATCAGGCGCAATATAGATACTTTACCGTTGCTAATCTTCAACGGTGGTATTTGCCAAATCCAGAGTCAAACCTGCTTTCATGAGATACCAGGCACCAGTCGGCGTGTATATCAAATAGTTCAGAAGATGGAGAACAATAGCGAAAGCGCGAGCGTGATTATCTTCAATATTAAAAATCATCAAAGCAGCCAATACGGCACCATGGTAGGTTCCCACATATCCTGGAGCAGCCGGAATCGCCAGGGAAAGCGTCGTAAAGATGAGTAGAACCATGGATACTTCCAATAATTCCATCATATTTAGATTGAAATCAAAGGCAGCCAGACCCAAAATTGTTACCAGTAAATAGAGTAGCCAAAGAAACGAGGTCTGAGCAATTACATGCAGCGGCTTGGGCATACGCCAAATTGTCTCAAGTCCTTTAAATATGGACATAAGATGCCCGGCCCGCTTGGGATGCCCTGCCTCAGTCATTTTTTCAGTCCAGATTTCAACCCGGCGACTAAATCTATCGTGTTGCCGATTTACCCAAAATCCAAAAATGATAACTATGAGCAATGCCAGCAATCCAAGAAACGAGAGTAAACGAGCTGTTTCAAATGAGGGGACCAGCAAACCGTAGATACCGGCAAGAATAAGGAAAGAGAACATGTCAACACCCCGTTCAACAACAATGGAAGCCCCCACCCCACTCACCTTCATGTGGTGCCGTTTGGCTACAACAACTGCTCGCAACACCTCGCCAAGCTTAAAGGGAAGAACATTATTGCCCATATAGCCCATCATCACGGCCTCAAATAAATGCTTCCGCCCGACCATTTTCTGAGGACTCAATAAAATTCTCCACCGGGCAGCTCGTACAACATTACTGAAGATCAGAACTATTGCGCCTACGACAAGTATCCAATAATTTATTGACCGTAATGCTAACCAGAAAGGCTCCCATTGCAGGTCTTTAAATGAGTAATACACCAGGCTCAGACTGACAAGTATGGAAATGATGAATTTGAGCGGGTGCTCTTTCACCAGTTTAAATATTTCCACTATTGATCCCTCAGATCAGCAATCTGGTAATGTGAGTACTCGGTTCCAATATCCGGGAATAAATAGCCTTCGAACCTGGGTAAATATTTCAAGGATATCAAATACTTATTCCCATCATAGTCCTGGAGGATAATTCTATTTAAATTGTCCTTACTGTCAAGGATGACTGAGAGAGCCTCCCAATCTGAGAAGTCTCCAGAAAATTGAAAATCCAATCGACGGGAGCCCTGCTCCAGTTTCTGCTCCCTCTTAAAACGCGCTTCATTCAGATCGCCGCCGACGAAGAGCTGTTTCAACAAGGCGTCAGGGCTGGCGCTCTCGTATAGAATCTGTTGCCGGGAATGATTAATCGTCACCATTTCACGTTCAGTGACAAAGATCTCCATGCCAAACGCGGGAAGCGTCATGTGAAAATTATGACCGGCTGTGATGTTCATTTGCAGCTTAATCGAATCGCTTTCACTCGAAAAGCGCCAGTCAATTACCTGGGTGATTTCCAGGCTGGTTGAATCCATATCCATAAAATGTTGAATGACACCGGTTAATTGTTTTGGCGGTTTTGCAGCGTATCCAAACGTAATACTCAGGACCAGTGCAGCAGCCACCTGAACCATGAGGCGCCTAAATATTTGATGCTTATGTGATACTACGAATCTTCTAATCATCCAGGATGTCTTCATCAAATGAAGGATTGTCCAATACTTCTGGTCCCAGCAACACTTCACGGGCTTTACTGCCAGTATTTGGACCCACAACGCCGGCACGCTCAAGCTCATCAATCAATCTCCCTGCCCTTGCGTATCCAACTCTTAATCGGCGTTGAATCATGCTCACGGAGCCCTGTTGGTGAAGGACAACCAATCTAAAGGCTTCATCAAATAGGGTGTCTCGAGATCCATCTGCTTCAGTTCCGGCAATGCTGGGATCCTGACCATCGACGATGGCTGGAAGCAACTCCTCTTCCGGTTTTGGCTGCAGTTGAATATGATCGAGTACATCCTCGATTTCCTCAAGGGTCACAAATGCGTTGTGGAGTCGGATTGGAGCCGGGGCGCCCGGAGCGAGGAACAGCATATCGCCGTTCCCCAGTAATTTTTCGGCACCATTTTGATCGAGGATAGTTCTGGAATCATTTTTCTCGGCGACTTTAAAGGCAATTCTCGTGGGAAAATTTGCTTTGATCACACCGGTAATGACATCTACTGAGGGTCTTTGTGTTGCGATAACAAGATGTATACCTACTGCACGGGCCATTTGAGCCAGGCGAGCGATTGGTTCTTCAATTTCCTTGCCGGCCGTAATCATGAGATCAGCTAATTCGTCTATGAGCACTACCAGATAGGGAATCGGATTGTAGCCATCGATCCCGGTTGCCCGCTCATTGTACTGCTCAATATTTCTGACCGTTTTCTTCGAAAGCAAATTATAACGCTTCTCCATTTCCAACTCTGCAGAGCGAAGGGCATGGATGGCATTCTTAGGCGTTGTAATCACATATTCATCAATTGACTCACTGGTGATGAGGTGATAGCCCTGGAGACGCTTATAGGTGGATAGTTCGAGCTTCTTGGGATCAATCATGATGAATTTCACCTGATCGGGTCGGGCACGATACAGGAGTGAAGCAATTATGGTATTGATACAAACCGATTTTCCTGAACCTGTGGCCCCGGCCACCAGGAGGTGTGGCATTTTCGCAAGATCGGCGACAAAAATTTCCCCAGCTGTGGTTTTTCCCAGAGCAATCGTTAAAACTGATTTCGATTCTGAAAATTTTGAAGAGTTAATCCCACTTTTAAAATAGACAATTTCTGGTTTGTCATTTGGGAGTTCTATACCAACGGAATTTTTTCCCGGAATAGGTGCAATTATGCGGACACTCTGGGCTTCCATCACCCTGGCGATATCATCTGAGAGATTGGCAATTTTGGACACTCTGATCCCTGGACCAGGTTCGACTTCATAACGTGTAATGACGGGGCCGGGTGCAATATTGGTAACGCGTCCATCAACACCAAAGGTATCCAGCGTCTGAATCAGTAATTCTGCCTTTCGTAAAAGGACTTCCTTTGATTGACCACTAGAACTCGCCGGGGGTTCCATGAGCAAATCGACTGATGGTAATTTGTACTCTCGTTTGGGAACTTTTACAATAGTTTCATCATAGTCCACCTCATCCTCAACCACGGCATCCTCGATCTCGATATCGTCAGGACTGAGACCTTTCTGACCGGTTGCGGCAGCGTTGGTATTTCCCGGTTCATCACGTTGGATAGGCGGTGGAACTGCAGTTTCAATTGCTTCCTCGCTGGCAGGCTCAGCAGCTTCAGCCGGGTTGGAGAGCTTTTCAATAGTCTGAGGAATGGTCTCATCCTCCCGCTGGATAGGGGCTTTGGCTCGTTCTTTGAGATCCCGAGCCTTTTTACGAGAATTGGAAGCGATACGCAGCTTATTTCGAATTTCGGAGAGCCTATCCTCAATCCAATCATTAACATTGCGAAAGGACCAGCCCCTCCAGGCTTGAACCAGGACGACAAGTGAAGCGCCCAAAATCAGAATTGAGCCAGGGAATCCTAAAAAATCATTCAAGAGCTGAGAAATATTAACGGTTAAATAACCCGAATGACGATACAATGCGTCATTGGGCAGACCGCTTTTCTCTGCAATAAGACCAAATAAGGTTATGATTATTACTGTGAGGCTAAAACTATATCCAGTAAATCTGAAGATGGGTTGTAATTCTTTCTCAGCAAATATTGTATATCCCCAAACGACTATCAGAAGTGCAATAACCAAAGATCCCCAGCCAATAAACATTTTAAACAAGACATAGGAAATGAAAATGCCGATGTAACCCACCCAATTATGAAAATGGACACCCGGCATAATGCTAAGCTCTTCTGTAGATTCATGGCTAACCAGGCTGAGCAAGACGAAAAAGCCGACAACCATGGTCAGAATTCCAAGAATTTCTCGACTTTTTTCTTCCAGACTGAGTTTCTTTTTTTTCGCTGCCATTAGCTTAACTGGTTTTCTTTGTTACAAAGGGTGGTTTTACGATTTGAATGGCCAGCTTACGACCGCGGATATCAATGCTCAATTCAGTGCCCAGCTTCTGATGAGGTTTATTTATATAGGCCATGCCAATCCCCTTTTTGAGTGAGGGGCTCTGGCCGCCACTGGTCACAACTCCAACCCATTCTTCAGCGGAAAATATCTCGTATCCATGACGAGGAAGGCCCCGATCCAACATTTCGAATGCCACTAGAAATCGACTGACACCACGTTCTTTTTGCTTAAGGAGTGCCTCGCGACCCATAAAATCCCCATTGTCCAGGTCAACTGCCCAATCTAATCTGGCTTCAAGGGGTGTGGTCGTTTCATCTATATCATTGCCGTATAAGCAATATTTCATTTCCAATCGTAGCGTGTCACGAGCTCCCAAACCAATTGGGGCAAGGTTAAATTCAGCTCCGGCTTTCATAAGAGCATTCCAGAGAGATTCAGACTCAACCGGGTCATGGTAAAGCTCATATCCCAATTCGCCGGTGTAACCAGTCCTTGAAAGTATCATTGAAATTCCGGCAACTTCTGCAATCCCAAAATGGTAGAATTTTAAGTTGTCCAGATTGGCAGTCGTCAATTTTGACAGAATATTTTTTGATCCCGGACCCTGCAAGGCAAGGAGTGCGACACTATCAGATGCATTCTCAAGTTGCACCTCGAAATCTTTTGCCAGTCCGGCAAGGTGATTCCAATCCTTTTCAAGATTTGAGGCATTGACAACCAGCATAAAACGGTCAATAAACTTATAAATCAAGAGATCATCAACAATCCCGCCATTTTCAAGGCACATGGTGGAATATTGGACCTGACCAACTTCCATTGAGGCGACATTGTTCGTCGTTGCATACTCAACAAATTCTAAAGCCTGTTTACCTGCTACCCAGAACTCCCCCATATGGGATACATCAAATAAACCAGCCTGGTTTCGGACTCGCTCGTGTTCAGCCAGGATGCCTTCATACTGAATAGGCATCTCAAAGCCGGCAAAAGGCACCATTTTCGCATCCAGGGATCTGTGAATGGCATCAAAGGCAGTTTTTTTCATTTCTTGTGAGTCCTTACAAAATGTTTCAGCAATGAATCTAATGGTGATAAGAGAAGGTCAAAATTGAAAATGCCTCTATTCCGGGTACATTGGACATCTTCAGCACTTTGAAATGCTGGTTCCATCGACCAGTATGTTGGTCTATATTAGCTCAAAATAAAGGTTCTTTATGGTCTTGTTAAAACGACTTCTCGTTATCACCCTCCCATTGATTATGCTTTGCTGGGCACAAGCTGCTGATTCAGCACCGCTTAAATTTGCCTGGCTCACTGACACCCATGTTGGCTCCCCAACTGGAGCGGCAGATTTACAAATCGTTGTCCATGATATCCGAGAAAATGATAGCATATCATTTGTTATCGTTTCCGGTGATATTTCAGAGTTGGATGTAGGCGAAAATCTGACTCTGGCCAAGACCATCCTGGATAGCTTGAATCGTCCCTATTATATCATCCCCGGGAATCATGACACCAAATGGACCTCGTCAGGGGGAGGGTTATTTGAGCAGCTATGGGGTGCTGATCGCTTTAATGTGGAAATGGGTAAATTCAGGTTTATCGGCCACCATCAGGGTCCTATCCTGAGAATGGGTGCTGGATATATTGACCCGGAAGATATTGCCTGGATTGATTCAATTCTTCAGGCCATGCCTGATCCTCGCCAGAAGGTTTTTATGGTCATGCATTATCCCCTCAATCCAGCCATTGATAATTGGTATGCGCTGCGAGATGTTATTAGACCTTATAATATTCAGGCAATTCTACATGGACATGGCCACGCGAATCGGATTATGACTTATGAGGGGATTCCCGGGGTCATGAGTCGCTCAATTCTCCGGAGGGAAAAGCAGCCAACCGGATACAGTATTGTGGATATTGTGGCAGACCAGGCCAAATTCTCTGAGCGCGTCCCACTTTCGGATAGTTTGCGGCTCTGGTATACCCTCAATCTTGGTGATTTTGACTCAAGAGACTCCCTTAGTCTACCCTATCCGGACTATTCAGAAAATGACAGTTCTGGTGTAAAAGAACTCTGGCAGGTATCAACCGGATCTCTCATCACCTCCTCGCCGACCGTTTCAAAATCGAAGGTATTTGTGAGTACCGTCGCTGGTGCGGTTCTGGCGCTCGATCTTAATTCAGGAAAAAAGGAATGGAGCTGGCAGGGGCATGGTGCAATTCACGCAACTCCGGCTGTAAAGGGTTCACGACTTATTATTGGCTCCGTTGATTCCAGTATCACCTGCCTTTCAACAAAAAACGGGAAAACGTTATGGGTTACCCACACCTCAGATCCAGTTTTCGGCTCTCCCCTCATTCATGGTCGTAAGGTTTTTATTGGGAGTGGGGACGGAATAATGAGAGCCCTTAATCTGAGATCTGGAGAAGTAAAGTGGTCCTATTCCGAGATTGATGGTTACATCGAGACAAAACCAATCCTGCGTGGCAACAACATCATGTTTGGAGCCTGGGACGGATCGTTTTATTCCTTGAATGCGAAAAATGGGAGCCTGAACTGGAAATGGTCGCAAGGGAAACCAGGTCTATTGTTGTCTCCTGCTGCCTGTTGGCCAGTTGCCACTCAGGATAATGTCTTTATCGTCGCGCCTGATCGATCCATGTCGGCCCTCAAAATTGCTGATGGAGAATCTTTGTGGCGGAAAACAGGACATAGGGTCAGAGAATCCATTGGCATTTCAGAAGATGGAAAAACTGTATTTGCCAGAACCATGCAGGATACGATTCTGGCCATAGACAGCGAGTCTGAACAGTTCCAGATCAACTGGATTGAGCATATTGGCTTTGGCTATGATATTGCTCCCAATGGACTTATTGAAAAAGCGGGGAAGCTCTTTTTTAGTACTGATGATGGACGGGTTTATTGTCTTGATAGTTCAACGGGAAAGGTACTCTGGCACCACCGCATCAGTTCTGGCCTGATCAATACGCTCACTCCTCTCGATGCTAATACCGTACTCTGCACTGGAACAGACGGGAATGTTACACTACTGAAATACGATGGATCGTGATTCGCAGCGACTTTCTTAAACTTTTTAGAAATCAAGAAACAATTTTAGCTGCGATATATTTTCCAATTTCAAGACTAGCTGTAGCCGCAGGTGAGGGTGCGTTGATAACAAAAATGGCATTTTCCCGTTCCAGAAGCTGAAAATCATCAATAAGGCTGCCGTCTGACCGCAATGCCTGGGCTCTTACGCCGGCAGCTCCTTTGACCAGATCATCAGACCCAATCTCCGGAATCAATTCCTGAACGCTCCGTAAAAATTCGGATTTGATGAGTGACCGGTACATCTCTTTGAGGCCTTCACTCAAATATTTATTTGCTAGCTTCCAGAAGCCTGGATAGGCCAGGGTCTCAAATAAATCCTGGGGATTGATCTGCCCCCAGGAATAGCCTTCTCGGCTGAAAGCCAAAACAGCATTTGGTCCAGCATGGATGCTGCCATCGATGAGACGAGTCATATGAACCCCAAGAAAGGGAAAACGTGGATTGGGAACCGGATAAATCAGATTTTTTACCAGATGTGACTTCTCAGGTCTCAGATGCCAATACTCCCCTCTGAATGGGACTATTTTCATGGCCGGGTCTACCCCGCCCTGCACTGCTACTCGGTCAGAGTATAATCCGGCTGTTGAGATCAGGTAATGGGTCTGAAATGTCCCCCTGGTTGTGGCAACCAGGTATCCAGCCTTCACCTGTTTCAAACCGGTGGTCTTGCAATTAAGAAAGAAATCTACATCCTGAGCTTTCAGAAGCTCGACATACTTTCCGGCGACAACCTGATAGTCCACAATGCCCGTACTGGGTACGTGCAGGGCTTCAATGCAGTTTACATGGGGTTCAATCTCCAGAGCAGCAGCGTGGCTCAATCGGTTCACAAGCAATCCGTTGGCTTTAGCCCTTTCCTCCAGATTATCCAGCCCTGCTATTTGCTCTGCTGAGCTTGCGACAATTAATTTTCCGCAGCGTTCATATGGAATTGCCTGCTTCTCGCAAAACTTCACCATAGATGCATTACCCGCCAGGCCGAAGCGTGCCTTTTTGCTTCCGGGCTTATAGTAAACACCTGCATGGATGACACCACTATTGCGACTGGATTGATGAAGAGCCCAGTCAGCTTCCTTTTCCAGAATTGCCAGATGACAGTCAGGATCGGAGCTTTTGATGGCCAGAGCTGTCGCCAGGCCAACGATGCCACCGCCAATGATCAGTTTATCGTATATCATGGGTATAATATTAATGCAAAAGGGGCGCTGGAGTGAGTAGAAAAAGAGGTAGAATGAGTTGAGACGCTTCGTGGTGCGGAGTGAACTTGCCCAGGCATTCAGAGGGTTAAGAATCAGAAAGATTCATGGTTACAGGATTCCCGAGACGCGGGAATGATCTGGTCTAATTCAGGAATCTGCTTTTAGAGAGGCAGCATACTATTCGTATCCGACGAAGCCCGTTTCGACAATTACTTCCGAAGTGTCATTTTTATCAGCTGCTCCGTGCTTAGCTCGATTGGGCTGTCCTTAACAATCTTCCTTACCTTCGAGAACACATCGGATCTCGCATAGCCCAGTGCCTCCAGAGCCAGAATAGCTTCTTCCTCAGCACTGCTAGTCCCAAGCTCGGAGGTCAGATTTCCAACATCCAAGTTTCCAAAACCCTTGGATATTTTTGGTTTTAGCTCAAGTATCAAACGTTTGGCTGTGGTTGGTCCAATGCCTGGTGTTCTGGCGATAGTTTTAGCGTCTTCGGCCATGACCCAATTGCTTATATCTGCCGGGGAACCAGCAGAGAGAATAGCCAGAGCTGCCTTGGGACCAATTTTTGAGATTCCGATAAGCATGAAAAAGAACTCTCGCTCTGCCTTTTGAGCAAACCCAAATAATTCAAAAATGTCTTCCCTAACATGCAAATGAGTATAAACCATGACCTGAGATCCAACTGCAGGCATCTTTTCAAAAGTGCTGTGGGAAACTTTCATTCTATATCCCACACCACTCGCTTCAACGACTAAATAATCCGGTTCTTTGTTGACTAATTTTCCCGAGATAAATTCGTACATCAGGTTCCCAGCTTTGCGAGTTTATAGTTTAGTCCATGACAAATGGCTATTGCCAGGGCATCTGAGGCATCCAGGGTTACAGGATCCACTTGTAATTTCAGAAGACGCTTCACCATGTAGAGCACTTGTTCTTTTTGGGCTGCACCGTTTCCAGTAACTGCAGATTTGATTTTTCGTGCAGCATACTCATGGACTTCAAGATTTGCATGGCGTCCTGCGAGCATGGCTACGCCGCGAACATGCCCCATGAGTAATGCGGTTTTGGCATTTTTACCATAAAATGCTTCTTCGATAGACAAGACTTCAGGTTGAAATTCTTTGATGCAATCACTAATGCCCTTGTAAAGGCGGCCGAGTTTGTCAGCCAAGGGATCACTATTCTTGGTCTTTATGACGCCGGAATAGACCGGTTTAAATACGTTGCCGTCATAATCAATAACTCCGACACCAAGAATTCGAAGGCCAGGATCAATCCCGATTATTCTCAGCGTCTACTCCAGACTTTCCAGCATTTCATCAGTGAAATTTACACTGGCAGATAGCTTTTGCATGTCATCATGATCGTCTAAAATCTCCATTAATTTAACGACCGCTGGGAGATCCTCTGTACTAACCTCTGTAAAATTGTTGGGGATTTTCTGGATCTCGGCAACTTCTACAGCGTAACCAGCAGCCTGGACAGCCTCATTGACGGCATTAAGGTCTGATGGGGCTGTAAGAATTTCAAAATAATCTCCCTCATTGCTCATATCCTCTGCGCCACCCTCTATAGCAGCCAGCATGAGTTCATCCTCGTCAACGCCTTCAGACAGGACTTGTACAACGCCCTTCGTATCAAACATCCAAGCTACCGCTCCTGCGTTTGCCAGATTGCCGCCATACTTGCTCAATAAATGTCGAATTTCAGAAACTGTTCGATTACGGTTGTCTGTAGCTACCTCCATCATTAGCGCTACCCCACCTGGTCCGTAGCCCTCATAGATGATCTCTTCGATCATCACTCCCTCAAGATCGCCAGTTCCCTTTTTAACTGCTCGTTCAATATTGACGGTTGGCAAATTTGCAGCTTTTGCAGCGGCAATGGCTGTCCGTAATCTTGGATTTGTCGCTTCATCACCACCACCCGCTCGTGAGGCTATTGTTAATTCTTTGGCTATTCTTGTAAATATTTTGCCACGCGCAGCATCAACGACCGCTTTTTTTCTTTTAATGGTTGACCATTTACTGTGACCTGACATAACTCTCCCGCTCTACTTTTCTTTTTCCGGTGTATTCTCTGTTCTGATGATCCAGGCTCGACGATATCCGTTTTGGATAGCAAATTGTTGCAATCTCTGGGCATCTTCGCGATTATTCATCCTGCCCACGCGGATTTTATAATAGGGACTGTCGAATTGGACAACCATTTCCTCGTCAAAGGTCTTACTGGCCCGCTCTTCGAGGAGAATTGCAGCATCATAGTCGTTAGTACTACCCAATTGGACACGAAAGACAAAACTAGCGTACTCCTTCAACTCAACAGTATCAACTTGAGTACCCAAATCAGCATAATAGGATTTTAAGGACTTTATCTGTTCAATTTGGGCACGGGAATTCGACCAATCATTGAGTGTTGTCGGATCAAATGACTCATCTAATTTGACAGTGTTCTGACCCCAGATAAACAGGGGGAAAACTAAACTAATATATACCGACAGCTTCATTTTTGATCCATCCCGTTTTTCCATCCACCAATCTAATTTCATACCAGGTATCTGTAGCATCTAAAATTTCACCACTGGTACCTTCATGGATGACAAAAAGTGTACTTGAACCAGGAATTGGAGCACTGGAGACTTGCGCTTCTTCTGCAAGCACTACCGCATGCTTTTCTTTCAGAGATAGAGTTCTGTCAATAAGCCAGTCTCCTATTATCAGAAATAATAGGCCAGTAGCAAGCGTTGCTCCAAAGATGGTTGATCCTTTTGATCGTCCACGCAAAAGTCGATAGCTAACGATGCCCATAATCAGGAGAATGAAAAAGGTCAGCTCCAATATTTGAAGTTCAGCCATAGAGACACTCTGGCGCAGCTTGGCTGCCCAGGCAACCAGGGGCATCGGTTCTGGGAGATTAAATCGATCTTTAAGAAATAATTTACTGAATTCCAGATTGTGAAGAATATCTGGATCGCGGGGACTGAGTTGTCTCGCTTTTTCAAACTGTAGAATGGCCTTCCCGTACGACTTCTGATTAAAATAGGCACATCCAAGATTATAGTGTAGGGCCGTCGACACAACGTCAGCAATTAAAAGGCTCTCATATGACTGAATTGCCAGCTCGAATTCACCCTGCTCATAGTGGCGGTTGCCAGTATTCATCAGACCTTCTGCGTCGACTCCGTAAGCGAAAGAAGAGACCATGAGGAATCCCAGGAGGATGAGTGGTTTGATAGGTAGTCTCATAACACTTTCCTCAAGGTCTGGAGAAGATTCCTGGTTGCCACTATCCAGTCAGCTGCTGAACGCTGCACCGCCCCCGGGGCAAACCGATCCATCGCAAGCCCCTCAAGATATTGCCGTGTTTCAGTAATAATATTGTCATCAATACCCTGTTTCGTCAATAGGTCAGAAAATTCCGAAGAATTCAGCGTATTTTCAGCGACATCCAGGCGCGCACCCAGGTATCCTGCAATGCATTGATGCAGCAAAGCTCTCAACTCTGGTGAATCTTCCGACAGCTTTTCAGCCTGCTTAAGTCTTTTCCGCGCTTTGTTCAGAGCATTTGCTCTGCGCCGCAGTGACACATTTCCCTGAAGCTGTTGTGAGCGATATTCATAAGCAAAGACAGCCAGCATCGCTATTATTCCAAGCAGATGAATCGACCAGAATCCCATTCCAAATGCAGCCGCGCTGCCGGAAGCGAAGTGTGTATCAGCGGCCTTGATATAGCGAATATCTTCCTGCATAAGCGCTACTTCTTCACGACTATATCCTGATGTAACCAGGGGCTGACTCCCTTCTGCATCATAGACTTTCAGCCGGATCCAGCCACTGCTTTTGGTAATGTACTTTTTTGCTTTTATGTCAAAATATGTGAATTCAAGAGGGTCAATCAGGATGTCCCCTGAAATTCTGGGCACCAGTAGGTAGGTAGACTTTTTATTCCCAGTATGACGCATATTTTTAATACTTATTGACTCTGAACGCTCTGGTTTGAAAATATCAATCCCATCAGGAAGTTTTGGCTCAGGGAGCTTCAACGCTTTAAAATTTCCCCAACCGCTCAGACTGATTGTCAAACCAACTGCATCATTGGCAAAAACGGCGTTCGTGTCCAAACCAGCCTTGAGATTAAAACTACCAACAGCACCACTGAAATTTGATGGTCGTGGCTCTGGAAGCTCTTTAACCTGTATTTTCAAGGAATTCGAGCTGAAATTTTTTGTCGCCTTCCTGGATCCATTAAAGAAAGGATCATTAAAGAAAGGATCATTAAACCGGCGATTACCAGACTGAGTGGATTTTACTTCAATCTCGAGTTCTGATTGGATGGGATCGATGAGCAAATCACCTGAGCGGGTCGGATAATACAGGACGGTTTTTAAAACAGCAGTGTTATAGCGAACACCATCGATGACCTCAGATACGAGTCTCGGTTGGGTCGATTGGGGGATTTCCTCAGCCCAGAATCCCACAGCATCCGGGAGTTTCTCAACCTGATAATTATAGACCCCCACTTTAGTGAAAAGCTTGTATTGAACATTCAAAGGCTCTCCGACATAGACACTTTTGCTAGACGGGATGGCCCGCAAAAAGACACTCTCCGATGAGCTGACGGCCTGAGACCTCGTTGCACCGTTTGATATGATTTCAAATTGTAATTCTTCTGTGAAATAGCGTTTATTCCCCAGGAATACTTCGATTGCGGGGATCTTGGCTCTACCGGCCTCCATTGCAACAAAGGTATAACTGATGGATTTCTTGCTGGACATTTTCCCGTTTACATAGGTGTAATTTGAGGACTGCATGGGTCCTGATAACAAGGCAACTTTTTTTATTTCTGGCAGACGAACTTCTGGCATGTCCTCACTACCTTCAACTTCCAGCTTCCAGGTAAAGGATTCTTGAACCAAAATCTGCTTGGTGTCAATACTGGCAGTTAATTTGGGCTGAGCTGAGCTATTCCCCCAGAGCAGGAGCAGCAGTATAAATATCCCTGGACGATTCACTGACAAATTACCAATCCTTTTCATTATCCTGCCCAGAGGTTTTTAAGCGGATTTGTTCACGCATATTCTCTGTTTCCCGATCTTTGAGGGCATCCAGGATTTGCTGAGCATTCATCAAATCTTCCTGGTCAACAGCCTCTTCACCCTCTGAGGGTTTTTGCTGTGGTTGTTGCTCTTCCTCTTTATTCTGGTCCTGTTCTTCTTTAGAATTTTGTTGATCCTGATCTTTTTGTTGGTCCTCAGAGTCATTCTGCTTTTGCTCATCCTGGTTCTGATCCTCTTGATCCTGATTCTCATCCTGGGAGTCAGAATCTTGCTCCTGTTGTTGCTCCTGATTTTCCTGTTTGTCCTTGGAATCGTCAGAATTCTCAGAGTTTTGCTCTTGCGGAGGTGGAGGTGGCATGCGATTCATGAGCTCCAGATTTGCCTTGGCATCCTCATCATCAGGCCTCAGGCGCAGGGTTTGCTTGAAAAATTCTCTGGCTTTCTTTACATCCTGCTTATTAAGATAAGCGCTCCCCAGGTTATAGTAGACATCAGCAAGGGCATCCCTATCCTTGACGCTGAGCGCTTGCTCATATGATCCGATGGCATCATCCAATTCGCCTTTTCGAAAATTGGTGTTCCCTTGATTATAGTGGATATCTTTTAATTCAGGGTTCTCTTCCAACAATTTGTTCCAGGCCTTCAAAGCTGCATCATAATCCTGCTTTTCAAAAGCAGATTCAGCATTGGATTGACTCAATGCTTCTCCGAACGGATGCATGAGCATAAAGATACTGGTGCAACAGACAAGTATAAACCTAGTCACGGATGTAATCCCCTTGCCAATTACGTTCAGTGCCATGTAAATCAGTGATCATTAGATCCAGAATTAACAGAATGAATGCCAGCCAGGCAAACAAATGATATTGTTCCTTAAAATTGGTGAATTCATGTCGACTAAACTCTTTTTGCTCCATACCAAGTATATCGCTGTAAATGTCATCCAGACTGGCCGCTGCTGTATTCAAATGGACAAATCGACCACCCGTCTCCATGCTAATAGACTGTAATGTTTCCGTATATAGTCGTGTCGTAACAACTTCCCCGGATTTGGTTTTCCGGTAACCTTTGATTTGTCCACGATCATCGTAAATCGGGATCGGTGTTCCGGAAAACGAACCGACACCAGCGGTGTGGATAATCACATTCTCTTCTCGGGCTCGTTTTAAGACATCCTCAAGATTGCCCTCATGATCCTCACCATCTGAAATGACAATCATGGCTCGATGTTGGGCATCTTCTGGATCGAAAGCGCTGAGTCCAACCTCCAGAGCATTCTCAAACGAAGTGCCCTGGACACCAATTAGCGATTCATCTGAGATATCCAGAAACATATCAAAAGCCGAGTAGTCGAGAGTCAAGGGGGTTTGGAGGTGGGCCTGCCCGGCAAAAACGACCAATGCGATTCTATCACCGCGAAGCTCATTTACCAGTTTTCTCAATTCGAAGCGAGCCTTCTCCAGCCGGTCTGGTTTGATATCCTGAGCCCGCATAGAATTTGATACATCAAGGAGCACAACAATATCGACACCGGCACGATGAATCTCTGTCAATTCATCGGAAAATTTGGGCCCCCAGACGGCAAAGAGTATAAGTAGCAGCGCTACAATTCTTAAACCGTCTTTAAACAGCCGTTTCCGTTTGCTTACGCTCCTTGATAACTGCTCAATAAGCACAGGGTCACCAGCGCTATTTAAAATTCGTTTTCTGGAAACGCGAAACCACAGACCCATCAGTAGAAGTAGTGGGATAATCAGCCATAGAATCCATTGAAGCAGAGCGGGATAAGTTTCAAATTGAATCATCAGGGGAATCTCCTGAATATGCTACGCTCGAATATGTATTCCAGAACCAGCAGGAAAAGCGCCACCAAGAGGGGGAAATAGAATAATTCGGCATGTTGAACATATTCCTTCACACTGTACTCCGTTGTCTCCATTTCCGAAATTTCTTTATATATCTCAGCCAGGCTTTCTTCATCTGTAGCTCGAAAATATTTTCCACCGGTGATATCGGCGATCCGGGTTAATGTCTCTTCATCAATGTCCACTTGAACTTGAACATTCCGAACTCCGATTACGGTCTGGACCGGCATGGCAGCGGTCCCCCGTTTTCCAGCGCCGATGGTGTAGATTCGAATTCCAAAATCATTGGCCAATTCAGATGTAGTAATGGGATCCAGTTCACCTGCATTATTTCTACCATCAGACAAAAGGATAATAACCTTACTTTTCGCATCAGAATCACGCAATCGATTCACTGCCCCGGCTATGGCCATGCCAATTGCAGTCCCATCAAATTTTTCATTTACGATTTCAATTCCACCGATAAACTCATTCAACCTTGCCAGATCCGTGGTTAGCGGACACTGCATAAAGCTTTCCCGGGCAAATACATTAAGACCCATCCGATCATTCTGCCTTTGACCAACAAAAGTCTGAGCTACCCTTTTAACAGCCTCCAGCCGATTTGGCTTAAAATCCATTGCGCGCATGGATCCTGAGATATCAATAACCATCATGATATCGATACCCTCAGCATTGATTTCCTGAAGTGCATTTCGTTCCTGGGGTCTCATCAATGCCAGAATTATGGCACTCAATGCAAACAATCTTAAGCCAAACAAGACATGTTTTCGCCACATTCCAGAGCCATAGGATACCCCCTCAAATAATAAAAGGGAGGAAAATCTCAATGTCCCAAACCGTTTTTGGCTATAAAATATATATACGAGTAACAACACTGGAAGGAGAAGAAACAACCAGATTAAACCCGGATTTTGAAATGCTACGACCACTTTACCTCACACTCATTTTTTTGAATAGTCAGGGCTCTCTCAATCAAACCATGTTTTATAGTCATATCTAGTTGTATTGTTTCGTACGATCCTTGCATTTTTTTAGGATATTCCACAGAAATGGTGTGTCGTGGCACCAAAATATTTGGAGCTCGATATTTCACGAGCTCCTTCACTATTTATTCAAATTAGATAGGTAAAGCGGATTTTATCAACACAGGCTAATAATTGGATCCTAGTCTTTCTTTACTTCTTCAGGCGGAGTCTCTGCTTTTGGCTCTGAGGGAGTTTTCCCGGCCTTCTCAATCTCATCAGTGATACCACTTAAAGCACCTTTAAATTCGCGAATACCCTTACCCAATCCTTTGGCCATCTCAGGCAATCGTTTGGCACCAAAGAATATTAATATAAAAAGAATGATAATTAGCCATTCCCAACCACCTGGTAAGCTCATGGACGACTCCTTATTAGTTTATAATATTTAAATTTTTCCAAAATAAGCTCATTAGACTCGATAATATCGCAAAAGATAATAAGCCACACCCATTCCAACGACACCCATAAAATTGACTTTTAGCGTAAAACCAAAGGTGATTGAAAATATTCGAAGATCCAGAACAAAGGGTTCTGAAAGACCGTATTTCGCTGTATCGAAGGAAAGGACAAAAAAGTCCCTCACCACGCTTTCAGGTAATAATCCCGCAGCTACGTCGCCTAATACAGATCCTATAATCGCTCCACTAAAGATCATCAGGACAATAATTTTGATATTTCTTCGTCTCGGGTCCATTAGCCAGGCTCAACCACATCTACAACATCTCGATGACTTCTTGTCCATTTGAAAAGACTTATGGAAATCATCAATAGCGCTAGTGGGAAGAGCAGAAATCCTTTGCTTACAAAAACCAGAATGAACATCAAAAGGCTAGAAATAAAAGCCCACTTTTCTTTCATGCTGCCTTTAAGACTCATCGCCGGCGATTTCGAAAATGGAATTTTAGATAACATGAGACTTGAAACGATCATGATAAAGGGTAAAACGATCCGGGCATCGCCACCAAGCTGCCGAGGCTCCCATCCCAGGAAGGGATACTTATGAACCTGGCTTAAAAAAAGCCAGATTCCTACCACAGTTAAAGCCATGAGGGGTGTAGGTACCCCATAAAATTGTTTCTTTTGACTACCCTCAGCTTCAAGATTAAACTTTGCCAGGCGAATAGACCCAATCATTAAGGGCATAAAGGCATAAAATCCGCCAACGAGCTGCCCCAACGGTTCAGCCCATACCATATATACAAAAACGGAAGGAGCCAGGCAAAAGGTGATAATGTCTGCCAGTGAATCGAATTGAATGCCAAAATCTGAAGTGCTGTCAAGGGCTCTGGCGATCTTACCATCAAATCCGTCAAATACACCCCCAAAAATAATAAACCAGGCAGCCCAGAAAAAATCGCCGTTTGCAGAGGCAATAATAGACATGAATCCTAAAAACATGTTAAAAATGGTCAACGAATTGGGGATAAATCGTCGCCGGGGATTTTCTTTTAAGGGGACTCTTTTGCGGTGTAATTTTTCAGCCATATTTTAATCCATTTTTGCCAGTACGGTAAGACCACCTCGTACGGGTTCCTTTAATTCAACCAATATCTGAGCAGCTTTTGGAAAAACGATATCCATGCGACTACCAAATTTGATCAAGCCATAGCGATCGCCCTGAACAACTTGATCTCCTTCTCGAAGATAGTTGATAATTCTTCGAGCTAGAGCACCGGCAACCTGGGCAAATTTAACTTTCATCAATTCGTTTTCCAGACCCACCACACTTTGCTCATTTACCTCGGAGGCATTTTCTGCGAAAGCTGCTTTAAAAGCGCCATATTTGTAGTTCACAAAACGAATCTTACCGCTGATGGGCACTCGATTAATATGTACGTTAAGGGGGGAAAGAAACATGGTGATTTTCCACGCATCCCCTACAAAATCATCTTCAACCTCTTTGATCTCCACGATAACCCCATCACCAGGACTGAGTATGTGTTTTGGATTGATTTTGATTTCTCGTTCAGGATCCCTGAAAAAATAAAGCGTAAACATTAACAGGAGCGCGCTCACCATGGAAGGAATTTTCCAGTACAGTGAGCCGCCTGAAAAAAACGAAATTGTTGTAAGAATAAGTGTCAGACCCAACACTATTACTATATTTGAATATCCTTCACGAGCCATATATATTTGAATTAAACCTTTCTGTTAAACTGCGCAAAGATAACTGACAGGTATCCAGAATAAAACACGCATTTAAGGGTGTAGAACAGGCATTTCTTCCGTGTTTCTTATCGATAAACAGGTTCTCATGTACGGGATATGCCTCCTGAGTATGGATTGAAGGGACAATTCCTGAATGTTGATGCTGAATGACCTAAATTCGGATATCAGTTATCAGTACTGGGCGTGGTTTCGCCCAGAATAATAGGCATGGCCCTGGTCTGCCCCTGGCGAAGGATATTCAAGATGAGCTGATCACCATTTTTCAAATCCTGAAGGTTGAAATAGGTAAAAATATCATCATCAGTCTGAATTCGCTGACCGTCAAGTCCAATGATTAGATCGCCAACTTCAATCCCCCCTCTTTCTGCTGGAGAGCCATCTTTGACATCGACCACAACGACACCCACATCTGATCCCAGATTCAAAAGTTTGGCAGTCCGCGGATTGTTTGGTCGGTAGCTGATCCCGGTTGAATAATTTCGATTAACGAAACCTTTGTTGCGCAACTCATCGATAATCACCATGGCCCTGTTGATGGGAAGTGCAAACCCAATTCCGATTGAGCCGCTGTTGTTGCCTCCAGAATAGATGAAGGTGTTGATACCAATAACTTCACCCCTTGCATTAACCAGGGGTCCACCACTGTTCCCTGAGTTGATTGAAGCATCCGTTTGAATCATATCCTGATAAACCCGGCCGGACTGCTGGAATCCAAAATCCATATGCAAACTGCTGATAATACCGGCTGTGGCAATGGGCATTTTGCTTTTGCTGAAGAGTCCAAAGGGGTTTCCAATGGCAATGGCCCATTCCCCCATGATGATATGATCAGAATTTCCCAGGGTGGCGGCCTTATAGTTACCCATATCCTTAATCTTTAACAAAGCCAGGTCAGTCTTTTCATCAATACCAATCAGCTCTGCGCCGTGCTGGGTTCCGTTTGCAAGGGTAACGGTAATATCAACCGGATTCTCCACAACATGGGCATTGGTAATAATAAATCCTTTTGCATCATAGATGAACCCTGATCCAATGGAAGAGACTTTCTCTTGAAACCAGCTCGGGGTTCCAGGCATCATAAATCTCCAGAACGGATCCGACATCACGGGCGATTGAGAATATCTTATTTGAGTTACTGAAATACCCACGACGGCTGGAGATACATCAGCGATTCCATTCGTTATCGCGGTTTCTCTTGAATCATAGAGATTGGTTTTGGCGGGTATTTCAGATTGATTTAATAAGCTTGCCTGAGGACTTATGGCACCTGTAAAACTGGTGTCCACTGGTGTTGATTTGGTTAACTGCCAATTCCGAATTTCCCTCAGCGAAAGGGTCAACATCCCCAAAAAGAGGGCTAGCGCAAAGATAAGTACCGTTAATTTTTTCATGCTAAATTATTTCTATCATCCACAAGTGCAAAGTTTAACCCGTCGTCTTAAGGGACGCAAGACTCTCCTCATCATCGATCCAGCTTGGTTGACTCTCGTTTGGATATGAAACATTGATCAAAGTCAAACCCTGGGCGGGTGCAGTTATCGTGTGTGCTTTTCGATCTGGAATATTTAATAGATCAATCATTTTCTGGATTTCCCATTTGCCCCTGGCGACTTCAACCATGCTGCCGACGAGCATTCTCACCATATGATGTAGAAAGCGATTACCCCTGATTGTGAAGGTCAGTTCTCTGTCATTATCCACCGTCCAGGTAGCTGACTCGATGCAACAGATCATGTTCTCTGTCTCTGTTCCAGCAAAGCAAAAACTGGAAAAATCATGCTCACCAAGGATTAATTCAGCAGACCTGGCCAATTTATGCTGATCCAGCGGGAAGTGAATCAGCCAATGTTTATTCCTGTTCAGCACATTGATACGATTGCTTATCTGGTATCGATATTCCCGATACACTGGCAAAAAGCGGCTATGGAAATCACCCTCGACTTCCGCTGAGGCAACAACCCTGATATCAGCCGGGAGTTGTTGGTTTAGTGCTCTCCATATTTTGAGGGGCGGTATACTGGTCTGGTCGATATCAAAATGTGCCACCTGACCAAGAGCGTGGACCCCACTGTCGGTCCGACCAGAGCCAACGATACGGATTGATCTATCAAATAGTTTAGATAATGCTCTTTCAATCGAGCCCTGAACTGTTTTTGGGTCGACCTGGATTTGCCAGCCATAATAGGCCGTTCCATCATATTGAATAAGCAGCGCGATCCTCATCCAGCAATTTCCTGCTGTCCAGCTATGGACACTAATACTAACCAGATTGTCAGGCCGATCCAGGATGCAAAAAGGCGCTGATCCAATACGAAAAATACCAATCCAGTGCTGACCCAGAGGAGGCTTGCCGCAGTAATACTTTTTGGGGAGCTGCGCCTGGATATATGCGGCAGGCCTTTGATGGCTAAAATATCCCCAATACTTACAGCTCGTTGGATGGTGTGGGATACCATTGCCTTGAATACACCCTGCCAGAAACTCAATTTTTGATTAAGTGTTTTTGGAAGCAGGCTGGAAACGAAATAGGTTTGGAAATGAGCAAATCGATTCCACTCTCGCTTCAAGGAGGGGATGAATTTGATAGCGAGGGTCACCAGAATCTGCAATTTGTCAATTCTCAACCCGAGCCATCTCAGAGGAGTGAATAAAACGGTCAGTTGTGCAATGATGCGCGGATTATTCAGTTGAGACTGAAAAGCATTTACCAGAACGAGAGGCCAGGCAAATCTTTCTACTGCCAACATGAGGTACTTCCAATCGGACCAGAAGAATCCATCATTTAGCGATTTAAAAAACAACTCTCTCATTAAGGGAGAAAACAATATTTGTAAGATGGCCAGAAAAGTGACCAGTCCAAGAATGGTTGCCAGCGTCTTAAGAGGTTTTGGTGATCCTATCCAGAGGGTGATGAGGGTAACGATACTGATCAGCAGGTGCCAATAGGGGTCGCTGACCAGCCACAAGGAAACAAAGACAAGCCCTGCGGAGAGAAAAGAAGTCCAGAGCAACCACTGATTCACTTGCCTGCTTAAAATTGGAGTTAACGACTTTGGATCAGACAAGACATTAGCCTGCTAAAAGGATAAACTAAAAAGTAAAGCGGCACTTTGGGGGTTGATTTGAGGTATAACTGTGAGAGAAGCTGCGCGGCGTTTCAAAAACAAAGCGTCCATTGTACTCACAAGATGATTCAAAGCGATGGCACCAAAAGAATAGGTAAGACGCTGCCTCCAGAGGTATCTTTGCGTTTTTATATCGAAATATTCTATCCGTTTCGCATTGGATTCCCAATTCCAGTATTCACCATTTTCCGCTGAATAGATTCTATCTCGTTGGCGGTTGCGCAACATTTGCTCATTATACTCATCCATACTGCCATATTTTGAAGCCTGATCGAGAAAGATATCAGATTTTAAGTGGGGATCAGAAATTTGCCCATATTCCGTAGCTGAATAGAACAGATCATTCTCATAACTTTGTGAATTGCTTTTCGCTATCCCCGCAAATATCCACAAAGCAGCTTCTATACCATTGAACAGATAGCCTCGCTTTGGCGATTGAAGGCTGTGCTCTCCCCAACCGGGAATGAGCGTACTTTTCAGGACTGAAGGTCGCGGTCCAATCTGGGATGCTTCCCCCCCAAAAATCTGAACTGCGAAAATGAATGAGAATAATAATGTTTTAAGAGCTGAATTTGACAATTTTCAAGTCCTCATAAAAAACAGGGCCGATACGAACGAAAACAGCCCCAGAGTTGTCAATAATACCAGTCTGAATGCTGGCTGATCTTCCAGATAATCTCCCTTGATTTGCTCAGGGAATTCTTCAAGCAGTAGCTGTTTCAAGCCACTTTTAGAAAGTTGGTCGGATACACGACCGTGCCACTGATATTCATTTTGATTCCAGAAAAATAGCACACTGAGCTCTAACTGTCTAAGATAAGCAGAGTTCCTCGAAGAATGAGATAACTTGCGATTGATCGCGAGACTCAGGTCGGTGACTTCTACTTTTATGCTATCATGCTGAACAGAATTTGAGGTGGACTGTGATAGCGGAGTAAGCGATATACTCCCGTACATATATTCATCGAGACCGGCATCACCGGCAAAATATAGTTGCAATGCTTCAAATGGAAGCTGGGTAGAATCTGAAATAGCCTGGCGCAAATCTTTGAGGAGTTCGCTACACAATTCCTGGTGACTGGTTTGGGCGAAACTGCTGAGTGAGATCAGTAGAAGTGTAGTAAAGATTATTTTCATCGCAAGAGCACCATTTTTGTTAGATGCGAATTCATTTTGCAGTGGAGAATATCAGGTTTTACCGGATGATTTTCCAAACATAATCGCCATAAGACCAAACGCTGAAAGCAATAGAATGGTCAGGGCAAAAACATTCCCGTTTTTTGTATAAAAAGTTCGATCCAGACCAATCGGCGCATCGTAGACGATTTCTCCCTTTTCTCCCAGAGGAATTGAAGCTGCAATTCTGCCACTGGGTAGAATCAATGCACTAATACCGGTCTGGGCTGCTCGGGCAATGCTTACTCGATGTTCAATCGCACGCAAACGTCCGGCAGCCAGATGCTGATAAGGAGCGGGAGAATTGCCTAACCAGGCGTCATTTGTCACAATTGACATAAGATCAGCGCCGCTGGTTAAGAATTGTCCAAATATATAGGGATCGGCAGATTCATAACAGATAACCGTTCCCATATCGCATACTTCCTCCCTGCTGCCCATGGGATAGACTACAGGTCCTTCACCGGGCTGAAAATTAGCCTGACCAATATTCAGACCTTTAAGTGCCGGGAATGTTTCAATCAAAGGGAGACGTTCAGCAAAGGGAACCAGTCCCTGCTTGCTGTAGATTTCAACGGGCAAACCTGGCGAATAAAAGAAGGCCGAGTTGTAAAAAATATATTCGCCGTTGAGTTCCTCATGATGAAGGGCGCCCGTGAGAATCGAAACTGCGTTGGTTTCAACAAAATTTCGAATCTTTCGATCAAACTGAGGATAATAGCTCAGGTGGGCTGGTATGGCGCTTTCGGGCCATACAATAATTTTCACACTATCGGCTAGCAGTTTCGTGGACTGGTCAAGAACGGCCTGGACATGCTGGGTCTTTTTTTCCCGAACCCATTTTTCATGCGGATCAAGGTTGGTTTGAATGATCCCCACTTTGATCGTTGATTCGTATAACTCTCTCACAACCTTCATCCGAACCGCACCAAAAATAAAGGTACCAACGACGATGAATCCTAAAATTCCCCAGACCAGCTGTTGAGTTCTCACCGTAAGTTTCCCGAACTCCAATTGATAGACAATTGTGTTTATCATGACAACCCAGAAACTCACTCCGTAGATACCGCCATACTCAGCGAGCTGTTGAATGGGTAAGGCAAAATTTTGGGTCATCGCCAGTGAGAGCCAGGGAAAGGCCAGCGTGTAGCCATGGTAACTATAAATAAATTCAATGGATACCCAGAATATGGGAGCCAGCCACAAACCTTTGGTTCCCAGATTACGACCAGCGCGAGCTATTATTAGACCAAAGAGACCAAACCAGAGCGATAAATACGCAACTGTCCCCATCATCGAGGAAGCTGCGATCAGAAATGAAGTCCCTGAGTTGTTGGCAATCCAATTCAGGCTGGTGAATGTAAACACAAATCCAGTTATGTAACCGAGCTTGAATCCCCGTTGCCACCCTATTTGCTGCAAAGCTGCCCAGAGCGGTAACCATGCAACCCAGGCAACAAAGAACATATCAAATGGCGGAAAGCTCAGGGTCAGTAGAAGACCTGATAAAACGGCCAATGATTCAGGTGAAAATCGTCTATTCATATGTTTCTGCGGTCTGCTATCCTTGGGTTTCCTGAAGATATTGTCTCAGGATGATGGCGGCTGCGATTCGATCCACAGCTCCCTTATCATCTCCAATTTTCTTACCCATCTGGTGTAAAGAGGCTTCTGCCTCTACAGAGCTGTAGCTTTCATCAATTGCATAAACGGGTTGCGTTATGGCTGATTTAAGCAGTTCTATAAAGACTTCCACTCGCTTGGTTTGCTCACTTTTTTCAGATCCGGGCCGAAGCGGAACCCCAACGACGACTTCAGTGACCTGTTCCTTTAGAATGACACCCGATATTTGTTCTACGGCATCCTCATTATTCTTTATCAAGAGGGTTTCGTAAGGGCTGGCAATGATTCTAAGCGGGTCCGATAAAGCCAGACCGACACGCCGACCACCAGGGTCGACAGCAAGAATGCGTCCAAGCACAATTCTTATTCGCTTTATTTCTTATCGATGGGCTGCTTTAGAATTTCTTTGAGCAATTTTCCAGGTTTGAAGTGAGTCTTTCTTCTGGCTGGGACAAAGATTTCCTCATTGGTGCGTGGATTGCGAGCTCTTGGTTTGGCCTTGGTCGGCTTTACTTCAAAAACACCAAAATTTCTAACTTCAATACGAATGGACGAATCGTCTCCGCTCATCATTTCGCGCAGTACAGTAAAAACACCATCTACAATTTCTTCTGTCTGGAAGATTTTCTGACCCAATTTCTCAGCAGTCTTTTTTGCCACATCTTTTTTGGTATAAGTTATTGACATGTATTATCCTTTCTTATTGCTGACTTCACTCGCGTTCAACGCTAATGACGCCTTCTGAAGCCAACAGTTTTGATTGCAGTCTATCTAATTGTTTGACACCCTCTACTTCAATGATAACCAGCCCAGTGACCACGTCACCGTCCACCTTCATCGAAAGGGTATCAATATTTATATCATAAGTGGAGATTATCTCTGTGACATCCCGCACTAAATGCTTTCGTTCCTGGGCTAAAACTTTTAAACGAACCAGAAATTTCTGATCCCGTGCAGCAGCCCAGTCTACATCGATCATTCGTTCCTTCTCTAGCAGGTTTGAACCAACCGTTTCACATGATTTTTGGTGAACAGTAATTCCGCGTCCACGAGTAATAAATCCTACGATGGGATCACCGGGAATAGGGTTACAGCACTTTCCAAAACTAATCATCATATTATCAATGCCGTGGATTGAAACACCCCTGGTATTCCGCCGGGCACGGTTAAGAAATGACTCTGCTACCTGTTGTGCAGGTTGTTCTTTTTTCGGTTGAATGTATTCTTCTGGAAAGAACTTTGTGAGGATAGATGCTACTGTTCGATGACCACTACCAATTGAGGCGATCAATTTATCTTCAGAATCAAATTTCAGTGTTTGATAAGCGTCCTTAAGATGCTTCCACTCTTTGGCCTTGTGGATCCTGCGTAACTCTTTTTCGAGAATCTCTTTTCCCAGACGGAGACTTTGATCAAATTCCTGTCCTTTGATCCATTTTCGAATATTGGATTTGGCTTTGGAAGTTTTTACAATTTTGAGCCAGGATGTATTGGGTTTTTGTGAATCGCTGGTAATTATTTCGACCTTATCACCGCTCTGCAGTTCACTATTGAGAGGCTTTATGCGGCTATTTACTTTTGCACCAATGCAATGCAAACCAACTTGAGTGTGGACATCGAATGCAAAATCCAGCGGTGTTGCTCCAAGCGGTAAAATTCTAACTTCGCCCTTTGGTGTGTATACAAAGATTTCATCTTTATAAAGATCAATCTTTAGAAGATCCATGAATTGATGGGAAGTGGTTTTATCCTCAGTCTGGAGTATATCGATTAAATCCCGCAACCAGGTCATCTGTTGGTCAATATCATCCCTGCCAGACTTTGAGTCATTTTCTTTATAATGCCAATGGGCGGCTACACCATCCTCGGCGGTATCATCCATTTCTCTGGTGCGAACCTGGACCTCAACAGGGAAACCATCTGGTCCAACCACGGTTGTTTGAATACTCTGATATCCATTGGCCTTGGGCTGAGCGATAAAATCTTTAAAGCGCTCCTGTATTGGTGTATAAAAGGAATGGATTAATCCCAGGACGCTGTAGCAGGTTTCTACCTTATCGACAATAATTCTCACAGCGTAAATATCGTAGACGTCTTCAAAGGGTCTATTCTGGTCCTGCATTTTTCTAAATATTGAATAATGCGATTTAAACCTGCTTTTATAGCTGGCTTCGAAGCCGGCGCTCTCAATGCGTTCGATCACGGGCTCCAGAAATTTTTGAACATATTTCTCAAAAAATGCCTGCCGTTTGGGGATAAGCTTTTCCAGATCCTTGGCGGCCTTGGGTTCTAAAATCTTAAAAATAAGATCTTCCATCTCTGATTTGATTCGATACATCCCCAGGCGATGTGCCAGAGGTGCATACACATCTCTGGTCTCCCGGGCAATGCGACGCTGCTTCACCGCAGTTAAATGTTCAATTGTGCGCATATTATGAAGACGATCAGCAAATTTAATGATGATTACCCTGATGTCATCTGCAACTGATAGGAGCATTTTACGAAAATTAACGGCCTGCTTATCTTCTTCACTTCTGAATTTGATATCAGAGAGTTTTGTGACACCGTCAACCAGCCTGGCAAGTTCTTCTGAAAATTCCTGTTCAACATCTTTACGGGTATAGCCAGTATCTTCCACAACATCGTGGAGAAGGGCTGCAGAAATGGTAACTGAATCCAGACGCATTTCTGCCAGAATTGTGGCGACCTCAACGCAATGTGTGAAATAAGGTTCACCAGATTTACGGAGCTGCCCCTGGTGAGCCTGCTTCCCGAATTGATATGCCTTCCAGATATAGGCTTCACTGCTCGAATCAACAGAGGCAGTTCCGCCCATTAGCGATATGATTTTTTGGAAATCTGCAGGATATTTGATCCCTTCAGAGTTCCTGATACGATCTAGAATTTTAGCCGCCATTAGAAGGGTTCTTGATTATCTCCTGATCCGGATTGCGCTGGAGTATATGCAGCCAAATTTTCAAATGATGCGAATTTATCAATAAAGCTAAGCTTGACAGTTCCTGTAGGACCGTTACGCTGTTTGGCTACGATGAGCTCAGCGATACCTTCCTGAGTATTCCCATTCTCGTCCAGAACCCCATATTTCTCCGGGCGATAAATAAACATGACCACGTCAGCATCTTGCTCAATAGAACCTGATTCCCTCAGATCAGAGAGAATAGGACGCCGGTCGCCGCCGCGGGTCTCGACTGCTCTGGAGAGCTGAGAAAGCGCAATAATGGGCAAATCCAACTCCTTTGCAAGCATCTTGAATGAGCGAGATATTTGACTGATTTCCTGTTGACGTGATTCAACTCTACCTGTTCCCTGGAGTAACTGCATGTAGTCAACAATGATACAATCGATATCTTTATCTGCCTTCAAGCGGCGTGCCTTGGCACGGAGTTCTGTAATATTTAGAGAAGCAGAATCGTCGAGATAGATTTCCGCCTCAGCCAGGTTTCCTGCTGCAGTACTTAATCGAGGCCATAAATTGGAGGGTAACCTTCCTGATCTAACCAGGTGAGCATCTACTTTGGCTTCGCTACAGAGGAGACGCATGGCGAGCTGATAATTGGACATTTCTAGGGAGAAGATGCCGATTTTATGACCATATTTAACGGCTGCGTTGCGGGCAACTGAAAGTGCAAGCGCTGTTTTTCCCATTGAGGGGCGGGCTGCAACAATGATAAGGTCAGATTTTTGGAAGCCTGAGGTAATCTCATCAAGCGCGCCGAAGCCAGTTGCAACGCCCCTGATCCCACCGGGATTTTCGTGAAATTTATCAGCTTGCGCAAAGGCTTCATCCAATGCAGTCCGAATCCGAACAAAGTCTGCAGTTTTAAAGCGTTTCTCAGAAAGCTCAAAGATTTTACTTTCAGCCTTCTCCAACAAATCATCAACCCGTTCCCGGGTCTCATAGGCCTCGGTGGACAGCTCAGCTGACAGTTGGATAAGGGCTCGCAGGGCAGAACTTTCCATGACCAATTTTGCATAATAGCGTGCGTTCGCTGTAGAGGGGATTTTTTCAGTTAGTTCGGTAATATAGTAGGCGCCACCAGCTGCCTGAAGATCTCCGCTGCGTTTTAATTCATCAACTACTGTGATCTGATCAACCGGTTCACCACGGGTATCCAGATTAATGATAGCATTAAATATTTTTTGGTGAGCCGGACGATAGAAGCTTGTGTAATCCAGGAATTCCATGGCGGCAGAGAGGGCCATGCGGTCCAGCATCATGGAGCCAATGACGCTTTGCTCAGCTTCTTCGTTGTGGGGTGGTAACCTTAAATTTTGACTGGTTTCACTCACAACTGTTCCCCTCTTTTTTGAAGATACAATTCTCGAATCTTTTTAAAGTCGTCCCAGGCTGGACGTTTCCAGTTGGGATTCCGCAATAACGCTGCCGGGTGATAAGTCACTACCAGATCAGTTCCATGATAGTCAAACACCTTACCGCGCATCTCCGTTAAGGAATCTTTGGAACGAAGCAGGGTGGTTGCTGAAATTCTTCCCAGTGCGACCAGCAGTTTTGGTTTAATCAATTTAATTTGCTGCAAGAGGTAGGGTTCGCACTCCTCAATTTCATCTCGTTTGGGATCGCGATTTTCGGGAGGTCTGCATTTGAGAACATTTGCAATGTACACATCCTCCCTGCTCAGGTCGATCGCCTTGAGAATATCATCGAGAAGTTTTCCGGCTCTCCCCACAAAGGGAATACCTTCAGCGTCCTCGCGCTCCCCTGGAGCTTCGCCGACAAACATGAGATCGGCATGAGGATTCCCCACACCAAAAACGAATTGGTTCCGAGTGGCTCCTAAGGGACAGTTCATGCAACCCTTGATCTCAGCATTGAATTCAGCTAAGGTAATATTTTCTGAATTCATCAACGTGCGCTCCATTTCCGGCTCCCGGACGATTTCAGGCATATACAAAGGGCCGCCAAAAATCTCCAGCTCTTCCTTAACAAAGGTCTTAATCCGGTCTTGATTATTTGTCAACTTGGCAGATTTTTCTACTTTGCTTCCGTTTCCGTTTCGGCCTCTTCAGAATCTTCGAACATCGCTTGCTTTTCCCATTTAAGCTCACCTGACAGAAACTCTCCAAGACTCATTGTGGTAGGTTTAACGACTGAATCAAATGCTTCTCTATCGATCTCAGTATCAACATCGTAGGATGAGCCAAAGTCATCATCACCACTGATTTCTTCAAGGTTCTCTTCTTCACGACGACGTTCTTCTTCGATTACGTATCGATCTCCAATGATCTGACGTGCTCGCATGGCAATCACTGTGACAGCTTCAAAAATGTCCTCAGTATGCTCCTCGATTTTCCTGAACGGTATTGTTTGTAAACCCATTTATAGCTCCTTTAATTGATGAATTTCATCTTTGTTTAATATTTCCGTAAATTCCTTAACTGCTTCATCCAGATCAGCATTAACGATTGTGTAGTCAAATTGTTTTCCCAGTTCCATTTCCTCGGGCATGCGCTCCAGGCGAATTCTGATTTGATCCGGGCTATCAGTATTCCTGTGTACGAGTCGCTCGCGCATCACTTCAAGTGAAGGTGGTTCAATAAAAATTGATACACTGTTTTCAGGATAAGCCTTTTTAACATTGATACCACCCTTGATGTCAATATCCAGTAAGAGCAGCTTGCCTGATTCCAGGGCTTCGTCTATACATGATCGCAGGGTACCATAAAGATGGCCATTTTTTGAATAGACTTCCTGCCACTCTACTAATTCATTGCGTTCGATACGCTTCAAAAATTCTGCCTTGCTGATGAAATAATAATGTTTCCCTTCGATCTCGTACTTTCTTCGAGGCCTGGTTGTGACCGAAACGGAAAACTGAATCTCTGGAAATTTTTCCATAACAGCACTTTCAACTGTTCCCTTTCCAGCACCTGAAGGACCTGCAACAATGATTAACTTTCCCCTGGTCGAAGTCATTGAATGTTCTGTACCTGTTCTCTTATTCGTTCGATTTCGTTTTTGAGTTCAACAACTGCATGACCGATGGGGGTTGAATTGGCTTTACTACCAACCGTGTTGGCCTCACGGTTCATTTCCTGTAGTAAAAAATTCAAGCGCTTGCCAGCGTCACCATTATCCTGCATGAGTTCTCTGAAATGCTGAACATGAGCTTCCAATCGTGTAATTTCCTCACTAATATCAAGCTTGTCACTCCAGAGGACAATTTCCTGTTCCAAACGCTTTTCATCTATTTTTGTTTCGCTGTCAATTGCAGAATCAGCAATCTTTTTACGCAGTTTTTCAGCCAATATCTCAAGACGACCATTGTCTTCAGCCTGAATTTGGTGTGTGATTTCCACGAGCTTATCAAGTTGTCCAAGAATTGCTTTTTCGAGGAGTTCTCCCTCCCGTAAACGCATCTCTTGAAGCTGATTGGTGGCTTCATAAATGCCATCCATCAAGGCTGCGTTAAATTCTTCCTGATCATTCTCATTTGAACGGTAAGTGATGACATCAGGGAAGCGCAATAATTCAGAAATTGATAATGTTTCTGATTCTCGTCCCATAATTTTGGCGCTTTTGTTGGCAATTTGTTGATAATGCAGCAAGAGAGCCTCATTCATTTGGGGTTTGCCAATAGCGGGTTGATCAGTCCCAAAATTCAAGGTGACGGTCACTCTGCCCCTGCCAAAAATGGACTGCAGGTGTGCTCTGGCACCATCTTCAACTTTTTCGTATCCGCGAGGCAGCCGCAGAACGAATTCAAGAAAACGACTATTCACCGTTCTGAGCTCGATGACAACACTCAAATCCCCAATTTTTTGTTCAGCCCGGCCATAGCCAGTCATACTAATAAGCATAGAACCTCTCCTAAAGCCGCATAGTATAATTTTTGGCCATAGCTATGTCAAAAGATATATTGAAGTTAGGTCAAGTATTTTTTGTGTAACTCAGAATTAATGAATCAGAATGTTGGTTAGTTCCCTACCAGCACGAGAAATACCCGAATTTGGCGACGCAGATATAGGGTAGGACGATACAAGCGAAAATTTGAATCGAGTTGTATTTTTACATAACTTTTATTTTAGCAATCCAAGTCAGAATATCGTTGCTTATTCATATTATTATTGAGTTTATGAATGAGTATTTTTTATTTTAGCCCAACCGATCGAATGATTTGGCGTGTCGAACTATAATTTGCCACAATTCCGCTGCTGACCAGCGTAAACATCTGCATAAAATCAGTTTTACCATTTTCGACTTCTGAATTTTCGAAGGTCGCCCAGGCTGGTGCTTCAGGAATTATAATATTTAGGCCTATGGAAGTAATTAGCCTGCCGTTGTCCAGATGTAAAAATCCATCTTTTCGGGTTGCATCAACTGGCACCCAGCCATGGATGGGAAGAAAGATTTCAGACCATACGTGGGCTCCAGTATTTCCCGGGTAGAAATTGAAACCAGACTGCTGTCGGGCGGGAATACCGGCAATTCTAGCTGCCGTAATAAATAGGGCTGAATACTGACCACAATCACCGGCCCGTGTTGCCAGAGCATTCCTCACGCCCCTTTTTTCCGGTGGATATATATAAATCATGGCTGATTGTACCCAGTGGTATATTGCTTCGGCCTGGCTCACAGGATCTGCAATATTCTCCAGCAATGCAAAGACAGTGTCAATAAGCGCGGCATCTTGTTCAAGAAATAACTCGGATCGCGTGTATTTATTGATGATCGAATCAGGGATACTACTCCACATAAAATGTTCAGCCGATCGATCCACACGTGCTCGATAGTCAAACGTAAGCATGCTGAATTCTCTGGACAAACTATAGGCGGTCCCTGGAACCAGATCTGAGCTTAGATCCCAATAGATTATCTGATTTTCATATTCACTTTCAGAATAGACACCGCTAGGCTCAGGAGAAATACGCCCCTCCGAGAGCAATTTCTGGGTCGAAAATTCACGAATATCAGAACTCCAGATTCTCAGCGAGGGTGCTTGTTCAGCCGGAATGCCACTTGCTTGATTATGGTTTGATAAATTTTCTCCAGTTAGAATCTGAATATCATCAATATTTACGACCAGTTTCCCGGTTAATAAGCGTGGTTGGGAATACTCTGGACCCAACACTTTTAGAGATGACTCGAGAATCTCTTTTTCAAAGGGATCCGGTCGAGCTTGAAAATGACTGCAACCCATAAATATGGACAATAGTAAAGCTATAGCTGATAACTGTAATATTCTGTGGTAAAGAGACATAGACGATTCTTCCCAATTCATTCTAGAGCGTTTTAATCTTAAAGACCAAAGTTCGCCTTTCATAATATATTCATAAATTCAACCCTTAGCGCACATCGAATATGAGGCTGATTCCAGCTAAATGAACTTTCTGATACTCCAATGTACTATAGGGCAAATGTCCCTGATACCAGGTAAATAGCAACTTTAGCGGTGTTGGTGTTTGCCTTGCCATTTCCAGACCAATGCCAACCCGGATATTCGGGGTATAATTAAGGTGTTCATAAACCTTCACATCCACACCTGCAAGGATGGCAAGACCGGGTTGGGTCTTGAGTGGGTGGCTCCAGTCTGCACCGTTCTGGAGCAAAAGTCTTTTCCGCACAGTATTTGGTGAAACATTATACCCACCCCCAGTATAATAACCCCAGCTTCCGAATCGTTTTGAAAAAGCAAAATCAAGTTGTTCATAATTTTGTGTGTTTAAGGTGGGCGTGACTATAAAATTTCGGATGATGTAATCGTCGCCCAGGTGAGAGGATTGATGAAAGAGACTGATTCGATAAAAGGAGCTGGCACTTTTTTGGAAGTTGAGCATGGTTGAAATACGATAATCTGCATTCTGCAATCCACCAAGGTATGCTTCACCGACATCAATGATTGAAAATTGCGTAAAAATTGAGAACTCGATCCCCCATTCCCAGCGATTTTGCTGATTCCGTTCAATGCGCAAGAATTGTTGACGCATGCTCAGCGAGATTGGGACATACATTAATTGCTGAGTTTCTTCCTTCACTGTGTATGACAATAAGCTAATGGATTGTTGGCAGGCAGCAGGATCTAAAAACCTTGCAGGGTAGATAGCGCCATCGGGCAACCATTGGATGTCCGCTGCAAATGTGCCGGTTAAGTAAAAACTGACACTGATGATAAGGGTGTTTAATTTGCCGAATTTTTGCTTCATAATCACTGGCTGATTCCCCTAAAAAGCTATTAAAGAAAGAAGGATGATCGTGCTTGATTGCTTGATCAATATTGTCCCTGGCTTCCATGGACACAATAGTTTTTTCTCCCCAGCATTCCAAGCAAGTGGTCGAATGTAAATGGATTGAACAAACCTTTTATATTTTATGATAAGAATTATCTTCCCATTAAACTTTCAACTGCTGCGATTATGATTCATCCGTGCTGTATTTTGATCTGATGCTTCTCGAGAGATGTCAATTTATTTCTGTAAGCATATAAATAATACAGTCTGAATAATCAGGATGGGATTGAGTTTGACTCTTATAACCAGGCTAACAGGTAGATTTTACGCTTTCTTTACCGCATCAATTCGTGATGAGGAAATGATCCGCCGCGTCATTCTTCTGGTGAATCTCTCCCTGGTAGGTGGCTCAGTAACATTATTTTTCGGATGTGTAGCCTTCTATGCAGGTAATATAGATCTCGCGGTCATTGATTTTCTCGGAGCTATTTGTCTCACATTAAATATGGTGCTCCTCAGGAAATACCCTATCAAATCCTTAAGTATATATATTGGCCTTGGAATCATGGGAAATTATTTGTCCTTCTATCTAGACTGTTGATCTGGAGTTTTCTATTTCTTAAATCGCGAAATCGGGAGTTTTAATTGTGCTGCAAGTAAGCTCGTAATAATGCTCACAATTTTATATAGAGACTTAGGATGACGATTATCACAATTGCTTGTCTTATTATAATTTTATTTGCGAATGTTGGGGAATTATTTTAAATGAAAATTTGGTTAATATTGAAACATCTAGAGGGGATTAATGCGAACCAGAACTCATAATTGGATCATCCTGATACTCACACTGCTGCTGCTAAGTAGTGTAATCTTGTATTCTGCTCTTTCTCTCCCATATTTGAGTACTCCTGTCGCTGAAAGGCATTTGGATCAGGCAAATGACTCCCTCTATGGACCCTCCGGTTTATATGGTCATGGCATAGGTTTTCTCGCGGCTCTCTTTATGTTCCTGCTTTGGTTGTATATCATTAGAAAAAGATGGAACCGACTACGTGGTTTGGGGCGTTTGAGTCAGTGGCTGAAGTACCATATCTGGTTTGGTCTGACTGCACCCCTGCTGGCTGGCTATCATGCAGCATTTCGCTTTGAAGGTCTCATTGGGGTCATGTATTGGGCCATGATTGCTGTCATGTTGAGTGGCATCATTGGTCGCTATTTATACGGTCACATCCCCCGACGCGTGGATGGCCATGAGATGACCATGAAACAGATCAATACGGACAAAGCTGCCAAGCTGAGATCCCTTCAGATGGAGTTCGGAATTTCTTCCGAGGACATCAACAGATTGCAGAACATGACACCCCATACACAGGGGCAAGGAACCTTGATATCCCTTTACCGCCTATTAATTTTTGATTTTCAACGTCGTTTTCAGGTCAAACGTATTTTAAAGGATTTTCAGTCGAAGTACGGCACCAGCATCAAGGATCTTGAGTTCTTTAAAAGCACTATTGAGAAACAGGTGATCATGAATCAACGAGTCGTCGTTCTGGAAGCAGTCAGTAAAGTATTTCACTGGTGGCATGTGATTCACAAGCCCTTCGCTTACGCCATCTTTTTAGTACTAACCCTACATATCGTACTCACCCTCAGTTTTGGTTTTACATGGATATTTTAATGAATGAAACCGTCTTATCCTGGCTTATCGGGGCAGTCTTAATATTTGCCTTCACCATTCCCTATCTCAGACAATGGAATCGTAAACAGCACACTACTCAGGAAAAACTGGATGAAGCGATCCGACTGGGAACCAACAAAGCGCTGATGCAGCATCCCATTATCGATTTATCTAAATGTATTGGTTGTGGAATTTGCACAAAGGTTTGTCCTGAAGGTGAAGTTCTAGGAATTGTGGGTGGAAAAGCCGTGCTGATTAATGGCAGCAAATGTGTGGGTCACGAAGTCTGCATGGAAAGCTGTCCGGTTGGCGGCATAGAGGTTGGACTGGGAGATATTTCCAGCCGTGAAGATATTCCTCAAATGAATACAGAGCTTGAAAGCAATTTGAAAAATGTTTTCATTATCGGTGAGCTTGGTGGTTTAGCCCTGATCAGAAACGCTGTCAATCAAGGTACGCGCGTGGCAAAAACCATTCATGAGCGACTGGCAGGCATAGTTCCCACCAATCCAGTTATTGTTGTTGGCGCAGGGCCAGCAGGTTTGTCTTGTGGCATCTCTTTAAAGGAAATGGGGATTCCTGCCATTCTGCTGGACCAGAACGAACCTGGTGGTACCATTTTGCAGTACCCACGTCGCAAGTTGGTCATGGTACAACCCATCGAAATGCCTGGTTATGGTCAGATGGCTAATAGTGAGTATTCCAAAGAAAATTTACTAGAGATCTGGGAAAAAATCTTCAGTGCACATAACCCTGATTTTCGTAGCGGTCATCAACTGCAGTCCGTCAACCAGACTGAGGATGGATACGAAGTTCAGACAAGTTCAGATATTTTCCAGACTGAATACATCGTCCTGGCTCTGGGACGCCGTGGGACGCCGCGGAAACTGGAAGTCCCAGGGGAAGATTTAAGCAAGGTTGCCTACAAACTGATGGATACAGAGAGCTATCAAAATCAGCACATCCTGGTTGTTGGAGGGGGTGATTCAGCCGTTGAAGCAGCTGTGGGACTTGGTCAACAACCTGGGAACGTTGTCCACCTCTCCTACCGAAAGCCCAATCTCACGCGCATTAAAACGCGCAATGAGGAGCAAATCGCCCGGGCTGTTAAAAATGGTTGGGTCAAGGTCCTTTTCGAATCAAACGTTGAATCCATTCATGCGGATCATGTCCTGCTCAATCATGAGGGCAAGCAGCTATCCCTTAAGAATGACTTTGCTTTCATTTTTGCCGGTGGTGTAGCCCCCTTCAAACTTATGGAATCCATTGGGGTTCAATTTGGAACCGCCACGATTTCATGAGAACTAGATCCTTCCTGTTTGCTTTTTTCTGGGCACTGGTACTGGCTCCAGCTCTCTGGGCTCAATTAAGTCCAGGACCCCTGGCTGAGCCCCACAGCCATCTTTCAGGATTTACAAACTGTTTGAATTGCCATACCTGGGGAAGCAAAGACTTGAGTCCAAAATGTCTGGACTGCCACACTCCTATTAAAAATCGCATCGATGCGAAAACAGGATTTCACGGACAATTGAAGGAAACAAATTGTCTGGAATGTCACTCAGACCACGTTGGTCTTAATTTCAAACTTATTCGCTGGGAACCCTCTCAAACTGAATTTGATCATAGCAAATCTGGCTTTGAGCTGAAGGGCAAGCACATTGGTCTTGACTGTGAAAAATGTCATACTCGGGAGTTTGTCCTGGCTGAAGATGTCATGGCATATGCTCAAAAACAGCAGACCCGTGAGGTCCTTAACTCAACCTTCCTCGGTTTAGGTGAAATCTGTGCTGATTGTCACGCAGACGTTCATCACAAGGAATTTGTAGATCAAAAATGCCAGGATTGTCACAATGAGCGGGACTGGATGGAAATTCGGAAGTCTTTTGAGCATGATACGCGCACAAAATATGCTCTCCGAGGTGCGCACAAAAAGATTGAGTGTGAAAAATGCCATAAGGAAAGTCTGGAACCCGTGGGCAAATATACGGTCCATCGGTTTGGTGGTTTAAAGTTCGACCTGTGTACAGATTGCCACAAGGATGAACACGCGGGTGCTTTTGGCAGCAATTGTGTAAAATGCCATAGCATGAACAGTTTTAAAATTCAGGATAAATCAGGTGCCTTCAATCATAACCAGACCCGTTTCCCCTTGATTGGAAAGCACTTCAAGGTCGAATGCAAAGCCTGCCACACATCCAAGGAGCGTTTTGCTCAGGAAAGCAGCTACGACCAGTGCATGGATTGTCACAAAGATTACCATGCCGGTGCCTTTCAAAAACAGAATCGTGATATTTCATGTGATCGATGCCATAGTGTTCGTGGCTATTTACCAGCATTATTTGGCAGTATGGAACATGCCAAGACCAAATTCCCCCTTGACGGTGCTCATTTAGCCCAACCCTGTATTTTTTGTCATCAAAAAAACGATAAAATGATCTACGCCTGGGATCCTTTGAATTGCGAAGCATGTCATCTCAGTTCGCATGGCAAACAATTCACAAAATATCGTGTCGATGGTCTGTTCTGCGAAAATTGTCATTTATCCAGTGCCTGGGAAAAGCTAAAATTTGATCATAAAAACACCCATTTCCCCCTTTCTGGGAAGCATCTGGATTTGAATTGTGAACGTTGTCACAAAGCGCAAACCGAAGTTATTCAATATGAAAATATTGAACTTAGCTGTGCCGGGTGTCATACAGACGTCCATGCCGGACAATTTGTGGCGCGTAGCTGTGAAAATTGCCATCATACATCGAACTGGAAAATTCCAGACTTTAATCACACTGCTCTCACACAGTTCCCGCTGGATGGTCAGCATAAAGACTTGAAATGTGGACAATGCCACAAACAGGATTCAAATCTCAAAACAATCAAATTCAAGCCCATTCCGCATAAGTGCCAGGACTGTCATAGTTTTTCGGATTTTAAACGATGATAAAACGGTTTTTTCTTCTTTTGTGCTGCTTCGCCCTGAGTGGCCTTGCCCAGGATAACCCTGAAATAGAAATTGACCTGCCCTGCGAAACCTGTCATGTAGGAAACGATTGGGAATCCGACGCAGGCTCGAACTTTAATCATATCAGTACGGGATTCGAATTAAAAGGCAGCCATTCTGATATCAGCTGCAGTAGATGCCATACGGGCTCGAATCTTGCTGAAAAGCACAATTTTTCCAGAATCTCCGCCGACTGTTTTGCTTGTCATGAGGACATTCACAACGATCAGTGGGGTCCGGATTGTGAGCGTTGCCATAACCCCGACTCCTGGTCTCTTTCGACTCAACAACAAAATCATGACCTAACCAGTTTCCCCTTACGTGGACCTCATAAGAGTCTCAGTTGTGAAAGCTGTCATGTGGCTAATCCTGGTGGCACGGCGACGTTACCACTGGACTGTTGGGGTTGCCACAGTAGCGCCTATAATGAGAGTACAAATCCATCTCATTCAATTCTTGTATTGGAAAAGGATTGTGAAAGTTGCCATATCGCTCAGGCAAGTCGCTGGTCCAGCTCAGCATTTAATCATAACACGACTAATTTTTCGCTCTTAGGCATGCATAACCAGACAGAGTGTAGCAGCTGTCACACGCAAGCTGCAAGCAATACCCCCGCGGCATGTGAAAGCTGCCATCAGTCTGATTATACCAATAGTATTGATCCTGCCCATCTGAGCTTGGGATATCCGCTGGATTGCCGGGCGTGCCATGACAGTTTTACCTGGAATTCGAGCTTTGTTCACGATGAAACCGGCTTCCAATTGCTGGAAGCTCATACTGAGCCCAACTGCAATCAGTGCCATGTGAATCAGCAATTTGCCGGTACACCAGATTTATGCTCAGGCTGTCATATGGCAAAATGGCAGGAAACTGTAGAACCACCTCATGCCGATGCAGAATTTGATGAGGACTGTGCCGCATGTCATACTGAAACGGATTGGACGCCAAGCACCTGGGACCATGATATTGATTCTGAATATCCCTTGACTGGAGCCCATATTGCAAAAAGCTGTATTCTCTGTCACCAGAGCATCCCCTATTCAGAGCAATCCATTGAATGTTATGCCTGTCACCAGGCGACTTACGAAGCGACGGAAGAACCCAATCACGTAGCTGGGAATATTCCAACCTCCTGTGAGGTTTGCCACACAACTGCGAATTGGGAATCTGCGGAAATTGACCATAATCAGACTCATTTCCCTTTGGTGGGCATCCATGCTGAAGTAGAGTGTCAAACCTGTCATGTTGACGGGTACACGTTGCCAATTACATGTGAAGGCTGCCATCTGAGCGCCTATCAAGCTACGGCCAGTAGTTCTTCTCCTGATCACGGACAATATGGGTTCACCATGGATTGCCTGGTCTGTCACGGCCAGGTAAGCTGGAAACCTTCCAGCTTTGATCATGACCCGGATCTTACTCATTATGAAATCCAGGGCGCCCATTTGGCCTTATTACCTAATGCCTGTTCGACCTGCCATGTGGGAGATCAATGGACCGGGCTATCTCAAGAGTGCAGTTTCTGCCATCAGAGCAATTTTAACACTACCACGAATCCGGATCATGAAGCCCAGGGTTATCCAGAGAACCTGTGTGAATTGTGTCACTCTCAGTCCGTATGGAACCCCTCCACTTTCAGCCATGAAGTCACCAGTATCGAGTGCCAGACCTGTCACATGGTACAATACACACAAGCCACTAATCCTGCCCATGCGGAACTCGCTTTCCCGACAGACTGCGCCAGCTGTCATACTACTGCGCAATGGACACCCAGTACCTATGTCCATGACCTGGAAACAACGGGATTTGAAAAAGACGGGGCTCACGATGCGCTAGCTTGTACGAGCTGCCATGATAATTGGGATCCACCTTCAGAGGTGCGAACCTGTGCGGCGGGTTCCTGTCACCAGGACAACTATCAGGCAACCACGAATCCACCTCATGAAACCATGTCATTTTCACAACTTTGCACGGATTGTCACACAACTAGTGTCTGGGCTCCATCTCAGTTTGTCCATAATCAGGAATCAACAGGATATCCTCTGGAAGGCGCTCACACCAGCGTGACCTGCCAACAATGTCATAATCCATGGCAAATTGTTCCAGCACCAAGAACGTGTGCAAATGGCAGTTGCCATCTATCTGACTATGAGGGAGCGACTAATCCAAATCACCAGAGCGCCTCCTTCCCGCTGAATTGTGAAAGTTGCCACTCCATGGAGGCCTGGGAACCAGCGACTTTTGATCATGACGCATCTTTTCCCATTTATAGTGGTCAACATCGCAACGAATGGAATGATTGTTCTCAATGTCATGTTAACTCCAGCGATTACAATGTCTTCACCTGTTATGGCAATGGCTGTCATTCGGTTTCAGGAATGAATAATGAGCATTGTGAAGGTAATAATTGTGAATCCTGCAATGGCAACACCTATAATCCTACAACGGTGTCACCTGCTGACTGCCTAACCTGTCATCCCACCGGCGACCAAGATGATTGCGGCGGGGATTTGCTGGATTTCTTCAAACTCCGAACCCTCCCTCAACCAACGGATACCAAACCACATGAACTTGATTAAGTTGGTTTTCAGCCTATTATCGCTGGCCGCTTGGGCTCAGCAAATTCCAGATGGGGATATCACCTGTTTGGATTGTCATCAATCTGGATCCTGGATTCCCCTTTCCAAACAACCCATTTTCAATCACAATGTGAATACAGAGTTTGAGCTGAGGGAGAGTCATACAGATTTGAACTGTACCCAATGTCATACCGGAGACACCATTGATGAATTTCATGAATTCTCTGTGAAGGGGACAGATTGTGTAAGTTGTCACCAGGATGTCCACCAGAACTACTGGGGTAATCAGTGTGAAACCTGTCACACACCTGAAAATTGGGATACTGAACAAGCCTTTCGACGCCATGAAGAGACGCTCTTCCCCCTGCTCGCCAGCCACCATGGTCTGGAATGCTATCTCTGTCACACCACTCCCGGGAGGATGCCATCTGTGGAATGCCAGGAATGTCATCAGGCAGATTTTCTGCCAGAACTCGCGGCCCACGAAGGTCTCACCAGTCGAACGGACTGTTCAACCTGCCATGCACCCACTCGCTGGAATCAGATTCTTGCCATCAATCATGATGCTTTCTTCCCCATTCACAGTGGTAATCATCGCGGGGTATGGGATAATTGTTCAACCTGCCATACCCAGGCTGGGAACTACCAGACTTTCACCTGTCTGAGGTCAGGTTGCCATTCGATTTCGCGCATGAATTCAAAGCATTGTGAAGACAGTGGTTGTGAGCGCTGCGCCGGCTTAACCTATCCAAGCTCAGGTGTGGATTCTGAGGATTGTTACTTTTGTCACCCGCAAGGGAATACAGCGAAATGTGGTGATTGATGCAAAAATTCGTTCAAATATGCTTGATCGGTCTTCTCGCCCTAGGTTTCACGATGGGCCAAAATAGGGTTTCAGGAAATATCACCTATGTAAGCCTGGAGAATGCCTACATGGACCTTGGTAAAAAGGCAGGGGTCCAAATTGGGGATAGCGTTCGTGTTGAAAGAGCCGGCGTCCTGTTAGGCATTGCTGTTATTACACAGGCAAGTGGATCTTCTTCTGCCATCATAGCAGTAAATCCAGAGGATATGGGCTGGCAAACCGGAGATGCTGTCGTTGTCGATGTAAAGACAACTAAGACGGTTGTTGAAGTCATTGTGCCTGCCGTGGATAGCACGGGTCTGATCAAAGCACCCATGCAGGTATTTCTTGATAGCAGTGCATACTTGAAACGTAGTCCCAGTAATATGCGCATGGATGCAGATCGATTCGCCCCATCCTTTAGTGGCTATGTTTCAGCCCGATATTCTGATCGCGGTGGTGATTCCAGCGGAGTCCATGTCAGCACAGGTTCAATCTATGGTCAATTCAACATTTTGGATCTGGGCATCCAGCATCTGGATGCCAGTGTATATCTGCGCGGGAGTCAATCAGCAATTGATAATAGCTTTCAAACCCAGCTTTATTCCATCATGCTTAACTATCATAGGCCTGACAGTCCTCTCAGCTTTCTCCTGGGACGCATGTATCACCCCCAATTTTCCACTCTGGGGACTTTGGATGGTGTCGGTATTACCTGGCGCTCAGATCGCCGTATAATGGCAATTACAGGTGGCCTCGAATCACCGGTTAGCGGGATAGCGACCACGGTTCAGCGCACTAAATTTGGGATTCTGGATGAAGAGCAATTTAAATGGGGCACAATACAGCTTGGCAATGTTACAGAGATGCAAGCAGGTGAGTTGGCCCGGAATTATCTGATTCTCGGATCCACAGCGAAAGTGGCTGGGAATGTTCGCTTCAGGGCTGACGGTGAGTTCGATCTTGATCTGCTGGATCAATCCGCTACTCAAAATACTGTATCTTTGACGCGCTTCAGAACTTCCATCAACTGGCGTCCATGGCGATCGATTATAAGCAATTTCCGTTACAGTTATCGGGAAAATGTCATTGATCTTCTGGACACATCGGTGACTGAATTCGAACAGGCTGCCAGACATTCATTGAACAGCAATGTGAGTTGGATGTCACGATCAGGGTTTAGCCTTTCAGGTCAGGGCAGCTACCGAACGGATGGCGACAACAAGCACATTCAGATTTATGGTCTGACTTTTCATACTCGGAATTTCAGTCCCATGGAATTGAGCCTTAACGCTGGCACAATGGCTATGCTCTCTTATCTCAGCGAAGGCGGCAGAGTGTATGCCTCTGCAGGCAAGCAGGTGCTTCCCTGGCTGGATATAGATGTTTATGATGAAGTTTTTTTCTACAGGATATTAGGTGATACGAGTTTCAGAGCCCGGCATTTGCCAGAAATCTCCCTGTCTGCAAAGGTTCCAGGCCTGCAGCGTCTGAGATTGAGAACCCGATTTGAGCAGGAAGATGGCGTGACACTTTACCGTCTCAGTCTGAGTGCGAGTCGGCAGTTTTAAATACCAAGATTATTAAAACCCCCCACCACTTTCATGATGAGGGGATTGTGAAGTTTTTTTTGTGTTTATTCGTAACGCAACGACTTTACCGGGTTGGCAACCGCAGCCTGGAAAGACTGCAGAGAAACTGTAATGATGGCGATTACGACTGCCAGCACCGACGCCGCAAAAAAGATGAAAAGACTTATGTCCACGCGATAAGCGAAGTTTGCCAGCCATTCTTGCATAAAATAGTATGAAATAGGCACGGCGAGCAAAATTGATATTATGACCATTTTTAGAGTATCCCTTGAAAGCATTACCAGAATATTTGCTACTGAAGCTCCCAAAACCTTTCGAATACCAATTTCTTTTGTTCGTCTTTCCGCTGTATAAGCCGCCAGCCCCAGTAAACCGAGACAGGCAATAAAAATCGCCAGAGCGGCAAACATGGTGATGATGTTGGCGGCAGCCTGCTCAGTACGAAACAACTCCTGGTACATCTCATCGAAATGATCATACTCAAGTGCTTGATCACCGGCAAATTTGTTCCAGCTTTTTTCGATATGAGCCAAACTCGCATTCATCTGATCAGGGTTAACCTTTACGGTCACAAATTTGCCCCATTGGGGACGATCCTGCATTGGAACATCTGGGAGCAAAAACATGGCCATTGGACGAATTTCCATTTGAGGTGCCTCAAAATGGTAATCTTTAACGACTCCGATGATTTTGATCGGGATACGATCTGAATCCCTTCCAAAAGATAAAATATTTTGACCTACAGGGTCTTTAACACCGTATGCTCTTACAGCGGCCTCATTTAACACGACGGCCATGGTGTCAGTACCCCAGTCACGAGAGAAAAATCGACCTTCAGCCATTTCCAACTCAAATACAGCAGCATAATCATAATCAACGGCGAATTGTGCCAGGAGTCTGACCACTTCCTCGTCATTGACTACCATTATTGTGGCATTGCCATTCAAACCGTCTTCATTGCCTGGAATCGCCGTACTATTGCTTACCAGAATCGTACCGGGATCATCACGCAGTGCTGCCTTAAACCCTTGAATGGTCCGTCCGATATCATCGGTTTTATTTACTACCAGCAAATTATTTGGATTCAGTCCCAAATCCTTCGTTTGCATATAGTCCAGCTGATCTTTGATTACCATGGTCCCGATCAACAGCGTGATGGATACGGTGAATTGGAAGATTACTAATCCATTTCTCAACCAGTTCCCACCTTTTCCAGCGGAAGGCTTTCCTTTTAAAACCCTGAGGGGGTTAAAGGAAGATAAGAGAAATGCTGGATAGCTACCTGCCAGTAAACCCACAGGAATAACCCACAGATATATCCAGGGAATGTCCGAAGCATCCAGTGAGAGAGGTGTGTCAATCAGACCTGAAAACCAAGGCAGGACAAATTTGACGAGGATGAGCGCCAGACTGAATGCCAAAAAGGTCACAAAAATCGATTCCGCCAGAAATTGGACAATAATTTGACCTCTGTTCGAGCCCAGGGTCTTCCGTATACCAATTTCCCTGGCCCGACTCATGGATCTTGCTGTAGAGAGATTCATGTAGTTTATTGAGGCTAAAAGCAGGATAAATATGGCAATAAATCCAAAGATTGTAACGGTTCGACCATCTCCATTTACCTCTATTTCGCCCTGTAGATTAGAATACAGATGAATATCAAGTAATGGTGTCAATAAAAGCTCATATGAATCACCGCGATCAAAAAATTCGTCGATGCTGATTCCCATATATTGCTGAAGCTCAGGTCCAACATTACGCTTAACTAAATCAGGGAATTTGGCCCGGAGTTCATCAGGGTTCGCTCCCTCTTTGAGCAGTAGATAAGTTTGAAAATTGTTGCTGAGCCACATTGGATTTCGGGAGTCGCCGTAGGTGCCCATAGCACCCAGGAAATCAAAGTGCCAATGAGAATTTAGGGGCATTTCTTCAACTACTGCAGTAACAGTCCAGTCCGCTTGATTGTCTGAATTGAATACTTTGCCAATAGGATTTTCATCCCCAAAATATTTTCGAGCCATCTTTTCAGTGATCGCTACGGTGAAGGGTCGGGTCAATGCTGTAGCAGGATCACCTGCAATCACCGGGATATTAAAAACTTCAAAAACAGAAGAATCAGCTTGCCACCATTGTTCTTCTGAAAACACCTTATCCTCATACCGCAAAACGGGGAAACCAGTATTCCTATCCTTACATAATTGATGACCTCGGGATACTCTTCCAACATAGCCTGTCCTGCAGGGGCTGTTGAGTTGGTCATACGAAAGGCATTATCACCCAATTTTCCAGCCAGACCCAGTCTTTGAATTTGACTGGCTTGTGGGTTAGCAGTATCGTAGCTTTTTTCATAACGCACATACATGAGGATCAGTATACAGGTGGTCACTCCGATTGCCAGACCAGCAATATTAATAAATGCATAGAGCCGCTGTTTTATCAGCGATCTAAAAGCAACTTTTAGATAACTTAGCCACATAACATCATCTCCATATTTAGTTTCAACTTTAAATCGGAACGTGAATTAAACATGGAAATTTCCATTCAGTGTCTCATCGGCGATTTTACCATCGAATAAATTGACTGTCCGGTTGCCATATGCAGCATAGGCAGGTGAATGTGTAACCATGACTATGGTTGTACCCTGTTTGTTCAGATCTTTTAGAAGATTCATAACTTCATCACCATGGTGTGAGTCAAGATTTCCGGTTGGTTCATCAGCCAACACAATCTTGGGATTTGTAACCAATGCCCTGGAAACAGCAACACGCTGTTGTTGACCACCAGAAAGTTGCTGTGGAAAGTGACTATGACGGTGCCCCACGCCCATTTTCTCCAACATGGCGTTCACGCGCTCTTTACGCTCTGAAGCCGGAATGCCCAGATACAGGAGCGGTAATTCAACATTTTCATAAACAGATAACTCGTCGATGAGATTGAAACTCTGAAACACAAAGCCAATATTGGCCTTGCGAAAGTCAGCACGCTGGCGCTCGTTAAAACTGCTTACCTCATCACCCAGAAAGTGATATTTACCAGAGCTGGGGTTATCTAAAAGCCCTAATACGTTCATGAGAGTTGATTTTCCACAGCCTGAAGGTCCCATTATGGAGACAAATTCTCCTGCTTGAATCTCTAGATCTATTTCATTCAGAGCTGTGGTTTCCACTTCTTCTGATCTGAATACCTTATTAAGTTTTTCCGTTTTTATCATTACTATCTCCTTGGGTTTATTCTCGATTAATTATACATCTTCAGAAAATTGAAGTCGTTCATAGTCACCAAATTGACTGTAATCACTGGTGACAACACGATCACCTGGTTCAAGCCCTTCAAGAACTTCGTAGAAGTCCTGGTTTTGGCGACCAAGTTTGATATTACGTTTAACAGCAGTCCGCTCTCCATCAATGAGGACATAAACCCATTGACCACCGGTTTCCTGATAAAAACCTCCCCTTCGCAGGAGGATGGATTCGTTGGAGTTCCCCAATTCAAGGCGCAGATGCAAGGTCTGTCCTCTCCTAATCTCAGCGGGTTCATTGTCGGCGAACTCAAGCTCAATCTGAAATTGGCCATTGAGGACTTCCGGATAAATTTTTGTGAGCTTTAGCATAAATTCTTTATTGCTCAATTTGAAACGGGCATACTGACCCAAGTTGACTCGTGTAATGAAATGTTCATCCACGGGAGTTGCTATCTTGAATCCATCCAGAATATCGATTTGCCCTAATCGCTCGCCACGATTCTTGGATTCACCAATCTCAGCATTAAGGGAAGTCAGCTGGCCAGAGACTGGTGCTTTGATGACAAGATTATCCAGATTTAGTTTAACGATTTCCATATTGTCCTGCATGCGCTGCAGGCCGCTTTCCAGTTGTTCGATCTGGACTTCCCTGTATATCGAATCCTGTTCAAAGGACTGAAGCGTGATCAGTTTTTTCTTGGATAAAAACTGGTAATCATCATGTGCTGCTGCGTATTCTTCATCTGATATCATATGTTTGGCGGCCAATTTTTCGTTCCGCTCATACAAGCGCTTGGATTGCCGAATTTGATAGTCCAGATCAAGCAGCTGAGATTGCAGGGTGAGTCGATTTTGACCCATGGCCAATTTTGTATTTCGCAGATTGTTACTTTGTTGAAAGAGTTCAGCCTCGCGATACATGATGTCTAGAAGTAGATTGGTATTTGCCAGGCTCAGGATGGGATCACCTTTCTGGACAAAGGTACCGGCTTCAATAAACCTCTTTTCCACACGGCCACCTTCAATGGCATCCAGGAAGTAAGTTTTGATAGGTACAACGCTGCCACTCAAGGCGATAAATTCCTGAAACTCTCCCCTTTCCACAGTTGATATTTGAACGCGTTGATCACTGACTTTGAGCAAGTCTCCCCGTCCTGTACCCATCGCAAATGCAAATACGATAAGTAGAACGAAGACCATGACGAAAACTATGGATTTGTATTTCTGCCATTTGGTTTTTTCAATTTTTCGATCCATTTGAGCCCCAATTCATGCATATATGGAAGTGTTTAAAAGCGTTTTTATTTACGCTGATCCCCTCCATATGCTGTTTGTTTGTCGATGTCATTGAGGCTCTCTATCACAAGGCTTATGCCAAGCATAATGAGCAAGGTCATATATAATTATATATACTAGACTTACGCCGTGATTGAATTCATTCAGAGATTTAATTCAGATCAGTATTCTATTCAGATAGATATGAATTATATATCAATATTATATATAAAGTCCTGAAATATTTGACGAGGAAAGCAGGATTCTATTCGGCGGGCAATCTTCTTCTGCCCCTAATTTAACGAATCAAGCTGAGAAAATCCTTATCCACCCTAAAGTCTCCAGAATTTTATCAAGCCTTGCTATTCTTTATCATATTTACATTAAACTGATTTTTGAAAGCGTGAGGTTAAAGCATTCACTAATTTTCGATTGGGAACATGCGATAATGGGGGCAAGGACTATAAGGAACTCTCTCCCTTATAAAGTTTTAGCCCTCCTTGCCTTCAGAAGTCTCGGGTTTACCCGAGACTTCTGCGTTTAGGGATGTGAAATTTAGACGTGATTTATAGGTTAAGTAATTTAGCTTATATAACTATGGTTCAACAGCTTAGATACTTTTATGGATCAAATATTTAGGATCCAACTGCATAAGCGACATACACAAATACAGCATTCCAATTGATGGCCACCTCGTTTGTTGCATAACTGCACAGCATATCCAGGTAAGCCTTAGCAGGATAGGGTGATATGTATAATTCTTCACCACAATCATATTTGTTTTCTGGATTTGGTCCGCCAGATACCCAGCCCGGTATAGGCTCTACAATCCCATCACCTGCTGAAGGTCTGTGATGAATGTGCATTGGTGTTTTGTCCCCAAAGCTGGTTACAAAAGAGTATCCGTTGGGATTTTTTCCTAATACCCAATCGAATGTGGACTGAGCTGCATTCCTATAAGCCTTGTTTCCACTAAGCTTATAGGCAAAACTTAGAACCATGGCCTGGTTGAGAAAATCACTGGTGCTCCCCCATCTGAAGGCATCGTTGGAGACATCATAGGCACTATTCATTTGCGCTTTGAGCAAGGAGTCAGCCAGAACATAGAAGGCAACCCTAACTGCTTCATTGTCTGCATAATGCAATTGGTCCATGGCAGCCAAGGCAGCCCCATCCCGCCATTCAGGGACTCTGAAAGGAGTAGGCATTTCGGCTTCATAGGTGGTTCCGGTGCTAATACTCAGTTCTGTGGCCGACCAAAATTTTTCATCGCCAAAGCCCGTCGTTCGTTGATCATAGGCACCAGTCTCCACATCTTCTGGTTGAGCATAATGAATATTCGAATGGACTAATCCCCAATCCCATGCTTTTTTAGCCGCGCTGAGACAGGCGTCTGAAAATTCAGCATCAAAAGGGCGGTATACACGACTCGCCTGAGCCATTATGGCGGCAAAATCCAGGGTTGCTGGAGTGGTCTTCATAACTACCAGACGGGGAGCCAGATCAAGATGGGGCAACTCCATTCCTCCAAACTTATTTGAAGTGAGTTTGTGGTAGACCCCACCATCTTCAGGATCCTGCATGGTGAGCATCCAATCAAGATTATAGCGAATCTCATCCAGTAAATCCGGAGTATCATTTCCGCTTTCAGGGATGTTGGTCTCAACCTGGTTTACAAGATGTGGATAATGTTCGTACAGACTCATCATGGTTCCGACCGCAATAGCTGAGTTCACGATATATTTGTTATAATCACCGGCATCATACCAGCCTTTTGGAGATGAGATGATGCTGCCTTCCGGTCTTAAAGCCGTTGCAGCACTTGCATGAATAGTAATTGAAGTATCAGGATGCCCAGCTGGACGTGCATAAATACCCGCGTATTGCTCATCTAAAGCCAGGCCCACCCGATGATAATAGAAGGCTTTTACACCAGCGGCGGCGACATAAGCATAAACATTATTTGATATTTCAAATGAGTATGAAGTCTGATCTCCAACCTGAAGGTGATAGTTACCCGGGGTTGTAAAGCTGCTAAACTCTGCGATGCGGACGGTTTCGCCCGAGGCCTCCCAGTACGCGGGTTCTGATAATTTTCCATGATAAACAAGCTCTTGAGTCGATTCGGAAACGAGCATAAACTGTTCTCCAGGACCGACAACGACTGCCGATTTATAGCCATCAGAAAGATAGCCAATCTGGTTCACCTGAATAGTTATAAGCTCCTGATCTACAGCGATATTAGCTCTATTACACGAGACTAATATTATTGCTAGAACTGAAACGGCAAGTGCAGCCACTAAACATTTTTTCATTTTTCTAATTTCCTTTCCTCAGCCTTGCAATAACTCGACAAGTGCTCCCGGCCTTGTGAATTGGTATCCTGTTTCCACTTATTTCATCACCATCAACAGACAGTGTCAGAATCCCCTTCTCAAGCTGGTCTGGATTTTCAATTTTAATTTTGTAGATGGCTCCGCGGAATTGACGTTCAATGGAGTATTCAGACCAGTCCGAGGGAATACAAGGATCTATAATCAGACTGTCATAATCAGGTTGAATGCCCAGGATATAGCGACTGATGGCATAATAATTCCAGGAGGCGGTCCCAGTAAGCCAGGAATTCTTGGCTTCGCCTGGTCGTGCTGCATCCCTGCCAGCAATCATCTGGGAATAGACATAGGGTTCAGTACGATGAAGATCGGAAACGTCCTCGAGATAGGCTGGGGCAATTTTGCGGTAGGTTTCAAAAGCACGGTCACCTCGCCCTAGTCTGGTCTCGGCAATGGTGATCCAGGGATTGTTGTGACAGAAGATTCCCGCATTTTCCTTATATCCAGGCGGATAAGTGGAGATTTCACCAAGATTCAGTTTGTAACCGGAGTAAGGCGGTTGGTTGAGCACAATCCCATGCTCGCACTCGAGTCGCTCCTTTACAGAATCCAACGCCTGCTTGGCTCGGCCATCATCCACTCCAATACCAGCCATGACACACATGCCCTGGGGTTCAATGAAGATTTGACCTTCCTGATTTTCATGGCTGCCGACCTTTTCGCCGAAATGATCGTAAGCCCGTAGAAACCATTCACCATCCCAGCCATGCTCCATAACTATTTTCGTCATTGATTCTACATGGTTTGCTGCCCGAAGTGCTTCTTCAGTCTTACCTATTCTAAGGCAAAGCTTGCTATACTCAGCACCATAGGCTACAAACATCCCAGCTATAAATATGGATTCCGCCTTACCCCCTTCTTTGTTCTCAGTGGTTTGGAAAGATTCGCCGGGAGTCTCAGAGAAGCAATTCAGGTTAAGACAATCATTCCAGTCAGCCCGTCCAATGAGGGGTAAACCGTGAGGACCAAGATTATTTATAACATGATCAAAAGATCGTTTTAAGTGCTCACTAAGTGGTGCTGCCAGGGATGCATCATTTTCAAAATCGACGGATTTATCCAGGATCGAAAAATCACCTGTTTCCTTTATGTACTCGGTAACAGAGAGGATTAGCCAGAGCGGGTCATCATTAAAGCCACTCCCCACTTCATTGTTGCCACGTTTTGTCAGGGGCTGATATTGATGATAGGCGCCTCCGTCTCTGAGCTGGGTGGCAGCCAGGTCCAGGATGCGTTCACGTGCTCGCTCAGGAATCTGATGCACAAAGCCGATCAAGTCCTGATTCGAATCACGAAAACCCATACCTCGGCCAATTCCACTCTCAAAATAGGACGCGCTGCGTGAAAGATTAAAGGTGATCATACACTGATATGGGTTCCAGATATTTACCATGCGCTCCAAGCGTTTATCCAGACCTGAGACGCTGAAATTGCCCAGCAGATTATCCCAATACATGCGCAATTCAACCAGCGCTTGATCGACAAGGGCGGAAGAAGAAAACTGGGCGATCATTTTATTCGCCGGCTCTTTATTGATAATGCCCGGTTCTGCCCATTTGTCGGCAGGTTCGAGCTCAGCATATCCGAGCACAAAAATTATTTCCCGGTTTTCACCTGGTTCGAGCTTAAGCTTCACATGATGGGAGGCAATTGGAGACCAGCCGTGGGCGATTGAGTTCTTTGACTTCCCTTCCAGAACGACTTCCGGTTGACCCAGTCCGTTATAGAGTCCGACAAAACTTTCCCGGTCTGTGTCATAGCCTGCCAGCGATTCGCTGCAAGAATAGAAGGCATAGTGATTTCGCCGTTCTCGATATTCGGTTTTATGAAAAAGTGTACTGCCTTCAACTTCCACTTCTCCAGTTGAAAAATTGCGCTGAAAATTGGTGGCATCATCCTGAGCATCCCAGAGCGCCCATTCTATGTAGCTGAACAGATCAATCGATTTTATAGATGACCCCAGATTCGACAGTTTTAATCGTTGAACCTCACCTGTGAAACCGAGGGGAACAAAATGGGTGACCTCTGCCCTGATAGCGCCTCTTTCACCTGAAAGCGTGGTGTAACCCATGCCCTGGCGACAGTGATATTTATCCAGTTTGGCCTGGGTTGGCTGCCAGCCTGGATTCCAGATATCCTCACCATCTTTGATGTAGAAATAGCTGCCACTTTGATCCAGAGGTACACTGTTGTAGCGATAACGCGTTATTCGGCGCAATTTTGCATCCTGATAAAAGGCGTAACCCCCACCTGTGTTTGAAATGATCCTAAAAAAATCCTGAGTCCCTAGATAGTTGATCCAGGGCCAGGGCGTTTTTGGATCGGTAATTACATACTCACGCCTTGGATCGTCAAAATATCCGTATTTCACTTGTTCAACCTGCTAATCATTGGGAAGTTTATCATACCAGAACTTTTTCAGCCAATAGCTGGCGAGAGAAGCTATAACTACCGCCACAGCCATGGCATACCATTCACGGATAATGAAATAGACAGGAGCAACCACCAGCGCAGTTTGCCAGACGATACCAACGGCAACATTGCTGAGATCGCGAACGGCAGAAGCGCCAGTCTTGAAGGCAGGATCCTCTTTCAACACGGCTTCAGCTACTGGACCCCAAAAACCCCAGGGGCGCACGCTGCGGTAAAAGGTTTTTAAATCGTCCAGTTCATCAGGCTGCGTCATCAGACTCCCCAGAATACTTCCGAGAGCTCCAATGCCCATAGTCACAGGGAAATAGTATAAATATTCAGAACCAGGCACTAATTGAGCCAGGACCATAGCTGTTACGATTCCAGAGACCATGCCCCAGAAGTATCCATAGCCATTAAAGCGCCACCAATGCCATTTCAAGACGTTTGGTGCAGTAAAGCCACCCCATAGTCCTGTCACGATCCAGCCCATGGCAGAATGGATGCTCTCAGCCTGGGTTCCCATGATCACGCCGACGACAACGATAAGTATACTGGCTGCATAACTCATCCAGATGATTTTTTTGTCATTTGCTTCAGGATTGATATAGCGTTTGTAAATGTCATTCACCAGATAAGCAGCACCGGCATTCACTGTAGAATCAAAGGTGCTCATATAGGCAGCGAGCAATCCAGCAATCACCAGACCTGTAACCCCAACGGGGAAAAATTCACGAATGACAAAAGGCATGAGCATCTCAAAATCTGCTCCCCCGGCCATGCTGCGCAGCTCCCCGCTAAAAAAGACAAGACCGAGAGTGGCAATTCCGCCAATCATGAGCCAGCGTGGGATCAGTGCGATGGATACCATACTGCTCATGAGCGCAGATTCTCTTGGACTTTTCGTTGCCAGAACCCTTTGCATATCATAATTGGGGGCGGTTCCTGCCATGCTGGTGAGGATGCCTTTGAATAACATCATCATCCATACAATACTAAACATGTTGTAGCCATCAGCAGTGATTTTGTCTGTAACCGAAGGAATCAGGTTTGACCAATCAAGATCCAGACGATAACCAAAGAATAGTTGTTTCCAACCCTCAGGGATTACAGCATTGAGTGCATCAGGTGCAATGTTGCTCATGGCGATAAAAGCAATAAATATTGAAGCTATTGTGAGCATGATGAATTGAAATACATCGGTAATAACCACACTGAACATTCCGCCCAGAATCACATAAAAAGTGGTGATACTCATCAGAATGATGGCATAGGTGTCTGGCGTCCAGTCCCAGGGTAGGAATGCTGCTGCAAAGCGACCAACTCCCTGGTAGGCATAGATTAGAAAGCTGACCACGGAGATCAGAGCAAATACAACAATGGCAATTCTGGATAGTTCGGCACCCCGCCCCTTGCCAAATCGTGTTCCGATCCACTCTGCTCCTGTCACCACACCACTCCGTCTGATCCAGACGGCCAGGTATACCATGAGAAAGATCTGGTTGAATGTCGGCCAGAGCCAGGGTAGCCAGCTACCTTTTAGGCCATAAACGAATAACATGGAAACCAGCCACATGGTGCCGGCGATATCAAACATACTGGAGGCGTTGGAAACACCCAAAATATACCAGGGGATGCTTCTGCCACCGAGGAAATAGGCGTCCATGCCTTCACCTGCCCTGCCTCTGAGCCAAAGACCCACAAGCACCACGGCAACCAGATAGATAACAATGATTGAAATATCAACAATATGAAGAGTCATAGCTGTCTGCTCCTGTATTCAATTAATTCGATTATTAAAATTCTTTTGAGATATCATTGTAATAGTCTTGCAAAATGTAAAAGGCTTTCTTCTTCTCCCCAGTGTCACCAATCAGCCCTTTGCGGTTCCAGCCATCCTGGATTCCTGGGAGAACACGACGAGGAGAATGGAAATCAGCCAGAATCCAGGGCGTTGTGCCCCGAAGTTGAGGAATGCGTTGCAGCATCTCAATCGATTCCTCGTAGAGGTATTCTTGAAATTCCTCGGTCCAGATTGTAAGGCTGTCTCCATGAAGACCTTGGAGCGCACCACCACCAAATTCAGAGATAATAACAGGTTTGTCCTGATCAATCGCCCAGATTATCTGATCACATTTGTCCGGTAATCCGTCGTACCAGCCCACATATTGATTGAAACTCAAAACGTCAACATACTCGGCAAAGGGATCTGAAATCTTGCGAGTCAAACCGCCGGCACCTTCACCATGCACTTCCAAAGCAGCACTGATAAGTCTGGTGTCATCCATGCTGAGTGCGTGGTTTCTAAGATTAACCAAAAAATCCATGCGCGCCTGACTTACAGGGGTTTCATTGGCCATGGACCATATGATCACAGAAGCACGATTCTTATCACGTGATATAAGTTCGCTAAGTTGCTGCTGTGCAGTCGTATAGGTCATTTTATTTTCCCAGGAGATCGTCCAGTAAACCGGATTCTCTTCCCAGACCAGCATGCCCATTTCATCTGCCAAACGGACCATGCTTTCATTGTGAGGATAGTGGGCCAGGCGGACATAGTTACAGCCCAATTCTTTTGCCCACCCGAGCAGCAAACGTGAATCTTCCATGCTATAGGCTCGCCCGCCTCGAATGGGATTCTCTTCATGAATGGAAATCCCTCTAAGGAAAATGGACTTACCATTCAGCAGAATATCCTGCCCCTTTGTGGCAATCGTGCGAAACCCGATCTGATCATGCACCACGTCCTCACCAGCGCTGATGGACACATCATACAGAAATGGCTCTTCAGGCGACCAGAGCTTTAGTTTTTTTACTGAGACATCAACCACTGCCCTGCCATTTATATCGGTCTTCAATTTTTCTTTCAGACGCGTTCCGTTAATGTTCAGTGTTACTTCCCGGCTAGCTTTTTGGTTGCCATCCAGCTGAACATAGCCCTTAATCCTGTTCTTGGAGCCCTTTTCCAGCTGTACGAAATAATCTGATATGAATGTTGCAGGCACCTCAACAATGGTCACGTCTCGCGTCAGGCCTCCAAAGTTCCACCAATCAGTATTTACCGTAGGCACTTCATCCTGATGGCGTTTGTTGTCGACTTTGACCACGAGAAAATTGTCTCTCTCCCTAAGAATATCCGTGATTTCATAGTGGAATGGTGTGAATCCACCCTTATGGGCACCCAGCTTTTGAGCATTCACATAGGCATCGGCCCTATAGTTGGCAGCGCCAAAGGTCACGAAAACACGGTGATCCGCTTGACTTTTTTGATAATCGAAGGATTTCTTATACCAGACGGTTCCTTCATAGTAATAAAGTTTTTCCTTCTGATAGTTCCAATCACCTGGGACATTTAGGCGGTCCGATTTATCAAAATCATATTCAACGCGATCCGATTTGTGAGCGGATTTTTGATTGACGAAATATCCACCACTCTGAGAGGGATTCGCCGTACTGTCAAAAGGAATATATCGATAGTTATAGAAACCATTTTCATAGGGATCGACGATATAATTCCAGGTACCATTTAAAGTCGTGGTGGCACGTCCTGGAATATTCTGAATTAAAAAGCTGCTTCCGAAAGCAACCGAAACGAAAAACAGCATGAGCAATGATTTGTTCATTCTGGACCCCTAATTTTTCATAATCATGATTCAAACTCCATCACCTGAGGAGCTGCAAACTTAAGATTGTCCACCAGGGAGTAGTCAATCCGACGCAAGAGCTTACCCTGAACGCTGAAAACATACAATTGGGTGGATTGGTTTTGAATCGAATTGCTGAATCTGGCTTTCAGACTGGTGTCCACATTTACCTGAACACTGGCTGAGGCATCCCCATTTTTATTGAGAATAATTTCGAAATCAAGATTTTCAACCAGATCCTGATTCATAACCAGCACGCAGATTTCATCCTTTGACCGCGAAGCTACCGTCTTGAGGTTTGGATGATTATTTGCAGATGCAACGAACTCGCCGTGCATATTTTGGCTCATCATCTGGGTGTGATAGTAGCTTGACCTGGGGTAGAAGTTGTTGGGCAAGCCTAAATATCCAAAATCAGTGTGAATATTATCCCCTTCATGGATACACCATGGACTGACGGTAAAAGCCTGAAACTCCATTCCCAAACCATACATTTCTGCAATGAATTGTCCTCCGAGGAAGGAGGGATTGCCATAGCCGGAGATCTCTCGATTGGGATTTGACCAGGTAACATTCACCTCGGTCAGTCCCCAGATCAGGGCATCTTTTCCCTTACGTCTGTGCTTTTTATCGGCCTCTTTCATCATTCTGAGGAGGGTTGTAATCTGTTCACGCATGAGGTCAGGACCAAAGTGGAGCACATCATCCCTGACAAACTCTGTTCCCATGGGATATTTATGGAAACTAAAACCATCGATGAGCCACGCACCATTTTCCTTGAGACCTGTAATATCCAGATCTCCTCCGCACAGTGCCTGATATTCCTTCTCACGGATCTCACATTCGTCGAAAACAAATATCTTCACCATGGGATCCACTTGTTTGATGGCAGGGGCGATGCGCAGGATATACTCGTGGATTCCCTCAATGGTAAATTCATGATGAAGCAAAGGCTCATTTCCCACTGCCCAATATTTGACAGGGTTCTTCTTTGTCACGTTAAAATAGGTGACCAGTTCCCTGGTTTCTGCTGCAGTGTACTGCCGGGGAACCTGCACCAAGGGTTCTGCGCCAATGCTTTTGACTGAATCGATGCGCGCTTCCAGTTCACTTAGGGAGGGCATATGCTTTTCATACCCATTCCCTCCCAAACGGATAATTTTGACACCGCTGGCCGCAATCTGTGGCCAAAGTTTTTGTATATAGCCCACCCGGCCTTCATCCCCGTCAGCCAGCCAGAAATTTTGCCCGAACAGGGTTGGAGCAATAGGTTGAGCCTGAAGAACACCAACAAGAAAAACTAGCAAGGTTTTAGCTACAACTTTGTCCGCTGAATGTCCTAAAAACATGAGAGTTCCTCTTGCCTGTTGATCACTGAATGATGAAATAATCCACATTAAAGTCACCCTGAGATACGACCTCGAAACGCAGGATGTGCTCACCAGCTGTCAGGGGCAGCGTGGTTTGCACCGTTGTCAGGGTTTGCCAGCTATTTGTAGAAGGCACGGTAACCGTTGGAGAGAACGCACTGGATGCCAGAAATCTGAAGGTCGCTCCCCCATTGAGTGATGCCAGATGTGTTGAGATCGTGTAAGCCCTACTGCTGGGAACATTGATGCTATATTCCAGCCATTCTCCTGCTTCCAGATAGGCTATCTGAAAACCACCATCATCTCGGGCTTCAATATCCACCCCTTCCTGAGGTCTATAGGCGTCGGGAATATTGGCTGCATCCGTATCATGGTAGGCTTCTCCCTCACCACCGCGATCATAATCCTCAGCCTGTATCGTTCCAGGGATTATCATGGCTTGTCCATGGTAGGGAGCGCGTGTCTCAACAAGGGACTCACCCATCTGCCGGATGGGATAAGAATGGTAAGTGATGTCATCAGCTATGACACCCAATACCCTGTAGTCGTATAGGCTGCCGGCGGATAACAGAGAATCAATAAACTCATGTTCATCTGCTGGTAATTGGCCGATCTGGGCAAAAATTCCACCATCCTCGCGTCGCTCAATTCTGATATTGGTATATCCACTCCCGCGGTTGGTCCAGGAAAGTTTCATACGGGTCTCATCCATGGACTCAAGAAGCAGATCAGTGGGTCCATCGGAGTGGCCATGGATCAGGATATCCTTCACCTCGGGCCATGCTCTGGCAGCACGATCATAGATACCGAAATTGCCGCCATCATCCCAGGCCTGGAACGGGATATTATGCTTTATTGCATTTTCCACATACGTGGCGTAGTGCCTCATGCGGGAATTGTAGTCACAGGCATGGACAGCACCAAACTCACTAACCATGACGGGGATATTATGGGCAGCAGACCAGTCTGCAGCTTCCTGAAACATGTCTTCAATGGCTGATCTATCCTCCCCAGTCCCCCAGGTTCCCTGCCCTTCCCCGGCAAAGCTCCAGGGGTCATAGGAGTGCCAATAAGCCATGAGATTTTCATCATCCGGGACAGTTGCACCCATCATCTGGGAGAGACCAGACCACTCATTTCCTGAATAGATCACAATTCGGGTAGGATTCTCAGCGCGAATCAGGGGCAGGAGCCTGAGATTTAGGTTGTCCACCTGCTCTGCTGTCATCCCGAAAGGCTCGTTGATCATCTCGAAGAGGAGCCGTTCAGATTTATTTTTAAAGTGCCTGGATATTTGGCTCCAAATACTATCAAAGCGAGCCTTGTTAAAGTCCGTATAATCTGCTTTCAACCAATCCTCATGGTGGGCATTCAGGATAATGAACAGATTGCGATTCAGTCCCCAATCAATGACCTGTTCGACCCTGATCATGTACGCTGGATCTATGGTATACGGTGGGTTCTCAAGGGCATGACTCCCCCACTTGACAGGCACGCGCACGCAGGTAAATCCGGCTGTTTTGTAATCTTCAAAATAGTATTCCTGAGCGGGACCGTTATTCCAGCCCCCTTCTTCATCCGGTTCCAGAGTATTTCCAAGATTGATACCTCGAAGCATGAAGGGTAGCGCCTCTTGTGCAGAGTTGAATGAGATACCTGGTTCCAGCGAACCCATGTCGGTGGCTTTTTCAGCGCAGCCAATCAGCAGGAGGCCGATCAACAAAACTGAAATGGCTGATTTTTCCATTAGGTTGCTCCTTGTGAAACTGCCTTATAAGGTATTAAATGTGTTCCGAATGCTTTACTGGACTAGTTCGTAAGTGATTCATCCGAATACAGGTTGATATTTTCAACATCTTTTAGAGCCGACAAGGCTTTGACAAAATCATTTGCCTTGTTTGCGTCTTTCAATGTCACATAATACGATATCTCGTACTGTTTGCTGCTTCCCAGAGAACGGACATTGATCATGGTATATGTTCGACAATATGATTTAACCAGTTCCAGATAGGGTGGTTCACCGCCGTTATGATCACCTGAATATGCAAATTGAAGTAAGTTCTCCTGAGACCGCGTGGATCCATATCCCAGCTTGCTCATAATCAGGAGCACACCACTGATGCTAAGCGTCCCAATAATGGCAATCTGAGCCAGCCCCACACCTGCAGCCAGTCCGATTGAAAGGGAGAAGAAAATGAATACAATATCCATGGGATCTTTAACGGCAGTTCGAAATCGAATAATAGACATAGCCCCTACCAGTCCAAAAGCCCTGGCCAGATTATTTCCAATAACGATGATAACAACAGCGGTAATCATGGAGAGTACAACCAGGGCATTGGCAATACTTTTTGAGTAAGAAGCCCCGCCAAAGGTAATTTTATAGGTTTGAGCTATAAACCAGCCACACAGAAACGCCACAAGCAGACTGATTAAAACCTCTTCCGTGGGGATATTCATGTCCATGAGTGATTGTAAATCTTGTAATTGCATTCGGTTTCTTTCTAAAAATGACTCATGGAGATTATTTCATGTTTGCTGCAATCACCCACATGGCGATAGTGCGCATCAATACCTCTCACATATTTGGAGTAAGCCTGCTTACTGAGATTGAATTTTCTAATAATGTTTTTAAACCATTCAGGTACTGCGTTTTCAGACTTGTATTCCAAAACAAATTCCCGATCCAGAAAAGTCTTCAGCCGCTTTTCTTCCCAGAGATCATCCAAACCAGGGTACATCATGGACCGTATGTTCGAATCAAATGTAATTCGGTCCTGATGATTGAATTTGCCAATAAAAGCTTCTCTGGTATAGGTCACCAGATTCATAGGAACCCGGGAACTACGTTTTAAATAGAATAGAAATTTGCTGGCTTTTTCCTGAGAATTCGGAAAATCTTTTCGATATGGAAAATAAGTCTCCAAATCCCCGCCAAAGAGCACACTTGCGATATCCTTGAACTTAAGCGGTATCCTATCCTTGGAAATAAACATATTGTTCTTCCATTTTATCTCTAAGAATACATCGGAATCGTCCTGCAGCTCATTATAACCACGCATACGCAACTTTTTGCGCATTTGCAGCCCGGCGTGTTTTTCGTAGTAATCCTTCAAGTCGAAAGTATCAAAATAGATCGATCTAATTTCATAAATGTTTGAGTGGAGCAAGGCTCTATGATTGTCAGGGATCACAAATGGTGCAATGGCATTACGCATATCATCCATCGCGTACATGGGTATCAGATATTTATCTTCACGGCGACCCGGCATGCTGAAACTCTAAAACATTTCCATTAACAGTTGAAAAATACTTCTTGATTGATAGCGCAGTGAAGCCTCCAGCAATTGTCCTGAACGGAGTTTCTGATCAGAATTATCCAGCAATATTTTCGCCAGTACGAGCTGTTTGCCTGCCGATCTTAAAATTTGTTTCTCAACCAATATTTGAGCAGGAGTCACTTCAATCTGGAAGCCATTACCACTTAATATAAGGTTTGATTCCCATTCTATGCCTCCCTGGAGCCCTCTTTGGATTGGAAGAATGACCACCATGGAATCTGTCTTAGCCACCATAAGGAGTGAATCGGGGTCAAGGGGGAAAAAGAGCTGACCTGAAATGGGACTTGTGAAGGTCATTTCGGCCAGAACTTGTTTAATGTTGCTCAGTTTGCGCCCTTCATCTGCTATCTGGGACATGAAGATCGCCAGTTTGCTGCTTTGCGCTCCACTCAGAACCGAACCAAGATCAGCCTCGGCAATGGAGACCCTAATCGCATCCAGTCGTTCACGGCGCTCATCAATCTCATATTCCGCCAGCGTTATGACGTTTCTTTCCAGCAGGATTTTCGATCGTTCCAAAACCTTGAGCTGTTCAGCATGACGCGTTTTAGCATAATCAAGTTCAAGACGAGCAGCCTCGATCTCAGTTTCTCTGGCACCAGAACGCTCAAATTCCAGCGAAGCCTTTAGATTGCTGATGTTCCCTTCAAGGGTGAAAATTTTGTCCATGACAGCCGATGAATATATCCAGGCCAGGGTATCCCCTATTCCGACCGAGCCAGAACTGCCGAGCCGCTTTGCCTCATATTGAATGAGACCACCTCTTTCCGGGAGAAAATTTTGAGCTCCCAGGGTTTGATTGGTCCAGTTGTCTGTAAGTACTGTTGAGTAGGTTCCGCCTCCCCTTGAGAGAATCTGATATTCACTGGCAGGTATAATTACGGCCTTGAGGGTATCCTGTTGTGAAAACGGAATAAACAAGAGGAGCAACACAAGCACTCCAGCCATCCCCAAATATGCTGTCGATTTGCCGTACCGTACATTCATCTTGCTGTCTTCAACCTATATTTTCTCTTTTGTTAATCATCTACTAAATATTCTGACGTCAAAATTGTTAAATCCTTTGGCTAAATATTGAAATGCCGCCTGATCGTGAAGATTAATCCTCATTTCATCTCGGTGCTCAAGGGAGGTGAATCATTTTTCTGACCAATTGCTCCTCGCCGTATAGAGCGCGGTACAAATAAACACCGGCAGGGACAAACTTACCTTCAACATCCATGCCATGCCATTCCAGAAAATCATCGCTACTGTGCTTGTCAATTGTGAATGTATTCACGCGTGAGCCGCTCATGTCCAGAATTTCAATTATCAAAGGACCATCAGTTAAGGTACTCACCGGAATTCTTGTCCCGCCATTAAACGGATTCGGGTAGTTCTGCCCCAATGAAAATGAGCCTGGAGTTTCTGGGGATGTATAAGCGGAATCAAGGGTAAAGACCAAAGCTCGCATGTTGAAACCATCTTCAAGTATTTGCAATTTCAATTCATGCTCGCCCACAGAGATGTCTAAACCTTCAACCAGAGCTTCTGCAAAAAGATTCCATTCGCCGGTGATAGGGGTTTCAGATATTGTGGTTAGAACTTGACCATCTAGATAGAGTCTCACCTGACCTGAATAAGAAGTACTGGCAAACTCCATATCGAGATGGTAGATACCGCCATACTCAGCGTTAAATGTGTACTTGATCCACTCACCCTGGGTCGTGAAGCCGACGTAGGGAATTCCGTCATTTCCGATTTGAATATCAACACCATCGTTACGATACTGATGGCCACTATTCCAGGCAGTATAATTATCCCAGTGTACGGTTTCATAAACATCATCATGATAGGCCACGTCCTGCGCTCCAACATCATAATCCGCTGTCAAAATCGTTCCGGGAATAGAGTGCTCTTTAAAAGGGACTGGCGTGCTATTAAAAAGTGGGCTGAACCATGATGCCACAACTCCTGGACTGAATCGACAGTTTTCGCTGCGCAGGTTATCAGCTAATTCCATGAGAACAGCATAAGAAAAGGCAGTACTCGGTTTTGGACCGGAACCGCTCCAATAGTTAAGGAGCTGATCGTAACCAGCAGGCCGGTTCGCTGAATATGGACTGGTAATGGTATCTACCTTTTTGGTGGTCCACCAGCACCAACCAATATCATTTGCCTCATGCAATTGAACAGCGTCATAAAACCATGTGTTTGAATTCTCTCCTGATTCGCTCATCCAGAGAGGTGCATTGGTTGAGTTCCGAAGATTGATATAACTTTGAATGGAGCCCTGATCATTGGTGGACCAATATTTGTGAAAGCTATAGGACATATTCACATCAAAAATGGGTGTTAGCCCGGTAAAATCGGTGGCATACCAGTTGCCTTCGATAAACAGTATATGGTTATTATCTACATTGCGAATCACATTTCTAATGCTCACATAGAGGGATCGCAAATCCTGAGCAGTGACACCTTCAGGCAGAACGGGTTCATTCAAAAGATCGTAACCGCCAACCCACGGTTCGTCAACATAACGCTGGGCAATGTGTTCCCAGATTTCAATGGTATGGGCTTTGTTGGTATCTGCCAGCCATAAACGGGCCGTTCCATCGCTATCGCTTATGGGTCCTCCATTCTGGCCACCTGGGGCACAGTGCATATCAAGGACAACATGCATTCCAACGGCAGAACACCAGGCAATCAGAGAATCGGTTACTTCAAAACCCCAGTCATTCCAGACGCCACGGGCAGGGGAAAACATGTTATAGTGAAACGGCATTCTCACATGGTCAAAACCCCACTCTGCGAGCTCGGCAATATCTGCTCTGGTAACGTAATTATCATGGTAAGCTGCATAGAAATCAGCAGCACCTGCTTCCCCCAGTACATCAACGATTTGTGCACGTATACTTGTCGGCGATCCCATACCCGGCGTATGGAGCATGTAACCTTCTGGAACCAACCAACCCCCTAAGCCCATCCCCCTCATCAGAGCGGGTTCGCCATTAGCATCCACAATATTCCGGCCTGAAGCATGGACAAATGCGTTTGCAGGCAGGCTCAAAACGAGCAGTACAAGGATGGAGCTAATCTGTCTCATTTTTTTCGTAAAACCTTACATAGTCTATATCATGAAATTGTGGAAAAACCGTTGTTTGATCTGGCGAGCCTGGCCAGCCCCCGCCAACAGCAGTATTCATGATCAAATACATTGGCTCATGAGGAATACCGAGGGTGCTGACAAATTTCACTTCTTCATCCACCAACCATCGGAGGCTGTCGGAGTCCCATTCTAGACTGAACAGGTGGAAATCTTCTGTAAAATCTGGTCCTGAATAATGCTGTGTTGCGGTTTGCCCCAGTTCCCATGGCGGTTTTCCATCGCTAAGCGGTCCCCAGTGCACCGACATATGGATTGTATTTGGATCGTGACCGATGAGTTCAAGGATATCAATTTCTGGTGGCCAGGAATGTGAGACAGGGAGCAGCCATAACGCCGGCCACATGCCCCTGGTACCAGGCATGCGAGCGCTGATGTCGATTCTGCCGTAACGCTGGTAATAAGTTGAATTTACATGTCCGGAAGTGTAATTCTGACCTTCGTATTGCCTATATCTTGACCTGAGTCGCAGGGTGCCCTCATGCAGATAGACCTCATCAGGTGCATAATACTGTTCCTCACCATTGTTAGACCAATGACCATCTGCTACAATCCAGGCAGTTGGATCCAAACTGTCAGCATCAAATTCGTCATGCCAGGTCAGAAGCCACCCCTCCCGTGCAAAGGGGTCTATTTTCTCCTGAAGCACCTGCTCACTTTCCTCGCATTGTGTGAATATCAGGAAGCTCAGCAACACAAAAAAAGCTGAAATTTTTTGAGCGCGTTTATCTGTCATTTCAAGAGCAGAACCTTTTGGCTGCTTTGATCTTGGCTATCACTGACCCGCAAAATATAAGAGCCGCTGGGTACCGCTGCGCCTTGATTGTTGTTACCATCCCAGCTCATTTGTGTATAAGCATCACCAGAATTTTGGATCACTCGGCTCGAAACGATCCGACCCTGTGTATTAATAACATCCAATTGAACGGGGCCAGGCTGGAGGTTTTCACAGGTAAATCTCGTATTCCCGTTAAAGGGATTTGGGTACGCTGGAGAAAGATGGGGCTCATCTGGAATTGCTCCCTGGTCTCCATCTATGGATAAAGCTGGTCCGTTATATCCCGTTTGGGAAGGGGTAGTCAAACACAATACCATATATCCCCCGGTCAGGACAACATTTGCCGGGATAAAGTCACAATTGTTGCCGTTCCAGGTGTGATTCGCTTTTTGCCATCTGCTCGTGTCCCAATAATCAAAATGATCTTCCCAAAGCGGTTCAAAATTATTATTGCTACCTACAGAACCGCTACCCGGTGCGTATTCTGCATAACTTACCCAGTCATACAAGGCGTAAACAGGCAGGATGCCAGGATTAAAGGACCCGACCCACCCCGTATTGGTTGGTTGCCAGATATTCATCATAATTTTTTGAGCATGGTACACAGAATCTGCCCGCTCCCCCGACACAGTGCGGATGAGTCGCTCACCTTCATAAAACCGGATCGCATCCGGTGTCCACTCGATTGCGTATGTATTAAAGTCCAGATGAGGGTTGACTGTCAGGAATACTTCCGACGCATCGCCCCACTCATTTTGAATAATTACGTTTGTGGAAACTTTATTATTGAGATAGCCCAGCCACTCCAGATCGATCTCATTCCAATGCTCAGAGCTCGTTAAACCTTCTTCATAATAATCCCTAAAAGTGAAAAATGAGCTTACCACACCACTTCCTGCAGCCGATTTCATACGTACTTCGTAACGGCCGTACAGAAAGCTTTGAATGGTTCTAAATTCACCACCGCGGTAGTCCTTGGCAACTACGATACTGGCCAGGAGCAGGAGGATGATCGATTTTATAGCATTCATTTTCAGCTTCTCGCTATTTCAGGTACAGAATTTTCTGACTTTGGTCCAGGGTTTCCGAATGCAGATTCACAAAATAGACCCCACTGGAAAAGCCCTCTGCATTTAGGGTTAGTCGATGTTCACCAGCGGCCAGAGCTTGGTCGATAAGATTCATGATTTTGTTCCCTCTGATTCCGTAAATGGAAATGTCCACGGCTTCAGTTTGGGCTAATCTGAATGTCACCTGTGCAGAATTGTTAAAGGGATTCGGGAAGATAGCATGTAATCCATATTCCTGCGGCAATACGGGATCATTCACACCGAGCCAATATTCACCAGTTATTTCAATCGCATTCAGGACTGGTCCAGCATATGCATAGCCAAGTCCATATTCCAGAGCTGCTCCAATGATGTCAAGAGATCCGTCTCTGATCGTCACGTTGGGAAGTGTAACTGTATAGACGTTTGAATTCCCGGCTTCAGCGAAAACATCTAACTCGGGCACCACTAATTCGTCTTCGACAAATAATTCAAATGTTCGCTGACCGACGCCATCGTATTCATGCTCTGCAAAGTGGAGCTGAATCGTAAACAGGCCTGGTTGAAGTCGGACATGGTAACGAGAATAGCGATTCAGGGAAGTGGCCATCACACTGTCAAGTTCTGTGTTTGCAAGGTCGGGAAAATTTACGGCCTGCTGGTAGTTGCCGCCTTCATGACCGTATTCGGTGGATGAATTCCATAGCTGATCTGGGAGGAAACCCTGTCTTCCTGGACCGGCACAATCAATTCGAATAGGCAAGGACAGGGGATTTGGCAGGTCGATGGCAACCAGCGCACCCATCTGAAGGTTCGGCGGTTCAGCAATATCCTTGAGACCGAGAGCATAGACATTTGCAGGACCTGTCAAGGGGCTGCTCAATTTAAGAGTGACCGTCATGTTATCAGGATTTAAAGTTGCTGATTCCACGTTAATGCCTGGAATCACAAAAGTTGATGCTGTGGATGCTGTGACCGGGTCAAGCAATTCACTGTAGCGGACCAGAATGGAATCCAGGGTCAAGGCCCTGGCCCATAGAGCACTGGGTGGATCGCTATCCTGAATACCCTCCTCACCTGGAAGTGTGAGGCATAAAATCATATCTCCATCTTCGTACACAATATTATTGGCGACCAGGATTGAATTGTTTCCATTCCACGAATGTCCGTCGCTTTTCTCCCAACGGGTGGAGTCGAATACATCAAAAGAGTCGGTCCATACTGGAGTAAAGTTAGAATTCGTTCCTGTCGTACCCTCACCGGGTGTATAGCTGGCGTAGGTCACCCAATCGTAGTATGCATAGCGTGGGAGAATCCGGGCATCCATCACACCCACCCAGTCGGTGAATGCTGGAGCCCACATATTCATCATTAGTTTTCCAGGTTGAGATAGGGTTTCAATATGGGGTCCGCTCTGACGATAGAATTCCTGGTCATCAAAAAACCAGGCGACGTATTCAGGGGTCCATTCGAAAGCATATTGATGAAAATCCAAGTGCAGATTAACATCAACTGGATGCTGCCGAAGGTGGGAACCAATTTCATCAATAACATTCACATCAACATTGTTGGGCCAGCGTCCCAGAATTTCAAAATCGATCTCGGCCCAGTCCGAGCTGGGGTAATCGTCATTATAGATAAAAAAGCTTGATAAATAGCCATCGCCCTGGGAAGCCCTTAATGAGGTTTCGAAACGACCATAAAGAAGGCTATCCAGAGTTCTCAGTTCTGCGCCACGATATGCCTGTCCCAAAGCACTATTGAAAGTGATGATCAGACCTAGCAGGAGGAGAATAAATGGGTTCGATATTCTAATTCTCATATCTCCTCCCATAATTCAACTTATTGTCCGTGGTTAATCTTGGGAAGGACGGAACAGCCAGTGTAAACGGGACATTTCTGGTACTGACCAACATGGGAACAGTGCTCAATTTTAAGGTCTCAAACAAATCCGTATTGATTTGAATCTGATCCTCGTATTTCGACTGCAAAGCGTCAATGTATGGATCCATGTAAATTTCCAAAGCTGCAATCTCACTGCGCTGGACGCTGTCTTGAGTTGCCTCCATTTGGGCACGTACATAATCATTGCGCGTCTGGCGGCTTATGTAATGATCCTTCCATACCTCGGTGTGCTGACGGATGTTGGGGACATTGTCATAGCCTTCGTCATAGGCTTTCCGGGTGAGAAAACTGTCACGTACAAAGTCAGCGATAGCGTATTTCAATTGTTCTGGAAATTCTGAATTGCTCATTTTCCGTTTTCTAAAGACCAACGGATGCACTTTTAATTCAGCCTCAAAACGCTGGACACTCCAAACCTCACCATCAACATTAAAAAGAGTTGCTTCCCCGGGGATTTCAGGTCCTCCTGCAAGAGACTCGGTATAGATCTGCTCCTCAGAATTCCAAATCGCATTATTCAGAAGTTTTTCTTTTTCTTCCTGGCTTCGCAAATAAATGCCTGCGGCTTGTTTTGAATAGGCCATAAAAATGGGTTTATTAAGTTCAAGCTCACGACCTGCCATGATGCCAGCGACATAGCTCTGGTATCGTTCATCTGCCTGTTGTTGGAATACCCGGTTTTCTACATCCAACCGGTGCTGTTTGTATTCCCCACCTGCAATGATAGGCCGGTCGACCCAGCCAGCAATTTTTACAATTAAGTAGCCGCCATCTTCGAGGGCGATAGGATTTAAGACGTCGCCTTTTTGATGGGGGTTGTCAAAGACCAGTGTATGAATGACTTCATCACCTCGCTCAAACCAGGTGAGTTCATGGCTCGGAATAGTATCAGAGACGATGAGAGACCTGGCAACCTCATCAAAACCATAACCGTCAGCCTGGGCGTGCTGCCATCCCTGAAGTGTCAGACTATCTGGCAAATTCATAAATTGGAGTTCATACGTGCGAATGGACTTTCTTAACGCAGATCTAAGATCAGTCGAATCGATCTGAACTTGATCCATGGCCACATTTTTATACAACCACTGACGCATGGCCTGCTCCTGGCGACCTTTTATGTAGGACATAAATTCAGGATTTCTTAACAGGGGTGAGTCTGGCGATTCCAGTGCCAACAATTTCTCAGCGATGAGAGAGTTAAGCACAATTTTGCGATGGATATAATTATCTCCGGCACAGAAATTCGGGCGGATTGTGTATTCAGCCCTTCGCATAAAGTCTTCGCCTGTGATAACACGGTCCCCCACAAGTGCTAGAATGTCCCCCGCGACCTGTTGTTTTTTTTCACAACTCCCTATAAGCAACAGAGCCGCCCCAATCAACAGACCTGAGGCGGCTCTTAAGGATGCATATTTCATCGGCTAGAAGGTAAGACCCAATGTATATGCGTGTGTTCGGCCTAAAATTCCTGCTTCTTTAAAGGCATAGTCAATCACAACAGATTTATTCCCCATCATAAAAAGTTCCACGCCACCGCCACCGGTAAGCCCAAACTGGGACTCTTTCAAGAAGAGTGCTTTGTAACCTCCCCTTAGATAGAATTTGCCTTTGTTGGCAACACGCAACGCGTATTCGCCACCAATATTAATAGATTCAGCATTATTGTTGGGGTGAAGAGCATCAACTGCAAGTGTTAAAGTTTGCCAGCCCAATTGAATGGGGCTGTAAGCCAAGCCAATTCTGAACATCAGCGGTAATTCCCAGGCCTGAGTTCGATACTGACCAATCACATCGCCATAATTTCCAGTCTCATCAAGAGAGATGTCAATCGGTTGAATAAGATCGATACCATCGTATTGCATTTGAGTTCCGTAATTGGATATGCTCATTCCAATATCCAAACCCTTTCCCTTTTGCCCTTGAGGAGCAAAAAACTGGGTCTTCACAATGACGCCAAGATCCAATGCAAATGCAGAGGCGCTCTCGTGCCAGATTTTTGAGTTGATCATCTTAGCCGTAGCACCAAAGGAGAACCAATTGGCTATTTTCCTGGCATACGAGAGGCCTACTGCAAAATCGTTGGCTGTGAAGAATTCACCAGTGCCATCCTGGTGATCCAGGTTTGTTACCATCATCTCACCATAACCTACCTGGGTAATTGAGACTGCGAAGGTTCCAACAGTGGGTAAAACAATAGCACTGCTGGCAAAAACCGTATTTATATCAACCATCCAGGGCTGATACATTACGGAAAATGCACTTTTTCCCAGATATGCTACTCCTGCAGGGTTCCAATAGACAGAGGCAAGATTTCCGGACATGGCCACATAGGCTTCTCCCATAGCGGATGGAGCACTACCCATACCGATTTCCAGAAAACTGGCAGTGGTGGAGCCCACCCGATTTATTTCCTCGGCGGTGACCAATGAGATCATCAGGAGGATTGAACAGAGCACTAAGAGTATTCGTTTCATCTCACACCTCCTTATTTGATCACGGCAAATTTGCCGGTTTTTGTTTCACCCGTCAGGGTGGATTCAATGTGATATATATACATGCCTGCAGCGATCTCCAGTCCTTCTCGGGTCAACATGTCCCAGTGGGCAATACCATTCTGGGAATCCGCATTTTCCACCTCGATCTTATCAACCAGTGTTCCGCTCACTGTAAAAATGTGAATCGTACACTCCGCTGGAATATGGGTAAACATGATTTTTCTTCTCTGATTCAAGAAGGGATTGGCCACGGAGGTTTCCATCATATTGGTAACCACATATGGATTGGGAACAACTTGAATGCTATCCATCTTGGTTTTGAGAGATTCCAAATCCAATGTTTCAGTCGTTTTTACTACAAATCGAATCGAGTCAGTCTTAAAGAAGGGGCGATTGAATACAACTTCATAAACATCTCCAGGTCCTGGGAAAGTTGCTTCCGTTACAAATCGAAAATCAATCGTAAAAGCAGTGCCCTTCCAACGAGCACCAGATGTTGGATCAGCCGGACCTACAAGAATCTTGTCCTCGAAGATATCAAACTCACCATTATCATTAAGATCTGACACGACCATATCAAACTTTTCATAGAACCCGAGTGAATCGGTGAAAGTCGTGTTTTGGACATAGAAGCTAAATGGCTGTTGCCAGAGTAAATTGCTGGCAGTGCTACCATCATAGTCCTTGGGTGAACCACGCCGGTTTTTACCAACATAGGCAGAGTCATCATCTGTAAAGATAATTTCATAATCCCAGGCCATGAGGCGCGATTCCAAAACTGAAGGCGTAACATTGATTAAGCCGTCTCCAACTCTCCATCCTGACTTGGGGTAACTATAACTGGCATAGGGGCTACCCAAATCAATGTTCACCTGGAGGCCGTCAAAAACATCGGTGCTGACGCCATTGGGATTTAACACATAAAAATCGTTATAGCCCTGGGCATTTGTAAGGGAGTCCCCTTCAACAAAATCGATGTTTTCACCGGAGAAATTATCTTCATCTTCTGAGTACACCAACCGTACAGTATCGGTAATATCGTGGACTGCAAATGAACTGGTTGTGTAAAAGATTCCATGCTCATAGCCAGAGAGTTGCTTAATTGTATCGATGTCAAAAGTCACCATATACTCGTGATTCTTTTGCAGGGCGCCAATCGAAAGTATCTCCGGGATTACAGTCCCATTCCCAATCAAGTCTTCATTCTCTTCCTGGACGATCTCTGGAGGTATGTATCCAGCTGCTGTTTGACGCGGTACCATAATGGCGACATTCTTGCCATAGGATCGGACATTTTCTGCCTCATCCAGTTCAATGACTGCGTTGTTTTCTGATGGTGATATTCCAGGACCAATATGTTCGGCACCAAAATCATAGGCCACCAGGGCGTAATAATAGGTTCTTCCATTCTGGACATTATTATCGATATAACGATGGGTAATGCCTGATTCCGTTCCCAGATAGTAGGCTGTACCATTCAATAGACCAAAAGTGGTAAAACCTTGAATGCCATCTTTCAAATCGCATTGAAAAATAGAGGTTTTAAAGGTGGGTTGTCCAAAGCCATCCGTGATAATTTCAGGATCAGCCAAAAACTTATCACTTGAGCGATAGATTTTGTAGCCTTCGAAATCATTGATGTTACCAACAAAGGGATCCCTGGTGCGCGTATCAGCAATATCATCCCAGGTCAGGATGACGCGACCGTCATCAGGCGTTGCGGTCAGGGTTGGCATTTTCGGTGGCTGTGCGAAGCGATAATCCTTTTCATAAATAACCTGAACAATTTTTTTCAATTCGTAAAGAGCAGGAGCATTGTGGCCATCTGCATTCAGACCATCCAGATCGTCGAAAGAGTGGAGTTCGCTCATAGAGATTCGTTCAGTTAGTCCCTGATTTAAAGCAAAGGGACCAGAGGCAAATACTTCAACCAGATTGGACGTGTTTGAGGTGTATTCTTCCAGTGTGTCAGTTGAAATAAGTTCATACATGGCTTTATCGTTTTTAAACCATAAAGTGGTATTGGATTGTGAATGTGAGGGGATGGGAAACATCTGAAAGGCAGTCAAACCAACCATATCAGATTCAGAAACATCTGTGAGGTTAAAATTGGGCTCACAACCAACACCTTCCCTGAAAGATGGCATATGATCGGCCTCTCCCTCATCGGGTCCAAAATAGTTTAATTCACCAGGACCAACACCATCTAGACCAATATCATCACCGTAGTATTCTGCGGGCTGGTAAATGCCATCACCGTTGGCATCATCGCCGTCTTCCCAGTCCTGATCTTCATCAGCATCCCAGTGGTCGTGAAGATCCGCTTCCGTAAGTTTGTAGAAATCCAGAAATTTTGCCAGATCATCAATGGTTCCCATGGGTCCCACGATTGCGCTTGGCTCATTATCTCGTTTTTCATCCACCAGGCCATCACCATCGTTGTCAACAAAATCATTTGAGATTCCGGGACTCTCCAGATAGGCGAAGCCCAGAGTTCCAGTTTTCAGGGATCCTACGCCACGACCGCTCACGTCCCAGGAATAAGACATATCAAGATCTGCATCAAAATAGCCTTTTTCATCATCGCCATCTGAAGCACCGGTTGCGCTATGGCCAATGGCATTATCCACCCAATATCCAAAGGCGACTTGTAGCAGATCATAATCAGACGTATTGGCGATATTGTATTCCCAGAAAATGGCGTCTCGTGCTTGTGGATTATTCCACTGGAAGCCACGGGCCTCAACGCGAATGCCAATACCACCCCAATCCGCTCCTGGCTGTTGGGTTGCATCGTTCTGGATATAAGTACCTGATTTTGGATAATATTTCACGGCATCTTCAATACCAAGATATTCCTGATCCTGGGCATCATTGACAACAAAGTAGCTTTCCATGTCAGCATAGATGACACCTCGACCAAAACGGCCATTCCACTCGCCCGGCCACTTCAAAGCACCATTTGCTGCAGGCCATCCGGCTGTCGGCCAGGATTCCCCAAGATGACTCATGGCAGGGTATTCGCTGAGTAGATTTGAATATCCTTCTACCGGGAACATTCCCCACTGCACATCGCCCGTGGGATTGTGATCCATCTCTTCACGATAGCTGGTTTGGAGATAATAAAGCGTGTGGTGGTCATTTTGTACAATCTGGGCCCAATCTGTCATGGGAATTGAATCGACGGGAGCTCCATTGTCCTCAATAAAGACTTTAGCACCAACTAAAAGACCAATACCATCTGTCATTTTTGTTCCTGTGGCATTATTTGGCCAGCGCGAAACATTTGGTTTCTGCCAGGCAGACAGTTCAGTTGTATTCTGAAAATACAAAAGCACCCGGTTTCCAGTCATGTAACCCTCACGGATAAAGGCTGGGTCACCTGCTGGATCTATGGGTCCCTGGTAGGGTCGTCCCTGGGCATTGAGTTGACTAAATCCCAGCATCAAGATGAGGCTGAAAAACAAGTAATGATTTTTGTTTATTATCATCTCATCCTCCTAGAAGTTAAATCCGACGCCGAGTTTGATCTGGCGGGGAGCGGCGTAAGCGCTCGGGTCCTGGTATAATTCATAATATTCACTAAAATCACTCTTAAAGTTTGAGAGTTCTGCCTCTGAGACAATGGCTGTGTAAGCTCTACCGGTTTCGCTACTTACACCGTACTCATTTAGACGATCGAACAGATTGTAGATTGATAAATCAAAGGTCAAGCTAGTGCCACCAACAAGTTTCAAATGGTAGAAGGCCGTCAAGTCAGCCTGATACCTGATCGGTTTATAATCATTATTTGGATAAAGGTTGACGCGAGCAAGAATAGTTTCCCCCTGGGGAGAAAATGTATAGGGTGCACCAGAATTAAAATAGCCAGTGATTGAAACCCCGTAATTGGGTCCCATATAGCCTAAGGTTCCATTCAAGGTATGTCGCTGATCCCAGCTCATGGGAATAAATTTGTTCACCGGATCCTGACTGGCACCAGCTCGGTTGAATGCCTGTGTAGGTGAGTCAGCATTTCCGCGTGTATACTGCAGAGTGTAATTGAGCCAAAAATTGATGGGTTTCTGGTTGACATCAAATTTGACTTCCAAACCTCGTACGTTTCCATAATCCTTGTTGGTGTACATACCGTATTCGATCTGATTATAAGTACTGATAACCTTGGTACTCAAAAGATTATAAATGTCCTTATAGAACAGCGATACTTCCAAACCCATTCCCGGTCCAATTTCTTGCCAGAGACCTATTTCATAGGCCACTGTTTTCTCAGACTTCAAATTCGAATTGCCGTTTGTGGTAGCATAGTCGCTGGGAGCAATCAGGAATGAGTGATTCTGATACATGGCGTACATGGGGGGCAGCTGGAAAAAGTGACCGTAGCTGAAGTGTAAGATGGCCGCATTACCCAATTGATAGGCCAGACCAATACGGGGACTGATTTGGGAGGTTGTGGGTGCTGCAGGGTACAAAGATGTACGACTGCTATCATCTTCAAATTGAAGTTGGTTCGCTGGATTTCTCAGATCGGAAGGATATGCGGTTGCAGGATCAAACCAATCATAGCGGAGTCCAAAATTGATGACCATTTCTTCATATTCCATTTTATCCTGGATATAGACTGAAAAATCTTTAGGCTGAACCGTATACACATCAGCATAAATGGAGCTATCCCCAAAGACAATTGGATTGTAGAACAGGGATTCGAATGGCGTTCCTTCATATTCATTTCTAATCTGATAATACTCGTTAATTAAATCGTGATTGACGTAGTTTGCTCCTGTTTTAATATTGTGGTGTGAATTGATCTGCCAGGTCAAATCAAACTTGATTGCCTTATCTGTCATCCAGCGCTCACTATGATCTTTATTCTGCCCACCAGTGAAAAACCCAGGACCGTAATTATTTGAGTAAACATCATTTACATAGCCCGAATCTGCTCTATCAACAAACAGATAGTTGCCATTATAATTGTCCATATTAGACAGTTTAGCTTCATAGAAGAGGCTATTCGTAAGCAAATGATTCAACTGGATAACTGTGAAATTAGTTTCTCTATAGGAGCTGCTAACGCCATCTGGATTATATTTATAGGAGTGATTGTAACCATCCCACCTATCTCTATTGATTGAGTGCATAAAGGAAATTTTTCCACCAGCAAAGGCATTCAATGAAATTTTTCCAAGAAATGATTTATTCTCAGAACCATTCATGGCCACGTATTTTCCATCACCTGTATTATTGGTGATCCATTCAGCTGGAGTTTCACCCGTATAATCGCTGTAATCATCAACATTATATCTGCGAACCGCATTCAGATGGTTGCGATTATTTTGGTATCGCGTATTTATAAAAAAAGTAATCTTCTCACCTACAATGGGTCCACTCAACTGAAATTTGTAATCCTCATTGCGGTTAACTCCGGATTCATCGATTCCGGGAAATATTGTATCATTTGCAGTGAAATAATCGGCCAATCCTGCAGAGAATGAGCCTTCAAATTCTTTGCCACCATCTTTAGTGACTGCATTAACCACACCACTCATGGCACGGCCATATTCAGCGTTAAATGTTCCGGTAATCACTTCCAGATCTTTGATACTTTCTGGCTCTATTTCGACTGCAGCATATTGACCCCCAAAGGTTTCATCTACAGCGACACCATCAATCATGTAGGAGACCTCCGTTGAGCGACCACCTCTAAAGTGCCCTTCGACCACACCGGCCTGCATGTTCACGACTGCACCTAAACTTTCAACAGGTAACATTTCCAATTGCTCAGATGAAATATTCTTAATTGTACCTGTCTGATCTTTCTTCATTGCCATTCGTTCAACTTCAACCACAACCACCTCACCACTGATTGTGGCCGGGGTCATTTTTACATCAACGGGAATTGTACGATTTATGGACACAGGAATATTTTCAACGATAACAGGAGCATATCCAATCATATCAACCCGCAAATTGTAATGGCCGGGTTTAATATTCAGGATATAATAACGTCCTTCAATATCGGCAGCTGCACCCATGCGCGTATCCACCAACATAATATTAGCGCCTGGCAATACATCTCCAGATCCTGCATCCGTGATGGTTCCAGCAATTTTACCGGTTGTCTGCCCGAGTAAACCACTACTCAAAGCTAAAAACAAACAAGCGACCTGGATGCTTTGGCGAAAATTTCTCAAATGGCTTTTCATATTCATGTATGCATTACCTACTTAAAAAAAAGGGGGAGGATACTATTTTCTCCCCCCCCTTTGTTCGTATTTAGTTACTAAAAGTCAACAACCCTATTTCATCAGGATCATTTTGTGTGTACTGGTAAAGCTACCGGCTTCAAGTCTGTACATGTAGATACCTGAAGCAAGTGTTCCGGCCTGGAACTGTACCGTATGCGCGCCGGCTGTCTGGACATCATTTACCAGAACCATAACTTCTTGACCAAGAACATTGTAGATGCTCAGGCGAACCTGTTCAGCTGTTGGAATCTCATAAGAGATCATTGTGCTTGGGTTGAAGGGGTTGGGGTAATTGTTGCTCAAGCTATAATTCGCTGGTGTTTCAACATCACCAATTGAGACGGTGTTGTCGCCAACAAAAGTATAGTTCCAAACACCAGGTGTCTGCCAGGCATTATCATTGTTCAACGGTGAAGTCTGGACGTTTCCTTCCCATGATCCATCATTGTCGTGCATGATAGGTTCGATGAGAATTCTGTCGTGGTTACTTGGTGAGTAGACTGCGTCGTTAAAACCACCAGCTGTTGCCAGCGAATCCAATGATATTTTGGCTTCGATCACATAATCTGGGTTAAAACCTTCAAAGTAATAGGTACCATCATCGTGATTGGCCAGGGTAAACATACCATCGTTGTCACGACGGAGGACGTCATTGGTAAAAACCAGACCATAATCAGGTTCTGCACCACGGAACAAAGCACCGTGACGAGGGCCACTCTGGTTGTAAAGACCGATAAAGAGCTGGAAAGCATCCATATCCCACCAGTTTCCCTCACCGACGTAACCGTTGTAGACATTATCGAGAGCATCTACACCGACATATAGAAAATCATCATCGATGGCCAAATAGAGTTTAGCTGATGCATCAGCGTCATCATTTACAGCGCCCCAGATACTTGAGATACCCCATGAGTTGAGTGAGACACCCATTTCAAAATAGGCAACATCGCCCCAATCTTCAAAGAAACCATCGGCAACAAATGCTGCTGGCGCGTCTAAGGAGATTGTTGGAATACCAAGAGCGGTATTTGTAGCAGCAGTCGTTGTGGTACCAGCGGGACCAACATTCTGTGCAGCATCAGTACAGACAACTGCGTAATAGTAGGACACCGTTGCATTTTCAAGAGGTGCATACAGATAATGAACCACACTTGGGGCACCTTCAAGATGACCATTTGCAATAACATCAACCTCATCAGCTGTAACATCAGTAATGGGTGATTTACTGGCATAGATTGCATAAGTTTCGCCCTCTTCACCATCATTCTCAGTCCAGGTTACCAGGTTATAATTGGTACCAGGAATCGTTGCAATACCTTCGACTGCAACAGGAGGGTCAGTATCGAGAGATCCCACATTCTTGAGATAGATGTCGTCAAAGGCATAGTTCACATTAGATCCATCCCAGCGCGTGACAACCAACACTGCGGAAGCCTGAGTGGTGCCAACTGGCATGACAAACTGGGTGGAATATGCCGCATAGTCAGTTGTAATATCAAACAGTACATCACCGGTAGCCCCAACTATATTACCGGCATCATCCTTGCCTTCAATCTTAAAGCCACCAAATGCGCCCCCGGTTGGAGTCGCTGATATATCTTTGATAAAACCGCCGATTTCCCAGGTTTCACCTCCAGCAGCTGGAATAAGGGTACCCTCGGTATAGAAAACGCCCCAGGCAGCACCATTCTCAACACCTAACTCCGCAAAATTATCACCAGTGTGAGCGACAGCTCCGTCAGTGACAATATTGGTATGAGCCTGTCCATCACCAGCGTGAGCCCAACCCCAACCAAAGCCATCATCATTGGCATCAGCGAGTTCAAAACCACCGTTGGTCAATTTATTCAATGAACCAGTCAATTTGAGGTCATCAAATATGACAGATCCTGTGACCACATCGCCAACTCCGCTACCACTAACAGAGAATTCAAAAGCGATACATTTGATACGATCTTTGTCCAATTCAAGGTTTCCAGCAACACCAGACCACCCTGTCATGTTAAAACCGTTTCCATCCCAGCTGTAATTATTCTCCAGAGGTAATGTGACCGTATTCCAACCAGGTTCATTATCCAGAATATAATGGAATGAATAATGCCACTCACCAAGATCATGGTAGGCAGAATCTTCAATATCTCCATAGTCGCCAAGATTCAATCTCACATGTACGCGACCTACAGAATCCTGAGCCTCTAGATTGTAATACGAGAAAGAGATACTGTCGTAGAGCGACCAGTCATAAGTTTCTGTACTCAACGGATCTGGATAGTAATGGTGCAGCTTGGAATAGCCGCCCCATGATTCTGAGTTGTGTACACTATAATCAATCTGCATCGCTCCAGAACCCTCGTGAACGATATCGCTCACAAAGCTGGTATGGATCCAACCGAGAGCCGGATCTGCATTCGTGCTGATTGCATAATGCGCGGAAGGATTCGTTTCCAAACCTCCCTCGGTAACAGGTTCATAAAATTCCCAATAGTTGGTGTCAGCAACAGCAGCATCAAAATTATTGAGCATCTGTGCGTGACCGACAACCATTAGGAGCATAAGAACCATGCTAAAACGTAACACTGTCTTCATTTTGTAGCCTCCTTGGTTATTGATATCTATCATTATTAACAAATATTAAGAAAATTTTATCCATAGCGCCAGTATTGTTACAACCAGAACGACTGATGCAATTATGTTTATCTGATTCCATTTTGAATCCTGAACATCCATCCGTCGACTAAGGTCAGTTTGCATTTCGGACGCTGTTGCCATGGTAAGTCCAGAAATCTGTCTCCGATCAGGGGCTGAAGTTGCCAGACTTACACCCACCACAATGCTTACTGAGATAACGAAAAGGAAAACGGCAAAATGCAGAAAATTCATGGTTGCAAACCATTCAAAACCTCCCAGCGATGTGCCGCCCTTGACCAAGATCTCCAGAATAAAACGTAATGCGCCTAAAACTGCGCCTGCACCCAAGGCAGAAATTGCACCCTGGGAATTCGCTCGATCCCAGAATATTCCCAAAATGAATACTGCAGCAATTGGCGGGCTGATATATGCTTGAACACTCTGGAGATAGACAAAGAGTTGACTGCTCAGCATGGTGATCAGGGGAACAGAAAGTACACCGAGCACAACCATAACGGTAGTTGCCAGGCGACCAACCAGGACCAGTTCAACTTCAGTAGAATCTGGTCGGAAATTCTTGTAAAAATCGATGGTAAACAATGTCGAAGTACTGTTGAAAACACTGGCCAGGGATGACATTAGGGCTGCCAGCAAACTAGCGATGACTATCCCCTTAATTCCTGAAGGTAAAAGATAGCTGGTAACCAGAGTCGGGTAGGCCTCATCCCCTGTTGTTCCAAATAACGCTGCGGCAATCAAACCAGGCAGCACAAGGATGAATACAGGTAAAATCTTGAGGAAACCAGCAAATATGGCACCTGAGCGGGCGTGATTGATGTTTTTTGCGCTCAACACCCTCTGAACAATAAACTGATCCGTACACCAGTACCAGACACCCAAAATGGGCGCCCCAAAGATGATTCCAGTCCATGGGAAATCTGGATGACCCATTGCTTTGAACATATCAAAGAATTCGGGTGGTAGTTTGGCCTGCAGTCCTGAAAAGCCACCCACTTCATTTAATCCGAGCACGGTCAATGCAACGGCACCCCCTATAAGGATAAATGTCTGGACCAATTCTGTATAGATAACCGCACTCAGACCACCGGCGATCGTGTAGATACCAGTAACAATAATGAGCACAATGGCGGAAGTCATCATATCCCAACCCAAAATCTTATTCAGCAGCAAGCCACCGGCAAAGAGCGTGACCGAAATTTTCGTTATCACATAGGCAATTATGGAAACAGATGTAAGATACATACGGCTGGCACGACCATAACGACGTTCAAGAAATTCCGGCATGGTAAAAACACCGGATTTCAGATAGAAAGGTACAAACACCCAGCCGAGGAATAAAACCATGAATGCAGCTAGCCATTCAAAATGTCCAACTGCCAGGCCACTGCTCGACCCCGTTCCTGCGAGACCAATGAAGTGTTCGCTGGAAATATTGGAAGCAAACAATGAAGCGCCAATGGCGATCCAGCCAACGTTTCGACCGGCCAGGAAATACTCAGTGCTGTCTGAAGTGCGTCGTGAAAAATAGATGCCGATCCCCAGCACAATGAGAAAATAAATAATGATGACGAAAAAATCGAGGCCGCTCATTCAGCAGCTTTAAGATTTATGGGATTATTAAGATTCTTTTTCATTTGTTGACACATATAAGTCAAATACCAGACCACAACTGCCACTCTGTAAAAATGGGATTCACGATGCATCCGCTGATGTCAGCAATGAACATTTCCACAATATCTCAAATCGTTTGTAAAACAAGGATTTACAAATGAAATATGAGCCCCAAATAAGGAACAATTAATTTTGAATTATTTACAAATAAATGGTTTGTTCTATGATCGTAACTATCTGTTCAACTTATTATAGGAATAATATTCTTATTATTATAATAAGATCAAAAATGATAAGTATTTGATTATTTCAGACCTAATTCCTTACACATACGGTGAAAATTAGGAGGAGCCAGTCCCAGTTTCCCGGCAGCTTCAGTATCAGTATGACTGTGGAGCCGAACGAACTCAAAATACTGCTTCCTGAAACTCTGCTCGACATCTCTTAAGGGTAAAATATTTTCCGTTGAAAAAACGGGATTTGTGAGAGCAGCCCCAGGTCCCTGATTCTGAAGATCAAGTGCCAGTTCTACTGTCCCCCGGGTGATAGTATCATTGCTTAGAATGACCAGGCGTTGAGTGACATTTTTCAACTGACGTACATTTCCAGGCCAGTCAAACTGCTGGAGAATGGTCCAGGCTTCATCTGTAACGGATGGTATTGTAATACTTAGATCCCGGCAGTGGTGCCCCACAAAATAGTCGACTAATAAACGAATATCTTCAGCTCGTTCCTTGAGAGGAGGTGCTTGAATATTCAAAATATTGAGCCGATAGTAAAGATCCTCCCTAAAGCGATTCTTTTGCATCAGATCTTTAATGTCTTTATTCGTAGCTGAGATAACTCTCACATCCACATTATAACTTTTTTTGCGACCTATTTTATCCAGCTCCCCTGTCTCCAGAACCCTTAACAGTTTTGCCTGGGCCTGATAGGGCAGCTCTGAGATTTCATCAAGAAAAATGGTTCCATGATTGGCCTGTTCAAAAAGCCCCAGCTTGTCTTCACTGGCTCCGGTGAAAGCGCCTTTCACAAATCCAAACAGTTCACTTTCAATAAGTTCATCGGGTATAGCAGCGCAGTTAACTGTGACAAAATTGTCATAGCGACGCGAACTCTGATAGTGGATATTTCTGGCTATGAGCTCCTTCCCTGAGCCCGATTCTCCAGTGATAAGTACATTGGCGTGAGTAGCGGCATATTTGGAGATGTGTTCTCGCACTTTCAGGATACTTGGAGATTTTCCCAACATGGGTCTCTCCTGAACAATCCGGTCTATTTTTTTATCCAGCCGGTTTTGAGATTTCAATTTTTCCAACTCGAGTCGTTTCTTTTCTGCAGCATTCAGAATGGTTAAAATGAAATCGGTAGGTTGATAAATAAAATCTTCAATATCGGACGGGTATTTGGTTCCAAACCAATAAGCGCCACTCTCAATCATTTGATTTGCAAAGTGCAGATCGGTCTGATTGACCGTCATTTTGGTGATGACGATGACCTGTATGGAAGGGTTGATAATTTTGATCCGCTTAATCAGTCTTTCACCATAAAGACCACCAGAAATTTGATAGTCCAGGATTGCCACATCGAAGGAGCCGTTTTTTTCTAAAACCTGCAGGGCATCTTCGCCGGTGGAAACGATTTCCTCGATACGTATGCGCTCCCGGTAGGGATGGATGGTGTTTTTAATCCGGCGGACATCATATTCTTCATCCTCGATGAGGAGGACCTTGATTTGATCTTGTTCCATGCTTTATCCTATGGTCGCCTGAATAACGAAACAGGCGCCTCCCTCAGCTTTATTATAGGCATCCAATTGCCAACCACAGCGTCGACTGATCTCCCGTGCCAGATAACAGCCATATCCAGAATTCTGGCCACTTTCTTTTGTGCTGATCGACTCCTTAAACAGGGCTTTTACACCCTCTTCATCACTTACTAAAAGTTCTTCTGGAAAGCCTTTACCATCATCAGCGATTTCAATTTGGAGTCGACCATTTTCAGGATCATAATCGGTTTTTAACTCAATGATGAGATCTTTATCCACATTGTGCTCAATGGCGTTCTGAATCAGAGGTTCAAGAATTTCCCATATAACATATTCATTGATATGCAGCACGGGAATATCTTCTGCTAAATCCAACTTAACACTGACAGCTGTGGACTTGCTCGCGCTGTAGACTCGGTGAAAAATATTTGTTACCAGGAATTGAATGACCCCGTTGATATCTGTCCTGAAAATCTGGTTTCTTATGACATGTAGTGGAGGATCGTAGGATTTCATATCATAGATTACCCGAGACACAAAGTTTGCGTATTTGGTCACACGGTTCCGGGTCTCATCCAGATTAGAATCGTTCAGACTTCGCAAATCTTCTTTAATAAATCCCATCACCTTTTCTGCCTTGTGATGGGTATGGTAAATACGTTTTGTAAAAAGGGACTCTTTCTGGTGTTCTACTTGTTCGCGGAGCTGTTTTGAGCTCTGCTCAAACAATTGCTGATGAACCACATCTCTTTCCTGTGCAGTATAGGAATAGATGAAAAACATGGCCATAAATCCAACCAATATTAGACCTGTAAAAAGAATACCAGACTGGTTATAGGCCGATGCAATCAGGGATAAGAACCCTGCTACATCTGGCGTAATACGCATATAGGTGGCACCGGCAATTTCACCAGAATCATAATAGGGAACGAGGACATGAAACGTGTTATTGCCTTCAAGTGAACTCACGATTTGTTCTTCATCGAGAAGACTTGATTCATTCTCATTATAATAGGTAATCGCATTCTTAGCAGTTGCATTTTTACTTAATGAAACGCCAGAATAGGTGCCAAAATATAGATCATAAATAGCTTCACCATCCTGGAGGGCTATTACGCTATCTCCCTGCATAACGATTAGATAAACTTCATCAATATTTCTTTGCAGGGTTTGTTGGCTTAAAAGTTTGTTAAGTGACTGAACTGCAGCGTCTTTGTGACTTTCCTGACCAGAAATATCCATTCTGCCCTGCTCGATCAACAATTCCAAAGCCGTCGTTGTCAAATCGGCAACACGCTCCGCTGAATCCCTTCGGTAATAATCCATCGCCTGGTTAAATATTTTGTGGGTCGATTGACTGTTGATGAACGAGAGCGCTGATTGAAAAACAACAACCACAATAAAGAGGACCAGAACGTGCTGAATCTCGAAGTGGTAACTCTCAAATTTGCTTGGCATTTTCAAGACTTAATCTCACGGCTCATGATGGCATCGATTTCTCGCTTCGCCAAGGCTAGCCCAGCTTCAACTTCAATTTCTCCAGCTAGAATCTGGTGGAGTCTGGCGGACAGAACATCTGAAATCAATGTGTATTGATTCAGCATGGGTCTATGAAGCCCAGTAGCCATCATTTTTTCAATCAGCTGCAAACGAGCCTGGCGTGCATTGACTGCAGGACCTCGATAAAATTCTTCCTGGATTGGTAGCAATCCATCATATTCATAAAAGATTTTCTGACCCTCATATGAGGCCGCGAATTTGATAAATTGAATCGCAGCTTCCTTTACTGGCGAATGTTTGGAGAGCATCATATTCCAACCACCAAAAACAGGCGTTGATTTTTCTCCCTCAAAATGGGGTAAGGGAGCAATTGCTAATTTCTTAAAAAGAATGGCATCAAAGCGAGCATCAGTGTCATTATTAACTGTAGGCCAGCCCCGTACGAAGGGAACGTCATTGTTCAGAGCGTAGCGAATACATTCATCCTCCGCCATATTCAAAGAAGCGGTTGGGGCAATATTTTTAGCGATCAAATCTCGCATAAAGCTGACGCGTTCAATGACCTTCGGATCAAGCAGATTCAGAAGCTCTCCAGTGGTTTCGTCTTGAAGTGATCGGCCCAAAATTTCATTGAAATTACAAATTAAGCCTTCATAGGCCTCCGCCTGAAGAATGTACAATTCCTGGCCAGGGAAGTATTCCGTACCAATCCAGAGCAATTCTTCCCAGCTGATTGACTGCTTGATCCGCTCGTTTATTTCCGCACCTCCCGGTAAAGCCAATATCATGTCTTCCCGGTAATAAAGCGCCCCAATATCTGTATATAATGGGATGGCATAGAGGGCACCATCTACATAACAGGTTTCCAGAGGTTTGGGGACAATGTTTTGCAGGAAATGGGGTGAAAAATAGGGCGCCAGGGGTTCTGCCCATTTGGTAAACCGTGGAACCCAGATTAAATCAACCGAGAATACATCAATACGACTGCTGCGACTTCTCAGGTTGCGGGCAATCAACTCTTTACGCTGGTTTGTGTTGAATTTTGAAAAGGGCAGATCTATGGCGATCACTTCAATCTCCCCTTTGTTACGCTCATTAAACTGGCTAATTATTTTTGCATGCCCAGGTCCAATATTATCAGCAAAATAGACTCGCTGAATGCCATCGGTATTCAAGGGATTGCGACCGAGGGGAAATGAGGAGATCAGGAAGGAGATAAAGAAGATCAAAGCACCGATGGTAAACAGAAAAGGCAGACTCGTAGAAATCGAGCGTCTGCGATTGGGAGTCACCTTGGATTCGTTTTCTGGATTATCGCTCATATTATTGAAATGATAATAATTGGCATATCAAAACAATACAAGGCCTATTCATGAGATTGAACAAAAAGTGTTCGCGAGCTTATTTCTTTTAAATGATTCATCTACCGATTAAGCCTTTTAAACTGCTGGCTTCCATTCCCCAACCGCTTGGCGTTCCCCTTCTACTATAATTTGTGTATAATAATAACAGTAGCTTAACAAGTTTCATTGCACCAGCATCACCTGGGTCAATAAAATCCACATTGCTAAGTGTGGCAACAATTCAAACGAAAGTTGAGAACTGACCCGGCGAATCTCCTGAGGATGGCATTCTTCTTGCGCGGTTCATTCGATATTTCTTTAAGTCAAAGAGAATCAAAGAGCCGCATTGAGGAGAGTAAATTTTGATCAGTTCCAAACTATTGAGAGTCAGCTTACCGCTTGCAATTGGATGGTTGCTTGGCAGTTGTAACAGTACGGAACCCATCGTTCGGCAAGAATCTATCGTTGGTAAAAGCGTGGATAGCATTGTTCAGATGATGAGCCTGGCCGAAAAAGCTGGCCAGATGACTCAGGTTGGTCGAGAATTTTTGGTCGAAGAAGCCGATATCAAAAATTACCACTTAGGTTCTATCCTCAGCGGTGGAGGTTCGGCCCCCTCGGTCAATGATCCAGCAGTCTGGGCAGATATGGTCGATGAATTCCAGGCCCAGGCAGCCCAAACTCACCTTGGTATTCCACTCCTCTATGGTATCGACGCTGTCCACGGCCACAACAATGTTATGGGTGCTACCATCCTTCCCCATAACATCGGGTTGGGAGCCACCCGGAACCCCGGTCTGGTTCGCCAGTTGGGCAGGCTCACAGCTGAGGAAGTCCGCGCCACGGGCATTAATTGGACCTTCGCCCCCTGTGTTGCAAATTCTCGCGATGAACGCTGGGGTCGTGCTTATGAATCCTTCGGCGAAGACCCGGCATTAATTGCTCAGCTCGGTGCCGCTCTGGTGGAAGGCTTTCAGGGGACTTCGCTGGATGCCTCAGATGCCATATTAGCCTGCACCAAGCACTTTATCGGTGACGGTGCACCAAGCTGGACAACTGGCGAAAATGGAATGATTGATCGCGGTGATGCCCAGATTTCCGAAGCAGAGTTGCGTGCTCTTCACCTACCCCAATACATTGCTGCTATTGCATCAGGGACAGGATCTATTATGGCCTCTTACAACAGTTGGAATGGCGTCAAATTACACGGCCATGAATATCTGATGACCGATCTATTAAAAGGGGAATTGGGTTTTGATGGTTTCATTGTTAGTGACTGGCAGGGTATCGACGAGATTCCAGGAAATTATAAAAGCGATATTATCACCAGCATCAACGCCGGGATTGATATGGTGATGGTTCCTGGCAGCACTAAAAAAAGCGGCAAAGGTTACCGTGAGTTTATCGCCTCGTTAATCGAAGCAGTTGAAGAAGGCTCCATCCCTATGAGCAGGATTGACGATGCCGTTAGCCGCATCCTGAATATTAAAAAAAGCATGGGATTGCTGGACGGTCCCTATCAAAATGACCGCGCATTATTGTCAACGGTTGGCTCGACGGCACATCGTGAATTGGCTCGCCAGGCTGTACGTGAATCTATTGTTTTGCTTAAAAATAGTGAGGCCACACTGCCTCTCTCAAAAAATGCTGCAAAAATTGTTCTGGCGGGTCCAGGTGCAGATAATGTTGGAATGCAATGTGGTGGCTGGAGTATCTCCTGGCAGGGTGGCCATGGAAATATCACACCTGGAACCACCATTTATGCCGCTGCCCAAGCGATGCTCTCAGAAAACACTGAACTTGTACTCTCCGCCGATGGTAGCGCCAGCGCCGGAGCTGATGCAGTTATCGTCGTTATAGGTGAAGATCCTTATGCTGAAATGCGGGGCGATCGTGAAGACCTGACGCTCTCTCAGGCAGATCTGGCCGTCATCAATACAGTGAAATCATCAGGTGCCCCAATGGTGATTGTCCTTTTATCGGGCCGTCCCATGATTATTACTGATGTCCTTGCTGATGCAGATGCATTTTTGGCTGCCTGGCTCCCAGGAACAGAAGGAAGAGGTATTGTGGATGTCATCTTTGGTGACAATGCACCATCAGGCAAATTGTCAGTCTCATGGCCAGCTTCCATGGATCAGATTCCCATCAATATCGGGGATCAAAATTATAATCCCTTGTTCCCCGTGGGTTACGGGCTGAGCTATTAGTGCAGTTGGCATTCAACCAAACGGCTCCCCGATGACTCAAACACTTCAGTCGCATAGAATAAAAATTTCTCTTCTTATGTTGGTATTGGCTGTGGGGCTGGGAGTGTTCTGCTGCGCTTCTACTTCAAAATCAATACTGGTGAAGGTAATTTCAGACAATAGCGGTCAAAGGCTGCAGGTAAATGGCAAAGATTTTATGATCTTTGGCATGAATTGGGACTACTTCCCGATCGGCACAAATTATTCATATAATTTGTGGTCTCAGCCCGATACGATTATCAAGATTGCTCTGGATCGGGAGATGACCCTGCTCAAGGACATGGGCGTTAATACCATCCGCCAGTACAATAGTATTCCTCCTCGCTGGATAAGCTATATTTATAATCAATTTGGAATATACACCATGCTTAACCATCCCTTTGGACGCTATGGCATAATGGTGGATAGTAGCTGGGTTGCCACTGTTGACTATGGAGATCTGAATACACGAAAGGCCATCCTGGCTGATGTAAATTCCATGGTCGGTCAGTATAGGGACAGCCCCGGCCTCCTCATATGGCTCCTGGGAAATGAAAATAATTATGGTCTGCATTGGAATTCAGCGGAAACCCAGGACCTTCCAGACCAGGCAAATCCTCAAGAAACTCAAGCCCGTTACCTGTATTCACTCATGAACGAGGCCATCAATAACATCCATGCTGCAGACGATCAGCGACCGGTAGCCATTGCCAATGGGGATCTTCTGTATTTAGACATTATGGTCGAAGAGATCGAAAATCTCGATATTTTTGGTTGCAATGTGTACCGGGGAGTATCCTTTGGGGATCTCTTTGAAAGCGTTGAGCAAAAGCTGGGAGTTCCCGTCCTGCTCACTGAATTCGGAGCGGATGCCTACAATACCAAAGCCATGGTTGAGGATCAGGGTGCTCAAGCCAAATATCTATTAGACAACTGGCGCGAGATTTACGAACAATCCAGTGGAAAAGGCAGTACCGGGAATGCCATCGGCGGTTTCACCTTCCAATTCTCTGATGGTTGGTGGAAATTTGGTCTTGATTCAAATCTCGATATTCATGATACCCATGCTTCCTGGACCAATGGTGGGTATTCAGAAGATTTCATCCCCAACCAGAATAATATGAATGAAGAGTGGTTTGGGATTTGTGAAAAAGGACCCAGTGATGAGCATGGACTCTATGAGTTATATCCAAGGCTGGCCTTTTATGCACTCAAACAGGTTCATGAGTTTAACCCTTACAAGCCTGGAATCTCCCTTGGTCAAATTAAAAATCATTTTTCTGATATAAAATTATGAAGCATAGGTCCTCTCATATGCAGCCCCATCTAAAGTTATCCAATTGAAGGAGTCATATTCATGAGTGAATCACAACATTATACAACAGCCCCGGAAGATCGTATTTCCCTGAAGCAAAAATCGGCTTATGCCGTTGGTATGCTCGTGAACAATCTCCAGGCAGCCGCACTCCCTGCCATGGTCGTTATTCTTAATCTCGGGCTTGGAATGGATGTCCTCTGGGTTGGATTGATTGGCGCAATCCCCCGCATTTTCGACGCAATCTCAGATCCGATGCTGGGATATATTTCAGACAATACACGTACCCGCTGGGGGCGCCGGAGACCCTTTATCTTTGCTGGAGCAATCCTGGCCGGAATAATTTTCGCTTTGATGTGGCAATTGCCTTCGGGATATATTGATTTCCTGGCCAAAACACCTGTCACCCAACATCTGACCCTTTCATCAAATCAGACTGCCACCGCCTTCAACGAGGCTGGCGGAGCCATGCTTAATTATGATGGAGACCAGGAGTCTGGCGCTGATTTAGTCTTTTTTGGACCAGAATTATTGGCTGTGAATGTGGAAGAAGCTGCACTTGCGACAAACCTTGATGGCTTCCCTCAGGTTGAGATAAATGTCGCCCTACCTGCACTTGATGCATTCCAGGTGTTTTTCAATGAGGCTGATGTCTCCGAAGCAGGCTCAGATGGTGAGTCTTATTACATCGATCTCACAGTGGACAATTCAGTCGATGGGAAAGGCAATTTATATAAATTCAACTTAGCCGATCTGGAGCAGAGTCCATTATCAGGGAATCAAAAAGGTAATAAACAGCTGGATATGCAGGCCATGAAGAGCATTTCTTTACAGCTCACCGGTTTTGAAGGTGCTGGAATCGCAACGATACATTCGGTTAAGCTGCGAAAAAGTGAGCGCTTCTTTATCTTTTATTTCCGCTACTTCATGGCTATGTCCATCCTGTTCTTTCTGGCCTACACTGTTTTTGCGACACCTTTCGTAGCTTTCGGCTATGAAATGACCCCTGATTACCATGAGCGTACCCGCCTGCATGCTTTCGCCAACACGGTGGGTCAGCTGGCCTGGCTCGGTGTTCCCTGGTTTTATGCAATCATGGCATCCAGTTTATTTCGAGACACTGTTCACGGGGCTCGCAGCCTGGCAATCGTCGTTGGTGTCATTGTCGCTGTATTTGGTATCATTCCGGCAATCTTCCTCAAGGAGAGACCTATCCTAACTCCTGCGGATAATGCTGGAAAAAGTTTCTGGGAAAATATGGGCGGGTTTTTCAAGGGCATCGCGATTACCTTTAAAAATAAGCCCTTCGTAAAGTTGTGTGCTTCTACATTCCTTGTTTTCAATGGCTTCCAGTTGGGAATGTCCTTCTCGATTTACATCATGATCTATTATTTATTCAATGGAAATGATGGTGACGCTGGCAAACTTATGGGATGGTTCGGCATGCTGACCTCAATTGCTACGCTGGCAGTCATTCCCCTCACCGGCTGGATTGCGACCAAAATGGGCAAGCGAAAAACTTTTATGCTGACAATTTCCCTCTCCATCATCGGCTATGGCATCAAGTGGATCGGTTACAATCCTGAGTACCCTTATTGGCTACTTTTCGCAGCACCCTTTGTTGCATTTGGAACCGGCTCTTTATTTACCCTCATGGGATCCATGATCTCCGATGTTTGTGACTATGACGAGCTGGAAACGCATCAGCGCCGTGAAGGCGTTTTTGGAGCTATTTACTGGTGGATGGTCAAAGTGGGGATGGCACTGGCCGGACTGCTGACTGGAATACTGCTGAAAGTCTCCGGTTTTGATGTTGCCCTCGGTGCTGGACAGGCTGAGTCAACCTTATTCTGGATTCGGATTTTTGATGTCGGCATTCCCATTGTTACCTCAGGTATAGCGCTCTGGATCATAGCCACCTATACCATCACAGAGGAAAAAGCCCATGAAATCAGATCTGAACTTGAAAATAGACGCGGTAAAGTAGCCGCTGCTGACAGCGGACAGGCCTAACTTTAGAGGATGAGAATTTACATGAAACCAACCAAAATTGTCGCCTATTCTGGTCTATTATTCATGACCATCTCAATGCTGGGATGTGGTTCAAGGACTATCCTACAAAGCAGCAGGAAATCAACATCTGAGATTATTCTCACGTCTGCAGCAGGAGCCAAACAGGCAAGCCAGCCAAACGTCGCCTTCAAATCTGGCACCGCTCAGGGCATTGTGATCTCAGTCTTTCCAGAGCAGGTGAAACAGACTATCGATGGAATTGGGAGTTCATTTACCGAATCATCTGCCTTTGTTCTGGCCCATCTGGATGTTGAAAAGCGCCATGCTGTGATGGAGAGAATCTACGGCGCATCAGGGGCTAATTTCTCGCTCACCCGTACTCACATTGGTGCCTGCGATTTTTGCGTTGAAGGCAAATATTCTTATGCGGATAAAGCCGGTGATGCTCGCCTTGAATCATTCAGTATAGCCCCTGACAAAGCAGGGTTTGATCCGCTAGTATACCCGGGCATCAAAGATGCAAGCTACGACCTCCTCCCCATGATTCAAGAAGCCCTGGCCATTAAAAGCAAGCAGGCGGATAAGGATTTACGTATCATTGGATCTGCCTGGACGGCCCCTGCCTGGATGAAGGATATTGAGGACTGGTATCAGAGCATGACTGCCGAAAACAACTGGCTGGGAACGGGTGGCTCACTGAAGCCAGAGTATGTTTCCACCTACTCAGATTATATCTTGAAGTACTTGGAAGCCTACGAGACAGAAGGTGTCAGTATCTGGGGACTTACTCCTGTCAATGAGCCCCACGGTAATAATGGACAGTGGGAAAGCATGAATTTTTCCCCTGAATCCCAAAGCGACTTTATCAAGCAGCACTTAGGTCCAGGTCTTTCCCAAAGTGACTTTGCAAATACAAAATTGCTCATCTATGATCAAAATCGTGATGGAATCGAGCACTGGACAGATGTGATTCTTGGAGATGAAGCAGCTGCAAAATATGTATATGGCACTGCTGTACACTGGTATGAGAGTACCAACAAGGTTTATGAAGATATTTTTGATTCCGTCCATGCCAAATATCCAGAGTACAGCTTCGTTCACACCGAAGGCTGCATTGATGACCTGGGCAAACCGGCTCCGGCTGATTGTACAGATCCAGAAGGTCGCACCGAGAAAAACTGGTTCAAGAATGATGCGTTTTGGTGGAACCCAACTGCGACAGACTGGGCATACGCAGTGCCCTGGGCCGGGGAAATGGCAGCGGATCACCCCATGTATACACCTGTTCATCGTTACGCCCGCAACATCATCGTCAGTTTAGATCATTGGGTCACCGGTTGGGTCGATTGGAATATTGTTCTGGATCAGCAAGGTGGCCCCAACCATGCTGATAATTTTTGTGGTGCCCCCATTATGATCGATACTGAAACGCAGGATGTCTACTACACTCCGGTTTTTGATGTCCTCTCCCAATTCAGCAGAACTATCCGTCCTGGTGATAGAGCTCTTCAAACCAGCAAAAATATTTTAGCGTTGGATCCAGATGCCTTACATAGCTGCGCCACTGTGAACCCGGATGGGCTTTTGAGCGTTCAAATTCTCAACACCAGTAATACTGCCATCAATTACAAGCTTCAGATCGAGTCCGAATTTGTAGAAATCATGATTCCTGAAAATGCAGTCCAAACGGTTCGAGTTCAGCTATAAATAAATTTAAACTTTAATAAAGAAGTATGGATGAAAGGTGAGACCTTTGAATAGCAAGTCCAAAACCAGTTTTGAATTGAATGATTCAGGTGAGTTTATCATCGAGAATTATAACGAGGCAAAACCCTTTGCCAGTTTTTTCCCGGGCATTGCAGGTAAAACGGGTATCCCAATGTGGGCGTTTTATGTAAATCGTGGTCAGGGTATCTGCAGTATGGGAATTCAGGATAAAGATAATCCTATCATGGAATTCTTACCAGCTAACTGGGCATACCAACTTGTGTCCAGCCAGGGTTTCAGAACATTTATTAAATTCATTGGAAATACTGAAATCAGCTATTATGAGCCCTTTCAGGATCATTATCAGGATCAAGGGATGCAAAAAACGCAGCGGATGCATGTTTCCGCATCCCACTTGAAACTCGTTGAAGAAAACGAGACTCTGGGCTTAAAATTCACTGTTGAGTATCATACAATTCCAGAAGATACTTTTGCAGGTCTGATCCGGACTCTGCATATTGAAAATACCGGGAACAAAGCTATTGGTTTTGAGGCTCTGGACGGACTTCCACTGATTATCCCCCACGGTCTCAGCAACGGTGCTCTAAAACACATCCGCAGGCTGACAGAAGCTTTTGTAGAAGTTACCAACTACGATCATTCTGCACCGCTTTTCAAGGGCAAAGTCGAACCGGCTGACCGACCTGAAGTTGTCCGTATCGTGAAGGGCAATTTCTATGTAGGTCTTGAAATGACCCCTGCGGGGAGCCGACTGCTTAAACCTATTGTGGACCCCCACCGGATTTTTGGTGCCCATAGTGATTACAGCTATCCAGCTCATTTTTTAGATTCTGATTTTGACAGTATCGCAGAAGAACAAGTGTTTGAAAATAGACTCCCTTCCGCCATGAGTCTTTTTAAGACCCATCTTGAACCGGCCCAGACTTATACGCTGACTTCAATCATTGGTCATATTGATTCCAAAGAGACCTTAAATCAGCTTTTGCCCACCCTGAGCAGCGCTGACTACCTGGAGACTAAAAAGCAGCTGAGCCAGACGATGATAGATGAATTGACTGCCAAAAATCTGATTGTCAGTCGTGAACCAGTTCTGGATTTATATGTTCGCCAAAACTTTCTGGACAACGTGCTCCGCGGTGGATTTCCCTATACGCTCAAAGGCAAACAGGCGCAATCCGTGTTACATCTATATTCCCGCAGACACGGTGATCTTGAACGAGATTATAATGACTTTCGCATCACACCCACCAACTATTCCCAGGGAAATGGTGCCTACCGAGATGTTAATCAAAACCGTCGCTCAGATCTGCTGTTCAACCCCGATGTAAAATCAGGGAATCTGGAACACTTTTTCAATTTGATCCAACTCGATGGTTTCAACCCACTGGTTATAAAAGAACTACGCTATATCGCAGAAGATTTGACCGCTGTTTCTGATGTTCTAAAGGACTATTTACACCCGGGCCATGCAGCTTCACTTCTCGACCTCCTGAAGGAGTCTAGAACTCCTGGAGAACTCCTGGCCTTTCTCCACAAAAATGGCATGCCACTCCAGGGCGATATTGAAGCCTTCCTCGGGGATCTCATGGCAGTTTGTCACAAAATTCATGATACGGATCACGGCGAAGGTTACTGGTCTGATCACTGGACCTACAATTTGGATCTGCTAGAGAATTATCTGGCAATCTATCCTGAAAATATTGCTTATATCCTGTTTGAGAAAAAGAGCTTCAGCTTTCACGACAGTCCCTATCTGGTGCGGCCTCGGAATGACAAGTACGTGATCTGGAATGGTAAAACCATGCAGCTGGAGGCAGTTTATCATGATAAGCAAAAAGAAGCACTCATTCAAACCCGTCAGCAGGATCGTGACTCAGTACGAACCCAATTCGGGAGCGGAGAGGTCTATCATACCTTCCTGATTACCAAAATGCTCAGTCTGATTACCAACAAGATGGCTTCCCTGGACCCATCAGGCATTGGGGTTGAGATGGAATCTGACAAGCCCAACTGGTATGACGCTCTCAATGGCTTACCGGCTATCATGGGTTCCAGCCTCAGCGAAACCATGGAAATTAAACGGAATGTGGACTTCCTGCTGCGCGTTATCAATAAACACGGCCAGGAAATCGCTTATCTGGAAATTTTTGAAGAGCTGGGCCTCTTCATTTCAACGCTCGGCGAAATACTCGCAAATGAACCGGAGCCCTTCAGCTTCTGGGATCAGGCTACTTCAGCCAAGGAAAAATTTCGGAGTCAGGTCATTCTCGGTATCAGCGGTGTAGAAACCCGTTTGAGTATATCTGCACTAAAGGCTTATTTAGAGGCCTGTTTACGCAAACTTGAAACTGGCATCAACCGGGCCTGGGACAATGAAGGCAAAATTCCATCAACGTATTTCAACCATGAAGTAGTGGAATATGAACTGATTCAGGTCAAGGAGGCTGATGGATCTGTCTCAAATAGAACCAATTCAAAGGGCCTGAGCTGTTTTCGGGTAAAATCGTTCAGGATTCATCATCTCCCCCATTTTCTGGAAGGTCCAGTTCATTTTCTGCGTTGCCAACCTGGGGCTTCCATTGCTCGCAAGCTGGTTGAAGACATTCGACAAAGCGATCTTTATGACACAAAGCTTGGGATGTACAAGGTCAACGCCGTTCTCGATGACGAACCCATGGAGATTGGACGAGCCAGAGTGTTCTCCCCAGGCTGGTTTGAAAACGAATCTATCTGGCTCCATATGGAATACAAATACATGTACGAAATTCTGAGAAATGGTCTGAATGACATCTTCTTTGATGAGTTTAAAAAGGTCTTCATTCCTTTCCAAAAACCTGAGGTTTATGGACGGAGTATTCTGGAGAACTCTTCCTTTATCGTGAGTAGTGCCAATCCAGACAAAAGCCTCCATGGAACCGGTTTTGTGGCTCGCTTGAGTGGGGCCACAGCTGAATTCATCCAAATTTTAATGCATATGGCTATGGGTCCCAAGCCCTTTGTCACAAATGACCTGGGAGAACTCTGTTTCCAGTTGGAACCTGTACTGCCCAGTTGGCTATTCACCACAAAAACACAAAGTGTTGAAGCAGTAGGTATCAATGAGTCATTACCCCTTTCCATTCCTGCCAATACGTTTAGCTTCATGTTCCTTGGTGAAATTATGGTCACCTATCACAATGCATCCATGAAAAATACCTATGGTTCTGAGAAGGTGATGCCACAACAATGGAAAATTTTGGACAATAATGGGAATACGCATCAGTTCGAGGGGCTTTCCATATCAGGTAAGCTGGCGCATGAGATTCGCCAGCGTCAGGTGAGTCGTATTGATATCACACTGGCTTGATAAGTATTTAATCGTGAGAAGTCCACTTAAAGCCTGGAGAAGTATTCATGACTAGACTGAGTTCAACTATAGGGATATTGGTGGTGGTAACATGCTGCCTGGTATCCTGTCAAACCAAGAAACTTATGTTGAATAAAAGTGCGCCAGCACCTTTTCCAAGGGCTGCTGACTTTCTCAGCAGCATGGAATCCGATTCAACTATTTTTGCAAAAGAAACTCCTTTCGTTGAACGAAAATTCACTCCCTATCTGAATAATAAATGGATTGGCAATGGTATTTCCTATGGATGTTATCGAGAGGGCCAAGCCCCTGGCGTTAAGGGGCCCAGCGAAGCAGAAATTCTTGAGGACCTCAATATCCTGTCTCCAAAGTGGAACCTGATCCGCGTTTACGGATCCGATGATGATAGTGAACGTGTCTTAAAGGTTATTCATGAAAATCAACTCCCTATCCGCGTGATGCTGGGTATCTGGCTGGAGAACGAAACAAAGAATCCAGATCGAGAAGTGGAGAATCTGAAACAGGTGACGAAGGGGATTGAGTTAGCCAACTGTTTCCCTGATGAAGTCATTGCCATCAATGTTGGAAATGAATCCCAGGTAGATTGGTCCTGGCACCATATGGAAATGAAAAATCTTATTCATTACATTCGTGCAGTTAGAAATCTTACCAAACAGCCTGTGACTACAGCCGATGACTATAATTTCTGGAATAAGGAACATAGCAAATTAGTTGCTGCAGAGATTGATTTCATGGCTTTGCACGCGTATCCCCTATGGAATGGTAAAACCCTTGAGAACGCAATGACCTGGATAGACAGTGTTTATAAAGCGGCTCAGACTTTTCATCCAGACAAAGAGATAATATTGTCTGAAACCGGCTGGGCGACGCTTTACAATCCCGAAAAAAAGGGTCCCGGGGAAGAGGGCACCCTTGTTAAAACGGAAGTTAGTATAAAAGCCCAGGAAACATTTGTTACTCAGCTCAACTCCTGGACCAACGAGAATCAGGTCACCCTTTTCCTTTTTGAAGCTTTTGATGAGCCCTGGAAAGGCGGTGGTCTTCAATCAGATCCCAGCGTGATGGAAAAGCATTGGGGTGTTTTTTACGAGAATCGTAAACCCAAATGGAAATTTTAAGTCAGTGAGAAGCTAAGAGGACATGCTTCCGTATAATATGACACGCTGATTCACTCTGGCTGATAGTGTTGGAGACACTATCAGGAGTCTGACCTGGATAAGAATCACAAACTAACCTGGCTAATTCAACTATTGGTATATTGGAGAATATATGTTTTTTAACAATTTAAAAAAAATAATGATACTAGCATCTCTACTCGCTTTTGGGAGCATGGGCTTTGCCCAGGTTGCTCCTATTGATTTTGAGACAGAAGGATATGGTGCCACCTGGACCTGGACCCCTTTCGAGAATGATAGCAACCTACCCGTTGGCATTATTGCCAACCCGGACCCCTCAGGGATAAACACTTCGGCCACGGTGGCTTCCTATACAGCACTTGTCACAGGACAGCCCTGGGCAGGTTTTGAGTCCCTGCATGGTGCTGATATTGGATCATTCAGCTTCAATGTTAGCAACAGCACGGTGAAGATTATGGTCTATAAATCCGTCATCAGTGATGTCGGGGTAAAATTTGCCGAGGCCAATGGTGAGGCTCAACCTGAAATCAAGGTTTCCAATACCCAGATCAACCAGTGGGAAGAGCTGACCTTTGATCTTTCCAGTAGCATAGGTGCTGGCATAACTGGCATCATTGATCAGATCATCATATTCCCAGACTTTGATTCTGCAGGTCGCACGACGGACAACACGGTCTACATTGACAATGTTACCTTCAGTGGCGTTGAGCTACCTCCGAGTCCAGCAGCTCATGCTCCCACACCTGTAGCCCTGGCTGAAGATGTCATTTCAATCTACAGTGACCCTTATACCAATATCGCCGGAACCAACTTCTATCCTGGTTGGGGTCAAGCAACCGTTGTCTCTGAAGTGCTTGTTGAGAGTAATAACACCCTCCTCTATGCTGGATTGAATTATCAGGGTATCGAGCTGGGTAGTGCCCAGGACCTGACCGCTATGGAAAGTCTCCATGTTGATTTCTGGAGCGCAAATTCAACTTCCCTGGAAGTTTTTCTCATTAGTCCAGGACCCGTAGAGGCAGCCTTCACATTACCAATTATACTTGATAGCTGGGTGAGTGTAGATATTCCAATGAGCTCGTTTTACCCGGTTAATCTTGCTGAAGTTTTCCAGCTCAAATTTGTTGGGAATGGTGATGTTTATCTGGATAATCTATATTTTTATGGTGAAGGTGGCGGTAGCGTTGTTGGCCCCCTCTCTCCCATCGACTTTGAGACAGAAGGTTATGGTGCTGATTGGACCTGGACAACCTTTGAAAATGGAGCCAATGACCCCATCGTCATCGCTGCAAATCCCTATACCACGGGTATCAATTCATCGGCTACCGTGGCATCGATTACGGCATTGACAACAGGCGCACCCTGGGTCGGCTTTGAGTCCCTGCACGGTGCCGGAATTGGATCCTTTAGTCTGGATGCTACCAATAGTACTGTCAAGATCATGGTCTATAAGTCTGTGATCAGTGATGTGGGTATCAAGTTCGCCGAGAACAATGGTGAAGCGCAACCCGAGATAAAGGTTTCCAACACCTTGATCAATGAGTGGGAAGAATTGACCTTTGATTTTTCCGGTCAGATCGGTCTGGGCGCGACGGGCATACTGGACCAGATTATCATCTTTCCTGATTTTGATCTTGCTGGAAGAACAACAGACAATCTCTGCTATGTTGACAATATCACGTTCTCAGGTCAAACTGCTCCTGCAGAACCTGCCGCTCATGCACCTACACCAACACATAGCGCATCAGTTGTTATCTCGCTCTTCAGTAACGCCTATGTAGATGAACCGGTTGATACCTGGTCTGCAGATTGGGACGTGGCGACGGTGACCGATGTCCAAATCGAAGGTGATGATGTCAAGTTGTATACCGATCTTAATTATGCGGGAATCGAGTTTGTTTCACAAACCATTGATGCGAGTGCTATGACTCATTTCCATATGGATATATGGACTGCAGATCCAACTGCAGATCCAGCAGTATTCAAGGTTAAGCTGGTTGATTTTGGTGCAGATGGTGCCTGGAGTGGTGGTGACGATTCTGAACATGAACTGACTTTTGCTTCACCGACACTGGTAAGCGGGGCATGGATCAGTCTGGACATGCTCCTTGCTGATTTCACAAGTATGACGTCCAAAGATCATTTGGCTCAACTTATCATTTCCGGGGATCCTAATTCTGTGTATGTTGACAATATCTATCTCTATTCAAATACAACGAGTTTAGAAGATGAAACAGCACTGATACCCGCCAGCTTTAAGCTTGAACAGAATTACCCCAATCCGTTTAATCCTTCTACAACCCTTAGTTTCAACCTGATTGAATCGGGTTATGTGGTTCTGAATGTTTATAACATTAAAGGACAGCTGCTGGCAAATCTTGTTAATGATCACATGTCTTCCGGCCAACATATCTTATCTTTTGATGCTTCTCATTTGCCTTCTGGCAGCTATATCTATTCATTGGCATCAGGGGGGAATACAGCAGTGAAGAAAATGTTGCTCATTAAATAGCAATGAAGCATTTGGGTGAAATGATAGGATTGTTAAAAATCATCGCTAAGAAAACTGGCCTTCTGTCGGTCCTTCTCCCTGTTTTTGTCCTGGGACAATCACTTGTCCTTAACGAAGTGGTCTCTTCAAATCACGGAAGTGCCTATGATGAGGACGGGGATACACCTGATTGGATAGAACTCTTTAATCCAGGTTCCAGCGTAGTTGACCTGGCCGGCTATGGTATTTCTGATGATTACTCAGATCCATTTCAATTCACTTTTCTGGACGGCAGTCTATCCCCGGATGGGCATTTGTTAATTTTTGCCTCTGAAAAGGATAGACAGGGAGCTGCACTAAACTGGAATCCTGTGATCAGAGCAGGTGAGGATTGGAAGTATTTTCCAGGCAGCAGTGAACCCCAAAATAGCTGGAACAGTCTTTCCTTTGCAGACGGATCCTGGCAAACCGGTCCAACGGGTATTGGTTATGGTGATAATGATGATGCTACGGTGATCGGTCCTACCCTATCACTGTATATGCGCAAAACCTTCCTGGTAACTGATCCAGGCTCCGTCCAGTCCCTGATGTTTCATATGGACGTAGATGATGGCTATATCGCCTATTTAAATGGTGTAGAGTTTGCCAGACAAAATATGGGCGCTCCCGGAACCTTTAAATCCTACCAGGCAGTTTCAGATACTTATACCGAACCACTCCTACCCCAAAACATAGATTTATCCCCCATTCTAATAAACGCTCCCGAATTGGTAGCCGGATACAATGTGCTGGCTATTCAAGTTCACAATCAGAGTACCGGTTCCTCTGATATGACAGCGCTTCCTTTCTTAACTCTGGGACAATTTGTATCCACCGGGGAATCCTTACCTGATTATCTCATCATCCCTGGTGATCAGCAGATTCATACAAATTTTAAACTCAGCAACTCTGGTGAGAGTCTCTATCTCAGCAACCCCGATGGCGTTCTTGTGGACAGTCTGGTATTTCCAGCATTGACCGCCGATCTATCCTATGGCTGTGAACCTGACGGAAGCGAATCGTATCATTATTTTGTGAATTCTACGCCTGGCAGCCCGAACACAGGCGGGTTTGCCCAGCTGGCTTTAGCTGCTATACCCTCGTTGTTACCAGGATTTTACAGCGGTAGTCGAGCCGTTGATTTTGCTGTGCCGCCAGATGGGAGTATTTATCGCTACACTCTTGATGGAAGCAGACCTGACAACGCTTCAGCGCTTTATTCCGGTCCTATCGTGTTAAACCAGACCAGTATTCTCCGCGTCAGGGTCAGCAGCCCCGATGGTCTCCACCAGCACTACTCAACTTTCAGCTATTTTATAAATGAACCCCATGAAATGTCTGTCATGTCCCTCACATTTGACCCTGGTGCTTTCTTTGATAACGATACAGGGATATATGTGATGGGAGATGGAGCAGATCAAAATTTCCCTTATTTTGGATCAAATTTTTGGGAAGATTGGGAACGATCCATTCATATTGAATATTTTGAAGATGCCCAGGATCTAAGTTTTTCAGCTCCAGGTGGTGTTAAAATCTTTGGCGGATGGAGTCGAGGTAATGCCCAACGTTCCCTGTCCTTATTTGCACGGAGTAGCTATGGTGAGAATGAATTCGAGTACCCCTTTTTTGCTGAACGAGACTATGACAAATTTCAATCTCTGGTCCTTCGTAATGCAGGAAATGATTGGCAAGATTCGGGTTACCGTGATGTTTTCATGAACAGTCTGGTTGCAGATCGAGATATAGATCGGCAATCCTACCATCCAGTGGAAGTCTACTTGAATGGTGAGTACTGGGGCATCTATAATCTGCGGGAAAAAATCAGTGAGCACATGCTTTCAAGTATGTGGGACATCGATTCAGATGATCTTGATCTACTCGAAATCGATGGTTCAGTTGTCCACGGGAGCAATGGTCAATACCAGGATCTGATCAGCTACGTTGGATCACATACTTTGAGTTCTGACACTGATTTTGAATATGTTAGAGACAGAGTTGACCTCACAAACTTTATCGAATACCAGTTTTCAGAGATTTATTTTGACAATCAGGATTGGCCCGGTAATAATATTAAATTCTGGAAATCCCACGAACCCGGTGGTCGCTGGCGTTGGATCCTTTACGATACTGATTTTGGATTTGGTATCTGGGGTCCCAATAACTATCAGCGCAATACGCTGGCTTTTGCAACAAATCCCAATGGTCCCAGCTGGCCTAATCCCCCCTGGTCGACCCTCTTGCTGAGAAAATTCTTGAATAATGTCAGCTTTAAGCATGAATTTATCCTCAAGGGCTCAGATATGCTCAATACCAATTTTTTACCTGAAGTGGTTACGGAAAAACTGACCATAGCCCGAAACGCCATCCAAAGCGGTGTGATTGATCATTTTGCACGCTGGAATCAGAATAATATCGGCCACTGGAACAGTGAGTTTGAAGTAATGGAGAACTTTGGGGAACTACGACCCACCTACTTGCGCTCCCACATGCGCAGCAAGTTTGGTTTGCCTCAGGAACAGCCTCTGACCATTCAGGTAGAGCCAGAAAATGCTGGTGTCATCAGGGTACACTCACTTACCCCCAGAGAACTCCCCTGGACAGGCTATTATTTTCCCAATGTTCCTCTAGATATTGAAGCAATTGCAGCAAGTGGCTTCGAATTTTCATATTGGGAGACCCATCCATCCGAGGATGCAACCTTGCTGCTGAATTTGAGTTCTCCCCTAAATCTAACTGCCGTCTTTACAGCCTTACCTGGTGGAGATGCAGGCATTGTTATCAATGAAATTAACTACAATTCAGAGTCTGCCACAGATTGCAAAGATTGGCTAGAATTATACAATGCGACTACAGTTTCAATAAATTTAAACGGCTGGTATTTGACCGATTCAAATGATGATAACCAGTTTCAAATAGGGAATATAAGTCTTCAGCCAACGGGCTTTATTATTGTAAGCAGTGATAGCCTGGCGTTCCGGGCGATTCATGGGATGGGTGCTCGAATCGCTGGCGATTTAGGTTTTAACTTTAGCAACGCCGGTGAACATATCAGCATTTTTGATCCTCTCGGTAATCTGGTGGACAGTCTGAGTTTCGATGACGAAGCACCCTGGCCTCCGCAGGCAGATGGCACAGGGGCAACCCTGGAATTGATCCATCCGTCCCTGGATAACGGTTTAAGCGAAAGTTGGGCTGCCAGTGAGGGTCTTGGTACCCCTGGGGTCCAGAACAGTCGCTATGAGGTTCCTGCTGGCACCATTGAGACTGAAATTCCGCATGCATTAAGAATTGAAAGCGCATACCCAAACCCCTTTAATGCACAGATCTCAATATCACTGACTCTTGAATTAAACACTGAATCCAGAATTCAGATTTTTGATCTCCGCGGAGCCCTGATTCGAGATACATTCATTCCAGCAGTTTCACCTGGCCAATACACCTTTGTCTGGGATGGAAAAACGAACCTGGGACTAGAATGTGCTTCGGGAGTGTATATCCTCAGAATTGCTCAGGCGTCAAGGTCCAAAAGCGTTAAAGTCGCTCTTTTAAGGTAGAATCTTCCATGAAATATTTATTTGCTCTTTTCTTAATGCCAGTACTTTTAATGCTCACCTTTTGTGGCTGTGAGGAACCCCTGGTTTCTAAAAATCCTGCTACCCCAGCCATAGAAACGGATCCTTTTATTCAAAACAGCAAGCTGACCCGATCCATAAACATGGGGAACATCCTCGAAGCACCTGCAGAAGGTGAATGGGGTCTAACTTTAGAACCAGAATATTTTTCCATCATCGCTGAGGCAGGGTTTACCGGAATACGCCTGCCAGTTCGCTGGTCAGCTCATGCAGACAGCACGGCCCCTTATGCCATCGATCCGGTCTTCCTGGCCCGGGTGGATTGGGCAATTGATCAAGCCTTTGAAAAGAATCTGGCCATCGTGGTCAATACCCATCACTATCTGGAAATGATGAGTGCGCCTGCTGAGCATCTTCCGCGACTGCTGAGTATCTGGGGACAGCTGGCAAGCCATTTCTCGGATCGATCTGATAACCTGATTCTGGAACTTTTTAACGAACCTAATGATGCCTTCACAGCCGATTTATGGAATAACTATCTTGTGCAAATAATCGACACGATTCGAGCATTTGACAGGTCCAGGACTCTCATGGTAGGAACAGCTCCCTGGGGAGGTATCGATGGTCTTGAAAATCTCGAGCTCCCTGATGATTCAAATCTTATCGTCACTGTCCATTACTATAATCCGTTCCATTTCACCCACCAGGGTGCTGAATGGTCAAATGGCGCAGATGCCTGGCTGGGAACGGTCTGGGGCAGCCAGGAAAGTGATTTTACCGATCTTCAAAACGATTTCCAGCGTATCAAATCCTGGTCAACAGACCACCACCGACCCATCAATATTGGTGAGTTTGGAGCCTACCATAGGGCTGATATGACATCAAGAGTAATCTGGACCCGGAGTTTGGTCACCCTCAGTGAAGATTTTGGTTTTAGCTGGAGTTATTGGGAATTCGCATCAGGATTTGGAGCTTATGATCCTGTGAATGGTGAATGGAATGACCTGCTCTCGGCCCTGATCCAGAATTGAAGATTGATGATTTTATTCTGATTCAACATCTGCTAGCAATAAAGAAGAATCACACGAACCTGAGCAATCAGAAGGATTTCAATTTCCACCTCTCCTGATTTTACAATTTTTAACTTTTAACTTTTAACTTTTAACTTTTCTACTCCCCAAGCCTAATTGTCCCAAATCGGGAGGGCGACTGATAAGCGTTATCACGATTTGCCCACCAGGCCAGCTTGCCATTTCTCGTATTGCCATCGTTGTCGTTCACGTGGATATCCAAACCGAGATATTCATGAACTTCTCCCCTCAGATCAAGGCTGCTCCAGGGGATGGCCAGCTCCATCTGATATCCATCAACCAGGCGCTTCTGCCCGACTTGCACACCGGTGATAATTGATCCTATGCTGGATGTCATTTTAGTCTCATCAAGGATATAGCGGAGTTGATATTCATCCTTCCCAAAATAAGGGGATTTACTATTATCAGCATCCAGATAGAGCTCTATGCCATCTTTCATATGATCCACGGCCGAGTTTGTGCTGAGGCTGTCATCAAAGACCCTCACGAAACAAAAGAGGTTTTCGGTATCAAATATCAGTGATGACCAAGCGCTTAAATCAGAATCAGATGACGCAGACCCCGTTACGATATTCTCCAGATTTAAGCGGGGAGCAGATTCCCAGACTTCATCCATTTCACCATCGACAATAGGCACATCCTGGCTTTGCTTGAGAGTCATTCCACTAAAAGGTTTTGTGGTTATCCTCACCGATTTACTTTTTACAGTCCCCTTAGTATTGCTGGCCATGACATAATAAGTGCCCGGTATTTCTGAAGATTCCAACTCATGCAGGTACAATTCAAAACTCTTTGCACCATCTATTGAAGTGTTATCCCTATACCATTGATACTCTAAGGGATAGCCTGATATATGAGCACGTATAACCGTGCTATATCCTAGCTCAACAATCTTATCTTCTGGCTGTTTTATGATAACAGGAGCTTTTATTCCCTGAGTCCGAACATAGGCTGCTGGATCCAGCGGATGGAGCGATTCCACCATATCTGGCAGGAATTCACAATTGACGGAGTTAGTCATAAGGGCCTGTTTGAAGAGCCATCTTTTTGCCTGCCATTTGGAAGGTTTATTACCCTTGCCATTCCAATAGTCCAGGATCATTTCAAATCCAGCGGTTCTGTGAATACTCCAGGGCTGTCGACTGAGTTCAAATTTTTTGTGGGTCCACCAATTCCAGCCAATATTACCTGCTTCTAAGAACCGGGTGGATCTTTTGTATAATTCCCAGGGCGGATCCTGCTCCCCTGTCTCGCCATGCCAGAGAGGTATATTATATTTTTGACGCAGATCATCCCAGCGCTGGATTCCATTCTGACTATTGCTCGGCGGATAAGAATGAAAGGCCAGGACCAGGTGCTCGTCCCAATCCAGAGGCTCCAGAATGGTAAATTCCTGGGCCCAATCATCGCCTTCAACAAAAATGATTCCGTCCCGGTCAGTCACTCGAATGGTTTTGGTAAGCAGGACATATAGTTCTCTCAGCAATCCCGGGTCTACCCCAGGGTATCTTGCCAGCAGGGGTTCATTCAAGAGGTCATAGCCAACAATACATTTTTTATCAGCATATCTTCTGGTGATGGTATCCCAGAGATCAACGGTCAGCGGCCAATATATGCTCTTTTCTGTCCATAGGCGGGCCTCCCCATCACTATCGGATATATTCTCCGCATTTTGGCCACCAGGCGCTCCATGGAGATCCCAGATGACCCCCATGCCTAAATCTTCACACCAATCCACAAAATCATCCAGAATTTGAAAATTATGTTCATCATAGATGAAGGGTGGATTTGCAGGCTGGCCTTCTCGTGGCTGGATCATGGAAGCAAGCAAGGGCACTCTCAGCGTGTTTACGCCCCAGGATTTCATAATGGCCACATCCTCACGGGTGACGAAATTTTTATAATAAGTATCCCAGAACTTTTTCGCCTGTTTGGCGCCAATAAGCTCCTCGATGGCAGCTTCAAATTGCCGGGGTCTATCCAGTTTGCGAATTCCCCACATATAGCCTTCAGGTAGCAGCCAGCCGCCCAGACCGATGCCTTTGAGCTGAACAACCTCTCCCGACTCCCTGCTCACCACATTTTGGCCCTGAGTTGTGTAGTATGCCTGGGTGGTTCCGCACAGTAGGGAAAGGATGATGAGTAGGGCACCTTTCAGGCGAAGTGAAGCGATTACACTTGACATCTTAAACCTCCGATTCCGTACATTTCAATCTTTATGATTCGCATTTATCTGAGCAGGGTAACTTTTAAAACTGCATTCCGGTCTTTCACATCTGGAACCAGGAAGTAAACGCCACTGGGAAGCTGATTCGAATATCGATCGTCACCCTCCCATTTCAAATTAACATGCCCATCAGCACCAGCGTTTGCCTCTAACCGATTAATCTCGCGCCCCTGAATATTATAGATTAAAACTTCCAGATAGCCTGGCGAAGCCACTCTAAAGTTCAAGGTCTGGCTCGGATTAAAGGGGTTTGGGAATGCTGGGGTTAACTGGAAGTCTTCGGGCTCAATAATTTCTGTCCACCAGGTCTGAGTATCCATCCAATCCAGACGTGTGGAGATCCAATCCTTGAGAAAATTAAGTTCATTGTCATAGCTGCCGCCCACGTATTCGTTTGGCCAGACCCATTCGTTCAAAACAGGCCAAACTTCAAAGTTCCGTTCTTTGGCGGCTCCCATTTCGCTAACCATTGAATCAACCATGGACATAATGTGATCTTCGTTTAAAACGGTCTGGCGCAATTGCTGCCAGCGAACATTAAAGGCATACCTGAAACGAATATCATCCCAGATCAAATACCACCAGAAGGGTATGGCCCAGAAATCACCTTGAAATTCTGTATCAAAATACCAACCGATTGGGTTGGCACCATCGTAGTAATTCGCATTTCCAAAAGCGAGATTAAAATCCCAAACTGGACCAGTGTGGACCCGTGGATCGTTACTGTCTTTATCTTTGTAAATAAATGAACTCAGTCGAAAACCATCTACATTTTTCGCAAATTCCTGCATGATGGCATAGTCCACAAATTGATCCCAGTCGATTTTGGAGTAGTATCCATCAACAGGATCAAGATAGGATCCATCGGCGAACATCTGTTCAAAATCGCTGATAAAGCCCTGAATGTAGGAGATTTGCTCATCCACGATATCCTCGCGTTTAGGATAGTGGTATTGATAATACACGCCGCCATAACCCGGGAGAGCAGGGTCAGAAAACCACCTGTCTGTATCTCCTCCTGCCCATTTATCCACCTTGATAATGTATCCACCTGTAAGATCATCTCCCGTAATCTCATCTGGGTCCAATTTGGCGATATCAATGCGATTGGCGTCGCGTTTGACTTTTTCCATAAGGATATAGACACCCTGGTAGGCACCATTGAGCACCAATTCAAAATATTTTGTGCGACTCGCATAATTCCCCGTCTCTCTGGCCAGGGTATAGACAAGCGCATTTCGGATCAGGGTTTTATCAGAATAGGGCGCATGCAATACCCAGTCGCTCTCTGAGGGGAAGCCTAACAGCTCCACATTTATATCTTCGCCAAGACTATCCCGGGTTTCCACTGCATATTGCTTTTTGGGATACATCTGGGAGGAGGCACCTCTTATCTCAATGCCAATATGACCATCAAAACCAGTAAAGGCGTCCGTCAGGTGGTTCACTTCACCAGGGCCATTGTCAATCACACCCATAAGGGCATGAATCTTGGGTTCATCGGGGACGCTTTGACCTTCAGTATCAATGACAATAATTGGGAGCAGCGATGCTGTAAACAGGAAGGGTGGGACAAACCAATCAGGGACGGGAGCAAAGGGATTTGAGGCATCAGCTATACCGAATGAAAGCCAGAATAGTCCCGTCAAATCACTGGACATGGCGGATGCATTCTGAAGCTGAATAGACAGAACGTTTTCACCTTCAACCAGGACATTCGAAAGGATATCTGCCTCAATAACATGTATCTCCATGGGGAATCCCCGATAGCCGCCAGCTTCATGACCGTCACTGGTTCCCGCATTGTGTGGGACAAAACTGCCTGCGTTTCCCATGTTGGTGCTGCGAAGCACCTCAGCACCATTTAAGAAGGCTATAAACCCATCATCATAGTCGAAATTGAGGATGGCTGCCTCAAGAATATCTTCGTTCAGAACCATAAAAGATTTACGCAGATAAAGGGATGAGGTATTTGAGATGATTGTGGCATCATCCTCATCACCATAGCCGATTCCGCCAGGCGCTATCAGCCATCCGGAAGCATCGAAGGAAACGTTCATCCAGTCACTTGGTGGCTCTTGATTTCCAATAAAATAATGCCAGTCGTCCCCAGCAAAAATGGCGGTTTCCCAATGATCTTGGCTCCAGGCCACGGTAAGCAGAATTAATAGGCTGAAAATCGGTCGTAGTATCAAATGTTTTAGCCTGTCCCCTGTCATGCGTTTCCCAAATGTTTCAGGATATATTCAGACCTGAATTTAGCAGAGACATTTCCCATTCTTAGATATAATTGAGGACTGGGCGCTATAAATTTTACTCCCTTTTATGGAATTGGGAGCCTGTTTTCACCAAGCATAAGCTTCCGGGGCATGTCCGCCGGGACCCGGCCAAATCTCATCCAGAGTTTTTTGATCTTCAGCACCAAGTTCCAGCTCAACAGCCTGAAGCGCATCAGTGAATTGATCCATGGTTCGGGGACCAATGATGGGCGCAGTCACCGCTGGTTGACTCAAGAGCCATGCCAGTGCGACCTGACCAGGTGGTTTGCCCAATTCTGAGCAGAATTTTTCATAGCGTTGGATCTGGTCGATTTTTTCCTGGATCAGTTCTTTCCGAGAATCCTCCTGTCGACGCAGGGTATTTGTTGCCGTGAGCACGCCACCGAGCAATCCGCCACCGAGGGGACTCCAGGGGATCAGTCCAACACCATATTCCAGACAGGCGGGAACCAGCTCCAGTTCAATTGCACGGGTATTCAGATTATAGAGACTTTGTTCAGAAACCAGACCCAGGAAATGGCGGCTTTTTGCCTCGTACTGGGCTTTTACGATATCAATGGCCGCAAAATTACTGCTCCCAACGTAGAGTACCTTTCCCTGCTGGACCAGGACTTCCATGGCCTGCCAGATTTCATCCCAGGGTGTGGATCGATCCACATGATGCATTTGGTAGAGATCGATATGGTCTGTCTTGAGTCGTTTTAAACTAGCATCGCAAGCCTGAATGATGTGATACGCAGAGAGTCCACGATCGTTTACATCTTTTCCCATACTGCCATAGACTTTGGTTGCCAGCACGATTTTTTCTCGGCGCCCCCCTTGATCCAGCCAGCGACCAATAATTTGTTCGGTAATGCCCTCACCGATTTTCCAGCCATAGACATCTGCTGTATCGATAAAGTTCAATCCCTGGTCCAGGGCATGATCAAGAATGGCGAAACTATCTTTTTCAGTCGTATGGGGACCAAAATTCATGGTTCCCAGGCACAATCTGCTGACTTTTAATCCGCTTCTTCCCAAATTGGTATATTTCATAATTTAGCTCCTGTAATCGGATGAGAGTTGAGTGGTAGCTTAATAATTTGAATTCGAATTAAAAGCTATTTGATCAAGATCATTTTTTTTGTCTGTGAATACTCGCCAGCAGATATTTTGTATAAATAAATGCCGCTGGGCAGGTCTTCAGCATCAAATTCAACCTCGTGCTGGCCTGAAGGACTCGAGCTTTTTAAAATACTCATAAGGCCCTGTCCTCTGGTATTGAATACCTCAAAACGTACATTTTCATGACTTGAGACTACAAACTTGATCACAGTAGATTGATTGAAGGGATTCGGATAATTCTGATTCAGGAGAAAATGCACTGGATTTAAGATTTTGGGATCAGCGACGGAAACCCGGTCATTCTCCTGATTCATTAACCAAACCCATAAGCCTTCCGTAGCATAGGCTGGTTCCCAGGCCCAATGTCCCACACCTGCATAAAGCGTGAAATGCACATTGGCGCCCACTGAATTCAATCGATTGTAAGCGAGCTGTGAGCCCTGCCAGGGGACACCTGTATCCTGATCACCATGAAATATCCAGACATTGTTATCAATGAGACGTTCCACGCCAGCAACATCCCTGGCTGAAATGGGTACAATTCCAGCAAACATATTCGGATAGCTCACACCAAATTCCCAGGCACCAAAACCTCCACGGCTCAACCCGGTGAGGTAGACCCGACTTTCATCGACACGATAATTATCAAGGATTTCCTGGCTTAGCGCGTGAATTCGATCTACATCCCAATGCACATCCGCATGTAACTGTGGACAAAGCAGGATAAAATCGGAATCCATCCCCTCTTCAAACAACTGGGGTGGTCCGCCGTCCCGGATGGCATCCAGATCCCAGATAGCAGATCCCGAACCGTGCAGATAGATAAGCAAGGGCCAATCCTCCTGATTGCTATCATAACCCACAGGCAGATAGAGGAGATAGTCATCGTCGATGGATTTGACCACCGAAGCATTCAGACTCCGATTTAGTGGGCTGGGAGAGGCGCTGCCATATTGAGGAGTTTCACCAGATAACCATTGGTAAAATGCAGGATTAGAGTAAACCTGGTCTCCGATATCATGACCCAAAGTATCAAAAACAGTTAATTGTACATCAACTTCATCCCAGTTCAACTCATAATACATAATTTCAGCATCTTCCACGGGGACTACTTCGTCCAGTGCTCCGTGAAAAATCCAGGTTGAGAGTTCATGAGCCTGCCAGACATTTGTACCGGGTGAAGAGGCTACCGGCGCAAATTTTTTAAACAATTCAGGGTACAGAAGGACCAATTCCCAGGCTCCCCAGCCGCCCCGATCACCTAAACCGGTAACCCAAACCTGTGTATTTTCAATGTGGTAGGAAGCATTGAGCTGGTCAATAAGGGCCAGGAGTACTTCAGTATCCCAAAGCACATCACCAGGTAATTGGGGTGCAACAATAAAATAATCGAAGGACATGCCGGCTTCAACCTCAGCAGGGGGTCCAACGCTGCGGATCTGGTTAATATCTCCAAGAGATTCTTCACCTGTGAGAAAGATCAGCAGCGGTTTTCCCTGACTTGGATGATAGTCAGCAGGAACATAAAGGAGATAATCCAGCTCTGCTGATTTGGTAATTTCTGTGCTAAAATTGAGATATTGAGGCAAGGTTTGTCCGTACCCGGTGCTCATCGCCATTATTACAAATATGCTGAATAGACGGATATGTTTGTGGAACCTGCAGGTAATATTCATGCTCATTTCTTTAGATCGCTTCCCGGTTTTTTCTGTTTCAGCAGCCACTGCCAGAATTCATCATTTGCATAGGTGGGATCCCAGGCATTATGCCCAACACCTGCATAGAGAGTGAGCTTGACATTTGCATCCACTTTTTTCAGTCGATTATACATAAACTGACTCCCCTGCCAGGGCACACCCTCATCGTCCTGCCCATGAAATATCCAAATATTTGAATGGATAAGTCTCTCAACGCCTGGAATATCACGGGCGGCTATGGGTGCCACAGCTGCAAATAGATTAGGATAACTAACAGCCAGTTCCCAGGACCCAAACCCACCACGGCTTAAGCCTGTGAGATAAATTCGCTGGGGATCAACATCATAATCATCCATGATTTTCTCTATTATTTCATGGATTCGATCAATATCCCAAGGAACATTCGCGTAGAGCTGAGGAGCCAAGAGGATAAAATCTGAATCCATGCCCTCTTCAAACAATTTTGGCGGCCCCCCTGAACGTATTTTTTCAATATTTTCTATGGCACTTCCCGATCCGTGAAGAAAGACCACCAATGGCCAGGTTTTACCAGACTTCCCATATTTTCGAGGTAGATATAGCAAGTAGTTGTCTTCAACGGTTCTCGTTAGCGATGTTGAGAAATGTCCCTCCAAAGCCTTCCCTGCGGGTGGTCCGATTGCTAGGGGTGAGCCAGTGAGCCAGAGCCAAAATTCATTGCTCCCATAAACCTTATCCCAGATTTCATGACCGAGGCTGTCATAAACAACCAATTGGACATCTGATTTGCAGTAATAATCCAACTCAAAGTGCATGTTCACTGCATCCTCAACGGGCACCAGGCTATCCAATCCACCATGGTAAATTCTGATCGATGCATCTTCTACCCGACAAATCTCGGTACAGGCAGGAGCGCTGATGGGGGCAATTTTCGAAAATGTGCCAGGATAACTGGCAGCTATATCCCAGGCTCCCCAACCTCCCCTATCACCAATTCCGGTCACGTACAACTTGCCTTTATCAATTTGATATTCTGTCTGGATGTGAGCTAACAAAGTCATGAGAGCCTCAGCATCCCAATGAACATCTCCAGGTAATTTTGGCGCCAGAAGAAAGAAGTCCGGATTCAATCCATGCTCCAGGGCGAAAGGAGGTCCGTGGTGTTTGATGAGTGAGATATCCTCAGCCGTCTCATTTCCAGTCAGATAGAGGAGCAATGGCCATTTAGCTTCTGGATCATAATTCGCGGGGATATACAACAGATAGTCAAGGTTAACAGACTTGCTAATTTCCAGTTCAGCGTGATGATATTCAGGAGTGACCGGGCCGGAGCAGGCTCCCAAAATCAGGACGATCATACCAATCCAGCTGAAATATATGAGATCTCGGATTGAGTGAGATATCCCGGCACTTTTTTTACTCACAACACCTACTCCTTCTCAAATGCAATTAAATTCAGGATCTAAGCGTGGTTAGGATTCGAGCCACCTCAAATAGCTCACGATTAGCCGCGAATTTGAGACAGGTTCCATGAGGCTTTCGAACATTTTCAATCCAGGCATCAGGAATTGCCGTTATTCCCAGGGATGCACCAGACAAAGCGCCAACTATGGCACCGATAGTGTCTGTATCCCGGCCGAAATTGCCAGCATATATCATTCCTTTTTTGAATTTGCCTTCTGTAAGCTTGAAAACGGCAAACGCAGAGACTACAGCTTCGGGGACAGAAGCTTTGTATTCACAGCGGATTGCCTGATGCAAGGGCATCCAGGCATCCTCAATACTGAAATTAAATTTTTCAAGTATGTTGAATGCAGTATCAAATGAATGTTTGAACCAGCTCCCTTCAGGAGCCCATTTTCTGGCTTCTGCAATAATTTCATCAACACTTGCTCCAGATATAGCCACGGCAACGGCGGCAGCCACTGCTTGGGCACCCCAGATACCGTCACGAGAATGGCTGATCTCAGCATCTATGTGTGCCAACTCTGATGCCAGTTTGGGATTCCCCGCTGCTACAATACCTATTGGGGCAGCCCGCATTGCTGCGCCATCACTTAAGGCATAGGCGTTATAAATTCCAGTTTCAGGGGCCTTGAGACCACGTCTAATGTTGGTCGCCGCTTCTCTTTCGCTGGCACCACCACGTTTGAATTCATCTTGTACAAGAACGTGTTCTTTCCAGGCAGCCAGTACATGCTCCGGTGTTGGATAACCATTTGAATTGATCAGAATTTCTGCACTCAATAGTGCAAACTCAGTATCATCAGTACTGAAGGTCGGCTTTTCTGGCCAATCCATGGTCATACCGTATAAGAATTGATTCTCCGGGTCACGACAGGCATCACCAAAGGCGTCGCCGATGGCCAGGCCAATGAGACAGCCAGAAGCTCTGTCCTGATATTCAGCCTCAGAGATTGAGATTTGTTTTGAATTTGACATTCTAGTTCCTTCTTATATTTTTTTTTAAAAATCGTCAGTATTAGCTGTCAGGCCCACACTACGCTTTGATTTTATTTCCAGGGCTACCTTTTGAGTCCTTTGAGCGAGGTCGGTAAATCTGGAGTTATCGAATCCGCCAAGACTGGAACGTAGCAGATTTTTCAAGGGATCGATCCACTTTGAGGGAAGTGCCTTCGCTCCTGAAATAACGCCAATGATTGAGCCACTGGTGGCACCGTTGCAATCGGTATCCCAACCCCCCATTACCGCATTGCTAATCGTTTTTTCATAGTCGCCCCCGCCATGCAATAAAGCGGCAACCGTTAATGCTGCGTTGTTTATTGTATGAACCCAATGATAATGACCAAACGCTTCATAGAGCTTATCAACGACTTCTTCCCAGGGCTGATCCTCGATGGGTATTTGAAGGACAAGATGGATGGCTTTGGCGAAGCGGGAATCTGGTGGCACCTGCTCAAGTCCGATGCGCATCAGTTTTCGCAAATTGTGCTCCACAAAGGCAGCAGCAATCACTGCAGCAAAAAACATTTCGCCATAAATGCCACTTCGAACGTGGGTCATGCAGGCATCTCGCCAGGCGAATTCTGCTGCCATTTTTGGATTTCCGGGACAAACATAGCCCCAGAGATCAGCCCGAATCTGAGCACCGATCCATTCACGAAAGGGATTCATAGTGGTGGCGGATTCTGGTGGAGAAATGCCACTCAACAGATTGTGATAAGCCACTCTTTCGGCGGTAAAAACCTCATATACCGGCAATTTATTTAGCCAGACAGTGCCAAGTTCTTCACTGCTGAATTCCGGTCCATAGGTTTCAAGTGCGTGAAGATTAAGCATGGTGAAGTTCAAGTCATCATCCTCGGGCATGCAACTGATATTCTCTCTCAAGCTCTCAAGCCCCCAACGGCGTTTCCATGGATATTTCTCCAGAATCTTTTCCGGCATTCCGATCTGAGTAAAATAATTATCCAGGGGCCAATTGTCATTTGACTCAAGCATTTCCCTGATCACTGTGCGATGATATCGCTCAATGGGTTTTCCAAGGAGACAGCCCCCAGCTCGTCCCAACCAAGCACCGAGTACTGCATTGTAGTATGCATCTGAGTCTAAATCTGGGAGTAGCAAATTCTGCATAGCTCCTAGCGTTTGTCTTATCTCAATCAGGTCGTTGGGCTCATTATCATTCAATTCATCGGATTGTTTCTTTAGAGATAATTCCTGCAAGACCTGTTTTGCTTCAGCTTGAATTTCCGCTACAGATAAAGCATTCGCTCTGCTTCGAATATCCTTAAACTTGAGTTCCTCAGCAGAAACATCCAGACCCTCATCTTTGCGCTGGATTAATTCGTATTCAAGTCGTTCTACAAAATCTAAATATCGAATGATCATACCTGGCTATTGTCCTCGCGATCGACTCTGTTTTTTTGGGCTATGTGAGAGGCCAGACGCTGAGAGAGTTCGATAAGATCAACATCTTTCAGTTCTGGCAGGCTATTTCCCTTCAATTTGCTTAAATATTGATCAAGCATGGCGCTCTCGAGAAACGCGTTGGGATTCAGGAGCGCAGCTAAGGCCGTACATAGAGCCAGCAAGCCAGAACCTGTTGAGGGAAGTAAGGCTGCGCAGGCAATCATTTTATCAAAATCTCCAGCTGTATTTTTAAGGATGACCAACAGACTGGCAAGCATCTCGTGGGCAATATTGCCATAGCTATAGATTTGATTGCAAACCTCTGAATTCAGGTAAAGAGTGGTACTCAAGATACTATTTTCGTTTGAATTGTTGCCTTCGAGAGCAGCACACACCCAATTGCTAGCGAGGCTACCAGCAGGTAAGTTGGAGATTCCATTTTGGATCATCTTTTCTACCGATGCACCATTGCATGCCAAACAAAAAAGGGAAGCGATGGCCACAGCACTCCAAACACCATCTTCAAAGTGTGTGAATGATGCATCCAGTTCTACCAATGCTCTTGCTCGACTTTCATTCCCTCTGTTGGCTACACCAATAACGGCCGCCCGCGCCAGAGCTGCATCATCAAAATAGTGGGGATTGAATCGGCCGGACTGTGGCGCTGTCATTCCCGATTCAATATTTCTCAGGGCTGCCTGAATACTGATACGACCATGGATCTGCTTGCGATTAGCCGCTAGTTTTTCCCAGGCGCTATGCAAAATACTGTGAGTTAGGTTCCCCTCGTTCTCGATCAACAAGGATGCCGTCCAAGCGGACCATTCAGAAAAATCTCCTGGTCCTGGTTTGAGCGGTTCAGGCGATTGATTTAAGGAGAAAGGCTTTGGAACGCTGGTGATATTTTGAGTTTTTAAATCGGCTTCTATTTCCCGTCGATTTCGCGCCAGCCACGGCGGCAGATTGTCTGATCTTAAAAACAGACTCGACCAGCTCAGAGCCTCACCACAGGCTATCCCCAGGAGTACAGCCCTGGATTGAATTAGGACTGGGTCAATCATATGCTTTTCCCTTCAAGAACTGCCGTGTTGGCCAGGAGTCTGGCTGTCTCACTTAGACTCACACCTGCAAGCGATCGAATACAGCGCCCGGGAGTCACCTGAATTTTCTGGCACCAATTTTCGGGAAGACCTGAATAACCCAGCTTTGCCCCAAGAATTGCACCGCTAATGGCGGCAATCGTATCTGAATCCCGACCAAAATTCACTGCAGCCAAAATTGTTTCTTTATAGTCTCCCTTCCCTGCCAGCAAGAAGCCGAAGGCCACACCAACAGCCTCGGGGGCGAGATCTGCCCAGTGGTAATAATCAGAAACAAGCGTCTGGTAGAGGGGCGTTAAAGCAGATTTGCCATTTGGGGCACTGTTTCCAATTTCTAAGGCCCTGTTAATGGAATGATAGGTCCACGAGTCGGATGGAATTGCATCTAGACCGGCCTGGCAAACTTCTTCCAGACTGGCACCCATGATCGCCAAAGAAACAGCTGCAGCCACAGCCTGTCCACCAAAGATTCCTTCGCCGGCGTGGCTCACCTGTCCGAAGGTATTCGTCAGCAAGGCCGCTTTTTCTGGTTGGCCGGGGTAAACACAGCCAAAAGGGGTTGCGCACATTGCAAGCCCATCGCTCCAGCTATGAACATGCTGACCTGAGGCTGGTGGTTTTAATCCTTTTAGCAGATTCTGCAAAGCCAGAGCTTCGCTAAAGCCTGCACCCTTATATGATTGTGAAGGATGATAAATATCAGCGATCCAACAGTCAGCAATCGTCTCTGAGGAGATATCGAGACCATGTTCACTCAATATTCTAGCATAGTAAACGGTGAACTCAGTATCATCCGTTCCCACTTGATCTGGGCGTTGAAAATTCTGGATATATCCGAATTTCTCTCTAATACTCTCCGGGTGCATACCTTCAGTATCAGCACCTAGTGCATCACCAATTCCTAAACCGAAAAGGGCTCCGGATATGTGGTCCATCAGATACGCTTGATCCAGTTTTACCATTTTAATCCTCTTACCTGATAACGTGCCAAAACAGAGTTACTTTCTTTTTCTATTCTTTCAGCCGTCTCGTCAAGACTAATTCTACCTGCAAAAAATTCCTGGAAGACTGGGTTCGCTACACGACTTTTCCATTCAATATAACCGGGAAGACCAACCCAGGGTCCTGTTGATAGATATTGCGCTGATTCGGTGACCACCTTCCAGCCATTCTCCTCTTCCTGGAAGCGAGGGTCAGCCAGACTAGATTTCCGGGTAGGCATCATCCAATCAGAAGCCGCCAATTTGGTCATATTTTCCGAGCTGAGCAAAAACTCAATAAATGCCATTGCCTGTGCTTGTCGGGTGCAAGACTTCGGTACACTAAGGGTTTGCGTATTTAATCCCATGGCCTGGGTTTTTGCCTTCATGGGAGGCATAACGGACCAGCGAAAACCTGCTTCAGCATTTTCGACCACCTGCTGCCGAGCCCAGGAACCGATGCCAACGAGCATGGCATAGTTGCCCGATAAAAAGCCGGGAATCATTTCGGTGCCCGTTTTACCAACACTTGAAAGGGACATGGTTTTTTCCTGATAAAGCATGCTTGAAATTCGACTTAATAAATCCCGTTCTGGTTCGGAAACCCTGGTTTCCAGTTTTCCCTGTTCATTTTTATAAAAAAAAGAACCTCCAAATGCAATGGAATGGTTCATGATAAAATTGGCACTTCGCCGCAGACCCATGGCCAGACCCCACTGGTCCGTGATTCCATCATTATCGTTATCAAGTGTCAGTTTTTTGGCTGCCTCACTCAGATCATCCCAAGTCCAGGGTTCCTCAAAAGATGGTGCTATTATGCCGGCCTGCTCAAGTAGGTCCTGATTGTAGAGAACCAGGAAGGATTCATTGATGAATGGAATTCCGACCACTTCACCAGTTGATCGCGTAACTGATGCCCAGTCTACATCAAGAACATCGTTGCGAAGTTCATCTGAGATGTATGGCGACAAATCAGCTAAATATCCTCTCAGTGCAAAATCAACGACAATAGCAGATTCATAATGAAAAATGTCTGGAATATCCCCGGTCTCAAACCCCGTGATGAGATAATCATGAATGGCATTCCAACTCCCCTGAATAAAATCAACAGGCTGTTCAGGATGTTGCAGGTTCCATTGATCCGTCGCATCCTGAACGGCTTTAACCGCCTCAACTTGCCAGGCGAGACTTAAAAATTTGAGGGGACCGGTTTGTTCTCTGGATTCAGCATGGCGCATGGATCGTTCACCAGCGATATAGAATGAAATAACAAGGAGTGCCAAGACTCCAGCAATTAAGAATCCTTTGTAATAAAACAGGAATGAAAGAATACGTTTCATGTTTAACCCTTTACTGCACCCTGAAGGGTACCTGAAGCAAACCACTTCCTTAGCATGGCAAATAAAAGGATGGAAGGAATAGTAGCCATAAAACTGGCTGCGGCCAGAGGACCAGTTCTGGCCTGACCTTCTATCCCAGTGAAACGGGCTAGTTCTACTGGCAAGGTTGAGAGATCAGGACTTTTCAAAAGAACCAGAGCGAAAAAGAATTCATTCCAGGCAGTGATAAAAGCGAACATAACCGATGCACCGATGGCCGGCATGAGCAGAGGCATAATAATTTTGTAAATAATTTGATTTTGACTGGCTCCATCTATGGCTGCAGCCTCTTCCAGCTCTATAGGTATCTCTTTTACATAGCCCTGAAGCATCCACAATACGAAGGGAATATCCCAAACGACATACACCAGGATCAACCCTGAGAGCGTGTCAGTGAGTTGCAGAGACCGCAAAATCATATACAACGGAATCATGATCAAAATGGCAGGGAATATCTGTGTTGTCAGTATCCACCCCATGACGGCTTTGTTAATTGATGTTTTGTAGCGGGAGAGAGCGTAAGCAGCTGGTAGAGAAATAAATACGACAATGACTGAGGTTATCAGACCAACATAGAAGCTATTAAAAATACTTTTCAACAATCGTTCCTCTTTCAGCACGGAAAAGTAATGCTCTCCAGTAAATACCTTTGGAATCAGTGTGGGAATTCCCGAATAGATTTCCGGAGTAGGCTTGAACGATGTTGAAATCATCCATATTAAGGGGAAAAGCAGATAAATAAGGTAGGTCAGAATCAATAAATGCATAATGGATTTAAGCAGTCCACGTTTAAGAAGATGCAGTGAAAACATTTCGTTTGCCTGCATTATTCAGCCAGCCTTTCCTTGAGTTGAACGCGGAGATAGAAAAACAAGAAGACAGAAATAATGATCACCATGACATTACCGATAGCGGCTGCGTAACCAACATATCCGTAGCGGAATGCTTCTTCATAGGCAGCCAGCATGGGCAGACGGGTCAGCCCACCGGGACCGCCTTCCGTGAGAATCCAGACCAGACCAAAGGCATTGAAATTCCACATGAAGGAAAGCGATACCACTGCCGCCATGATGGGTTTCATCAAGGGCAGGGTGATATGTCTGAATTTCCTCAGGCTATTTGCACCATCTAATTCAGCAGCTTCATACAGGCTGCTGGGAATCGTCTTCAATCCGGCGAGGAAGAACAGAGCTGCCTTGGGGATTTCTCCCCACACGCCTGCAACGATAATTGCCGGGATGGCCCACTGGAAACTGGTTAACCAGTTGATAGGCTCGCTAATAAGACCCCACTGGGTCAATATTAGATTCAAAGCCCCAGTATCAGGGCTGTAAATTTGTCGCCAGATCAAGCCACGAACAATGGGCGGCATGGCCCAGGGAACCAGCATAAGCACAGTATAGAGAGAGGTTAAGCGTAAACCTTGATTCAGCAGTAAGGCAAGACCCAAACCCAATCCGATCTGGAGGGCGGTCACGATAGCTGTCCATAAAAATCCAACCCCCATGGACCGCCAGAAAAAGCGATCATGAAGCATGATGCGATAATTTTCAAGCCCTGAAAAGTGCATCTGGCCACCGAGTTCGTAATCCGTAAAACCTATATAAATCCCACGAAGCAGGGGTACCAAAGAGATCAACATGACGGGCACCAGAATCGGGAGCAGGAGTTGAAGCTGCTCCATATTACGATTTTTGGGTCTGGGGCTCAATTCCATGATTAGTGCCATTTTAGGAGATATATGAAGTTAAATCTGATTGGGGAGGATGATGGTACCATAATCTTTAAACTTAGCCCTCAAGCACATTAAAGACAAGGCTCGCCCATGCATTGATATCTATGTGCTCTCTATAAATGCATGTTCTTTAAGATAGTCTTTTACTTCATCAAGATGGGGTATCGACGTTTGAGCCCCTCTCCGCGTGACCGACAATCCGGCAGCAGCACCAGCAAGAGTGACTATTTTTTCAAGTGAATCAGTTCCCGAGTAATGAGCAGCTAAAAAGCCGCTGAATACATCACCGGCACCTACCGTATCGATAGCAGGGACATTGACAGCTGGTATTAATTTTTGTACTCCTTTGTCGGAAATAAAAACACCCTTATCCCCCAGCGTGATGAGGACAGTCTCAACCCCCAGGATATGGAGCAGGTCTGCCGATCGAGCCAGGTCTTCATCATCCATAATTTTTATTCCAGTAAGCATTTCAGCTTCAACCCGGTTAGGGGTAAGGATGGTCACGTCTTTCAACAGTTCAGGATCAAGGTGCTGAGCTGGAGCAGGATTCAGGATAACTTTTACATGATTCAGTCTAGCATTCTTTATAGCAGCTGCAACTGAGCTCATGGGTGTTTCAAGCTGAATGAGGAGAATTTCTGCATCATTAAAAATTTCAGCATTGTTAATAATATCTGCCGCTGAAAGTGTCCAATTCGCTCCGGAAGCCACTACGATGCTGTTTTCTCCCAGACGATTGACAGTAATAAAGGCCATGCCCGTCGATGTATCTGAATCCTGGTGTATGTACTCGCTGCCTATTCCTTCAAGGGATAATGCTTGTATAGCACGATCGCCATACTGATCTGATCCCACTTTGGCAAGGAAACTCACGCTGGCGCCTGCTCGAGCAGCAGCTACAGCCTGATTGGCTCCCTTTCCTCCGTGACCATATTTCAAACTTTTACCAATGACCGTTTCGCCCACTTTTGGTAAAACTTCAGTAGTAATAGTCATATCAACATTATAACTGCCTACAACAACGACCTTATTCATAGCATTATTCCTAAAATCACCCTAAAAGGTCAATCCAAATGAGAACATGTTCACCTGAGTCAATATCCCAAAATCAATATATGCATAATTCATTGACAGTGTATATTTTCCAAAAGGGTAATCAATTCCCAACCCTAAAGTGAGTCCTTCTTCATCATAATTGAATTTATAACCACTTCTGAGATAGAGCATTCCGTGGAACACATACTCAGCGCCTAAATTGATCTTTTCAGCGCCGTCGCTCTGCACTTTTCCCTCAAGAACGAGCGTCAGGAAATCCTGATCCTGATCCTGATCCTTGCGGAAAAAATCGTAAGCCACTCCGGCTCTGACTTCCAGGGGCATACGAATATCAACGGGTTCTGATCGCAGCTCCTCACTATATCCTACAAGGTGGGTGTCAGGACCAAAATTCTTGGCAACAATGGCCAGACGCAAACTCCGCAATCCCGTATAGTACAGCGTTGAAAAATCGATAGCCCAATTGCTCATACCCAATCCAGCGATCTCTTCATTGATGTATCGAACCGTTCCCCCTAAAGCCAGTCTATCAGTAATGGATCTGGCATAGGAAAGGCCGATGGCTATATCACCACCCGTAAAAGTGTTGCCGGTGAAGACAGGTGTAGTGGTGCCCCCCTGGCCTTCTTCATGAATGGTTTCATCCACCTGGCCGTAATCCAAAGAAATATAGCTCAGGGCAAATGTACCTATATTTCCAAAATCTTTGGAAATTGCGGCTGACGTGTGCTTGATATCAGCCAGCCAGGTCATAGAATTGAATTGGATATCAATTCCTGCAGTTTGAGTCAGGAGGGCCGGTCCACCGAAAGCAGCATTGGATGATGCTTGATTGTTCACTAGCAACACGCTGCCCATTGCGGCTTGCCGCGGATCTGAGTGGATCTTCAAAAATTGCCAACCCGATTGACCCGTTCTTACAATTTCCACTGGCTCGATCCCGTCTTGCCCACTCAATATGGAATTAAACATAGTCAGTATAATTAGAAGTTGAATAAATCTCATGTTGCACCGTTTGTAAAATTGATTCGTTCTCATTTGACGATCGCCATTTTACCGATGAAGCTCTCACCCTCGTGTCCGGCGACATTGGATTCAACCGAGTAAATGTAGAACCCTGGAGCAACCCCAAGTGCCCATTTTGTCAATTGATAGTCCACATTTGCTATGGATCCCCAGGCCTCAGAACCCGTGCCATCATCATGTTTAATTTCTTGGACCAACTCGCCGGCAATGGTAAAAATCTTGATCGTTGCTTGACCAGGTAGACCCATGAATTGAATACGATAACGTTCGTCCTTACCATATAAACCACTATGTTGTCGAAAGGGATTGGGAACTACGGATACATCCTTTGGAAACTGATCATTACTGGGTAGGGTTGGATAGGCTGGATTTCTATTATTGTTCACCTTGCCACTTTCGTTTCCGTCATCATCATAGCTGGTAACGCTATAGTAGTAACCCACGGATCCTGACACATCCGTATCCACATAGCTTACAGTTCCATCTAAAACTGAGGCAGAATCCCGGGGGATATCCACCAGTAGATCCCAGGGGCCGATTGTGAAATAACTGGAGCGATAGATTCGATATCCTGCAAAATCATCCAGACCACTTAATGGATCCATATAATCCTGTGGGATTTCCGGCCAGGTGATCTGCAGGTTGCCCGGCTCGGATGTTATGGTGAGGCTATTGGCACCGTTACTCGGGGTTGGTGGAGGATGAACTTCAGGGAGTAGATCCTGGCTGTAGAGTTGTTGTGCAGCTTCAACATTTTCCAGCAAGGCTTCCAGAGACTCAACTTGCAGGTCAGCCAGATTGTCCAGGCCGCCTGCGACGATTTTTGCGCGATCCATCTCCCCCATGACTTCAGCATAGACCAGGGTAATTTTTTGGAAGGGAGTTAAGGTAAAGGGTCCGCAACTGAGCAAGTAGATCGGACTACGTTCATATTTGTTGCCACCCTCACCTCCAGCTGCTCGGGCATCATCCCATGACATATGGGGTTGTTCATGAGTCATGACTTCTTTGAAGCGGCTTGGCTCGTCCACAGTATGAATAAAGATCCGATCCTCGGCAGGTGCGTTGGTTGCCCCGCTTTTGGAGCCATACTCAAGGATATTTCTGTGAACATTTCCTCCCGCTGAATCCAGAACGATGGCACTGAAATAACCTGGGGCATCAAATTCATGTTCTCTGGAGTTCAATTCCTTAATATCTCTTGAATCTGCAATGTCTCCAGCCACTGGACCGACTCCAAAATTGTATTGGATGGGAGATTCATCTTCCCAGTTGAAACCGCGATCATCGTAGAAGTAAAAAAGGTCATGATCTTCATCCCATCCATACTTCTCATCCCTTTGCGACAAACTTCTCACTGTGAATAGTAGGCTGTAGCGTAATCCGAAATAAAAATCTGTGAGGTTTGAGAATTTTTGATTGGTGATCTCTATCTCATGAATGATAAAATCATCGTATTTGGGGTAGCTCCAGACCCTGCTTGTACGCCGGATATTGACCTCTGCACCATAAACATAGTGCGAGCCAGCGGCAATTTGTTCACCTTTCAACTCCAAATTTGCAAGATTGAAGTTCTTGGTCAGGAGCATCTCCTCAACGGGGAAGACATCGATTCCTGATGGGAAATAGCGAGTGTCCAGAGTATAAGATTGCTCAACTCCACCACGCACGCCATACAAGGCATAGCCACCTGCGCCGAGATAATTTAGAGCGTCCTGAATGTCGGGACCCTTGGAATAGCCTGGATAATCGAGGCCATGATAGACATTAACGATCTCTGTTGGATCCCCATATTGGAGGGAATTGTGCAGGGTTGCCCATAGTTTGCCCCTGTTTAAGGTCTGTTTGCTCCAATTTTGGCCAAATGAAGTCGCTGTCAGCAAGGACATCAGGGCAATAAAAACGAATCCTTTTCGCAGTACTTTACTCTGAAAATGCGTTCGCTTTTCTCCAGATCGGCCATCAAGTTTAACATAGGCGGCATTCATCAGATATCGATCCTTACTTGAAATTCAACCTGGCGCGGAGGGACCTCATAGGTGTACCACTCCCATTCATTTGGCTCTCCTGAAAAGGAATTCCTGGGCAAACGCTCCTCGAGGGTCAAACTGCTGTTCTCATGATAATATTTGAGTGCATCATTATACAGGAGTCGCAGAAATTTTGAATCCAGGACATTCTGGGCATCCAGACTAAAGACGGTATGGACATTTCCAATGGTGACTCCCTTGGAGAGCTTCAAATTAAATTGATAGATATTGACCCACTTCATATTGTTGGGTTTGGTGGAAAGATCACCGGGTGGATGGTAGGAATAAGGCGTACCACTTCTCCACCAGAAATAGGCATAGGCATGGAGATCTGCGAACGGTTTTAGCCCGGCTAGTGAGAAGCCTGCGCCAGGAGCAATATCATAGCTGACCCAACCCTTCATTTTCTGAAATCCACTCCAGGATTGTTTATACGAGGAGTAGGCCAATGGTTGGTTATCATATTCAGAACCAGGCTCATTCAAGCGACTGAAACCAACTTCACCACTGAAAGACCAATAGGTGTCTAGAGTAAGCCCCAGGTTATAGGGCTTGTTTAATCTGGACTCAACAGAGAGTTCAATACCACGCGTATCTGAATATCCGCCATTGCTCACCATATAAGCTTTGGTGGCGAAATACTCGGCACCATACAAACCGCTTGTAACAGAGGCGACCTGACTGGCATCTTTGAAGTAGCCTGTGAACTTGAATTTTAACCTGTTAAGATACACAAGATCAATTCCCAGTTCGTATTGAATACTGCGCTCATAGCCTAAATCGGGATTGCCGTAAAAACCTTGCCACTCCTCCATATAAGTCAACTGATCTGCAAATGGATTAAGGGCGAGGTCCATGTCTTCCGCATAATTTGTGAACGGGAAACCGAGCATTTTGGACCATGAGGGACGTTGATAAAAATGACCGTAAGAAAAATGCAGCAGCGCATTTTCGCTGATTGGGTATGACAATCCCAAGCGGGGAGAGATTTTTACCTGTAGTTCAGTAGGCACGGTAACGGGTGTACCCGGGAAGCCTGCAGGTTCAAAGGGGTCGTGCCCTTCAGTCGTGGTTTCTGAAGCCAGGGGATCAAACATATTGCTGGAAGCCTCGCGGTTCTGGTTGAAATAATCAACTCGGATGCCACCGTTCAATATGATTCCAGGGAATTCAGACAAATTTTGCAGATAGAAATGACCTTCCAGGGGCTGGCCCTGAAAGATATTCAGGAGGTTCCAACGCCCGCCTCCTTCATAAGAGGCCATGAAATGTTCAAAATCGATGTCAAACTGTTTGTAGCCTGTCCCCATTTTAAGCTGCTGATTTTTGGTATATTGGTTGGTGTAATCCACCTTTACCTGGTCAACAATGCTCTCGCTTCGATCCCAGGCATGGAAATAGCCTTGATCTCTGAATTGGGGGACCATAAGAAAAGTATCATCGCGCCTGGACCACAAAGTATCGGGCACAACTCCGTAACGATCGGATCGATTCATTTTATCAGTGAGACGACTAATATTGATCTGCAAAAAGGAGCTTTGATTGATTTGCATGGTCGCCTTCAGATAGAGCTGGCTCCAGTTACGTAACTCGGGGAAATGATCATAGATGACACCCATGGGATGGTATTTGTTCTGATCGTAGGGACCAGCAACAATAGTAGCTCCCAGCCATTGGTGCTCCTGAGCACCCTCCCATGAATCAAAATTGGAATTATTGCTGGAAATAACATAGTCAGCACCTCCAGAATACCGACTTCCCCCTCCAGTAATGGCTGTTTCTTTTTCCCCAGAAAATCCTCCAACCCGTATTTGTAATCTTTTAATAAAGTTGAAGTTCAGATAGCCTTGTAAGTTCTTTTCCGTATTGTAGGGGATGGATTGGGGGAAAATGCCCACTCCTTTTTCCTGTCTTCCGGATAGGAGAAAGTTCACTCCATGAAACAATGATCCATATACTGTGCCCTCATAGAACCATTGGTCCCGCTCAGTATAATCTCCCTGGACTGGGTCCGGACTGGATTGCTCCTGCCACTGGTCCAGGAGCTCCTGAGGATCGCGTCCAAAATGTATGCTGATTGGGTTTAAGGCCTGGGTCGTCCAGTAATCCAGATTAAAGTGTGTAATGTCGTAGTTTTCCTGGCTGTACATATTGCGCCCGTAATGGTATTTACCAGCAGGACGTAAACGAGAGATCAGAGATCCGTGTATACCTTGAGCAGTATTCTTTTCAGTGATATTGATGACGGCTGCACGGGCTTCACCATATTCCGCATTGTAACCACCAGTCATGACAGAGATCTCCTGGATGGCGGATAAATTGAAGCCGCTGAAATTGTCTGAGAACAATCCACTATTGGTGCTGATGCCGTTCATCATGATCACGCTACTGACACGTGAATCACCACGATAGGTATTCTGAAAAATGCCAGCCTGCGTCTCCAGGACAGCCTTGATATCCTTTACGGGCTGTTTTTCCATGCTTTCACTACTTACAGACTGTTTACTGGCTGTGTGGCTTTTATCAATAAGATGTTTTTCAGCAACAACCGTCACCACCGATCCTTCAATGGTCTGTCTTGTCAGCTTTTTATCCAGATATGTCGTGTTGTCAGCCGTGACGTATACATCGGTTGTACTTATGGTTTCATAGCCGATGTATGAAATATTAATTGTGTAGGATCCTGGATGGATATTGACAACGATATACTCCCCTGTCCCGTCAGTCGTCGCGCCCTGATAGGTTTCCGTAATGGTGATGTTGGCACCAATAAGTGCCTCACCGGTTTCGGAATCTGTGACCTTTCCAAAGATTTTACCTACATTTCCTGCAAGCAGGATTGCGGGAAAAAGAAGGAGGACAAATATGCTAAGCGATGAATGGACATATTTTTTCATACAGCGATTCCAGAAAGTTCGGGTTTGAGTCAGGGATGCCAAATTGCCTATTGGCAGACAGCGTTAAATATCTTCTAAACAGCTCAGGATCGCGTGAGCCAACTGACCCACGCGACCTGTTGAGCTATTCATGGGTTCTATTTGATCAGAACCATTTTATTGCTTATAACCTGACCAGCTGATTCCAGGCGGTAGATATACATACCTGCAGGCACGAGCTGACCATTCGAATTCAAGCCATTCCAGAGGATCTGGTAACTGCCAGCCTCTAGATTTCTATTGACCAGAGTCCTGATGTTCTGTCCAAGCACGTTATACACATCCATTTTCACCAGTTCAGCGTTCATTGCCTGAGGAATGGAGAATTGGATCATGGTACTTGGGTTGAAAGGGTTAGGATAGTTCTGTTGCAAGTTGAGTGTGGTGGGCAAGATTTCCTGTGGATCAATGGCAACGAGAAGCTCATTGCGATAGATCGAGAACCCACCTTCTTTTTCAGCAACATAGGCTAAACCATTACGGGCTATGATGCCGCGGGCACTGTTCAGCATGTCAAAAGATGCCACCAGTGTTGGTGCGCTTATGTCCGTAACATTAAACACTTTGAGGCCATTGGTCTCACAGTTGGCGTAGACATAATCCCCTTCTCTGAAAGCATCCCCGTCCCAGCTGCCGTCAGTAAAAACTGAACTTACCTGAACAACATCGGACAGATTGCTTATGTCGTAGATCCGGAGTGAGTCAAAATCATGCACATAGGCATAATTATCATCCATGGTCAGCCAACTTGAACCCGTCACCAGTGTTACTGAATCGGTGAGAACGGGTGCTTCCGGTGAACTGATATCATAAAAGAATATCTGTCCCCATGTGCTTTGCGCCATGGTATTTCCATAGGCAGCCACACCCTCGCCATAGCGTCCATTCAAGACACTTTCTGGTATATAGCCAACGAAGGTAGGTGCATTTGCAGTGCTGGCATTGATAATACCGATACCAAAATCATTTGTTGCGGCGTAAACATAATCACCTGAGATCGCAACATCATTGGTGCGGGAAGCGATAAGTGTCGTCAAAGAATCTGGATTGGCCGGATCTGTAAAATCAATCACCTGAAGACCGGGAGTTTTACATGCGGCGAACAGGATGTCATCCTTGACCACGACTTTTTTGATAGCTTTATCACCAGCCAGAACGGCATGATTTCCCAGCTCAGACATGCCGGCTGGGGATGAAATGTCAATGGCACGAATGCTGGTCTGGTAGGCAAGATAGGCAATATTACCATCTAAAAAGGCGCTATAGCATAGACCATCGGCTGGTGAAGGAACCGCTCTGGCACCTGAATAGGCCATATTCCCCGGGTCGGATACATTAATAGCTGAGATCAGCGAGACTTCAGCTGCAAAAACGTGACCTGTTTGAGTGCCACCTAAGTTAATGGAACCAAAAGACACTTTGCGCACGACACCGTCGGTGGTAAAGGTTCCAGCAGCGATGGGTGCAGCAGCGTCTGTCACATCCAGAATGGTTATGCCATACTCGCGGGAAGCGATATAGGCAAAGTTTCCATCAAACATGATGTCAGCATTTCTGGGATTTGAAAATGTGGTGACCAGAACTGGGCTGGCCGGGGTTGATATATCGACAACTTCAATGCCTACACCCCATTCACAAACATACATGTAGGTTGATAATACCATTACATCCTGAACCCAATCGCTACCTTCAAAAGTACCCTCAATAGTCGGGTTGGTTGGCGTGGAAATGTCAAATATGGTAACGTTAGCGCCATTGCCCAGATAGGCCCTGGGAGCTGCAACGTTGATACCCTCAGCGTAGCCCGATCCTGAGCCAGCTACTACGGCAACACTCGTCGGACTGGCTGGATTACTGATATCAATGACTTCCATTCCAGCGCTACCTACAGCGACATAGGCATAATCGCCACTAACACCCAACCCTTCACCATAGCCGGACAATTCAGTGGTTGAAACGAGGCTAGGTGCCAGGGGGTTGGTAACATTAATGATATTCAGCGAAGAACCTGATACCAGTGCATAGGTCACACCGGCATTCACTTTCCAGACAATGTCCTCCACCATATCATCCAACATCACTGAAGATGCGGTAAATGGATTTGCAGGATCCTCAAAGCTTGTAATGACAAATTGGTTCCCAATTCCATAATAGACCAAATCACCAAAATTGGTCACGGCCCGGATTTCACCACCACCACCACCCCAGTTTCCGAGAAACGTCATGTTCTCTGAACTCTGAGCTGAAAGTGTGAATGGTACCATCACGAGCATTAAGCTTGCCAAAAAGAGGGCAGGTAGCCGGTAGCTGTGTTTCATGATTTCCTTCTCCTTACGATTTCCAAGAAAGGCCATCTCTGATATGCTGAATGGATTCGTCCAACTCACCACCTTTTGAGAAATGTCCCGTCTCATTATTATTGTTTAACTCTACTTGTTTCTATTGGTTGATCCAATTTTCTTACCGATTGCCTAAAGACCAGTTCAGTGGGTAATACAATCCCCTCCGTAGAGTGGTTGCCCCCTTGCGTAATCTGAGTCTGTAATAAGCGGAATGCGATTTCACCTGCTTCTGATGTCTGTTGCGATACTGTTGTCATGGGTGTTGCCAAATACTCAGAATAGGGTTGGTCGTCAAAAGAGATTATAGATATATCCTCAGGAATTTTTAATCCAGCTTCCTGAATTGCAGACATGGCACCGAGGGATATCAAGTTACTGGCGGCAAATATGGCTGTAGGTCTGGGATTTTTGGTTAGAAGAATTTTTGTTCCTATATATCCATTTCGTTTCCCAAAGCTATCCCCCACAATCAGGGATTCATCAACCGTAAGCCCATATTGCTCATGAGAATCACGATAGCCTCTGATTCGATCGTTATTTACAGAGGTATTCACCCGCCCCTGCAAAAAGGCCACAGATCGGTGATTCATATTAAAAAAATACGAGACTGCCTCAACAGCACCTTGATAATTATCTGAGACCACGTAGGCACAATCCAGCTCAGGAAAATAACGATCTATAATGACGAGAGGAATACCACTTCCCCTCAGGCTGATCAAATGAGTATACTCCTCACCAACAGGACAAATTAAAAGTCCGTCTACCTTGCGGCTCTGTAGTAAGCGAATGGATTCAATTTCTAATTGAGTGTCTTCCTGACTATCGCTGAGAATGATGGAGCTGCCAATTTTGCGAGCCTGTATCTCAATGTTTCTGGCAATCGTTGAAAAAAATGGGTTGGAAATGTCAGGAATAACCAGACCAATCGTATTGGTCCGCCTGGTTCTCAATGCTCTAGCGAGTTCATCAGGTAAGTAGCCCATCTCTCTGGCAGTTTGCTGCACATGCGCCCTGGTTCTATCACTGATTCGATATTTTTCTGATTGGCCAGTAAGCACCCTGGATACCGTCGTGGTTGACACACCGACTTGATCAGCAATATTGTTCAATGTGATTTGTTTGCTCTGAACCAAGAACCCTGCTCTCCAGTCTTATGAATATCATGAGGTATGATATATTATCTCATCTTGCACAAACGTTTGTCCTATTATACCCGCCCATAGTGCATTTGTCAATAATTATCAGCTCAAGTAAATATTGATTCGTGTAGATTTTTACAGCTCTCCGTATTTCGTTCATAGAGAGCCCCTATTTATTATCATAAATTATTGTGTCTATTGCTTATTTGAATTACGTTCATTTACAAATCGCTTAAGCTTCTACTTGAGTGCAAGTCAATATTTTTACCATCCGTTATAAGGGAGGCAATTAAATTTGGGAATCTTTATGGAGAATAGTTTGCCTTCCAGTGGCAGTCACTTAAAACGCTTGCGCAATTTGCGCAACATGTTGAGCACTTTGTGCAGATGGATGGAGTTGATTGACTTTAGGCAATCAACTATTTGTGATTATAACTCTCAGCGTTGCAGCCGGTCAGATACTCAGCCATTTAGGTTGTCCACAGCGGACTACCTTACCAATGCTATGTCTGGTCATAGGTACTGGTTCCATAACGCTGAAATGCCTGCCACCGCCTGACTAAATCGATGGATCCTTAACTATTTAGCACAGCACATTTTGAACTTTTTCTGGCTGCCACAGGGACAGGGATCATTACGCTTGGCATTCAGCGAAGGAAACCCCAAATCCTTTTCCTTCATCCATTCCTTGATATTCTCAGCCGGCTTCCCTAATTCGAACAATTCCGCGATAACACCCAGCTCGGGACGGATTGTAGTGAAGAAATGTTTATAACCGTCACAGAGATAATTGAGCCCTACCTCCCCATCCGTTCCAGTCATGAAGCGATGTTTGGGACATTCACCATGACACAGATCCAGAACCTCGCAATCGAGACATATTTGTGGCAACTTGTCTTTTTTATCATTCCCAAATTCAATTTGAATTGGATCATGTACCATCTCCACCAGTGGAATTTCTTTGATATTACCCAGTTTATACTGTGGAAAGACATAATGATCACAGGGGAAGACATCACCATTATGCTCGATCGCCAGAGCGGAGCCACAGGTGGAATTCCAGACGCAAACACCTGCAGACATTTCCAACTCATTGGCCAGGGCTGATTCAAAATGTTGAACAAATATCTGGCCCACGTCTTCTCTGACCCAGCGTTGAAAAATATGATCCAGAAAATGGCCGTAGGCCGCAGGCTCAACAGACCACTCACTCATGGGTATCTCACCCGTTTCGTCTGGTGCAGCCAACATCCCATCTTCTTTGCGCAAGCGTTCCACAATCGGGATGAATTGCCAATAGGTACTTCCAATGGACTTCAGAAAATCATAAATCTCATCAGGATGCGCCTGGTTCCCGGCATTGACAACAGTAAGGGTATTATATTCAACACCGTGTTTTATCAACAGAGCCAGCCCGTCCATGACCTGAGCGAAACTCCCGCTGCCGCCCTTATTGAGCCGATAGATATCGTGTAACACTTCGGGACCATCGATGGATAGCCCGATGAGGAAGTTATGTTTTTTGAAAAATTCACACCACTCATCGTTGAGGAGGACGCCATTGGTCTGAAAGCCATTTTCGATGTGCCTTCCCCCGGCGTACTTCTCCTGCAAACGGACCACTTCACGAAAATAGTCAACGCCTAACAAGGTGGGTTCGCCCCCCTGCCAGGTGAAATGGACCGTATCCACACTGTGACCTTCGATTTTTTGTTGAATAAAGGTTTCAAGGACATCAGGTTCCATTTTGAAGTTCTTCACTTCAGGATAGAGCTGATCCTTTTCGAGGTAAAAACAGTAGCTGCAATCCAGATTGCAGATGGGGCCAATGGGTTTGGCCAGGACGTGGAAGGCGGGAAGTAGCTCATGTGGCATAAATTTTTACCTAATTTTAGGATTAATACTTTTTCAACCAGTTAGCGGAGCACCTGCAACGCCACAGTTGTAGGATTCATTCTCATTTCAATCTATTAATTTGCGCCGTGTGTACGAAACATACATTTAAAAATGGCCAGACGGAGTCAAAGAGGAATATTTTCTGCAAGTTCTTCGGAATTGAATAATGGCTTCACAGTCCCCGGAACGAACTCTGGATGAACCGGAGCCCTTCGGAGGACTCAATTTGGTTAACTTTTTAAGGACGACACTCAGTTTAAATGGATGGATCCCATAGGTTTTTCCACCTCAACCCCTGTTTCAATTTTAATACCTTCTATTAGAATGTTGCGAGAAAATCTTCCAATGTGAGAACAGAAATGTTGTTTTTTTGTAAGCCTGCCATTTGTTCAGAAGAATTGTAACCCCAGATAGCACAATAACTCAGTACTTCAGTCTGCTCAGCGACCTCAATCAGAGTAGCTGGATGGTCGTCTACAAAGTGAATATTTTTTTCCTCCACACCCCGCAAGCTACTTATATGACTCAGGATATGCGGCTTCCGAAACGTTTTCGAAGCCTGAAATAAATTTTCCGGGTGAAAAGGAATATTCCTGGAATTCAATATGTGATGTACTGATTCCAGATCCTTGGTAGTGACTACAAACCATTCATCGGCCTTGATATTCAGCCGTAAAAATGATTCAATTCCAGGGTACATTGGATTGAGAGCCAGCCAACCTGGCAGATCCCTCTCTTGTAATGTTTTTCGCTGGGAATAGAAAAGATTCCGGTATTCTTCGCGGAATCCTGAGTTCAATTCCAGGAATCGATCGAATTCATCTTGACTCTTTACACGAACATGATCGGCAGCAGCCTGGAGGAGGAAAACATAATCCTCTCCCCTGCGGATATAGATTCTGGACCGGCGGAACGCCGCTATTTCAGATAATTCGAACTGATCAATATTTGTCCTGAATTCGTTACGTCCAGAATGGATGGAATAGGCATTGTATGCTGTTACCAGACATTCAAGAATGCTATCAATGACCACACCATCAAAATCAAGGGCCAGGATATGAGTGCTCTTCATCTTACCATTCCAAATCAGATTTATCTATCCCTGAACTCGCGCCGTACCGCCCTTAGCAAAAAGCTCTATTTCAGGTCGACGTGCCGTAGTAAGATTCCCTCGGAAGGTCATGGGTCAAGCTCCGTAGGTGTCGTGCACGTATGATTTAGTATTATGCGCAGACTCTTTTTACCGTCTAGGGCTCTGGGGGAAAAACGATGGTGTATTGTCCCCTGAACTTTACTTTTGACTACCATTTAATTCGTATATCCGTGACCAATCAAATGATATAGGTTGATGCAGAGGTGTTGCCACCGCGTCCGGTCCAATTAGTATGAAACCATTCACCACGTTCTCTGTCAATACGCTCGTAAGTGTGAGCACCAAAATAATCACGCTGTGCCTGGAGGAGATTTGCCGGGAGTCTTTCGGAGCGATACCCATCATAATAAGACGGCGCTGAACTCATGGCCGGCATGGGGACACCCAACTCAACTGCTTTTACAATAACACGCCGCCAGGCTGCCTGAGCTTTTGTCACAGCATCTGTAAAGAATGGATCTAACAGCAGGTTTGTTAACTCAGCATTTGAATCAAAGGCATCTTTGATTTTGCCCAGAAACACAGAACGAATAATACAGCCTCCGCGCCACATAAGTGCGATCCCACCGTAGTTGAGTTTCCAGCCATAACTCACTGCAGCTGAGCGCATTAGCTGATATCCTTGAGCATAGGATACTATTTTTGAGGCATACAGAGCATCTTCAAGATCAGCGATAAAGGCAGCTTTATCTGAAATGGCTTGCGCCTCAGGTCCCACAAGTATGCGCGAGGCTTCGCGGCGTTCATCCTTAATGGCTGATAGGGCTCTTGCGAACACCGCCTCACCGATTAGTGTGAGGGGCATGCCCTCATCAAGTGCCGCAATTGCGGTCCATTTGCCTGTCCCTTTTTGTCCAGCTGTATCCAGGATAAGATCGACGGTTGCAGCTCCGTTTTCATCACGATATCCCAAAATATCACTGGTAATCTCGATTAAATATGAATCCAACTTTCCCGTATTCCATTTGGTGAACACTTCAGTCATTTCTTCGTTCGACATGCCAAGTCCCTGACTCATCATCTGGTAGGTCTCACAGATCATCTGCATATCACCATATTCGATACCATTGTGGACCATCTTGACAAAATGTCCCGCTCCGTTTTCACCGACCCACTCACAGCAGGGATCTCCCTCATCTGTATGGGCTGATATTTTTTGGAATATGGGTTTTATATGTTCCCAGGCAGCATTTGAGCCACCTGGCATGATTGATGGACCTAAGAGTGCACCTTCCTCACCTCCGGAGACGCCAGCGCCAACGTAAAGCATCCCTTTGGATTCAACCAGGGCTGTCCTACGGATTGTGTCTGGGAAATGAGAGTTACCACCATCAATGATGATATCCCCTGCTTCAAGAAAGGGAATAACCTGTTCGATAATTGCATCCACAGGTCCGCCTGCCTTTACCATGATCATGACTTTGCGTGGTCTTTCAAGTCCCTGAATAAATGATTCTACCGTGCGGTATCCGTAGATATTTTTGCCTTTAGCCCGATCACCCATAAAGTCATCTACTTTGGAAGTCGTCCGGTTATAGCAGGCAACCTTGAATCCCTTGCTTTCCATGTTGAGGATCAGGTTTTCACCCATGACGGCCAGGCCGACGACTCCGATGTTTGCTTTATTATCTGACATTTTTTACTCCATTATTTTTTCACTGTTTGTCTTAACCCCTCTACCAACCAACGCTTTTTAGCACCGACCTGGCAGGCAGTCTCATGGAGACAAACTCTTTTTGTTTGTATCTTTTTTCTGGCCCACCGTAGACTGAGAAGCCAGCATCGCCAGGTAGCAAAGGCCCGTCACGGAGCTGGATGCAGATGACGCCGGCCACAGGGAAGCTCCGTCCAGCTGACCTGTATCGTGGAAGCTAGCCACTTGATACCGGATATTGGAAAGACCACAGCTTAAAAACGCACCGAAAACAGAAACGGGCTGACTGGTATTGGTTTCAATGTCTAAAGCATGAGCTATCATAAGCATTTTGACACATTTGCGATTGGCTATAAAATAATCAGCAAGGGAGCGAGTTTTGGAATAACCCACACAACCCAAACAAAATAGCATTGTGAAGTATAGGGGGAAAGCTATCCAATCGAATATTTGCAGGGAAGCAGAGAAACTCATCCACCATTTTAATCGAATATTCGGTGTATTCGCATGAAAATTCAACTCATCTACAATTAGGCAATATTTACAACATATCGTTTGAAGTTAGCAAGGGGCGGATTTCAGCTTCGCTGTACTCCACTAAGATGCCACCCTTTATCGCTTTCAGCTAGGCCGTGGCAAGCTGGTATCTTGATTCCGAATGAACCGACGCTTCGCCTGGGCGGTTCTTCAACTCACCATACAAACAAAAAAGTCCCCCTATCGGAAGACTTTTTTAAACGTAGCAGGGGGCGGATTCGAACCGCCGACACCCGGCTTATGAAGCCGATGCTCTAACCGACTGAGCTACCCTGCCAATTTTCAATTTTATCAGGGACCGAAACAGAACTCCCCGAATGACTCTCTGCCAAGTCCAGCGGGTTTACCCGCCGAAGTGGGCACCTGCCCACGAAGGCGGGCAAAAATAGAATTTTCACTATCTGTGAGCAAGTGAATAAACCGTGGTTTGGATATTCGAAAGACTTAGGGCATCTGAGCGGGAAATGTGCAACGGAAAGTCGTTCCAAAGCCCGGCTCACTTTCAACATGGAGCAAACCAGAATTGCGTTCTACGAATTCTTTGACCAGCACCAATCCCAATCCGGAACTAGCTTCATTCTCTGTCCCTGGGGTATGGTGTTTTGAGCTAACATCGAAGACTTTTCCGAGCACCTCGGGAGTCATTCCAACGCCTGTGTCAGCTACTTCGATGACCGTTGAATGCAGGTCCGAATCGGGATAGCACTTGATATTTAGCTGTCCACTCCGTGGTGTAAATTTTATGGCATTTGACAATAGATTGCGCATAACCGTTTCAAACATTGAGCTATCTACATAAATCAGCAAATCGTCAGAGCAACCCAACTGTAGTTTTAACTCTTTTTTAACAACCTGAGCCTCAAACAGTGCGGTAAGATCCGTCACGACTGACTTCAAACGGATTAATTCAGGGTTGAATTCAATTCTTCCCGTGTTCAATCGTGACCAGGTAAGTAAATTTTTAAGCAATTCGAACACCTGATCCGAAGAGTGGTGCATGATTCGCACAATGTCTTTTATTTCTGTGATATCAAACATATCAAAATCATCGAGCATGGTTTCTGACATCGATACAAGACCACCTAAGGGTCCTCGGAGATCATGTGCCAGAATCGAAAAGAATTTATCCTTTGATGCATTTGCAGTCTGCAATTCCGCCCGCTCTTTCATTAATGCATCCTGAGCCTTGCGACGCTCTTCAATCTCAAGTCTGGAAATTTTCTGAAGTGCGAGAATTTTTTGATATTGAACTGCCGCAGCAGTCATATCCATAAGACTCACCCTTAGCATCTTCTCGCTGGTGTCGCTTTCATCAACCCTGGAGAGTATGGTCTGCCCCACCCGGGGCTTAAGACTGTCATCAAATGGTATCAAATTGGGGTGCAATTGTGAAGAGAGCACCAAGGGAAAACCCAGATCCAAAACCTGTTTCAATCTGTTTTGATAGGCAGGTTTACTCAGATGAGGAAAAACATCAAAGATTGCCAGTCCTTCCACAGACTCGAGAGTCAAGCCAGTCCAATGCTCAACCATTTTGTTGAGATAGATAATCCTCAGACTGGCATCAAGGAGAATGACTCCCTCAGGGCTGTTATCCAGAATGCGGAACCTGAATTGGTCAACTCTTTTCATGATCCATCCATCAATTGATTTAATTTCTGCTTTAAAAAATCCATGTCTATGACCTTGAATAGCAGGAGGATATGCCCCTCAATGTTCTTGGACTTCACAACAAAGTTTGTATTCGTTACAATAACTCCGCCTTGTTTTTGATCTCTGAATGTAGCGTCTATAATGTATGGAATACTCACCTCATTGAATTCAGGAAGCGCATATTGAACATGAAAGTCGAATTGATTATTGAGGGAGCCTAAAAAGGCGTTGTTGATAATATTCCCAATCTCTAAAAATGTGCCAGACTGAATAATATCCAGCTCTTCATCAGAAACAACCAGGTCTGTAAGCAAAGAAATTAATTGAAGTGCACCATCTGAAGGGAATGCGATAATGGCAGTCCCCGATAAATTTCCCTGGAAATCCTGCTTTACAGTCGCATAGGTATCCTCTAGCCCGAAAATCGGCGTCAAGCGGCTCTGATCATCAGACGTGAATATCTGAATCTGGGGGATATTGATAATGACTTCAGTTTCAACAATTTCACTCAAGGAAAAGGCAGCCGCATTGAGGCTCGTATTAATCATTTCTGTTAAGGCATCAGTCTGATCCCGGTTTAGCATATTGGGCTCCCGTTTCAAGAACAGCGAATCAAATTTTCCAACAGTCTTTATTATCGTCAGGGTTACCCTGATATTTAGAGAATGTTTTAATTGATGATTTTATTTTCGACTGTATTGTAAATACAGTTGAAGGAGGATCTGAATCAGGACATTTTCCGCTCTCTGGCAGGCTTCACCATAAAGAAATTTATAAGTGAGGCGTTAAACTGAAAGCTTAAAAATTCTTTAAATATTCGTTCCTGAAATAGGTATTTTTGTGCTCTTCAAAGGTTCGAAATTCTGAATCCAACAGGTATTGTAAAGGATCAGCTTCCTCCAGGGAAAGGATGGAGTGGCACAAAGTACACTCATCCGAAATCGACTCACCACTTGCATCTACAAGATGGCGATTATGGCAACGGAAACAACCGTCTGATTGCTCATGTTGCATAAAATTGTGGCAGGAGAAACAACCGAATTCAACTCTATGACCCAGGTGATTTGGATAAGTGTTCCACTCAATTTTCATGCTGGGATGAACGTTTCGATCATAGATTACTTTAATCGCGTCGATGGATGAACGAATACTCTCACTATGCAAATCGGGATATTCAATACTATAAAAGGCCGTGAGTCGTTCGTCAATATCGGCTAGCGCAAATTCTTTATCATCATATTGTTTTATGATTGCAGCCATACCTTCGCGTTTTATGTAGGGTAAATTGGCATCGATTAAGCCCGTAGCCATTGCCAGATCCATAGCCTTATCCGGTTGTTCATAAATATGGGTAGCTCTGTTATGGCAATCCACACAGTCCATCACCCTTGGTTCTGGTTCCACGATCAATGAATCGGTCATATGATTATTGTTGTAGCGATGCCACTCGCCATCATCTCGCTTTACTTCAACCCAGATCATGTCTTCTCTCTGGTCATCTATGGAAGCATAACGAACCTCGTTATTTTCAGCGATATGCCAGTGAATACCTGATCCCACACCATTTACTGCGTCTACCTTAAGGTTTAGGGTCGTGTATTGTGGTGTGTTGGCTTCATCGTTCTGATAGCGGGTTTTTTTGACCAGCTTTGATCCATAATGCTTTTCTGGCCAATGACATTTCCCACAGGTTTCCCGCGCAGGTCTCAGGTTATGAATGGGGGTCCCAATAGGCTTATTATACAGATCAAACATGGCTGCTATGGCTTGCCAGGCACCATTAATTTTTGCCTTTGCCAAGGCTTGTACGCCTTCTCCAATATGGCAATCGACGCAGGCAACTCTAGAATGGGGTGAAACAGAATAGACTTGCCATTCTGGACCCATAATCGTGTGACAGGCTGTACCACAAAATTCTGATTCATCCATGTAATGCATTGCACTGGCACCAGCTGCAACAATGAATAGCACATTAATAATGGTGAGGATACCGACAACTGGAACCACTTTTTCCCAAAAGTTATGACTCCCGATATCTCCACTTTTATACTTTTCAAAAAATATGTTATATAAGGTTGTCCCAGTCTCTCTTTTTTGCATCTGCCATCCAATGGGCAGCAAGATTAAGCCAAATGCAAAAATCATTGGGATGATAAAATAGGTTACAATACCCGTATAAGTATTGCGGAACACACCAATGAGGGTAAGACCTTCCAGAATGAAAAAAGAGAAGAATGCCGTGCTGGCAAGTATGACCCCAACCTTGCCAATCCAATTCATAAATATCAGTTGGATAAACAAAAAATATCGTCTAAAAAAATCCATTTCAGCCTTTCAAGTGTCTACAGTTCCTCTGGTGAAAATAAACTACGATCTTGCTATAGCAATTCCTTCTGTGAGCGAATCTTGAAAATATTACTGATGCTATACTCAACCCCGTTTGCTTATGACGTATTGAATTATCGTCGATCTTCCTTATTTTGTCACTACTCTAATTTTCTTTATCAAGGAAGGACATGTGATGAAATTCAGTTATGGACGTCTGCTGTTGCTTGGCTTTGGGTTTATGGGCACCACCATCCTCTGGGGTATTTACAATGCTTATGTCCCCATATTTCTCCAGGCTGGTCGTGAGGGTTTTGCTGCTTCCGCAGGTGTGAATGGTTTTGGGATGAGTGCTACAGCTACTGGATTTGTCATGACGCTCGACAATATTGCAGCCTTATTCATCCTGCCCTTCATCGGTGTATGGTCAGACCGTATTCGAACCAAAATAGGTCGTCGTAAACCGTTCATCGCAGTCGGTGCTCCCATAGCCTTTATCGGCTTTATCGGAATTCCCATCATGTTGAATATTTCATTAATTCCATTTATGATTGCCATTTTCATCACCCTCTTTGCCATGGATGTGTTCCGAACCCCGGTGATCTCCTTAATGCCTGATATTACGCCTTCACCAAAAAGATCACAGGCCAACGGTATCATCAATCTTATGGGTGGTGTGGGAGCGGTTCTGGCCTTCGTCGTTGGGGGTCTGCTCTTCAAAATCTCAGTCGGTGCCCCTTTTTATTTTGGTGGCGTCGTCATGCTCATTGGAGCGGCGGTTGTACTGTATTTCATTAAAGAGCCTGAGGTTCCTGAAGCTGGTGAGGATGAAGCAGGCTTGCTGGCCAGTTTTAAAACTGTCTGGAATGACAAGGATCGCTCAGCCATCTATCTGCTGTCTGCAATCTTCTTCTGGTTTCTGGGTTATGGTGCTTTGGAAGTATTTTTTACTTCATTTGCAGTAAATCGATTTGGAATAGATAGTGGCCAAGCCACGGGACTGCTGGCATTCTTCTCCCTCCCTATTGTCGTGTTTTCCCCTTTGAGTGGCTACCTCGGATTCAAATTCGGGCGTCGCATCATCATTATTGCAGGAATTATTGGTTTTGCAATCTTGCTTTTCTGGGGATTTACAATCTCGACTTTATCAATGGTCAAAATCATGTTACCGCTGACCGGCGTTACCTGGTCGCTTATTCTGGTTAATTCACTACCCATGATGATAGATATGGCTCCCCAGGACCGACTGGGCACCTATACTGGTCTTTATTATCTGGCTTCCCAATCTTCCGCTATTGCTGGTCCTATTATGGCTGGAAAAATCATTGAAATATTCAATAACAACTACGGAGTAGGATTCATCTATGGGTCTGTTACTTTGATTATCGCCCTGTTCTTTATGTTACCCGTAAAACGTGGGGAAGCCTTGTCAGAAAGTTGATATGCTCTATTATGTTCTAAAATATCTGTCCATTTTTATGGTGAATGTCTTTTTTAGGCGGCTCCATGTTGAACATAAAGATCGCATCAGAAAAACGGGACCCATCATTCTGGCTGCCAACCACCCCAATACAATGATGGATCCGTTGCTGGTCGCTCTGCTTTGTGGAAGGAATCCACATTTTCTCGGAAAATCCACGCTTTTCAATTCAAAAATCGCAAAATGGTTTTTCGCTTCAGTGCGGGTCCTGCCGGTTTATCGAAAGCTGGATGCTGAGAAAGAAATGGGCAAAAATGCAGAAATTTTTGAAAAGTGTTATATGGCTCTTGAAGCGGGCAATGCTCTGGTCATCATGCCGGAGGGTATCAGTCAGATGGATGGCACCCTGCATGAGATAAAAACGGGCACGGCGCGCATTGGTCTGGGTGCTGAAGCTCGCAACGCTTTCGAATTGGGTGTACAGATTGTACCTGCCGAAATAAACTACTCTTCACCCACTGAATTCTTCAGTGACGTCCATTGCCGCTTTGGTCGACCCATTAATTTGAAGGATTATCGCCAACTCTACGAAAAAGACGAGTACGAAGCAGTTTATGAGGTCACGAGACAAATTAGAGATGCATTGGAAAAACTGACAACCACAGTTGAAAACTCTGAGACTGCCAGTGTACTGGAAAATCTACAAAAAATTTATAAGATGGAGTTGGCTGTAGGTCTGGGGCTCCATGAAAACTTGGATCAGCATGATTTTTCAATGACTCGGGGAATGGCTGACGCCATCAATTGGTATTCGAATCAGTTCCCGAAATCTTTCAATAAAATGGATAAACGGATGACCCACTACCTGGCCAAGGTTGAGGGTTTAGAATTGCGGGATGAACTCCTTTCAACGGTGCAGGGGAAAAAGACATTCACGCGCAGAGCAGTTGGCTTGTTAGGTGTGGTGCTGGGTTTTCCGATTTATCTATGGGGCTTCCTGAACAATTTTCTGGCCTACCTCATACCTCGCAATCTGGTAAGGGTGCTCGGGACTTCGCTCGAATATTTATCGACCATCAAAATGCTCTCAGGCTTTGTTATTTTCGCTCTTTTTTATACACTGCAGACGATTGCCGTGTGGTACTTGACCCATTCCGGCCTCTGGACCACACTTTATATTGTCAGCTTGTTACCTGCTGGCATATTTGCTCGTTTTTATCACGATACCATGCAGCGCTACCGTCAACATATTCGAATTTTCACTTTATTTGTCCGGCGGAAAACCTTGATGTATGAAATCATTCAAGAGCGCGTGGCTCTGATTGCTGCTATTGATGAGGCTAAAAATAAGTATATGAATTGGGTAGAAGAAGAATCAGGCTCCAGTGTCGGGGTGGATGACACCAAAGCCTGATTGCATGTAAGCGGATTGTTCTTTATCAACGCGTATGAAAAGCATCAGTTCCAATCTTCTTAATAATAATTTCAAAGTCTTGACAGCCCATGGATCGCCGATTAGATTAAGCCCGCTTTTAAACATCGCGGGATGGAGCAGTCTGGTAGCTCGTTGGGCTCATAACCCAAAGGTCGTAGGTTCGAATCCTACTCCCGCTACAAATAAAAAAGGTCATCCGAGTAGGGTGACCTTTTTTGTTTGTATGGAGATTGGCGTCGAATCCTAGTGGTTCGATCCGGAGCAAAGTTGCCTGTGGCAAGTTTGTGTAGGAAGGCGAACGGAATCACGATAGTGATGGAGGTTCAGCCAATCCTACTCCCGCTACACCCCTAAGCCCCTGTCAATCAGGGGCTTATTTGTTTCTAGGCATCCGGGCTACAGACGCTTTGGACATCATCTATCATGCTGTTATATATACACTTAACATCGTCTCTCATAAACGGCCGATATAAAGACCCCCCGGCACGAAACCCAAGCTCAGTTATGTTTCTATATACCCACTCCCCCTGCATGAAAACTAGATTTTCCATTCCCATATAGGGAAATCGTCTCAAATACGTATCATATTCAAATAGGGTGGATATTAAGTCTCAATAACCTGGGTTAATAAGAACCCAGGCTCTGTAAACCCATGGTTGTGTAATTACATTTGCACAGACTTGATTAATATGACAATTTATCAATATACAGCCAATATAATTAGTTGTATCTTGTATTATCGTCATATATTACACCCATAATATGACAGTAACACAAGATACTGCTAAGATTATTAGTAGTATGATGCAATAGCGTCACATGGAGTTGATTATGAAGATAGAAGAGTTTCTGACAAAGCATCCCATCTTTACCATAGATGAGTGGAAAGAATACCTGGCGACCAAGGGAAGTGAAAAACAGAATACACGTTGGAATCTACTCGCATATCACCAGGATAAGGGACGAATACTCCAGATAAGACGAGGACTCTATGCCACTGTACCAGCGGGGTCATCCCCTGAATCATTTCAGGTGGATCCTTTTCTCGTGGCTGCGAAATTGAAGCCAGACAGTGTGTTGGCGCTACACACAGCCTTAGAGTTCCACGGCAAAGCTTACTCTACCTTTAAACGGCTGACATACACCTCAGCCAAGAGGTCAACCCCGCTAAAATATCAATCACATATGTATATACGCTTATCAGAGCAATTAGCATTCAGAAAGAATCACGCAGGAGTCAAAACGGTTTTACGTTCGCACATAGAAGTCAGGGTGACAAGCTTTGAGCGGACGCTTGTGGATGTATTGCATCGCCCCGATTTGAGTGGAAGCTGGGAAGAGATATGGCGATCCTTAGGTTCCGTAGAATACTTCGATACAGAGCAGGTAATCAAATATGTAAAGGTATTGAAGAATGCCACAACGGCAGCTAGAGTAGGTTTCTTCCTTGATCAACACAAGGATGCTCTGTTATTGGACAATTCCTGGATCGCTCCCTTGCTCCGCCTGGCACCCCGGCAACCACACTACATGGATCGGCTGAATCGAAAGGAGTGCAAGTTGATCAAGGATTGGAACCTTATGGTCCCGACTAAGATTCTAGATAGATCATGGGATGAGTTGTCATGAAATTCTCTGCTGAGGAAATAACGTCCATATCTGAATCGAGAGGTCATAGGCCGGATGTTCTGGAGAAAGTGGTTCACCTTTTACATCTACTGAATGCTTTGAATACCCATCCCTTTCTCAAAGGGAAGTGGGCCCTTAAAGGTGGAACCGCGCTTAATGTATTTGCCCTCAACCTACCCAGGTTATCGGTTGACATTGATATCAATTACATCGGAGCCCTAGATCGAGAAGAAATGTTGGCTGAGCGTCCAAAGATCGAGCAAGCCATGCAGGCAGTGTTTTCCCGTGAAGGTTATACCGTGAGCCGGATTCCAGATGAACATGCCGGCGGCAAGTGGCGACTTAGATATGACAGCTATACTGGACAGGGTGCAAACCTTGAGGTCGATTTGAACATGATGCTTCGTCAGCCTCTATGGGACATTCATCATTCTGATTCTCGACCACTAGGCTCACACATAGCGAGTGGGATTCCAATTCTTGATATCCATGAACTCACAGCTGGCAAGTTGGCAGCCCTCATGTCACGCGGACAAGCCAGAGATATCTTCGATTGCTCTCAACTATTTAAGCGAGAAGATTTGAACAGCAGCAAGCTCCGTCTCAGATTTGTTATCTACGGCGCAATGAATAGAAAAGATTGGCGTACCATCAATATTGATGATATTGGATTTGACACGGGTGATATAAATAGTCAATTGATTCCAACACTCGGTAATGAGGTTACGAAAGACATAGGGACACCTAGGGAATATGGCAACTCACTCGTTGACGATTGTAAACGGGGAATGAATTCTCTACTTCCCTTCAGCAAAAGCGAACAAGAGTTCCTCAATCTTATACTGGATCAGGGAAAGATAGATAGCAGCATTTTGACCTCAGATCCAGTCCTTCGGCAACGGATTGAATCTCATCCATCACTCCACTGGAAGGCACTAAATGTAATAAAACACAAGGGAATTTAATCCCTCCCTTTTAGCTAATACTGCTGCTCAGATAGTGGACGTGATAAATCAAGGCACGCTACATATCAAATGGTTATATTGGATCTCAAAAAGGGTGTCTCATAATTCAGGCACTATTTTGGAGTCTCATAAACGGCGGTTTTTAAGACCCCCGGGGGCTCGAAACGCAGCTATAGTATCATATCTCTATACCTACTACCCCTACATGAAAAATAGAATTTCCATCCCTATATAGGAAAACCATCTCAAATACGTATCGGAATCAAATGGTGAGATGAAGAAGTCTCATAAACCTTGGATATTAAGATCCTAGGGGGGCTCGGGATGTACGCTACACACAAACATCTTTCACCTTGCATCGACCTCCCCAAGAATATATATACATGACAATATTAATCACATTATCGCTGACACGATGGGATTTTTAATCAAGAGGAGTAAATATGTTCGCCATTAGGGAGATTCCCACTCGTTTCGCGTTCAATAGTGATGATACGGTTGAACTACGTATGCAAAAATCTGCAACATTTCTTCTAGCAAGCTCTTGTTCTGTCGCCGGAGCGATCTGGTCTTTCATGTATTACTTGATTTTTGGGTGGAGCCTTACCACCGTGTTACCTCTCATTTTCCTCGTGATCGTTGGTGGAGCGCTTGTTCTCTCACACCGAAACCAAAACCACTACTACACGATTTACGCACAGATTCTCTGCATCATTTATATACCTGCTCTTATTCAATGGAGCATTGGTGGTGCATTCGATTCTGGCTTTGTAATGAGCTGGGCACTCCTAGGTCCTCTCTGCTCACTTATGTTCTTTTCGATCAGGCAATCCTTGGGCTGGCTCGCTCTGTATCTTCTCAATTTAGCAATCACTGTTTTGTTCGATGGGTTCTTCACAACCAATGGACAGTATGTCAGTGAATCAATGAAGCTCATCTTCTTTATCATGAATCTTGGATTCGCCTCCACTGTTGTTTTCATCTTTGCGGGTTACTATGTCCAGACAGCGATAAATGAACAACAGAGAGCAACCCGATTGTTTGAAGTGAATCTTAATCAGGAGATCGCATTACGTCAGAATGAGAAGTTGGCAACACTAGGGAAACTAAGTGCAGGTATTGCACACGAGTTAAACAACCCCGCAGCAGCAACTATACGGGGGGCAGATCAATTGAAGTTAGCTCTCACTGATCTGGAGCAATCAGAATTTAAATTTGGACAGTCACAAGTCACAAAGTCACAAATCGATCTTCTAGCTCCCTATCTTGAGATTATTGAAGAACGTGCCGCAAGGCCGGTAGAGCTTGATCCTCTAACACGCAGCGACAAACAGTCAGGACTAGAAGCCTGGCTTGAAAGCCATGATGTTGCCGAATCATGGTCCTTAGCTCCGAACCTCGTGGATGTTGGTCTTCAGATAGAAGATCTCACTCTATTGAACAAGAATTATACACAGGGGGAATTCAAGGTCGTACTATCCGTTCTATGTAATACCTTCAATACCAGAAACCTCCTAGAAGAGATACGTCATGGTTCATCAAGGATCTCCGAGATCGTTGGATCACTTAAGTCGTATTCTTATCTAGATCAGGCCCCAAGTCAGAGAATAGATATTCATGATGGTCTCCGGGATACCTTGGTAATGCTTCGCAGTAAGTTGAAATCAGGAATTCAGGTCATAACAGAATTTGCCGACCAATTGCCCCAGATTGAAGCATTTGGGAGCGAATTAAATCAGGTATGGACGAATATCATCGACAATGCTGTCCATGCAATGGCTGGTAAAGGAGAACTCATTCTAAGAACCAGACAACAGGATGAATACATCATTGTCGAAATTGAAGACAATGGCCCAGGGATACCTGAAGGTGATCTTAATAGAATATTCGATCCCTTCTTCACAACAAAAAAACCTGGTGAAGGTACTGGTTTGGGATTGCATATCAGTCATGGGATCATAGTCAAGAAACACGGGGGCGAATTGCTGGTTAGCTCTGATACATCAGGTACGCGCTTCATTATCAGGCTTCCATTGGTTTCAAAACAAGAGCAAGATCCAGTTGAAACAACACAACCTGATATCAAAGGGTAGCAGAATTGTGTGGAGTCAGACCAATTCGGTTCATTTGAATTAAATAAATAAGAGATACTTTGGGCGGCTAACAAACCGTAAAAGGAGCCAATAATGAGCCCAAAGTCAGAAGTAGAGAAACGAGTAAAAGCGATCAAAAGAAATACCCGTAAGCAGTATTCAGCAGAAGAAAAGATCAGAATAATACTTGAAGGATTACGAGGCGAAGAGACCATTGCCTCGATCTGCCGTAAAGAAAACATTGCTCAGAACCTTTATTATAAGTGGAGCAAAGACTTTCTTGAGGCTGGCAAGAAACGCCTCTCCGGAGATATCGTCCGTGAAGCTAACAGCACTGAAGTAGATGAGCTCCGCAAAGAGAATAATCATCTCAAACAGTTATATGCCAGCTTAGCGATGAAGGCTGACGTATTAAAAAAAAGTTGTGTTGGTCAGGGTATACCAGTGAGCGGTATATGAGATACACCCAATCAGAGAAGTATGAGACCATTCGTCTTGTAGAAGGATCACAGTTGCCTGTTAAGCAGACCCTACGTGAGTTAGATATACCAAGCAGCACCTTCTACGATTGGTATGGCCGTTACCATGAGAATGGTCTTGATGGACTGGCAGATGCAGAACCTCACACCAAGCGGTTCTGGAATCGTATTCCTGATGAGGAACGTGAGAAGGTCAAGGATATTGCTTTAGATCTGACTGAAAAGTCGCCCAGGGAGTTAGCCTGGCATATCACTGATACATTCGGATACTTCATCTCTGAATCAAGTGTATATCGCATCCTGAAGAGTTATGACCTGATTACTAGCCCTCATTACATTGTCATGGCAGCATCAGATAAGTTCAAGAATCCCACAACTCGGATCAATGAGATGTGGCAGACTGACTTCACTTACTTCAAGGTGATTGGCTGGGGTTGGTTCTTCTTATCCACAGTTCTTGATGATTACTCCAGACGCATTCTATCATGGAAGTTGTTTACCACCATGAATGCTGAGGATGTCCAGGAATCTCTAGATATGGCTATCGCTGAGACTGGGACAGATCAGGTCATTGTCAAGCATAGGCCACGGCTATTATCAGATAACGGCCCCTGCTATGTCTCTGGTGAACTGAAGAAGTATCTCAAGACCCAAGAAATGGATCATACTCGTGGAGCTCCTTATCATCCTCAGACTCAAGGAAAGATCGAACGCTATCACCGTAGTATGAAGAATGTGATCAAACTGGATAACTATTACATGCCTGGAGACCTAGAGCAAGAGATCGCCAAATGGGTAAATCATTACAATAATGAGAGAATACATGAGTCGCTTGATAATGTGACCCCGGCTGATATGTATTTTGGAAGAAAGGAGAAGATCTTAACAAAGAGAGACCTCATCAAACAAAAAACGCTTCAGATGAGGAAGCGTATTAACATGAAATCGCAGCACCAAGAGGTGTTTGCTTAATATGTTGGATGCCCGGAAAGTGTCTCTTATTTTTTAAGCGATCTTGTCCGAATTACTTTGACGACTTACAATCTGTATAAGATGGATTGCAATTTTGCCCCCACCTAAATTTAGAATGCTATTTGAATATAGTTTTATTGACTACTAAAACAAGGATATCATGAGGAGGTGGTTGATTAAAAGTCAACTACATGCCCAACTGGGCGACTCGGTCATCAAAAAGCCAGGCGATGCAGTTTTGTCCATTGGTGGCAAAGACTCTTTTCCCCGACAGGTCGGGTAAGTCAAATCCAACGTCTTTTCAAATTGGTTGTATTAAATATCTGCCTATCTTCATTGCATGAAAAAAATCAATAGTTCGTGGAGAACTATTTCTACAGCCGTGTATGGTGCGCCCAATGAGGGTAAAATCTACGGGATGCTTGAAATAGACGTCACTGATGCCTGGGAATTAATCAAAGCAAATCGCAGTGAGGGAAAACGTATTACCATGACCCATCTGGTGGCAGGAGCCGTTGGCAGGGCTATTGGTTGGGATATTCCCGAGATGAACGCCTTCGTCAAGCGAGGTCGTGTGGTTCAGCGAGACGAGGTAATCGTAACAGTGGCTGTAAACATGCATGGTGGTAAAGAGATGACCAGTGTGAAGCTCTACGATGCTCATAAAAAGACTGTTTATGAAATTGGCGAGGCAATTCGAAATCGGGTTGCCGATGCTAGAAGTGGGTCAGATAACGCCACCATGGAGAACAAGACTATTTTATCTAGGATTCCATGGCCTTTTAGACGCTTGACATTTTTGTTGATCCGATTTATTACCAATACTCTGGGAATTGAAATCAAATCCATGGGTTTGGGTCACAATGCTTTTGGCTCAATCCTGCTTTCAAACATTGGATCACATGGTTTAAGCATCGGCATGGGAGCCTTATTCCCGGGGTCAAAACTACCGGCCGTTTTGATCATGGGAAAAGAAGAGGATAAGCCAGTTGTCATTGATGGTAAGATCGTGATTAGAAAAATATTACCCATGACAGGTACCTTTGATCATCGTATTATGGATGGTTATCATGGCGGTGTACTCGGTCATCATATCAAACGTTATATGGAGAATGCAGAGTTATTAACTGTAGCCCCGGTTGAATTGAAAACCGAGGTTCTCAAAACTTAATAAAAGAAAATGGGCGGAGTTTAAGCCCCTTGGCTTTCATCCCGAAAACGAAATTCTAGCATAATACTGCTCAAAAGAAGCCCCATATTTTGAGCGATTTTCCAAAGTCCAATATTTGATTCTTCGCCGCTAACACCAAAACAGCCACAATTAAAATCAAGACCACGAGCCATCGCTGAAAGAATGGCTAGGATAAAAATCAGCAGAAGGCTGGCAATCAGCAGGTTAGCTGCCCGATGATAGCGATTTAGAATGAGCGCGACACCACAGGTCAACTCCAGCCAGGGTAAAATGATTGCGGACAGTTGGAGTAGGGGTAAGGGTAAAAGTCGATAGTTGGAAATGGCTTTTGCAAACAGCCCGGGGTGCCAGATTTTATCCAAGCTGGCATAGACGAAAAGCAGTCCAAGCCCAATACGTAAAATCTGAACAAGGATGAAGCCAGCTCGGGTATTCAGAAAATTTTTTAATTGCACCAACATCTCAGCGACCGCGCTCGACAGGATATTCGGCCTTTTGCCATTCCTGCCATCCGCCAAAGAAAAATACGACTCTGGTGAAGCCCATCATTTTCAGGTCAGCGGCGAGGTCAATAGAAGCATTGCAGTCTGCTCCATCACAGTAGGTGATAATTTGGGAATCAAAATTGAGATTTTCCAGAAAGGCCAGTGAGTCCATGAAAGCATGAACCGGTAAATTGATAGCGGCCTGAATGTGACCCTCGGCATATTCTTCCGAACTTCGTGCATCAAAAAATAGAGCAGCTCCATCCTGGTGGGCCAGATAAGCTTCAGCCAGAGTGATATTTTCAGCGCCCGTGTCATCGCCCCGGGGATTGATCGTAATGGCAGGTACCGATACCTGGCTGGAATCATTCCCCACCAGGATGAGGTCCGTTTTCAGACCAATCCCATTTGGCAGGACAGTCTGGGCAGCAATGCCAATTACGCCAGAGATCAACACAAGCAGTAGTATCTCTTTAATCAGTGTAGACAAACTTTTCATAAGGAAACAATTATAAAGGACACGCTAAACGAATCCTATTACAATTTAGATGATATATCTATTCAGGAGTTCAGCTGCACAAAATTGATCTCTTTTTGACCCCCGTTTTGTTGTGAGAAGCCTGACGATATACCGATACCAATGTTACATCACACTGTAAACAGGGCTGAGAAAAGTTACTTCCTGACCCGTAACTCTAAATCGAAAAAGTACTGAGAAAGTTTCGATTAAGCTGACATTCGGTGAAGTGCTCCCTATATTAAAACGCTATTATAAATTAGGAGGAATTATGGCAGGTAAACGCATTGTTATCGGAGATAGTGAAATAGAGATTCCAGATTTTGGAATGAAGACCTTTATTTATCCCGTAATACTATTGATTCTGGTCTGGATTTTCTTTGCTGGACCTTTTTACGTTGTCGATCCTGAACAAAATGGGGTCGTTAAAACATTTGGGAAACTGTCTCAAATCACACAACCAGGATTGAGGTTTAAATTTCCCTGGCCAATCCAAACTGTTGACCTCGTGAATGTTGAGGAAGTCCGACGCTTGGAGCTGGGCTTTCGTACGGTGCGATCCGGCGGAAGTCAAAACTCGGCTCAGTATAAGGATGTTCCGCTTGAAGCACTCATGCTTACTGGCGATGAGAATATTGTCAGCGTAGATCTAGTCGTTCAGTATAAGATTAAAGATGCCGGACAATTTCTATTCAGAGTGGCTGATCCTCAGAGGGCGGTATCCCATGCCTCCGAAGCTGCCATTCGCCAAGTTGTGGGCTCACAGCCCATTGATCGAACCCTGACTTCCGGTAAGGCCTATATTGAGGCCGAGACAAAGATGCTGCTTCAGAAGGTCCTTGACAGCTATGAAGCTGGGATTTATGTCGCAGAAGTTAAACTGCAAGATGTAACGCCTCCCCAACAGGTTGATGCTGCTTTCAAGGATGTTCAATCTGCTAAAGAGGAACGCGAGAAAAAAGTGAATGTAGCGCTGGGATATCAAAATGAGATTATCCCCCAAGCTCGTGGAGAAGCAGCCCAAGCTTACCAGGAAGCCGAAGCCTTTCAGCAGAAACGAATTAAGGAAGCAGAGGGTGATGCCTCTCGTTTTACCCAGATGCTGAACGAGTATCGCCAGGCAAAAAGTGTCACTCGCACCAGAATGTACATTGAAACCATGGAAGAAATTCTCCCTGGTCTTGATAAATATATTGTGGATGGGAAAGACGCCGGTGGCCTCGTTAATGTCTTGAGTCTTGAAAAGGTGAAAGGGGCTACGAAATGAAAAATATAGGAACCATCACTATCTTGGTCCTGTTGCTGCTCTTCGTTTCCGGCGGCATCATGATTGTGGATGAAACCGAGCAAGTTGTTATTGTTCAGTTGGGAAAACCAGTTCGCAATATCACGGAACCTGGATTGAATTTCAAGCTTCCCTTTATTCAGTCAGCCACTATCTTCGATAAGAGACTGCTGGAATATGACAGTGCACCCAACACGATTTTAACTGAGGATAAGAAAAATTTGATTCTGGACAACTACGCCCAGTGGAGAATTTCTGATCCCTTAAAATTTATGCAAACCATGAGAACTCAAGCCCTGGCCCAAAGCCGTCTGGATGATATTATCTATTCAAGTCTTCGTGTTCAGTTGGGAACCCATCTCATGCGTGAGATTGTCTCCACCATGCGCGATTCCCTCATGCACAAAGTGACCTTAAATGCAACCATGACTGCTCATGAATATGGGATAGAGATTGTGGATGTCCGCATCAAACGCGCTGATCTCCCCCGTGAGAACGAACAGGCGGTTTTTGATCGCATGCAGGCCGAGCGCCATCGTATGGCTAAGCAATTTCGGTCTGAGGGTGATGAAGAGGCAGTGAAGATTCGTGCTGAGACCGATAAAAATCGCGAGATTATCCTAGCTGATGCCTACAAGGCAGCCCAGATCGTTCGTGGAAACGGTGAAGCTCAAGCTATTAAAATCTATGCCACAGCTTACGAAAAGGACCCGGAATTTTACGAATTTGTAAGAACACTGGATGCCTATAAGAAAGTATTTGATGACAAAACTAAGCTTGTACTCACACCAGAGTCAGATTTCTTTCGGTATCTTAAGGAAATGAAATAAACCTGAGTCACACTGATCTTGATCAAACAGGGGTTGGATGTTCTCGGATGTCCGCCCCTGTTTTCATCTTTGGACTCGAAAAAAAATTGCCCAGACCGAGAGCCAATCTATATTTAACGGCTTTATCAGAATTGAAGTAATAAGTTTAAAACGAGGATTGAAATGCGAAGATTTCCAGAGATTCACGCCACGACCATATTGGGAGTACGCCACAATGGGAAAGTTGCATTGGGCGGCGATGGACAAGTAACCTTTGGGGATACGGTCATGAAACACGGTGCCATTAAGATTCGCTCCATATATGACGGGGAAGTTTTGACCGGTTTTGCCGGATCAGCCGCTGATGCATTTGCCCTCTTTGAAAAATTTGAGGCCAAATTGGATGAGTTTAGTGGGGATCTGGTACGAGCTGCTGTTGAATTGGCAAAGGATTGGCGCATGGATAAAATGTTACGCAATCTGGAAGCCATGTTGATCGTCATGGATAGCGATCATGGCTTAATTATTTCAGGTAATGGTGATGTGGTAGAATCTGATGATGGAGTCATGTCCATCGGCTCTGGGAGCCCCTATGCCATTGCTGCTGCTCGGGCATTTATCGCCAGTGGCAAGAAATCTGCCAAAGAAATTGTACGTCAGTCATTAGAGATTACAGCCGAAATCTGCATCTATACCAACAACAACATTAATGTTTTGGAATTGAAATAAGAGAACAAACCCTAGATGAGTAAATTTTCACTTACCCCAAAAGAAATTGTCCGCGAATTGGACAAATACATAATTGGCCAGGATAGTGCCAAGAAGTCTGTCGCTATAGCATTGCGTAACCGTTGGAGACGTCAGCAAGTGACTACAGACATTAGGGATGAAATTCTTCCCAATAACATCATTATGATTGGATCCACAGGTGTTGGCAAGACAGAGATCGCACGTCGACTGTCCCATCTGGTTCAGGCACCCTTTGTAAAGGTTGAAGCCTCAAAATTCACTGAAGTGGGCTATGTAGGCCGTGATGTTGATTCAATGATCCGTGATCTGGTTGACAACAGTTATAACATTGTCAAAGGCGAGCATGAAATCAGTGTCAAGGAACAGGCCATGGAGATGACCAATGAGCGTATTATGGATCTCTTACTACCACCCCTTAGCAACCCAGACAAAGATTCTGCCGAATTCGAACGTTATCAAAAGACACGGGAGAAGATGTTTAATAAACTCATGGCCGGTGATTTTGAAGATCGGCAGGTTGAGCTGAAAGTTCAAGAAGATGCCAACAGTCCCATGATGCAAGTGTTCGGTCCCCTCGGTATGGATGATCTTGGCATGAATCTCCAGGATATGCTGGGAAACGCCATGCCAAAAAAGAAAAAAATGCGACGTCTGAGTGTGGCTGAGGCGAGGGTGATTATTACTGCTGAAGAGTCTGACAAACTCATCGATGTGGAAAAGGTTCAGCACGAAGCCATCCGCAGAGCTGAGCAGGATGGAATTGTGTTTGTTGATGAGATCGATAAAATCGCAGGTGAAAGAAGTGGGGGCGGACCTGATGTTTCCCGCGAGGGCGTCCAGAGAGACATTCTGCCAATAATTGAGGGAAGCACCGTTAAGACCAAATACGGGACTATGGTCACAGATCATATCTTGTTTATCGCGGCGGGTGCCTTTCATATGTCGAAGCCATCAGATCTAATCCCTGAACTCCAGGGCAGATTCCCGATCAGGGTAGAGCTTGAGAATTTGACTGAAGAGGATTTTATTCAGATTTTGACCCAACCTAAATCAGCATTGCTAAAACAATATACCGCCTTGGTTGGCGCTGAGGATGTAAAAATCACTTTCAACAAGGATGCAATTGCTGAAATCGCCAGGGTTGCTTTTGTGGTTAACGAAAGTATTGAAAATATCGGCGCCCGTCGTTTGCACACTATTATGAGCAAGTTACTCGAAGATACCTTATTCGATTTACCAGATAAATCCATAACCACTATCAAGGTCACAAAATCGATGGTCACTAAAATCTTTAAGGACACCATGGCAGACCAGGATCTAAGCAAGTATATTCTTTGATAAGAAATGTCACTATGACGCAGCAAATTGGACCTGTCAAACTAAAAATTCATCACTCCGTCTATCCGGCGGAGTTTTTTTATCACAACTTTGAAAATGAGATTGTGGTTCTCGCGAAGTGCACCGAGACGCAGAGCTATTAAAGTAGTTAAGCAAGAGGAGATTAAATGAAACGAGATTTTATAGCTGTTACCGATTTTAGCAAGGATGAGATATACGAGACATTCCGCATCGCAAAGCAGCTAAAGGCAGATGTAAAGGCGGGGAAAGAGCATCATTATTTTGCAAATCAAACCATGGCCATGGTTTTTGCCAAACCATCATTGCGCACCCGAGTAAGCTTTGAGACAGGCATGGCGCAGTTTGGTGGACATGCTCTATACCTGGGACCCAATGACATCAGCATTGGCAGCCGTGAATCCGTGAAGGATATCGCCCGGGTGATTTCCCGCTATAACAATTGGATTATGGCCCGTCTTTTCAATCATGAGCATATGCTAGAAATGGCAAAATATGCAAGCAGTCCAGTGATTAATGGTCTGACTGACTATAATCATCCCTGCCAGATAATGGCTGACATGTTGACCATACATGAACATAGAGGCACAGTGGAAGGTCAAAAGGTTGTCTTCATTGGCGACGGAAACAATGTGTGTAACTCCTTTTTAAATTTTGCCTCAGTCGTGCCCTATCACTTTGTCTTGGCAACCCCGGAAGGATATGACCCTGATCCCACTACTTTGGAGCGGGCGAGGGCTGCTGGTTTGAGTAAGATAGAAGTGATCCATGATCCCGTGGAAGCAGCCAAAAATGCAGATGTATTGTATACTGATGTCTGGACTTCCATGGGTCAGGAAGCGGAGAAACTGAAAAGGCTTAATGATTTTCAGGGCTTCCAAATCAACGATGAACTATTGAGCCACGCAAAATCAGATGCCCTGGTTATGCATTGTCTACCTGCCCACTATGGTGAAGAAATCACAGAAGAGATTCTTGATGGTCCCCATTCAGTGGTGTTTGACGAAGCTGAAAATCGGATGCACGCCCAGAAGGCTGTCATGGTCATGCTGGCCAATGGATCGGGAGCTAATATTCAGGTTTAGTTCGCGGAATACTTAAAAAAATGGCCCTGTATTCAGAGCCATTTTTTTGAGCATTTTATTATGGGTTACAGAGTTCTGAAAGAGGAAGTGGCTGAATAAACATTCACCTCTTCGTTTAGCTGGGAAAATCCCGCCACAAACCAATAGTAACGTGTATTCCCCGATAATGCAACGGTTGCATTTGTGGGATATGTGACGCTCATCGTATTCGTACTTGTGGTCGTTATATCAATTTCCCAGATATCCCCTGACTGGGAGGATGTTCTTAACACGAGTTTATATTTTGCAGCCATATTCACGTTGGTCCACATGAAGGTAGGGTGTAAAGAGACACCCTCTGCCAGGTTGGCTGGTAATGTTTGAGAAGGTACTTCCAGCGGCGTATCTGAAACCACAATGGTTGGATCGCTACCTTTGTGACCCAAGTCGTATGCCACCAGCTTATAGTGATAAGTGTTCCCGGGTATCACGTCTTCATCCAGATAAAAGATACTGGTTACGGAGTCGAGAAAAGAAGCTTCATCGGGTACGAACAGGGGAGTGGTTGCCGATTTGTATATTTTATAATAGGAGAAATCGTTTTCAGTATTGGCGCTCCAGGTTAATTCAACATTTACTTCAAAATCGGCCACAATATTGTGCGCCTGTATCGTCAGGTTCGCCGGTGAGGCAGGAGAATAAAGATTCACTGGTTGAAGTTCTATAGTATTTGAGAAGGGGCTTTCATTCCCACTATCATCCTCAGCCGTTACCTTGTAACCATACTCGACATTGTAATCGAGATCTGTGTCCAGATAAAAAGTCTCGGTAACTGTGATGATCTCGCTAAAAGTACCTGTCCCTGAATCTCTATAAATTCGGTAAAGGGATACATCTTTATCAGCGGGTGCCACCCACAAAAGATAGATTTGTCCATCTCCAGATTGATTTGCATCATAATTCAGAGTCGTGGGGGCTCCAGGGGCAGTTGTATCGTCTTCTGCTGGGTCAGTACATGACCCTATTAAAAGTCCAATCATCATTGCTAAAAGTAAAACCAGGTATCGTTTTGCCATATCTTCCTCCATTAATTATTGCGACTAATTTAATAATCCCTCACCATTGTCAAGCGCATTAAAAATAACAATTCGGAAAGATTCAGTTGCCTTAAATACCGTTGTACGGTGCTTTTGAATCTGAAAGCGGTTTAAATAGTGTATTGATTTTGAAGCGGAATTTTACCTAAGCCACCTGGACGGTCCAGAACGTAATGAGGTAGGGCGTAGCCTGGCAGTTCTCCTTGCAATTCTTTTAATAGCTTTAGACCGCGCTCAACTGGGACTCTCAAGTGACTGGTTCCCTGGACCAGATCGGCCTGATGTAAATAGTACGGTTTTACTTTGATCTCAATCAGGGACAAGAACAGTTCTTTCAAAATCTGGGGAGTGTCATTCACGCCAGCCAGGAGAACGCTCTGATTTAGAAACGGAATTCCCAGGTTGACCCAGCCCTGGATGTGCCGCTTTGCTGTGGCGGTGATCTCAATAGGGTGGTTGAAGTGACTGGAAATCCAGACCGGTTTTCCCAATGTGGCAATAATATGACCCAATTCGACTGTCAACCTGAATGGGTTGACCACTGGTAGACGCGTGTGAATCCTGATCAGGCGCAGATGTTTGACGCGCTCCAGTGCCCTCAAAATATTTTGGATCGATTTATCTCCCAGGGTGAGTGGGTCGCCACCTGTGAGAATCACTTCCTCTATCTCAGTGTGGTTCTGAATGTAATCATAAGCCGCCTGCAGATCAGCCTCTCGGGCATTGTGCGCCGGGTTGCCTACCAACCGTTTTCTGAAGCAGAACCGACAATAAACAGCACACTGGGCCGTTGGCATCAGCAGGACTCGGTTGGGATAGCGATGGATCAGAGCTTTCAGCGGCCGCGATCCGCGAGCCGGGTCCTCATCACCGATTGGATCTTCCAATTCTTCAGGTAGAATGACCAATTCGGCAGCACTTGGAACGATTTGTCGATAAACAGGATCTGTATCGTCAAACGTGGAGATGAGATTGAAATAATAGGGTGTGATACCCATCCTATAATTTGTGGTCAACTCCTGAAACGAGGTTTCATCAAATCCTGAACTTTGGCCACGATCCTTCAACCACCCATTCAGGGTAGTCAAATCCTTGCAGCCATTTGCGTGCTGCCAGGTCCAGTCGGTCCATCTTTGAGTATTGGGGCTAAAGATCATGATTCATTCTAAACACAGCCAGAGGGATTAGAAATGCTTTTATAGGTCTGGAAAAGAAAAGGTGTTCAGACAAATGTCTAAACACCTTTCTAACTATTCAGGGGATGCTATTCTACAATGGAGTCAAGCAGGTATTGTGCAATATCCTTGCTGGCAGTGGACATGTCTAATTCCTCAGCCTTGATGCCATCGTTGATCATGGTAGCACAGAAGGGGCAGGCAGTTGCCACTTCATCTGGTTTTACAGTCTTTACGTCTTCCATTCGTTCCACATTAATGGTTTTTTCGCCAAGACTTTCTTCAAGCCACATTCTACCCCCTCCAGCGCCACAGCAAAGCGCTTCGTTCTCGGATCGAGGGAACTCTTCCATCCGCACTCCTGGTATGGATTTAATCACATCCCTGGGGGCAGCATAAATCCCGTTATGACGACCAAGATAGCAGGAATCATGATAGCTCAGTTTGGCGTTGCTGGATTTTGTGGGGGTCAGCTTGCCAGACTTTACCAGCTCGGAGAGAAATTCGGCGTGATGAATCACCTCATACTGTTTCCCTAGCGACCTATAATCATTTTTAAGCGCGTTCAGACAATGGGGACACTGGGTAATAATTTTCTTGACCTTATACTTATCAAAGGTATCGATATTTTGTTGAGCCAGCATCTGGAAAAGATACTCGTTTCCTAAGCGGCGTGCAGAATCCCCTGTGCAGGTTTCTTCCGTACCAAGAACAGCATAATCGACGCCTGCATGGTTCATCAATTTCACCATTGCCTGTGAGACGGCCTGGCCCCGGGCATCATAAGCCCCGGCGCAACCGACCCAATACAAATATTCCGCTGCACCTTTATCACGCATTTTCGGCACATCAAGGTTTTCAAGCCATTTTTCCCTATCCTGTGGCGATTGACCCCAGGGATTCCCGTTAACTTCAAGATTTTTAAACGTGGTCACAGCCTCTTTGGGGAATCTGCTTTCCATCATGACCAAGTCTTGACGTACTCTAAGGATATCCACCATGGGTTCGTTGCCCACCGGACAGACCTCCACGCAGTAGCCACAACTGGTGCAGGCCCAGATGGCATCCTCGGTGAGCATCCAGTCTGATAAGCGATCTTTTGTTGGCTGCCCGGAGACTAATTCAGGGATATGATCACGGATATAATAACGTTTGTTTACTTCAAGCGCTGCCGGAGAGAGTGGTTTGCCTGTGATATACGCCGGACACGCATCCTGACAGCGATTGCACATGATACATGCATAGGCATCCAGGATGTTTTTTTCAGGTAGATGTTCTAATAATGCAGCGCCATATTGTTCTAGAGATTCATCCTCAAAATTAATGGTTTCAAAGGAGGCCGATGTCATAGTCCTGCCATTTATCATATGATTCAAAGGTCCCATAAATAGGTGGGCATGTTTTGTCGTCGGGAAATAAGGGATAAATGCCAGGATCAGTCCAATAGCACCCCACCAGGCGCTGTGTTCTCCAAACACCAGGGATTCCGGACTCAACCCGGTCCAGGCCAAAGCCATTGCTGACGCAGCCGGTTGGAAGGCATCAGCATGGGTCTGAGCCAGCTCAAAGGAAGCTCCCAGGAATCGAAAGCCCACATGAAAGAAAATAAAAAAGGCCACCAGGGCGGAGTCATTAAAGACGCCAGTTCGTGCTTTCTCATTGACCAGAACAGTATTATTAAAGGAGAGGTCTGGATCTTTTTGGATGAACCGTCTGAGCAGGAAATAGAGAATACCAATCAGGACAATGATGCTGAAAATATCCACAAATAGTCGGTACATATTTCCAGCGATGGAGTTGCTAAGAAAATTGAATTCTGGGACCAGACCGTAAAAGACATCTATCACATTTACCAACATATACAGGATAAAACCCCAGGCTACACCTGTATGGATGAAACTTACCAGCCGGCGGGATTTAAAGAGCGGTTGACCAAATAATGCCAGGAGTCCGGTTGGTATACGCTTAAATAGCAGCGACCAGTCAATTGGGATTGACCCTCGGCTAATGATTTTAAACATGTTTCCAAAAGTGGTCCGCGTAGCTCCAAGAGAGCCAAGAAGGGCCAGAATAAAAACTGCTTTTTCCCAACCGCTAAGCATGTGAATTATCCTCCGTAATGCCAACCTGTCTCTGAGAGACACATGGCTTCTGCTGATTCATTGTTGATACCACTATCCACCACCTCAGAGATTATGATGTGATGATCCCCCTCTTCGACAATCGTTTTAACTTTCGCAGCCAACCAGGCTGGGCTGTTTTCAATGATTGCCCCTCCCAGAATATGTGGTTTTGCTTTATATCCCCCAAAATGGTCTCCGTCCCAGGTTCCCGGTTTAAAAAAGACTGCTGCAAGGTCATCATCGCCTTTTGTAACCAGGCTGATTACCAACTCACGATTTTCTGCGATAACGGTATAGAGACGACTATCTGCCCGAATCGCCATGGTTACAAGTGGTGGATCAAAACTGCTTTGCGTAAACCAGGTTACAGTGGCACCGCATGCATTAGCTCCGTGACCGGAAGAGACGATGGCAACATTATGATGAAGTAATCTCAATGTATGTTTTTTTGAATCTAAATTGAAAGTTGTCATAATTACCCTATTAGTTTTAAGGCAAATCTAGTTATCCCCTGGCTACAATCATATAGTTAACTGGTCTATACCGTGTATGACGGTGACCTGGTTGAACTGTAAAGCAGGTAAATTATGCAAATACTGCACCGAATACTGGATTTGGACAGCTCTAATATCCTTTGGGTCAGGAAAAATTATCTATTAAAAGCATGGGACAAAATGGCAGTATCCTCATCTCTCAATGCATGGATTTGGCCTTGTAATCCCAAGCTCCAGTTTTTCGCAGGCCATTTTTTGAAGTGTAACAGCTGCTTTGAGAAGTGTTCCATGGGTATCCAACTGTTTTCGGGTAGTAGGATGAGTAGGGAGGTCTTAAAACGCCAGGGATAACACTCATCTGGATCTTTACCAAGATTCACCCAAATTTTATCATTATTTTCGGGTAGGCTAGATTCTACCCGGGATATTGCAGCCAGTTTTTGCTCACCGGTGATATAGAAAAAAAAGAAGTCTCCCGGCGCTATCAGCTGGGCTTTTTTTCGATGTCTTTTTTTAAGTCCCTGTTGCCGAAAAGCAATACTGGCAGAGATATTAAGGTTTTGCCTTGAGGATATGATCAACCAGCCTGACATGCTTTATTATAAGGGTTGGAATTATTAAAACAACAAATTGACTGTTTCACGTCAGGGTTTTCTCCAGTGATATTAGGGGTTCCCCTGATAGAAATCTTTTACCAGGATAGTACTTTAGCCTCAGATTGACAAACAATCGCCTGGAGGTAAAAGTTGAAAAATCGATTAAACCAAATAGCGCTGAATATTCTGATCCTGAGTCTGGGACTTTACGCAGGTCAACCAGCCCAGGTAGCTCAATATGATGATTTGCCCAAGGGTGTTTATAGCGATTTGGTTGGCAGCGGTTTTTTTGACTTATATGAAGTCTATTTCGAAATGACTCCTTTTTTTCAACGAGGTGATTTTAATGGAGATGGCAAATTTGATATTGCCATCCAGATTATCAGCAAAACTTCTCGTAAACGTGGAATCGTATTCCTCCATAATAATGATTTAAACTATCACGTGATTGGCGCTGGGAAAAAGTTTGCTGACCTGGGTGACGATTTTAGCTGGTTAAAAAAGTGGAGAATTGACGCGCATACCCTTCAGACCAGCAATATTGATGAAAGTGCTGAAGCGTTGATATTAGACAACCCCGATTTTCCGAAGAGTCTGGTATATTTTGATGGCAGAAGCTACCGAAGCAAGGGCATGGATGCCTATTCGTACTTTTCAGATGGACCTGTATTCAGTCAGGCGCTGCCACCACAATTATAATAGGCGTATTGTATATTCCATAGAGTCTGGTAGGCTTTATATAAGTCATGCGGAAGCGTTCATCCTGGTGTTGGAAGACACCGACCCAAACGGCAGTTTCTCCCCGGGACTGCCGTTTTTTTATAGGCCTTCCCATATAAGTCCGAGTGTTTTTCTAGCCGTCTAAAGCTTCTGGCTAAGGTCTGGCAGCAGGTATTGGATTGGAACCAACCCACAGCCTGCAGGTACCCTCATGGCCCTATGAAGCTATTTGCGGAGCTCTACCCGTAGGGTTGCGGGATCATGAAAAGAGCCAACAATCGTAAGCGGATTATTGGCGGCGTGATGTCTGAGAATTTGGTAAATCAAGACTTCCTCACCTGGGAGAGACAACTGCTCGCAAATCTCCATGACACTTAGACTTTGGTCCGCGCTCTCTAACAGAGTGAGCAGTCGATTTTTTGTTTCAAGGACGAGCCCTGCAGCTTTTTTGCCCGCCTCAACCCCAGGTTGATGATAGGCATTGATATTGACAAGCAGAGCATAAATACCTACGGCTCTTTCATAGAGAGCAATGAGAGCTGCGATGCTTCCAGGTGTCAAATCGGGAATTGTGATTGTTATCGACGGGCGTTGATTTTCTCGTAAAGCGGTTTGCGTTCCCTTATAAAAGCCAAATAGATAATCTCCACTGGTATTGTGTGGGTCCACAAGAATCGATTGGCCTTCACGATCTGATAAAACTTCAATAAAGGTGACGAAAAAATTATCCAGGCCATCCCTTAATTGTTGGACATACGCATGCTGATCTGTAGATCCTTTATTTCCGTAAACAGCGATACCCTGTTGGACCAGTTTACCTGAAAGATCATGACTTTTACCAAGGGATTCCATGATAAGCTGCTGTAAATATCGACTAAATAAAAGCAAGCGATCTTTATAGGGCAGGATAACCATATCTCTTGTCCCTCTACCGTCCCCAATGACGAACCATGAAAGCGCGAGTAGGGCAGCAGGATTCTGCTGAATATTCTTTGAGCGAGTCGCATGGTCCATTGTCCGGGCACCGCTTAAGAATGTCTCTATGTCAATGTCCATCAGGGCTGCAGGTAGCAGGCCAACAGCAGACATTATGGAAGTTCTACCTCCAACCCAATCCCACATTGGGAATACCGTCAACCAGTGCTCCTGTTTTGCCAGGGTATCGAGATGGCTCCCAGCGCCAGTTATTGCCACGGCTTGCTTGGCGAAATCCAGATTTTTCTTTCTAAAAACAGCTTGAGTTTCCAGCATGCCATTCCGCGTTTCCGCAGTTCCACCCGATTTTGAAATCACGAGGACAAGTGTTTGGGACATTGATTCAGACAACTGATCAAGAGTTCGATCAATTCCATCGGGATCAGTGTTGTCGAGGAAGTCAATTTTTAGTCCCTTTGTTGAGCCTAAAGCTTCGTATAAAAACTGTGGACCAAGAGCTGATCCACCAATTCCAATGAGTAAAAGATGAGTAAAAGTCTGACCTGCTGGATTACGCAAGCGTCCATTCAGGATATCAAAAGCAAATATTTTGATATCGCGAATGGTATCCTTAATAAGTTGGCATATCTCAGATGTCGGTGAGATATCTGGGTTTCGTAGCCAGTAATGACCGACTTGCCGGTCCTCGTCAGGGTTGGATTTCGCTCCCTTTTCTAGCGCATCCATATCCTTGAGTGCCGCGTGAATTTGTCCACCAAAAGACTGAATTTTACTGGTAATTATGCTTGCATCCGATAGATCAAGGAAGAAACCGAGATCAGAGTTGGTATACAGATTATTGGTGAAATTATTCCAGGCCTTTACATTGCTCATATCTATATCCTTATTGGGAAGATTAATTAATTCAATCAGAAACAATATATGAGGACTATGAGCAGGGTGAAGCACAATCTTTGTTATAAAAATGAAAGCCCGTGGCCAAGATTCTTGTAGGGAGTTTGTCCCTGGAGTTAATCCCATTGTGATAAATGCCCGATGTAACACTTTATGATGTAGTTACAACCGAATTGCAAAGCCCAGGTCATTAAAGAGTTAGCCATGTAAGATGTTGAATTCTATAAATATATAAAGTTAGAAAGAATGAATTCAGGCGTAGATTGTTAAGCAGAAATGATATACAATGATGTTATTAATTAACAAAATGTGTCCTGGCTGGCTAAATATGGATCAGATAATTTTGATATCTTCCAGAATAATCTCCTTGGGCTTAAACTCTTTCACAACACCGACAATTTTAAGTTTTCCCTCACGAGTCATCCAGGACTGATCTTTGTAATCTCGCATATTTATATCGCCAAGAATGTGGAAATTGCGATTGTCCTGGTAGTCTAACACAACATAACGAAAAGTGCTGCCAAGTTTGGAACCAGTAATACTGTTAAGAACAGTGCGAATTTCTACTTTACGTCCGAGATAGTCCTGCTTGGCTTTTTTTAATTCAGAGGGAGCAAGGGTAAATATTTTTGTGCAGAGAGCTGCAGGATCGATTTCGATGGAATTTTTGTTGGGATGGGCGATTTTCCGATTGCCGGGTTTCTTTTTCTTCTTTTTATTCGATTGGCCTTTTAAGGATAGCAGAAGTGCCAATATCCCCAAAAAAATGATAGCCACAAAACTGATAATAAGAATCATTGAATCCATTATTTGTCCTTACTCAAAATGATCGATGTTCAAATTTATTTACAAGATATGTGATTGAACCTCGCTAACAAATCAAATATTAAGATATAAAGAACACACTCACAATGAGTATCGGCTGAAATGATCCAAGTTTAAGTTTCTAATAAAATAGAATAATGCATATCGAGTTTATATTTCAGAAATACTATCTAAACATGTCTAAACGCAAGTATTAACATTCGCATGATTAATATATATTACTATATTTTATTAAATAGGCGTAAATATTTTCTAAAATATTAAATATTTTGTATATGAGTTGTGTAAAAATAATCAAAATAATATCCCATTTATTGAGCTCAGGTGCCCTAAATAATTCTAAATAAATAATACTGTCTTGCTCTGAGTTTCTGAACACAAAATGAATCAATATTGTTTGTCCGTACCATCTATCATTAAATCTGGTGGGCTTCTCGGAAAATAATCAAGCGGGATAAACCGACTGAAAGTCAGAATGAGGACTGGCAACGTTCCCTAACCTATTCGGCAATGCTTAGAAAACCTGGAAAATAATGACAAAAATTCTCACAATTGTAGCGATATTGGCATGCCACTATTACATGCGAATAATAAAACATGCTATATAGCACATATACTAATTGATATAAATTACGGACAATTTCCATCCCTGGCTTCGCCCTAGAATGGATGAAGGTGGGTTCAATATTTGGCTATTCACAGTATATTTTGCAGTGGTAATTGTAGTGAATTATGTCAAAGTTTCTGCTTTCATAAAAAAAAATGTCGCTTGCGAGACGTCGAATGTATCTGATAAACATCGCTAACAAAATTAATCAAAGTTCCTGCAATAATATAAATTTCTAGAAATTAAACCACCAAAATATCCTGTTAAAAAAAATAATTCGTCATAGAGTAAGGCGATCGTTTGGGTATGACACTTTTTATCCCAAAAAAATCATAATTCACTTTTGTAACAATATTATTCGAACCACTGGCGATCAATGTAAACAAAATCTGACAAAATTATTCCCGATCTTCCACAGTTTCAAAAAAAAAAGTTTATAAATATATAATAAACAATATAATAACGTCCCTAAAACACCGTGGCATAGCATTTGACTTATATATGTTGTGTATATGAGAGCAAGAAATAAAACAAATGACGCCCAAACAATCAGTCTTGGATATCAACCCAAAATGGGCTGTGCAATTATTTTCGCCGGCCTTTCAGTTCCTCGCAAAAATGACTCTCCGGTTGAGAGTCTTTTTTCGTCAAGGATATTACACGCTGCTGCTGGTTTAGGTGAGAGTCCGATCATTGTTTTGCCAGCCAGCACAGTGACAATTATCACACGAATAATCTCAGGAAAATTTATGAAGAGACTGGCAATATTTGGAGCCATCGAATTCCAGAAAATTTCAATGATCCTGCAATCCGGGAGGAGAGTTATGAAAGATGCATTACGCAATATATATAAAAGCACAGTAATTGCTGCTATTGGCCTTGCCGGTGGCTTTGCCCAGGATTCTCCGAAGTTGAATATTCGCATCGAAGACTTCAAATTCAACATGACTGCAGTGGAAAAAAGTGATTCTACCTTGGTCAGCTATGCTCCTGGCGACACCATCCTTTACGTTATTACTGCTTCCAACGAAGGTGATGCCTTAATGAAGAATCCGGTCATTGTCGACCCCATTCCCACTGGTGTGACTTATGTCGAAAATTCGGCAAATGGTGATAACTCGAAAATCAGCTTTTCTATAGATCAAGGGAGTGCTTATCTGACATGGCCTCCGTATTACACAGTTCGCAACTCAAAGGGTCTGCTCGTTAAACGGGCAGCAAGCCCTGATATGGTTACTCATATCAAATGGGACATCAACATAGAGCTTAAACCAAAGGAGTCCACCGTGTTAGAATTTTTAGTCGTGGTGAACAAATGAGTCGCCACATGATTAGTCCAACTGATTCCAAGCTGGAATCTCAAAATATGAAACAAACAACGAAGCAAATAAAAGGAGGGTTTAAAATGAAACCTACACGCTTCTTAACAATCGCATTGGTCCTGATGGGACTCGTGTCGATGCTCAACGCTGCAGGAACGGCAGCAGGTACCCCGATCCAAAATCAGGCATCGGGTTCTTACAAAGATGCAAATGGGAATGCCCAGACGGGTATTACCTCGAACATCGTCACAACCCTGGTCAGCCAGGTAGCTGGTGCATCGTTTAGTACAGATCAGTCACAGAATGTTTCTGCTTCGACTGCTGCACTTTTCGATGTGACTTTCCAAAACTCAGGTAACGGCAAGGATATGTTTACGCTTGTCGCTGGGGATGCTGGTGGACAAACAGGTGATTTCGTATATGAAATATACGTTGATCTTGGTAACGATGGTGCCATCGATGGATTGGACAGTATTGTTGTAGCAACAGACTCGTTGAACGCTGATGCCTATTACAACCTGTTGGTTCTGGTGACTGACACCACATCAGGTGGTGCACCCGAGGCTGATGCCATTGTGGTTACTTTGACTGCTACATCCGGTTTTCTGGGAACTGTTTCTGATGATATCGTCTTAACAACGATTATTCAGGCCGCTACAATTACGGCAACTATCACAGTGGATAACCACAACCCGATTCCAGGTGATGTACTGACCTACGCGATTTGTATTAGCAACGGCGGTTCGGCCACTGCTTACAACGTGGTTTTTAGAAACGGAATCCCAAGCTACACCACCTACGTCGATAGTTCCATGCGGAGCAATACTTCAGCGACCTATGGTGGAACGACTATCACAGATAATGATGGTGATGATAGTGGAGACTTTAATATCACATCCACAGACACCATTACTGTGAATATCGGTACTATTGCCGGTGGCGGAAGCATCTGTATCCTCTACAAAGTCTCGGTTGATGCTGGGGCTCCAGAGCTGACTCCAATCGTCAATAACCCCGTTATTGAGTTGGAAAACATTTCAGGTACTCCATACGCCGATGTGACACCCACTGGCGATGACACAACCCCAGTAGCTGAAAGTTTTGGTGTGGATATTGCCTCAACGGGTACCACCAGTTTCACCGGTGATCCCAGCGATACACTGCACTATACTTTCACCGTTCAGAATCTTGGTAATGGTACAGACAACTTTGATCTGGACTATGACTCAACTTATGTCATCTGGACATTTTATGCCGCTGATGGTGGTGGAAATCCAATCGGATCGCCCCTCACTGCTACGGGTAATCTTGGACAGAATGTGGTCGGTAACTATGTTGCAGTCGGCGTGATTCCAATCGGAACCGCAGATGGCGCTACTGATGCATCAAACTTCACAGCCACGTCACAGGGTGATGCCGGCGAAACTGATTTTGTCTCTGCATCCGCAACTTGTACCGCTCCTGAGCTTACGCTGGTGAAAACTGTGACTCAGGGTGGCTCGACATACGGCACTGGAGATGCAAATTCAGCTGCACCTGGCGACACTTTGACATACACCATCATTGTTGCAAATGGTGGAAGTGGCGTTGCAACAGTTGTTGTTGTGTCTGATGTGATTCCTACCAACACGACCTACGTAGCTGAAAGTATGACTATTGAAGGATCAAGTGTTGATGATGCCGCCAATACCGATGGCGGAACAAAAACAGGTACGTCGGTTGTTTTCGACTTCGATACCCTGCCAGCCTATACGGAAGGCGATAATACAGATCAGCGCATACTCACCTTCCAGGTAACCATAGACTAAGGTTATCCAAGGTTCGTAGTGATTATTAGGTTCAAAACCCTCCCCATGAATCCCATGAGCGGCAGATGAGACGATTTCTCGCCTTAATCTCCCTCATGGGAGCCGTGGCATTTGGTCAGGTTCCAGTTGGTACCGAGATCACAAATGTTGCTCAATCATCCCATCAGGATGCTAGTGAGACAACCTTTGTTGGAAGCTCCAATGCGATCTCAACGATCGTATCGGGGGGGTATCAACTGGCAATCTCCAAAGCTGCAAGTGCAACGGTCGTTGCACCTGGCGAGAGTTTGACCTATACAATCACGGTTTCAAATACGGGTAATATTCCCACAGGTCCATTTACTGTCATAGATACACTTGATGCCGGTTTTGAGGTCATCACGAGCTCGCCTGAAGCTGAAGTTTCAGGTCATATTATTCGATGGGACGCAGCAGGTATCGCTGCAGGTCAATCTTTGGTATATGAGCTTGAAGTTGGTGTAGATTCAAATCTTCCCGCTGAAGAGGTGATTTCAAATATCGCCTGGATTCAGATTCGGGATGGTATTGAATTGTCCAGTGAAACTGTAAATGTGACTATCGGTGAGTTTTCTGATCTATTCCTGGCCAAGACTGTTACGGAAGCTATGTCCTCAATTGGAGATACGCTCCATTATCAAATCAAGGTGGCGAATAGAGGTAATGTGACATCAATAGGTACTATTGTATCTGATGTACTTCCTGAGCATGTCATTTTTGCTGATGCATCTCATTCAGGAATTCTAGTGGACGGAATTGTGACCTGGTCTTTAAATGATCTTGCTCCAGAAGAGACAATCTGGATTTTACTGGATCTGATCGTTGCTGAGACCATGCCAACTAATATGAATCTGGTTAACACTGCGACCGTTGTAAACGATCAAGGTGTTTCAAACGAGGCTTCAGTCACCACTCTGGCAAACCCCTGGATTCAGACCATTGACAAGTGGGCTGCAGATGGGGAGTATGCGTTTGGAGATACGGTGAACTTTGTTATCACGATTGATAACAGCTCTCCCAACCCAGTACATGATGTTAGTGTGCAGGATACACTTCCAGAACCACTTCAGTTTATATCGGCTTCCAACGACGCTAATTTACATAATGGCGTCATTGTCTGGAATCTGGGTACGCTGAATGTTGGAAATACAAAAACCCTGAACGTTACAACTGTGGTCGGTTCCCTATTAGAAGCCAGACCACAAATTACAAACAGAGCCTGGATTAACACTGCCAATGCTGGTCGCAGTTACAGTGATCATACTGTTACTTTAGCAGCTTTCCCAGAATTGGTATTAGAGAAATTATCCGCTTCATCTGTCCTGGCAGGGGATTCACTGGTATACAGTATACACCTTTATAATGAGTAATATTGGTAATTCAATGGCCCACGATGTGGTCTTGACTGACACCCTTCCAGATCATTTGGTCTTTGGCTCAACCACCCACGATTTTAGTTATGATGAGACAACCCGTATCCTGCTTTGGAGTGTAGGGGAGTTGGCCTCAAGTACTTCAGACACACTGGAGCTAGTCACTTATGTTGATTATCCAGTTGTCGATGGTACCATAATTGAAAACACTGCTTACCTGACCTGTGTAGAAGGTAGTGCTACCCAATCTACGACCATGTCAGAAGTTCAGTCTGCTCCTGGATTATTCCTGGATATCAGCGGAACCTCTGTGGCAATGGCTGGGGACACAATCTCTTATACACTGGACTATCGTAATGAGGGCACTGAGATTGGAACAGCCGTTGTGCTGGATGATACACTCTCAGCTCAAGTAGAGTACATCAACGCGAGTCCTGCACACACATACAATCCTGAAACGGGTATTATTTCCTGGAACCTGGTTGATCTGGCTCCTGGAGATTCAGGGGTAGTATATGTTACGGCAAAAGTTCGTGATGATATCAACCACTCTGCTCTGGTCACCAATGGTGGATTCCTCACTTGCGAACAAGGGGCAGAAGCTGTGGCCTTACAAACGCTTACGGTTCGTGCTCCACTCATGAACATTGAACTGATAGGTGATACAACTTATATCCTGGCCGGTGAATTAATCCGTTATGACTTGTCGTTTGTCAACGTAGGAGATACAACAGCAACCAATGTTGTGGTTGTGGACTCACTGCCTGAAGACGTCAGTTTCCTAGCTGCATCTAATAGCGGCGTTTATGATTCAACCAGTCATTCAGTTACATGGTATGTTGGTGATCTAGATCCTGTTCAGCCTGAAGATGGTGCCTCTGGCAATATCAACGGTACGAAAACCAGATCACTAAATAAGATCAATTCTATAAGTAACCCTGCAAATGAGTTTACAGTAGATGTCTCGGTAAATTATCCACTTCCCAACGGAATGGAATTACCGAACACAGCCTACATATACTCTGAAAATATTTTGCAGGCCTCTGCAACATGGTTAGCTATTGTTGTGGCGAGTCCCGAGTTTCAGTTTACCAAAACAGCGGATCTCGAGGTTTTTCCTGGTGATACGATTAATTATCAGCTGGATATCGCAAACTATGGTACCGACCACGCTAGTGGTGTTAGCATTCTTGATACGCTCGATGCTCGAGTTACCTTCATCTCTGCTACTGGAGATTACATCTATGATGACGTCTCACACTCACTTTCATGGACTATCGGTACACTCAATGTTGAACAAGTTGAACGGTTTACTATTGAGACCACAGTTGAGGAATTTTTGGAAGATGGTGCCCAGGTTGGTAATCGCGCCTGGCTAGTCTCCGATCAAACCGATGCTATTCCTGCTGAAGCCATTACGACGAATATTCTGCCTATGAGCCTGGTGCTAGACGCAGTGCCGAGACAGATTCTTGGTAATGGATCATCATACTCTACACTGGCTGCTCATGTCTATTCATTCCTTGGTAATCCTGTCCCAGATGGCATCGATGTGAACTTCTACTCTGATGATGGGACTATTCCTGATTCAGTTGCTACGACCTCAACAGTTGGTGGTGTGGCTTTTAGTACACTGGTATCTGATACAGTAATTTCCGAATCTGTAACAGCAATACCTTGGGCCAGAGCAATCTATTCAGCAACTGACTATGCTGATGACACAACTCAAGTGGTGTTCATTATTGGAGCCTTTGACGGTAGCATTTACAATTATGCGGGTTATCCAGAACCAGATGTAAGAGTTGAGTTAAGGTATGCGGCCACAGGTGAATATGTAGCACACGACAGCACTGATGCGGAAGGTTATTATCTTATACCAATTTATCGAGATGACCTTTACCAAATCGTCTATACGCTGATCGGACCAAACGGTGTAGCTATTGAAACCGTACAGGAAATTGCCATCGCTTCTCCGAACCAAGGTTCGCTGGTGACGAACCTCAATTCAGTCTCTGGGTGGATCTATGATGAAATCACGGGTCAACCTATTCCTGAGGATAGCATCCTGGTTATTGTGAATGGTGAATTGGATTCCCTGTCTACTCTGGGCAAGAACGCGACCCATCATATGGTTGATTCTTCTTATACGGATGCATCAGGCCAATACTTCTTCACGAACCTCTCACCGGGTTTATACACAGTTGAAGTCGTCTACAATGGTTTTAGTTCTTATAGTGACGGTGCACTCGATGTGAACCTATCAACGCCTGGTCTGTATGTAGTAAATGCCAACATCACACTCAGAGCTTCGCCTTTCTATGTAAATAAAAAAGTAGATAAAATCGAAGCGGCTGTAGGTGATACACTTCACTATATCGTTAATTATGGTACGCAAGAAATCAATTTCAATGATTCTGTATATGTTATCGACTATCGACCTGCCGGTTTGGATCTGATTGAAGCATCACTGCAAATCGATGCAAATACCACTTATGAAGGATTGGATCCGATCTCAAATCAAATGAGATTCAGCCGCAATGACATTCAAAGTGGCGATTCCCTTCACGTTGAATTTGATGCGAAGATTACAATTGACGCAGGTCTCGGATGGATTGAGAACCGCGTCCTTGTTTCAAGCCGTATTGACAGCACCTGGAGCAATAGAAATCCAGCTACAAAAGCTAAAACGAAGATCATTTTCCCTTTCCTCAAGGTGACCAAACAGAGTAATCGTAAAGTGATTGAGGTTGGCGACGTTATCACCTATACCGTCAAGCTGACCAATACCAGTACAGATGATTTCGTTCACGATTTCGTTATCGAGGATGTTTTACCCCACGGATTCAAATACCGGAGAAACAGTAGCTATTGGAACCAGTTCAAAAATGGTGATCCTGTCATCCAGGAAGCAGCTGGCAAGCGTCTGGGCATGTCATGGGTGATTAGTGACACGCTTCTGCCAGGCGAGACTTTTGAGCTGAAATACCGCATTATCGCCGGTATGAATAGCCATCAAGGTACCAATACCAATGAAGTTATGGCTCGTGGTCACACACTCCTGGGCTTCCCTGTTATTTCCAATTTGGCTACTGCAGATGTTATTGTGAAACCCGGTCTCTTTAGTGACCGTGGTCTTATCATTGGTAAGGTCTTTTACGATCTCAATGGGAATGGCATTCATGATGAAGCTGAAAGAACAGCCAAGAATGTTGAGCTGATCACGGAAAATGGTGCCAGAATATTGACCGATGACTTTGGGAAGTACAGCGTACCTGATGTTGAGGCTGGCATGCATGTTATTCGTGTCAATGAAAGCACATTGCCACCCCTAAGTCGGATCATTTTGGATTCACCAGATTATCTTGGTGACACCCAGAGTAAAATCGTCCGCGTACCAGCAGCCGGTATCGCTAAATCTAACTTCGCACTTGAGGAGATCTCGACACCAGCAAAGGTCACGGGAACTGTTTTCTATGACTTAAATAGAAATGGTATTCGCGATCCAGGTGAAGAAACACAAAGTAATGTTGTAATAGTATTAAATGACTCCAGTATGGTTCTCAATGATAGTCTTGGATATTTCATCTTCCCACGTACAGGTCTTGGTGACATGCATTTAAAAATCGACCTAAGCAGTCTGCCAAGTTATGCAAAGTTATTTACCCCAGACACTACAACTGATTCTACTGCAACTCTAGAAAATCGATGGGATCGAACACTTTTTTCAGGTGATAGTGTGAATATCGATATTCCTTTAGAGATGTTAGAGCTGTTCAGTGTCCTGAGTAAAGAGGCAACTCTAGAAATGCGGACCGAGATGCTCACTGAAGAATTTAGGCTCCTGGTGTATAAACCCTGGAGTATGCTCATTCGTATCGGTTTTGTCTCCGGATCAGCAACCCTGCAAAGCGAAATCTTTGGCGAACTGAAAAATATCGGCGATCTGATGAAATGGCAGACCCAGATAAACTTAGATATTGTTGGACATACCGACCATCTCGCCGTTACCCCAGGAAGCGCCTTTGCTGACAATCAAGCACTGTCAGTGGCACGTGCCCAGGCCATTAGAAATTATCTAATTGGCACCATGGGAATCAGTGAAAACCGTATTACGGCGACTGGACAAGGATCTGCATTACCGCTGGCTGACGGCCAAACCCCTGAAGGACGGGCTTTGAATCGTCGTGTTGAACTGGTCTTCTTTAATGCACAGGAAGACGATTCAGAATTTAGTCAGCTCGAGTTTATGTACGATATCAAGTATACAGGTGAAATTCCCATCCACGATATTCGTTTCCATCAGTCCTTACCACCTGGGTTTATATACAAACCTGCCACCGCTAAATTGGATTCGATTGCCATGGAACCTACTGCTCACGCAGGAATGTCGGACGCCTGGAGTTTTGGTGATTGGAACACAAAAGAACACAATAAATTTGACGTTTCCATGAAGCCTGATGATTTTGAACTTATCGAGAATTCAGGTGTGGTATCGGCGTATCTCGAAATGGTTGATGAAGATGGTAATACTATTGTGACTGATAGTCTGGAAACAAGAATATCTACATTGGTAGAAACCCTGTCTTTTAACATGGTGCTCGAAGGCACCCAGTTTGATGTAGGATCTGCAGATTTGAAACCTTCCGCCTATCCAAGCCTACGCAAACTTGGAGATTTCCTCGCATGGCAACCAGATATTGAGATTGTTATTGAAGGGTTTACTGATAATCGGGGTAGTCTTGAATTTAACATGTTGCTCTCTGATTGGCGAGCCACCAGCGTGAAGAACTTCCTGTTGGAAAATTATACGCTCAATCCTGAAAATATTCACACCCATGGCCTGGGTCCACACTATCCAGCCGGCGATAACGAAACCTGGCTCGGCAGGGCAAAAAATCGCAGAGTCGAAGTTTTGGTGAACGCTGAAGTTGGTGAAGCCGCATTGCTGGAACTTGACATCATCAAAGAATCGCTAAAACGAAAAATCGTTATCCCCGTCGATGCTTTATCCAGCATGTCTCCAGATTCCGCTTTGACTGTTCCAGCTAATCAAGCCTCAACAATATTATTAAACATGAGCTTCCCGGCTTATGCAGGCGCAGATTCAATGGCAATTACTCTGGCTCTCCCTAATGATTTAGAGTATGTTGATGTTGCAGGGACCTTAAAAAGCTGGGGCATGTCAATTCACAATAACGCAATCGAGGTAACACCATCCGTTCATATAAATGCTCCAGAAGGCGTTCATGGTGTGAGAGATCTGTATATGAGCATTCAACTATTTAAGGATGGATTAGCTCTGTCAAGCAATATTGAAAAAGAGTTGAAAGTGAACTTTGTTGAAATGGGAGCGAGCAATGAATAGACTGTTTTCCATTTTTGCTGGTTTGCTACTATCCACCGCGCTTTTTGCCCAGGTCATCATGCTGGAACCAAAAGATAACGCAATCAGCAAATTGAATCATATTTCTGTTACCATTGCTGGAAAGGCAGGTTCTCAGGCAAAACTTTATATCAATAATAATGAAGTTGCCACAGACATTATCAGAATTGATGGAATTTTGGATTTTCTCAATGTAAAAGTTCCTTCAGGTCCCATCACTATCAAAGTAGAAGCGTTCGGGTCGGGGGATCGTGTATTCACCACAGAGAAAATGATCCATGTACTGGGTCCGCTACAGCAATTTAAAAACGTATCCGGGGATTTTATTTTGCCAGCCGACGGCAGAAGTACAGCTGCTTACAAATTTGAGCTTCTGGATAAATGGGGCTATCGCCTGCATGATATCAGCAATGCCACAGTGATAGCGACTCTGGGCACCATACTCAATGAGGATATCGATCCTAAGATAATTGGACATCAGATACCTGTGGTGGAAGGATTCCTCACTGTAGAACTCCAGGCACCTAATGAAGCCAGCGAGCGAGCCCAGTTGGAGCTAGAATCTCACGGCTACAATGAAAAGTTCACCCTGAACTACACTATTCCAGAAGAGCCCCTTATCCTGGTTGGTGCTTTTAGCAGTGCTCTCTCGACAAAATATGCTGATCAGGACCCAGAAGCCTTGCCCCATTTTGGCATTATTAATGAGAACAATACAAATCTTGGTGACAATCTCCTACTTGGCGGACGCACGGCCTTCTATGCAAAAGGAAGTCTGAAACCTGGTGTTCGCCTGACAGCGTCCCTGGATACGGATAAAGGCGCGTTGGATCAATTGTTTGTTGATGTTGACCCCCAGGAGCAATACCCACTCTTTGGCGATGCCAGTACCATAAGCTACGATGCACAGTCCAGATCAAAATTTTATGCAAAGTTGGAACAGAATGAGTCCTTTCTGCTACTGGGTGATTATAACACCAATTTGACTGAGAATGAATTTACAGCCTACAACCGTACCTTTAATGGCGTTTTGGGTAGCTATTTATACAAGAATCACCAACTCCAATTATTTGGCACTGTAACTGATCGCTCCATGGAGCAGGAAGAGATTCGCGGGGAAGGCATAAGTGGATTCTATTATTTGAATAATGGAAATGTTACCAGATTCTCAGAAAAAATGATAATAGTGACCAAGGATAGATATCATCCAGAAAATATTCTTGAGACAAAAGTTTTGACTCGATTTTTTGATTATGAAATAAATTATGTCGATGGAACGCTCATGTTTAAACAACCAGTGCCCGCTCTGGATGGCGCTGGGAATCCCATCTTTTTTGTGATTTCCTACGAGCGACAGGGCTCAAATTCAAGCTCATGGATTGGCGGTATTCGTCAGTTGAGCAGGTTTGGTGAAGCGGGCAAAATCTCAGTTGGTTCCACCTTTATCACCGAAGAAAGAGCGACTGCAAATTATATGTTGTATGGTTTGGATGCCAAAGTTCCGGTAAACGATAAGATTACTATTGCGGCCGAATTTGGGCAATCTAGAAAACCAGATGAATTTGTTGACAGCATTTCAGTTGGCAACGCCTTCCGCACAGAATTGATGCTCAAACCGATACCGGAACTTGATCTGAAAGGATATTTCCGAACTGTCGGCGAAGATTTCAATAACGCCTCACAGGTGGGGGCTGGTAATGAACGTGGTTCGATAAAATACGGTCTAAATGCCAAGTACAACTCAAGAAAATATGGTATTGTAACGACTGAATATTACGATCAGTCAGGGAGTATGGGAACTGCAAACACGAATAATGCCACCGTTTTCAATTTGCATGTGGAGCGAAAAGTAAAAGAATCTTCGACGCTAAAATTCGGGTATGAGAATGCCTCTAGAGAACGCTTGAACTCAGCCGACTCCGTGTTGAGTGAGGATCATTCCAATCTGTTGAAGGCTCAGTATAACGTACAGCTCCTGGAAAAAATTCAAGCTGTTTTTGAACATGAACAAAATCTAAGTCTGAACAATAGAACCAAACCCACCAATAGCAGCGTAGGATTAGTTTACCCCATTACAGAACAATTAGAGGTCTATTGGAAATATCGCTTTATTCAAGGTGAGGGAGTTAACCGCCAGAGTGTCCTGGGATTCAGATCCAAACTGGGAGAGAATACCGATGTCGAAGGCAAATATGAGATCGGTGGAATCACGGGTGAACAACGCAATCGTGCAAGTCTAGGCTTGAAGAATAAGTGGTATTTGAGGGAAGATTTGGTCGTTAATATTGCTCTGGAAAATACAGCAACTGTGGATTCATTTGAAATCCCTACCCCCAGTCATCAGGCGATGGCATTGTCATTTGAATATCTACCGGAAATGCCGTGGAAGGCGATTGGAAAATATGAAATTCGTGATGATGCGAACAGCCTGCAGAGGGTAATTACCCTTGGAGGTGACATGCGTATTTTTGCCGGTTTTGGTGCCATCCTCAAATTAGATCATTGGGAGAATCGTTTCAAGCTCGGGCTTGGAGGATCACAAACCAGGGATAATTTTCAGGCCGGTATTGCTTTCCGTCCCGAAAATTCTGATAGAATTAATGCCTTGGCAAAACTGGCTTATGTCTCCGATAGGAATACGCATATTGCACTCCCCATCCGTCAGGATCGTTACATCATATCAGCTCACTCATACTATCAAGTAGACCGTAGAATTGGTATTGGATCACGGTTCGCAACCCGATTCGTGCTGGATGAGGATGCTGCCTTTGATGAAAATGTATCCACCCAGACCTACTTTTTTCAATCCAGGGGTGAAATAGCCTGGAGCAATAAAATCAGCGGCATCCTGGATGCCCGCTACATCTATACGTCTCCCACCAGTGAAGGGGCCTTTGGACTGGCTGTTGAAGGTGATTATCTGGTTTACAAAAATGTCCAGTTCGGTGTTGGCTATATCCTGAAAAATTATTCTGATGCTGATTTTGCATTTCTGGATTATCAATACCATAATCTGTATTTTACCCTCCATGCCAAGTTTTTAGAGGATATCTTTAACTGGCGCTAAAAGCCAAAAAATAACGCTATCAAAAGTGAGCTCGGCGCAGATGTCATGATGTGAAAAATGTTTTCACAGCGGAGACTCCTTTTTTTCCTTCAGGTTTACACTAATTTCTGTGCATGGCTGGCCGTCAATATGTTGGAACTTGCAGTTGGAAATATCCTTCCTGGGAAGGGCTGGTATACAGTTCCGAAAAACCTGCTAATTTTCTGAAGGAATACTCCCAGAAATATGCTTCCGTGGAGATTGATCAGTGGTTCTGGTCACTTTTTGGTACTGACAAAGTTGTGCTGCCAAAGGCGGATACGGTGAAAGAATATTTTTATTCTGTACCTGATGATTTCCGCTTTGTAATCAAGGCTCCCAACAGTATAAGTCTCACCCATCTGTACAAAACGAACAAGCAGGAACCCCTTCAGGAAAACCCACACTTTCTGTCCTCAGATCTTTATGAATCATTTTTGGTTGCAATTGGTGAAATGTCCTCAAAAGTGGGTGCAATAAGTCTCCAGTTTGAATATTTGAATAAACTGAAGATGCCCTCAGCACAATTATTTCTAGATCGCTTCCTCGCCTTTGTGAGTCGCATTGATAAGACGATTCCAGTATGTCTTGAGATACGTAACCCCAACTTTCTTACTTCACAGTATTTTCAGTTACTTAATGAATATGGAATCGGACATACCTTCTGTCAGGGCTATTATATGCCCGACATTCGGGAGCTCTATGAGAAACATTCTGATAATTTTAAAGGCACTGCCATCGTACGCCTCTTGGGTCCCGATCGTCAGGGTATCGAAAAAATCTCAGGAAAGGTCTGGAATAAAATCGTTGCCCCACGGGATGCTGAAATTCCTGGAATTGCCAAACTCATCCGCAGAATGGTCGACCAGGCGGGCATGGATGTATACCTCAATGTGAACAATCACTATGAGGGTTCGGCACCGATCACAATTAAGCGTATGTTAGCCTATTTATAATTTATTGCTCGTTTGTTCATGCTTGCTTTTCACTGAACCTGAATGATGAGCAGAGCATCTAAAATTTGAGAAGTCTTATGCAGAATCGATTATTCAATGATGTGGAAAACCTGGCTTTGCCAGGAACTCGAAATGTAGGGAGTCATGGTCACCAGCTGGCCATCAATTTCCTTGTTTCTCGTATGGCCGAATCTGGGCTTATGCCTTATTCGGGTGAAGACTTCAAATTGCCCTATCAGGTAGAAATGATGGATTATACCAATCTGGCTGGTGTTTTACCTGGCTTGGACAGAAGTTTAGATCCCATCCTGCTCATTGCTCATTATGATACCTGTGGTGACCAACCTGGCGCTGATGACAATGCTGCTGCAATTGCAATCTGGTTAGATGCGCTACACGCGTTGAAGCGTGTCGTCAGACAAAGAGATATTATTGTTCTGTTTCCTGATGCGGAAGAGCCACCTCGATTTTTATCTGAACATATGGGCTCAAGCAATTTCTACAACAGGCAGCTCAAAGGAAACATCCACGCGGGTCTGGTTCTCGATCTGGTTGGACATGACGTGGCTCTGAGTGGCATGGAAGAGCTTTTGTTCATTTTTGGTGCTGAATCTCACCGTAGTTTGGCTGATACCATTTTAAGGACAGAATTGCCCCCAGGGTTAAAAAGCATTGCCACGCTTAACCGCTATGTCGGTGATTTAAGCGATCATCATGTGCTGCGGGAAAATGGCTGCCCCTACCTCTTTTTTACCTGTGGACGCTGGGAGCATTATCATCAGCAGACAGATATACCTGAACATTTGAATTATTCAAAGATGGAACTGATTAGCCAATATCTTATGACCCTGATTAGACAGCTGGATTATTGCTCATTTGATAAAGAGGGCTATGGTGTTGATTCAGTAAATATGGAATTAGCCCTGCTGAAGCGTGCTATTGGTCCATATTTGGTCCAGGAAGGGATTCCCATGGAAAGTCGCGCTGATATCCAGGATTTCGTTCTCATGTGGGTTCAACAGCACCAACTATAAGCACTAATCAGCCAGATATTTTCGAAAGCCACTGGTCATATACTCCTGGAAGGAACCATCCAGTTCTCGGGTAATCAGCAACCCTTCTGCGGCAGGATAACTTTCCAGCCAGAGCAAACCCTGCTCAGCACCAAGGACCATCACACAGGTTGCCAGTCCATCTGCATCAAGGCACTTATCGGCAATGACGGACACTGCTGCCAGATTATGACGAATGGGTGACCCGCTTCTGGGGTCAATTGTGTGAGAAATTCGTTGTCCCTCGACTTCACGATAATTCCTATAATCCCCGCTTGAGGCTATGGCCATATCCGTTAATCGGACGACATGCTGCAAATCTGCACCGGGAGCTCCACCAAATGTGGGTCTATCAATCCCAATCCTCCAGGGCTTGCCCTGCCTATTGGTTCCGTGAGTCACGATCTCTCCACCAATTTCAACAAAAATATTGCTGTAGCCCTTGGATATGAGATAATTGGCAACGTGATCAACGCCGTCTCCCTTGGCAATTGCGCTCAGGTCGATACTAATTCGTGGGTCTGATTTTGTTATGCTGGAATCTCCCAGCTCTATTTTGTCACAACCCGTCAACTGCAACCAAGCGTCCAGCTCGTCGACATTTGGGAATCGATTTTCACCGGGTTCGAAACCAAACCCAAAGAAATTAACAATGGGCATGACGGTAATATCAAAAGCGCCTTCGGATTTTGAACAGAACTCAAGTCCTGTTTTAACCACGTGGCTTAATGCCGTAGAAACAGGTATTGGGGTGATGGATTTGTTGCGATTAAAAAGTGAGATTTCACTATGATCATCATAGGTAGAAACAATATGATTGAACTCCTGCAAGAGACTGTCCACATTTGTAGCTATTGTACTACGTTGTGAGCTATTAATAGCTTCACCGATAATGGTAATGTGGTAGGTTGTCCCCATGGTGTTACCATTGAAGGAGAACTCAGAGAGCTGATCACCCGTTCCATAGCATCCGCCCAACAATAAGACGAAACATCCTAGGATCCACAAAGGAAGGACGACTCTTAAATATTTTGAATACGATTTCATAATCTTGTTCTCCTGAATAGTATAAACTAACAAAAAAGGTCCAGCAAATCCGAACCTTTTTTGGAATAGAATTTAATAAGATTTAGAAGCTGTCGTAATCAATCATTTCCCTATCAACACCCAAATTATACAGCATGCTATCTACGGCATCCACCATCATGGGCGGGCCACACATGTAGTATTCAATATCTTCAGGTGCTTCATGGTTGTTCAGATAGTTGTCCTTAACCACCTGATGGATAAATCCGACAGGTCCGTCCCAATCATCTTCCTTCTGCGGATCGGACAAGGCGACATGATAGCTGAAATTAGGAAATTCAGTAGCCAGAGCTTTGAATTCATCATCGTAAAACATTTCACGTTTCGACCGGGCACCATACCAGAAAGAAATTTTCCGAGGACTGCGTTTGGTCTTTAGTAGATCAAAAATGTGACTCCTCATAGGGGCCATTCCAGCACCACCACCGACATACAACATTTCGCGATCAGTATCTTTGGCGAAAAATTCGCCATAGGGACCACTGATCATCACCTTGTCACCAGGCTTCAGGTTGAAGATGAAGGAAGATGCAAGACCAGGAGGGACATTCATACCGGGAGGTGGACTGGCAATTCTGACATTCAGCATAACAATGTTGCCTTCAGCAGGATGGTTGGCCATGGAGTAAGCCCGAAAGATAGGCTCATCCTGTTCAGAGTGGTATCGCCACATATTGAACTTATCCCAATCCCCACGATATTCAGCTTCAATCATAAATTCAGAGTAATCCAGTTTATAGGGTGGAATATCAATCTGGATGTAACCGCCGGCCCGAAAATCAAGATACTCACCTTCAGGTAAACGAACTACCAGCTCTTTAATAAAAGTGGCGACATTCTCGTTGGAGACCACTTCACATTCCCATTTCTGAATATTGAATATTTCATCGGGAATTTTGATCTTCATATCAGATTTCACCTTCACCTGACAAGCAAGACGGACATGCGCTTTGATTTCTGCACGGGATAAATGGGGCTTTTCCGTGGGTAGAATCCCACCACCACCTTCAGTAATCTTACAGGTACACATCCCACATGTGCCACCACCGCCACAGGCAGAAGGTAGGAAGATTTTTTCCGCAGCCAGGGTCTGGAGCAGCGTTGTCCCCGCCGCCGTGGTGATAGATTTACTATCATCACCATTTATGAGAATCTGTACATCGCCTGTACTAACCAATTTGGAAGTGGCATAATTCAGGATTAATACCAGAACCAGAATAATCCCCGTAAAAATCAGGGTGCTAAGAACAATTAAACCAAGCATACTCACGTCACCCTCCCTAGAGACTTATACCGGAAAAACTCATAAACGCCATGGCCATGAGTCCCGTGATTAACATTGTAATACCTAAACCTCTTAATCCCTCAGGGATATGGGAATAGCGCAATTTTTCTCGAATGGCAGCCATGGCTGCTATCGCTAAAGCCCAACCCACGCCGGAGCCCAATCCATACACAATAGATTCAGTGAAATTGTATTCGCGCTCGACCATAAAGAGAGATGCACCGAGGATTGCGCAATTCACGGCAATCAGTGGCAGAAAAATACCCAGAGCGCTATACAGGGAGGGGCTGTAACGATCAACGATCATTTCAACCAGTTGGACCAGAGCCGCAATAACAGCGATATAGGATATGAACCCTAAAAAGCTTAGATCAACATCAGGAAGTCCTGCCCATTCCAGTGCGCCAGGAGCCAGGATAAAATGATGCAAAGCCCAGTTGACCGGGACAGTAATTACCTCCACGAAGATCACTGCAGCACCCAGACCAATGGCGGTATCCACGCGTTTTGAAACAGCAAGGAAAGAGCACATACCCAGGAAGTATGCAAGCAGGATATTGTTGACAAATACGGATTCTACAAATAGGCTGATTAGATTTTCCATCATCAACCCCTATTCCGAAACCGTGCCGGTTATGGTGCGTTGGACCCAAATAATCAACCCCAGCAAGATAAAGGCTCCTGGTGCCAGGACCATGAGACCCATATTCTGATATCCAGCTGCATAGGCAGCATCAGGAATTATGTGGAACCCATAAAGCGTTCCTGAGCCCAGCAGCTCGCGTCCAAATGCAACCACAATGAGAATCAGACCATAACCCAGACCATTTCCAACACCGTCCAGAAAACTCGGCCAGGGTTTATTTTGGAGCGCAAAGGCTTCGGCTCTTCCCATGACAATACAATTGGTAATAATTAATCCCACAAAAACACTCAACTGTTTGCTAATCTCATATAGAAAGGCTTTCAATATCAGATCGACCAGAATTACCAGCGTTGCGATAATCACCAACTCTACGATAATCCTGATATTCGATGGAATCTTATTTCTGAGGAGTGATATTAACAAGTTGGAGAAGGCTGTTACAAAAATTACAGCAAGTGACATGACAATAGCGGTCTGTAGCTGTACGGTAACTGCCAGGGCAGAACAAATACCCAGAACCTGGGTGGAAATTGGGTTGTTGTCCATAAGTGGATCTTTGAGAAACACCAAGTTCTTCTTATTTATTATACTCATGATGCCTCCCCTCGCACTGTCTTGAAGTAAGGTTCATATTTCTCCAATGTAGCTTTGATGAAGGTGGTAAGACCTTTTCCTGTTAAAGTGGCCCCACTAATCCCATCTACCTTATGTTGTGGATCTTTCTCGTCGTCCCGCATTTTTCCTTTGACAATTTGAATCGAGACAAGTTCACTTTCATTGTTAAGGATAGATTTTCCCTTGAAAGCTTCAGTAAACCAGGCCTTATCAATTTCGCCGCCCAGCCCTGGGGTTTCCCCATGACTGTAAAATGAAATTCCTTTAACTGTCTTAAGGTCCTTTTCAAAAGCGATATATCCCTTAACCGTTGACCATAGTGCCTTTCCTTGGGTAGGAAGACAATAGGCTGATATTTCAGCACCTTGAATACTGGCAAATATAGGCAACAAGCCAGGATCGCTTTTGGGATCAATATCCTCTGCCTTTCGGCCGCTAACAGTCTTACCCTCAAGATCTACTACAAAGGTCGTCACCCTTTCAGTGTAGAGTGACAATAACTTTTCGGGAGCTATGTCCCGGTTATCCACCAGACCAAGAACGTTTAGAATATTATACTTTATATCCAGTTGGATATTTTGATCCTGTTTTTCCCTGAGTAATGTTGCCGCAGAGGCAAGTAACACGCTACACACCATTGTAATTACAGCGGCAAAACCCAGGGTGTAGGCTTTAGTTAGACGGGGCTTATTTGCCATAATTCAGCCTCCTGCTAATATTAGCCTGGACGACAAAGTGGTCAATCAGGGGTGAAAAGACGTTTCCAAACAGGATAGCCAACATCATTCCTTCTGGATAGGCCGGATTAAATACGCGAATCAGGATCACCATAACACCGATGAGAATTCCGTAAAACCATTTCCCCGTATTTGTGCCCGCAGCCGAGACAGGGTCAGTGGCCATAAAAACGGTTCCGAACATGAATCCGCCCATAACCAGATGATAGTGAGCAGGCAGTGTGCGTATCCCGCCAGCCACATCTGCTCCAAAAAATTGTACAATCAGAGCCATACCATACGCTCCTATGAGCGTAGCCAGCATAATCCGCCAGCTTCCGACTCCGGTGACAAGCAATATTGCGGCCCCTATTAGAATGGCAATAGTCGATGTTTCCCCAATACTGCCGGGGACAAAGCCGAAAAACATTTTATCCAGTGAGAAGCCAGCTGTATTAAGGGCATCAACTGCTGAACCGGTGGAAGCGGCTGCAGCTGCCAGTGGAGTGGCTCCTGTAAATCCATCAATGGCTACCCAGACACTGTCACCAGAAATGTTGCCTGGATAGGTAAAAAATAGAAAAGCCCGAGCGGTAAGGGCAGGGTTGAGTAAATTCATCCCTGTGCCGCCAAAGACTTCCTTTCCAATGACTACACCAAAGGAAACAGCAACTGCGACTTGCCACAAAGGAATCGTGGGAGGGAGTGTCAGTGGCAGCAGAATACCTGTAACCAGGAATCCTTCATGGATATCGTGACCGTTGATATAACCAAAGATCATTTCCCAGCCCAGACCCACAGCGTAGGTAACTACTATGATGGGGAGTAGCTTGAGGAAGCCAAACATAAAAGCGGCAAATAGACCCTCTACACCGGCCATGGCGCCCACATTGTATGACCCGACCATGATACTTGGGATTAAGGCAAATATCACAATTCCCATAAAGCGTTTCATGTCGATGGAATCCCGGATATGGGGTCCCTTCGAGGTGCCATGCCCGGGAGTAAAGAGCATGGTATTAAAAGCGCCAAACAAGGGGTGAATAATCTTGAAGGGACTTTCCTTGATCTTGACATCCAGCTTTTTTAAAAAGCGTTCTAGAAATTTCATGACTATTAGCCCTCCTTTTCCATAAGGAGTACGCCCTTTTCGATAATATCTCCAAATTCAATCTTCGAGGGACAGATATAGCTGCACAATGCCAGGTCCTCAGGAGCTACTTCATAAATACCCAATTTTTCCATCAATTCAACATCCTCCACCAGGATAGCCTTACACAGATGAACTGGTAGGACATCCATGGGAACAACCTTTTCATACTCACCGGTGGAGACAAATGCCCGTTCCTCGCCATTCATGTCAGTGCTTGGGGCTAATGCTTTCCGTGGCGTTAATTTGGAGAAGAAAAGTCTCCAGAAACTGCTGGCATTAAAGCCCAACTGGAGCCAGCCCATAAACCTGCGGCCACTCAATTCTGGAATTAATGTGATCATGTCATCATAGAAGCCAACATAGCCACTGGGCAAGGTTTTACGCCCCGTTAAAATATTTCCAGAAATGACCCGCTGTTTGGCCACTGAGATCGGTGTGCTCACCAGATCCTTGATATGTGCACCCTCTTTGCCAGTTACGTAGAATCTATTGATTAACTCTGAGCCTGTCAGAGCATAGGTTTTAGAGCCTGGATATTCTCCCCGGCTTAGAAAACTACCTATCTGAGCCACATGGCGCGGAGAAATATACCAGATGATGTCGCCAGCCTCCATGCGATCCACATGATGTACCTGAACCCCGATATTTCCAGCAGGGTGGGGTCCTGAAAAATGATGGAGCTCAACACCTTCGACTTTGGCAAAATAAGCTTCTGTATCTGCTGAGACAGACAGGTTTATTTTCCCTTCGGTGAGCTTTGAAAGCAGTGTGATTCCCAATTGAAAATGTTGGCCGCGACCCTCAATCAATAAATTTGTGTTTGCCTGAAGCGGTGCACTATCCACTGCGGATATAAAAATGGCTTTTGGCTTTTTTTTAAAGTCAGCAATTTTACTAAAAGGTCTTTGGCGCAAAGCTGGCCACAAGCCGCTATTTAAAAGAATTGATTTTGCCTGATCTGCCGTGAATGATGCTATTTGACCACTCGTGTAGCTTTCAAATCTTTCATTTGAATCAGTGCCAACATCAATAATGACACGCTGGATTGCGCGGCGCTCACCGCGAATCACTTCACGGACAGTACCGGCAGCAGGGGATCGAAAGATAATCTCAGGTCTTTGTTTGTCTACAAAGAGAATTGATCCTCTTTTAACGGAATCTCCAGCAGCGACTTTCATCCCTGGACGTAATCCACGGAAGTCGATGGGCTGTACAGCTACCGATGTGGTTTTAGGGGCTTTTTCAATACGCAGCTCAGCAATACCCTGCAAAGGTATATCGTAGCCCTTTTTAAGTTTAAACACTCCCATTAGAATGTGTCTCCGTAACGGTTATCTTCACTTTTTATTTGCAAAAAACACCTATGCAATTCACAGGCAAGCGAACCCATTTTTGAACTTGTTTATGTACATTTTCATAAAGCAATTGTCAAGCTGTTCATACAAGGTAACATACATTTACAAAATACATGCCATGAGAAATCGATTTATTCCAGAATGGATGCCAAGTGCAAGTATGCGTAGGGTAAGCTTTGGGATAACGAATTCAGAAATATCACTCAAATGAATCTACCTTAGAAAGTAAAATTCAATCAATGAAGTGTGAAAAATGGAACTGCCTGGTGGTCAAGCGACATCCTGAGGGAAAAGTTAAAAGATCTGCTTAAATCCTTAACAAAAACTCATGGCCAGTTGGCTTCATAAGTTTCAATTAAGCACCGTCTTTTTTTTCGGATCAGCTATCGTACAGAAGAGCCCTAATTCTGCATTTGGATGCCTGCCATTTCGATTATATTCAACAATGTCAATCAATCAACTCAAGCGTGAAATGTTCAGCTCTTGGCAGGAATATTATTGGACATACCAATATAAATTGGCTGAGGAATATTACATCCCCCTGTTCGAGAAGTGGGGGATACAACTCAGTGGAAAAACAATTTTGGACGTGGGCTGCGGCGATGGTGGGTTTACAACTGCACTGGCGGATGCTGGTGCAAAATCAACAGGTGTCGAAATCCGGGACTTTGGTTGGGGAAATAATCGGCCGGGTCTGCGCTTTCTAATCCAGGATATTTTGGCTCCTGATGCAATTCAGAACTTGGGAACGGGATATGATATCATTCTGTTGCGCGATGTTATTGAACATATCCCGCTTGACAGAAAAGCTGCCTTTTTAGAGGCTCTAAGTGGTTTCTCAAATGCCGGAACCCAGATTCTCATTACCTTCCCACCCTTTTACTCGCCCTTCGGATTGCATCAACAAACCTTGTTAAAATCATTTTTAAAAAAAATACCTTTTCTGGGTTGGGTACCGGAACTCCTGCTTATTGCACTTCTTAAACTGGCAGGTGAAACTGAGAATGCCATTGATAATGTTCGAGAAATTCGGTCCTGCAGAATGACCCTTTATCATTTTAAGCGTTTAATTGCCAGGTCGAAATTCCAGCTTGAAAACGAAAAATATTTTTTTGTCCGCCCTTCCCACGAACTTCGCTATGGCTGGCGAATGCGGGAATCAAATCTTTCAAACATTCCGCTCCTACGAGAGATTCTCATTTTGGGCTCTGTTTATCAACTTAGCCCGCGACCTGTGGAGAAATAGATTTAAAGCTGTTGATTAAATCGAGTCCGGGATTGTTAATTTAGCAATTTGTGCATCGCCTATGCCGCCTTCCGCACCAGGCTTGCGAGCCGTCGGTGCTTCGCCATTCAAGCGTACGGAAACGCCTACAAAAGGCTGCTCGAGTTTTGACCGCGTCAAATGCAGGGGGGACTCAGCGTTTGCGCGGAGGACTCCATTTTACCCTCACTGCACAAGCCCAGGTCAATATTTTTGATGGAAAGATCAAATGATTCTTGGATCGTAACCACCGCACAAACCCATTGCCGACCCTTGGTCGGCCGTCTATCTTCCGCGGCTTTATGTCAGCCCTGTTTATTCATCTGATAAAGATATAGATAAATATGGGTTTATATAAGGGGCTTGGTTGACCATAAAGAGAGCAGGAGAAATGCTAGAACAACTTTCACAAAATCTGGAAGTCATATTTAAGAAACTTCGCGGTCAAGGGAAGTTATCTGAGGACAATATTTCCGACGCCATGCGTGAAGTTCGACGGGCACTTCTTGAAGCCGATGTCAACTACAAAGTCGTTCGTTCATTCATCGACTCCGTGAAGGAAAAAGCTCTCGGTTCTGAAGTCCTGCGTTCTATCACGCCTGGACAACAAATCGTGAAAATCATCCATGAAGAATTGATTGTTCTTCTCGGGGGCAAAGTAACAGGTCTTGAACTTTCGGGAAACCCCGCTATCATCCTCTTGGTCGGTCTCCAGGGTTCAGGAAAAACAACGACATCAGCAAAATTAGCTCGCAATCTAAGAAAAAGTGGTCGGCTACCACTTCTGGTTGCTTGTGATGTTTACCGCCCAGCGGCCATAACTCAGCTACAGGTACTTGGAAAACAGTTAGATATACCGGTGTACGCTGAGGAAGGCAATCAGGATGTAGTCCAGATTGCTCAGGCAGCTATCCGGGAATCCGTACGTTACGCTGCAAATGTCGTGATTGTTGATACTGCAGGTCGTTTGCATGTCGATGCAGACATGATGGATGAAATCAAACGATTGCAAAAAGCACTGAAACCCGCAGAAACCTTGTTTGTGGCTGATGCCATGACAGGTCAGGATGCTGTTAATGCAGCCGGAACCTTTGCGGAGGCAGTGGATCTTACAGGTATAATCCTTACCAAATTGGATGGTGATGCCCGTGGTGGCGCGGCTTTGTCCGTGCGTGAAGTCACTGGGAAACCCATCAAATACATTGGTGTTGGTGAGCATCTGGATAAGCTGGAAATATTCCACCCTGACCGAATGGCTGGACGCATTTTGGGAATGGGAGATATTGTATCCCTGGTGGAAAAAGCACAGCAGGATATTGACATCGATGAGGCCGCCAAACTTGAACAAAAAATGCTCAAAAATACCTTCGATCTGGAGGATTTTAAGCAACAGTTGAAGCAGCTGAAATCCATGGGACCCATTGGCGATTTACTGTCTATGATCCCCGGTGCAAAAGCAATAAAAGATGTTGATATTGATGAAAAAAGGTTGACTAGGATTGAAGCAATTATTAACTCTATGACCCTTGTGGAAAGGCGTCGACCACAGATACTAAATGGAAGTCGCCGGATAAGAATAGCAAGAGGGTCTGGGACAAAGGTTCAAGATGTGAACCAGTTGATAAAGCAGTTTCAGTCAATGCGGAAAATGATGCAGAAATTTGGAAAAATGAATAAACGGCAGTTAATGAAAAATCTGCCAATGGGATTTTAAGGAGGACACTTTTTGGCTGTCAAAATCAGACTGAAACGCATGGGAAAGAAAAAACAACCTTTCTATCGTATAGTCGTTGCAGATTCTCGCGCCCCTCGTGATGGGCGTTCAATTGAAAAAATCGGACATTATAACCCAATTCCTAATCCAGCAGAACTCGTGATCAACGAAGAGCGCCTGTTCCATTGGATGGATGAAGGGGCAATACCCAGTGATACTGTATTTAGCCTTATACGCGGCGTTGGACTCTCACTCAAGTATGAGTTAATGAGACGTAATGCTGATGAAGCTACAATCAGTAAAGAGATGCACAAATGGGAATTGGCTCGCAACGACAGCGGAAATAAGCGCGCTGCAGCCGAAGTTAAAAAATTAGCCGAAGCTGAAGCCGTAAAACAGGCTGAAGAAGAAGCTGCCGCCAAAGCAGAAGCTGAAGCTGCAAAAGTAGCCGCTGCTGAAAAAGAAGCTGTTGCCAAGGCCGCTGCTGAAGAAACCGCACAGGCTGTTGATGAAGAAGTAGCTGCAGAAGAAGAACCTGTCGAGAAACCTGCCGAAGGTACGGAGAGTCAAGATTCTTAATAAGCTGAAGAAATTCCTTTCCGATGATCAGGAAGATTCGACAAGCCACGGAGGAATGACCATGAAAGAGTTCGTTGAGTACGTCGCAAAGAGTCTGGTTGATAAACCGGACGAAGTTGAGGTTAATCAAGTAGATAGCGAACGGGTAACAATCTTCGAGTTAAGGGTAGCGAAGGAAGACATTGGAAAAGTTATCGGCCGTCAGGGTCGGACTGCCAAAGCCTTCCGTACATTATTGGCTGCGATTTCAGCAAAGGCCGGTACAAACCGGGCAATGCTCGAGATCATCGAATAGGGAAATGCTTTCAGGTGAGGTGAATAGAACTGCCATTGGTGTAGTTCGTAAGCCTCATGGCATAAAAGGGGGGCTCAAGGTGTCCCTGTATAGTATCGACCTTGAAATGCTTCAAAATCTGGAGCAGCTTTTTGTAAATACGGGTAGTGATTGGAAACAACTCACAGTGAGCAGCAGTCAGGGTTATGACGATTTTGCCATAATCAATTTTCAAGAAATTCATGACCGGACCGAGGCGGAAGCCTATCGTGAACTCGAGATTTTTACGCTTCGGGATGATCTACCGGCTTTGGATGATGACGAATACTATATTGATGATCTCGTCGGTTGTGAAGTCGTGAATGAGCACAACGAAATTCTGGGGAAGGTGATTGAAATACTGAGCCCCGGTGCACACGAAGTCCTATTGATAAGCAATGGTGAATCGGAAACACTGGTTCCGCTGGTGGATGAATGGGTTGCCGATATTGATATCGAAGCTCGGCGTGTTCAGATCAATAGTGCGGAAGAGCTTGAATGATCATTGATGTCATAACCACATTTCCTGAGACCTTGAACGCGTTTCGCGAGATGGGTATTGTTGGCCGAGCCTTTGAAAATGGGCTGGCGGAACTGAAGTGTTGGGACATTCGCGATTTTGCAGATGATACCTATAAGCACATTGATGATGTGCCTTATGGGGGCGGACCTGGTATGATTATCAAACCAGACCCTTTGTTTCGAGCCTTTGAAGCTATCGAAAGTTATCGAAAAGATGTTGGTCACCGCATCTTTTTGACACCGCAAGGGAAACCTTTCGATCAGCATGATGCTCAAAGACTGGTTGAAATGCCTCATGTGGTGCTGCTGTGCGGCCGATACAAAGGTATCGATCAACGCGTAAGAGATGAGCTTATTGATGAGGAAATCAGCCTTGGGGATTTTGTCCTCTCGGGAGGTGAGATCGCGGCTTTTGCTGTAATCGATGCTATGGTTCGATTGCTTCCAGGTGCAGTCAGTGATGATGAATCTACAAAGTCAGACACTTTTCCTGTTGGATTATTGGATGCACCGTATTATACCCGCCCCGCTGAGTACCGGGGGTTAAATGTACCAGACGTGCTGCTCTCTGGGCATCACGCACAGATTGATAATTGGAGAGAACAGCAACGCCTGGAGCGTACAAAGACAAAACGCCCAGACTTGTTTGATAGATATGTGAGAGGACTGGAGGAAAGTAATGAACAAAGTAAATAACCTGGTTGCCGACCAGCTAAAAACTGACCTGCCCGATTTCAAGCCAGGTGATACTGTTTCAGTAGATGTAAAAGTCATCGAAGGCCAGAAAGAAAGAATTCAGGTTTATGAGGGTCATGTTATTGCACGTACGGGCAAGGGCATCACTGCAACTTTTACGGTTAGAAAAATTTCAAATGGTATCGGAGTCGAGAGAATATTCCCGCTCCATGCACCCACTGTTGCAGGTGTGACCGTACTGCGACGCGGCAAAGTACGTCGCGCGAAGCTCTATTATCTTCGCAACCTGCGCGGTAAAAAGGCCAGAATCAAAGAAAAGAGAGAATTCTAGGATTTTAGCTCTTGGATCAATCGATCCACGCAATTTTAAAGGCTGTCCTCAGGGCAGCCTTTTTTTTATCCCTATCACACAATAGTCAAGTCTAATAGAGGCGAGTACGACCGCGCTCTAAATTATTATGGCATTTAAGGTCACTGACAATTAAGGTGCATCCATGCTGGAAAATCTGACATTCCTGAATCTTGTTGCAGTGTTATTTATTGGTGCCAGTGCAGGCTTTATCAATGTTTTGGCAGGCGGCGGATCATTTTTAACCCTGCCCCTCCTCATCTTTTTGGGGCTCCCACCCAATCTGGCCAATGGAACCAACCGACTGGCTATCCTGATGCAAAACACATTTGCTGTGGGGAACTTCATCAAGCGAAAGGTATATCCCGGTCAATTCGCATTGAAGGCAGCCTTGTACGCGGTGCCTGGGTCTATTATTGGCGCCTGGTTGGCAACCCTCGTAAGTAATGAACAATTTAAAATCAGCCTGGCCATGGTTATGATAATCATGTCCTTATTTACCCTGTTCACATCAAATAAACAGAGTGGAGACCCGATTAATCCAGAAGACTATATGGACAGTTGGATGGGTCCTGGTGTGGCCTACTTTTTTGTCGGGCTTTACGGTGGCTACATTCAAGCAGGCGTGGGATTTCTGGTATTGTCCGTCTTACTCTGGCAAAATATCAACCTGGTTCATGGAAATGCTGTAAAGCTGACGATTATCTTTTTCTTTACTGCAGTGGCGCTGCTCATATTTGCCTGGAATGGCCAGGTAAATTGGGGTATGGGAGTTATACTGGGCGTTGGGAATATGATGGGAGCCTGGTTGGGAACTCATGTGGCTATTAAAAAAGGTCATAAATTTATAAAGCATGTGGTAACCGTTGCCGTCATCATTTTTGCAATTAAACTATTGTTCAGCAATTAATACTGATACCTAGGTTTATTACTTGGAGTTGCATTGAATAAAAGTCCAAATAAGCAGCTAAATTTTTCTGAATTGCCCAGCATAGACGCCTTGCTGCTATTGATGGCCGATATTGAACTCCCTCACGCCCTTAAAAAGACGCAAGCCAGAGAACTGTTGATCGAAATCCGGCAAGCCATAATGAAGGGGAAAGCCGTTGATGTTGAATCGCTAGGTACTGCGTTGAAAGCTCGCCTTCAAAAAGTTCAATACTCATTGCGAACCGTAATCAATGGGACTGGGATTGTGATCCACACAAATCTGGGCCGAGCTCCTCTCAGCCAAAACATGGTCACAGAACTGGAAATTCTGAAGGATAGCTATGTAAATCTTGAACTCAATCTGGAAGATGGGAGCAGAGGGAATCGTCAAGACCATTTGCGCCCCTGGATTCAGGCATTTACCGATGCTGAAGCTGGCCTGCTTGTGAATAATAATGCAGCTGCCGTGCTTCTGGCTCTAAACTCCCTGGCGGATCGCAAAGAAGTAATCATCAGCCGTGGTCAACTTGTAGAGATTGGAGGCAGCTTTCGAATCCCAGATATTCTTAGAAAGGCCGGTTCAAAATTGGTGGAAGTCGGCACGACGAACAGGACCCATCTCAAGGATTATGAAGCAGCGATCACATCCCGAACCAGACTGTTACTTTGGGTACATACCTCTAATTACAAGATTACCGGCTTCACCAAGGAAGTAGCACTCACAGATTTAGTTTCCCTCGCTAAACAACACAAACTACCAGTCATGGCTGATCTGGGAAGCGGCGCATTGATTTCTATTAAGCAATTCGGACTTCAGCACGAACCCCTGGTCTCAGAGGTCGTTAAAACTGGAGTTGATGTTGTGACATTTTCAGTGGATAAGCTCCTGGGAGGGCCACAGGGCGGTATTATAGCTGGTAGTCATGCCCTGATTCAAAAGATCGAAAAGAATAGCCTCCTGCGGGCTTTGCGGCCTGATAAAACCCAAATTCTGCTAACTTTACAGGCCTTTAAAGCCTTTACCCACGGATGGGATAGCGTTCAAGAAATTCCAGTATATCGGGATCTCCTCACAGGCACAAAGAGTCTAATATCCAGGGCAAATAATATCATAACAAAAGTGAAGCATAATAAGCTGACTTTAGCGGTAGTGGATACTCAGGCTCAAGTCGGTTCAGGTGCATCTCCCTCGGAACTCATGGCCTCTGTAGGTATCACTATCCAACATAGCTCAATGAAATCCAATAAAATTTCAAGTTGTCTTCGAGCCCATTTTCCGGCGATTATGGGGCGCATTAACGAAGACCTATTCATTCTTGATCTTAAAGCAGTTCGGGTCACCGAAGATCAAGACATTATTCAGGCACTGAACAACCTAAATTAAGCAGATTTCTGACTAGCTTCAAATTTCCAGAATTTAATTTCAAAATCGAGGAGACCTCAAAATGAACGCTTCTTCAGTCTGGCAAGCACGTATGAAGGCAATGGGGCCAGGTCTCCTATGGGCTGGTGCGGCTATCGGTGTTTCACACCTTGTCCAGAGTACACGAGCGGGTGCCAGCTATGGCTTCGCCCTGGTCTGGGTTGTTATTGTCGCCAATTTGTTCAAGTATACTGCCTTCGAATTTGGACCTCGCTATGCTGCAGCCATGGGCGAAAGTCTGCTGGAAGGGTATCAGCGCGTTGGAAAATGGACCCTGACAATATTTTTGATTCTCACCTTTGGAACAATGTGGACCCTGCAAGCTGCAGTAACAATTGTAACGGCTGGATTGGCGAACAAAATATTTGGCACAGCCCTCAGTCCCCTTGGATGGAGTGCTGTGCTCCTCATCATTTGTGCCGGCATCCTGACTATCGGGAAATATCCTTTGCTGGACAAATTGATCAAAGTCATTATCATTGTCCTTACACTGTCTACCCTATTTGCTGTTATCGTTGCGCTGGGACACGGCCCTACGGCCAGAGCTGATTTTATAGCCCCAGAGGTCTGGACAGTGGCAGGTATTTCTTTTATCGTCGCCCTGATGGGGTGGATGCCGTCAGCCATTGATATCTCTGTCTGGCATTCTCTCTGGACCATTGAGCGAAAAAAAGAAACAGGTTCAGCTCCTTCGTTGAAAGACGCTCTGTTTGATTTTCGGCTGGGCTATTTTGGAACCGCCATTCTGGCACTGGGTTTTCTGAGTCTGGGAGCCCTGATTATGTATGGTTCAGGAGAAAATTTTGCACAATCGGGTGGGGCTTTTGCAGGTCAGCTTTTGAGCCTCTATACATCCACACTGGGTGAGTGGAGTTATCTTCTGGTGGCCGTCGCGGCATTCACAACCATGTTCAGCACTACGCTAACCGTTACTGACGCTTTCCCTCGCGTGCTTTCGCGATCGACAGAACTGGTCTTTCCTGGAAAATTTCAGGGAAAAGATAACAAACAGTTGTACTGGATCTGGATGCTCATCGTACTTGGGGGAGGATTGGTAATTATTGGGCTTTTCTTGAAAGGGATGACCCTGCTCGTGGATCTCGCTACCACCATTTCTTTTCTGACTGCTCCCATACTCGCCTATATCAATTACCGCGCAGTAACGGGTGATTGGATGCCTGAAGGAACACAGCCGGGACCAAAGCTGAAACTGTTTAGCTTAATAAGCATCATCTTCCTGACTGGCTTCGCGCTCTTCTTCCTGGTGTGGAGATTCATCATTTAGTAAGGGATTTTATTCATGAACCACGAATACACTAAGACGCGCACGAACACGAAGCCAAAAAATCGGTTTTGTGAATCTTTGTGGCTTTGTGCTGAAATAAAAAGTAATTAGTGTCTGTCTATAAAGTAGTTATTTTGCGAAAATAGAATAAACCGTTAAAACGGTTATGCGTTATATAAGCTCTTATTAACCCAAGACTTAAGTCGTGGGTTGCTGATGCCCTGGTAGGGGATTTAACCGTTTCAACGGTGTTCTTATTAAGTATAGAGACAGACACTAATTATGCAAAAAGTAATCGGCTTGGCAGGACATATTGACCATGGGAAAACGGCGCTGGTAAAGGCACTCACTGGTGTGGATACTGATCGTTTGGCAGAAGAAAAACGTCGGGGAGTTACCATTGACATCGGAATTGCCTTCTACAGCGATGATGTCACCTTTATCGATGTACCGGGCCATGAAAAATTTATTAAAAACATGGTCACTGGTGTCAGTACAGTGGATGCCGCCATGCTGGTTATTGCCGCTGATGATGGTGTCATGCCCCAAACCCGGGAACATCTTGATATTCTCCAAATTCTGGGCATAAATCGGATATTGGTAGCGCTTAACAAGTCTGATCTGGTGGATCCTGAATGGCTGGATCTGGTTGCTGATGAGATTGATGAGTATTTGACTCAGCGGGGATATGCGGGAACGACCATTGTACCCGTATCTGCGGTTACAGGAGACGGGATTGAGAATTTACGGGTCGCTCTGGAGAAAACAATTCAGTCCATCACCAGTCAGGATCGTCATGGCGTGTTTCGGCTACCCATAGATCGTGTTTTCTCAGTTAAAGGATTCGGAACTGTCGTGACAGGAACCGTCTTATCCCATGAACTGCGAAAGGGGCAGAGTATCGAGCTTTTCCCCCAGGAGACCGTATATCCTGTTCGGGGTTTACAGTCCCATCATCAAGATGTAGACAAGATTCAATTTGGAGATCGAGGCGCCATCAATCTGGGAGGTGCCAGTGTTGAGGAATTAGGTCGCGGAGCATTTATGGGGAGTCCAGGAATGTTCCAAACTGGGACGAGCTGGGTCGCTAAGCTTGAGGTTTTGGCACATTGGAAGAAGCCTGTCAAGGAGGCGGATCGGGTTCATATTCATGTCGGAACCGGCAAGCGTGAGGCCCGAATTCATCTTCTGGAAGCAAATCAATGTGAACCGGGAAAAAGTATGCTGGCTCAATTCTTTTTTGAGGAGCCCATTTCTGCAGGATTCAAAGAGAAGGTCGTCATTCGATATCTATCCCCTGAAGTGACCCTCGGCGGAGCAGAGCTCACATGGGCAGTGGACATGCGTCTGAAAAAATTTGATAGCCGCTTGAAACATTTGAGCAACCTTGATACAGACGCCGTCGACAAGCTGATCTTTGCTGCCCTGGAGTTTTTTCAAAAACCATTAAATCGTCGTGATATTGCCAAATTGCTAAGCGTGGCAGAATCAAAAATTCATTCAATCCTCCTAAAACCAGAGCTGTTCAGATCCCATCAGGATTCATTTATTAAAACCGAGACCTTCGAGGTGTATCTTGCTGAAATTCAGGCCACTCTGGAGACCTATCACCAGAATCAACCGCTTGGCAAGGGACTTCCGCGGGAGCAACTTAGTTCTGCTCCAACTCCTCTCCGGGAGTTTATCCTTGCTTCGGCACTCCAGTCAGGAATTCTGAAGAATCAGGGGGACCTGTGGCAAGTATCCGGGCATCAAGGGGACCTGGATGAAACGGACTCAGCGATGAAAGAGAATATCATTAAGCTGTTCACAGAATCGAATTATGCTTCTCCATCGATGGAAACATTGAAATCAGAACTCGATGCTCAGGGGAATGCAGTTCTCCAATGGATGATTCAAAACAAGGTTGTCGTGCGTGTGGACAAGGATTTTTACCTCCTGGAGGATCAAATCACACATTTTCTTAAAGCCCTTCGCCACTGGTTTAAATCGCAACCTGAGCTTACTATTGCTCAAGCCCGTGAAATCATTCCCACAACCCGTAAATATTTACTGCCCATGCTTAATTATGCAGAGCGTAAGGGCTTGCTTGTGCGGGACGGGGATATACGGCGCTGGGTCGGTGAAGAGTTATAGACTCCTCAAATTGATCAGTTCAAGCTTATTTCAAAAATCTAGATTTGCATCAAGATCAAATGGGTCTGTCGCGAATCAGGAAAACGGGAATTGTTCCGGTCCCCACATAGCATTGGGTTGAGCCCATTTCCTTTGGCATAATCCAACCCGGATATAAAACCGGAGCGATTAAGCTGTAATAACTGCCTCTATAGTACCTTTCAAATCCGTATGAATCTGTGTAAATAAGTGGCTCTATATAGAATATCACCCACAAGAATGAATCACTCCGCTCCTTCCATTTCCTAATTAGTAATAAAGCACTATATTGATCGAATGTCAGCAAAGCAGACCAAAAAAGCCGAAAATACCACACCCCTCATGGTGCAATATCTTGAGATTAAATCCAAGTATCCCGATATGGTTCTACTTTACCGCATGGGTGACTTTTATGAAACGTTTGGTGATGATGCCAAAGTGACTTCAAAAGTACTGGGTATCACGCTCACCAGTCGCTCTAATGGCAGCGCGGGTAAAGTACCACTTGCTGGTTTTCCTTATCATGCCCTGGATGCATATCTGTATAAGTACATGCAAGCGGGATTGCGCGTCGCTATCTGCGAGCAGGTGGAAGATCCAAAACTAGCCAAGGGGATTGTTAAACGGAAAGTCATCGAGGTCGCCACACCGGGTTCGGCAATGAGCGAGCAATTTCTTACTGCCAAAGAATCCAATTATCTGGTCTGTGTCTACACGATAGACAAAAAGGCTGGCTTATCCTTCCTGGATGTTTCCACTGGGAAATTCAGTGTTCTTGAACTTCAACCTCATCAAATCAGGGCTTTCCTGGCCGGCTTATCGCCCAGGGAAATTTTACTCTCAGACTCTGATTCTTTATCAGAGTCACTGTTGGGTCGAGGTAAATGGCTCATCACCCACGTTGAAAGTTGGGTTTTTAATCCAGATTTTGCCAAAAACGAACTGACCAAACAATTCAACACTCAGGGCTTAAAAGGTTTTGGCATGAGTGCTATGACTGTGGGAACGGCAGCTGCTGGAGCCATCCTGTATTATCTCCAAAGCTATCAGGGGCGAGATTTAAAGCATGTCACCGGTATTCATAGCCTGAGTGCTGAGGACTGGATGACCATTGATGATGATTCATTGAGAAATCTTGAATTATTTCACTCGTTACGCGGTGGGAGTGAGGGAACACTTATTTCAGTACTGGATGAAACCGTTACTTCTGGGGGTGGTCGTCTCCTGCGGGATTGGTTGCATAAACCGCTCCTGGACAAGGATCGCATCGAAAATCGCCTTGATCAAGTCCAGCTTTTTTTTGAAAAATCTGATTTACGCAAAGCACTGAGAGCAATCCTTAAGCAGGTCTCCGATTTAGAACGATTACTTTCAAAATTAAGCTCTACTCGCGGGTCTGCTCGCGACCTGAGCGGTTTGAGAAGCTCACTTCAACTGCTGCCTGATTTGGCCAGTCTTTTGGGGGATGAACGTATTCACGCCATTGGTCTTCATGTAGAGAGTCTGCCAGATGTAAGCAAGCTTTTGAATGAACTTGAAAGATTGATTGTCGATGAACCACCTGTATCTGTTAAGAATGGTGGAATCATTCGTGATGGTATAGATTCTGAATTGGACGATATCCGTGGAATTGCCCGCAATGCCAAGGCCTGGCTGGTTGATTTCCAGGTCTCAGAGCGGCAGCGTTTGAGCATACCCTCGTTGAAGGTCGGCTACAATCGCGTTTTTGGATATTATATCGATATCACCCATACCCACAAAGACCTGGTACCTGAGGATTACATCCGCAAGCAAACCCTGGTAAACTCTGAACGTTTTATCACGGAGGAGCTAAAGGAATATGAGGAAAAAGTTCTACATGCAGAGGAACGCTATACTGCCAGAGAATATGAGCTTTTTGACGCGTTAAGACTGCAGGTACTTGCACAAGCGATGGATTTGCAACTTATCGCTGATTTTATGGCTCGGCTGGATGTGGTGAGTACTTTTTCCAAGATATCCTATGATCGAAACTATTGCAGACCGGAGTTAAACGACTCGCTTGAGATTCAAGTAAAAAATGGACGCCACCCGGTTATTGAGCAACTTCTTCCAGTAGATGAAGCGTTTATCCCCAATGATTTGATCATCGATGCTACTGGAGATCAAATTCTTTTAATTACCGGCCCTAATATGGCTGGAAAATCCACCTACCTCAGACAGGTTGGACTTCTGGTATTACTGGCTCAGATCGGGTGTTATATCCCCGCAGATGAAGCGAGAATAGGCATGGTAGATCGTATCTTTACGCGTGTGGGAGCGTCTGACAATCTGGCTGGAGGTGAGTCGACCTTTTTGGTGGAAATGAACGAGACTGCCAACATCCTAAATAATGCCACCCGACGCAGTCTGATTCTCCTGGATGAGATTGGCCGCGGGACATCCACTTATGATGGTTTGGCCATTGCCTGGGCTCTCATCGAATATTTGCATGGCAAGCAGGAACAGGCAGCTCGTACACTATTTGCCACCCACTATCACGAATTGACCAAGTTGGAAGGCATACTACCCAGATTAAAAAATTACAATGTTGCTGTCCGTGAATATGATGAAAAAGTCATTTTTCTGCGCAAAATAGTGCCTGGGGGAGCCAGCAAATCGTATGGTATTCATGTGGCTCAGATGGCTGGGGTACCGCTCCCTGTGATCCAGCGGGCCAATGAAATATTGGCAGATTTGGATTCAGGTGAGATCAGTGTTCGCTCTAGCGAAATTAAAGAAGCCAGTCCCACATTCGACTCCCATCAGATGTCTCTTTTTGACAAACAGGAGCACCTGCTTCGAGAGAAGCTGGAGGGACTTAAACTGGATCAAATGACTCCGCTGGAGGCTATGGTTCTGCTTGATGAAATGGCAAAAAGTATTCAGGAAAAAAAGTAGCATGGAAACAAGACTTCATCCTGCGCGTAAGCCGTTCATGAAGTATGTAATCACCCTTCTATTTTTACCATTGCTCCTACAGGCTGCTACCGTCTCGTATGGCGAGGATCCTTTTATTTTGGGAATGTCTATTGATGCGTATGCTTTGGGTAATATAAAAGCGCTTCCCATGGCTAATCCAAGCCCAGGGGCCAATGTTGCATTCCTGGGAGTGCGAGAATTAAAATTGGGTTTTCAGCACACCGAAGGTTTTGGTGGCGTATACCAGACAGATGTATTGTCAGGAACCCGGGATGCCTGGTCTGTGGTTCTTTTTCGTGGTGGTGTCAGCGGAATTCCTGATACGCGGGGAGCATTGCTTGATTATGGCAGTGATGGGGTTGCAGACACAGTTGATCCAGATGGGACTGAGAACAATGGAAAATTAGACCCAGGTGAACGGCTCAGTATCAATTCAATCACCTATTTCAGTACCCAGCAATTTCTCGCAGAGCTCGGCTATTCACACCAATTGAACCCAAAGCTGGCACTTCATGGTACTGCTCGTTTACTTTATCATGATCTACATACTGAAAGCGGAATGGGACTTGGTTTTCATGGAGGTTTGCTTTACGAGCCTCTTGAGAATTTGAGACTTGGGCTTGAAGTGACGGATTTACTCACCACCAGAATCTTTTGGAGTACGGGGCTTACTGAAGTTTATCCGCCCCAACTTTTTGCTGGTTTGGATTACAGCTTAAATTTCAAGAATATTCCCTTTATCCTCCATCCCATCCTGCAGGCTGAATTCGATCTAACTGGAGATCAGGCAGAATTGAATCAGGGTAGCTGGGGATATTCCACAGGATTGGAAATTGTTTTTCAGGATCAATTATTTATTCAGCTCGGCCGCAATGCTCTGGATCAGTTTCAGCTGGGTGCATTGATCCGCACCAGATATATGGATTTACATTATGGAACGGGGTTCTCTGAATTAGCAACCGTTGCTGGTCAGACCCATCGCGTCGGTGTTGGCTTGAAGCTGGATCAATTTGACCTGTTCTAGCGGATAGACTTCGTACTAAAATTTTCGTCAGGTATCAATGGTTGTCAACTATTAAGGGGCTATGATGGATTTAAATCGACGATCTGCCTGGGACTTGTTATGTGAGTACACCCAAACTGAATCTTTGCGAAAGCACGCCCTAGGGGTGGAAGCTGCCATGCGGGCGATGGCAGGAAAATATGATGGCGATCCTGATTTGTGGGGGATTACGGGTCTACTCCATGACTTCGATTACGAAAAATTTCCAACTATGGAACAACACCCATTCAAGGGCGTGGCGATTTTAAAAGAGCTGGGTTATCCCGAGGAAATGCTGGATGCAATTATGGGTCATGCCGAATACACTGGCGTTAAGCGAGTCTCATCCCTGGCAAAAGCTTTATTCGCAGTCGATGAGCTGGTAGGATTTATCTTTGCAGTAACCTATGTCAGACCGAGCCGGTCTGTAAACGAGGTGCAACCACGATCGGTTAGGAAGAAATTAAAACAGAAATCTTTTGCAGCCAGCGTGAACCGGGATGACATATTCAACAGCATCCAAGAACTTGAATTGGATGAAAATGAGCACTACCAATTTGTTATTGATGCTTTAACTGCGGTGGCTGATACGATTGGTCTGGACGGGGTAGTCCAAGGATAATCATGGAGGTTGCTTCGCTAAAGATGGGTTAACAACTCCCGAAACTCACTGAGGATCATCGCCGTAGCGCCCCATATTTTGTGATTATATATTTGAAAATATGGAATATCCCAATCACGTCCACGAAAATTGCGGGTTTCAAATTGAATCTCCTTATCTCTGAGTGTCCAGATCGACACATTAAATATATCCGCAACTTCCCTCGGATCAGGAATAAGATCAGGTTCCGTTCTCATAAAACCAACAATAGGCTGGACCAGGTGATTGCTTACAGGAATTGGAAGTGGGCTGGTCTGTCCGATCACCTCTACATTCCCAGGTGGAATATTGACCTCTTCATGCGCTTCCCGTAAAGCCGTTTCGATATTGCTTTCAGATCCATTACGACGACCACCTGGCAGGGCAATCTGACCACTGTGGGCAAGACCATCACTACTTCGCTTGATGAGTGGAAAAACCCATTCCCCATCCTTTTGATAAAGTGCTATTAACACTGCTGCTGGATGCAAATTGTCTGAAACTATTTCCAGTTGACGACCTTCAGGCATGAGTCTTTTTTGAGCCGTCCAACCTGGGAGTGGCTCATTAAGAATATTTTTTAGATCCTCAATCAATTTAAAAGCGGTCATTAATCGGCAGTCCTGATAGCTTTCATTGACAGACCAAGCAAGCCACTTAAACTGGCGCCAATACCAATAAGTAGAAATATGGTCCTCGGTGAAATCCATTCAGCCAAGACCCCCGTCAGAGCCACAGATATGGACATGACTCCGATAACAGCCAGGTTGATCATGGAAAAAACCCGACCCTGCATATTACCCGGGACGATTGAATGAATGAGCGTAGTCCGGGTAACCTGAATAAAAGGGATTCCCAGTGAATGAATAAAGATGATGATCAGGGTGGCCCAAAATGGATCAAAGCCAAAACGGCCGACCCAAAAAAGGGGAATAAATGTTAGGCCATCGTAGATCAGACCAAGCATGAGCCAGGTTCCCTTTTTGAATTTACTTGCGTATCTATATACAACGAAGGTAGCCATTAACATTCCAATGCCATAACTCGATTCTATAAAAGCGAAATCCTGGCCACTACCATCCCAGACCTCTTTTATGAGCAGGGGTGTCCCAACCACTGCAGGTCCCATAATAAATAAATTATTCAGCGCTGTAATTAAAATAATCCAAAAAAGTCTTCGATCCTGAACGAGCACATAATGGAGTCCTTTTTTTAACTCAGCCAAGTGGCGGCTTTCATAGTTTTGAATATTTTGGTCACTTCTTTTGTATGAGATCAGGGCTATCATAATGAAAGAAACCAAAAAAGTTCCGGCATCCAGAAAAAAGAGATTCACCACTCCCATGGCTGCCAAAAGCATCCCTGCGCCGAAGAGCCCAACGAAGTATGCCAGATAACCTGTTGATTGAATCAGTGTGTTAACCTTCAGGATTAAACTTTGATCAACTAATTCTGGGATAATGGCGTCCCTGGAAGGGTTAAACAAAGTCCCAAAAGTGGCCACACAGAACACAATGATAGCGAGGACCATTGGTGACAACATGTCCATAGAGTAGAAAACAGGAATTAGGAGAATGAGAAAAAATCGAGCAAAATCACTGATCATCATCAGGATGCGACGGCGATAATGGTCAGCCAATACACCTGCAAATAGCCCAAAAATGAGGGCTGGTGCTGTGGCCGCAAATGCAATGAAACCTGTGAGCGAAGGAGAGCCAGTTAAATCTAACATGAGCCAGATCACAGCCATGTGGGTAATGCTGTCACCAGCTTGTGAAACCAGTTGGCCAATCCACAAGAATGCGACATTTCGATTTAAGAGCAGCGCGTATTTGCCTTTTCGAAGGGGGGTCAAAAGCTGCTCAGGATGGATTCTCTTATTTGCCTGAAACGGGAAGCAAGATTTTAAAACTTGTTCCCATATCCGGCGAGCTGGAAACGGTTATAAATCCGCGGTTACCTTCAATAATTCCTTTGACAATAGGAAGTCCCAATCCAGTACCAACACCCTCTTTTTTGGTGGTGAAAAAAGGCTCAAAGATATTGTGCAGTTGTGCAGGCGTAATGCCAATCCCCGTATCAGAGAGGGTGAAATTAACATACTCTCCATGAGGGGCAATTTTTGAGTTCCGCCCTTGAGCGAAATGGGTTTCAGTTGAAAGCTTTAGCGTCAAAGTTCCGCCATCAGGCATGGCATCCCGGGCATTGATAACAAGATTTATAAATGCCTGCTCAAATTGTTTGACGTCTGCAAAGACCATGCTCTCCTTCAACTCAAATTGAGTCAGAACGGAGATTGATCGTGTGCAGATAGCCTCAACGATTTCCCGGCGTTCGAAAAGAAAGTCAGCAATATCAAAAGCTTCGGGTTTTTGATCATCGGGTTTGCGACTGAATTTTAACAGTTGTTGAACGACGCCTGCGCTGTGTTTTGAGTAGGATTGAATATGTTGAATATATTTGTAGATTTCGTGGTCGGGTGAGAGTTTCATAGTGCACAAATCTGCATAGCCTAGAATGGTGGTTAGCTTGTTGTTAAGTTCATGGGCAATACGACTCGCCATGATCCCAATAACTTCCATTTTTTGCGACATTCTAAGTTGCTCAGAAAGAATTCTGAGCTGAGTCACATCCTGGACGGTGCCTTCGTAGTATTCAAGTTTGCCAGTTTCATCTCGATAGGCCTGGATATTTTCCAAAACCGAAATGGCTTCTCCGTCAATGCGTGTCCAGTCAGATTCATGGAGATGGACAATGTTATCTTTATCAATTTTACTTAAGAGTTTTGTACGATCCCCGGGCTCGACATAATTCAATTCAGAAATTTTTTCACCTGTCAGATTCGTATGACTATCATAACCCAGAATATCCAGGAACGCAGGATTTGCCAGAATAATACGCTCATCATTGCTAACCCGATAATAGCCATTTTGCATGGTTGAAAAGATGCCCTTGAAAAGGTGATTGGCTTCCTCCAGCGCCTCCTGATAAACGCGCATATTGATTTCCTCTTTGTAACGTAATAAGGATATTTCGATAGCGGCTCTCAGATTGTCAGTTTGAATCGGTTTAAGCAGGTAGCCAAAGGGTTCAGTAGCCAGAGCCTGGGTCAGGGTCTCTTCTTCACTGTCTGTGGTAAGATAGATAATGGGGATATGCACAGTTTCAGAAATTTTTGCAGCAGCCTCTATTCCAGCTCGGCGGGTCTCCATGACCACATCCATGATAATGACATCAGGTCTTAGAGCCAGGGCCATTTCCTCCGCTTCATTACGGGAAGCAGCAGCTCCGGCCAGCTCATAATTCATTTGCTTTAGCATATGGGAAAGATACTTGCGCAGCGATGGGTCGTCATCCACGATCATAACCCGAACATGTTGGCTCATGATTTTCTCTTTATTCTGGAAAAGGTGGCACTACTTAATGGATTTGAGAAATTCCTCAGGGACTTTCTCCAGATCTTTTCTTTTGACACCATTGTTGTAAATATCAACAATTTGTGGGGTTAGCATAACAATTAACTCAGTTTTCTGCTTTTTCTTTTGTGTGGATTTAAAGAGTTCTCCGATGAGGGGAATTGAGCCTAGAAATGGAACTCTAGAGGTCGTAATAACATCTGATTCCTGCATTAACCCACCGAGAACCACTGTCTGTCCGTTTTTCACAATAACCTCAGTTACCGCTCGCCTTGTGGAAATGATGGGTATGCCATCTGGAGTCAGACCCTGTTGAAAATTAGCCTGGGGCTCTAACCGAATTGTGACTGTCGAATCATTGTTTACGTGGACGCGAATCGAGAGCTTGACAGTCGCATCTTTAAATTCATATGAAACGATCCCAAATTCATTCTGTTTTGGATAAGGGATTTGATCGCCGACCTCGATTTCTGCACTCTTGTTGTCCAACACCATGAGATGAGGCGTTGAGAGCAGGTTGAGGTCATTACTCTTCGAAAGCATGCCAAGCACTACATCGATATCGGCTGCAATAAGACCCATGCCAAATCCTGCCGCAATACTTGGCAGTGATGGATTAGAGAGAGGATCAGTAAACAGGGCTCTGTACCCAAAATCAGTACCGAAAACACTTCTGGCACTTTCATCATCAGTATTCTGTCGTGTGAACCACTGGACACCTCGCTCATGATCATCAGTCATTCCAACTTCAATGATTGCACTTTTAATGTGAACTTGGTCCGTGTGGACATCCAGCTCTGAGATCAGTTTCAGTAAATCAGTTACCTGACCAGGAGTATCCTGAATAATGACTGTATTTGTCCGCACGTCACCATAGACTTTTCCAACTTCTTTACTTACGAAGGGGGCTAGAGCTTGTGCGAGATCTTTTGACTCCGAAAATTGACAGGAGTAGGAAGTGGTGCGTGTCGGTATGGCAATGTCATCCTTATTCGTGACCAGGTACTTGCCTGATGTGCCCAACTGTTGGAACCCAAGATCATACAACTCGGTCATAATGGACAATGCTTCCAGAGGCGCAACATCCTGAAGATCTAATGTAATGGTATTGGTTCGTATTTCAGGATCGGAGATAAATATCATACCGCTCTTCTCACTGAGGATACGCAGTACGTTCTCCAGGCGAACTTCCTTTACTTTGATTGAGATTTTGTCGCCTTTGACTTGGCCTTGAATCAGAAGGGGGATTGTTAGGATGATCAAAATCAGGATGACTTGAAATTTGTTAAAGAACGGTGTACTTGACTTCATATCACTCTCTCTCAATGACAATGGAAAAAATATCTTCGCTGTTGCCTAGAACAATCATAGTATCTTGAATTGTTTGAACGGTATATCCTGCAATCTGATCACCCTCACCGTAAATATCATTGTTTAAGATAGCGTAGGGAGCTGATCGATCCCAGATAATACCATTAATAGTAATCTTCGGCCGCACAATACGCTTCTTACGGACAACTGGTTTTTTGACAGTCTTTTTGGGCTTGGTGTCTTTGGGCTCTTCCTTCGGTTTTTCAGAAGGAGGCGGTGCAACATATACACGAACGAAAGGATTTCGTAGATTTCTCACGTCAGCTTTTGCACTTAGCGTATCAATAGTTTCTACAAATTGCAGTTTCTCAATCACTGGCGAAGAAACGGTTCTGATGGTTGTTTGAAGTGTCTCTAAATCCAATGTTAACACGTTTCCAACCTGTCCGGAGACATGATCAGAAAAGATATTTTTATAGGAGCCAGAAAAAAAGAGTCCAGCAGCAATTATTACTACGATTGCCAAAATAGTCATCAGGACTGTGGTATTCTTTTTCATTTTTTCCCATCCTTGGCGACGAGGACAGTCCAATGAATATAGAAATGTGCGACCATGTTTCTATTCAAAAAGGCGTCACTTGGCCGATTTAAGCAACAAAAAAATCCTCCAATTAAGGGAGGATTTATTGCTGTATTAATAGTTATGGACAGAGACTTTTAAGAGTGATGCTTTTTGTTCCATTTGTTATGTTTCCAGCGACCTATTTGTTTTGGCCAATCATAATCTGATCTCTGACCAAAACCGCGGGTCCAACGGTAACGGTCGCTATGCTCACTATCCATAAAATCGAGGTTACTTCCAAGAGTAACGTTTCGTCCGATTACTGGACCAGAAACATTCCCGTTATGAAGCGTGATATTGCCTTTGCAATAGATAGCGCCAATGATTGTTTCGCTTCCATTATTGCTGTACATATCAAAGTCCTGATTTGCATTGGTGAATATAAGAGCTGGAGCTGTGCTGGTCGAATCACCCTCTGGAGCGGTGATGTCATTGGAGCCCCAAAAATTGACATGGTGACCGGTGAATACTAAAGTACCGGAGTTAATCTGGACATTGTCTAAGGCAATATAGCTACCAGTAAAAACATGAATACCATCGTCAAAAGTTTGGTTGCTCCAAACTTTCCATGAGTTTGAATGTACTTCTGTAGCATTGTCAAGAAAATACTGTAAATCTGCTTCTGGGAGAAAATTGAAGCCACTGCGAACTTGTTTATCATTTTCGAGACCTGGGTCATAACCACCCAGGGAAACAGTTGCTTCTGCTGCAATGCCGCGGTCAAAGTGAGTGTCATCTGAGAGATCCAGGAGGATCTCAGATTCCATCTGGAATTTGTCAACATTGACTGAAAGCACCTGCGTTGAAGCATCCCACACCGTGGTTATGCCATCAAAGTTATAGTTAACCAATGAGTCAGCACCCGTGTTTATGCGCCATAATGCTTTATTGACGGTAGATTCAACAGCATACTGAAGCTTGATATTATTAACGGTTTCCTGGGATGTGGAATTTGATAGATAGGAGACATTCAATACTGCAACACCTGTAAAGGAAAAAATCACAAATACCATTAAGACTGCTACTAACATGATGATCTCCCTAAGACACAAGCAACTAAAGCTGTTAAAGCGACAAAGGACTTTGCGGCAGTTTGCATCGTATACATGTTCTTATGTGTTGTTTGCGTATTCACGGCTTACTTATATTCAAATGGCATGCCAATTAATTAAAAATGATATAACTGCATATATTACAATAGGTTAGTTCAGTCTTATATTTATTCATCTAATATATTAGTTAGCATATAGTATTATTATCAAGACACTCCAGATGTTAAAAGGAATTTATTTATTACATTAATTGTTATTATTAGAATTGGTCTTATTAATATTACATGCTAAATCTAGTATAAATAGATAGATGACAAAATATATCGTAATATTAAAAAATCCCCGAAAGTATCGAGGATTTTTATGGGTGAATTATAATAAAGTCTTAATGAGGCTTAGATGTGATGTTTTTTATTCCATTTGTTGTTCTTCCAGCGACCAATCTGTTTGGGCCAATCATAGTTATGACGTTGACCAAAACCTTTGGTCCACTGAAACTTATCAGCATGTTCCGAGTCAAGGAAGTTCACGTTTGCCAGCATGGTTACATTCTTGCCTACGATAGGACCCGAAACAAATCCATTTCTTAATGTTACATTACCCTTGCAATAGATGGCTCCAATAATGGTTTCACCCTGATGCTGGCTGTATAAGTCAAAGTTCTGATTAGGATGAGTAAACACAACCGCTGGTAAAGCTCCATTTGTGTCGGCAGGTGCAGCATTGATATTATTGTCATACATGAAGGAGACATGATGACCGGTAAAAACCAGCGTTCCTGAGAGCAGGGTGATGTCTTCAATAGTGATATAGCTACCGGTGAAGACATGGATCCCATCAGTTAATGTGTCATCTTCCCATTTGTAAAATGAATTTGAGTGAATCTGAACTGCGTTACTGGTGAAGTAATCAAGATCGACTTCGGGTAGGAATTCAAAACTTCCACGTACTTGCTGATTCTCATCCAGTCCGGGATCATATCCGTTAAGGACAACATTTTCAGAAGCTGCAATACCACGGTCGAAGTGAGTGTCATCGGAGAGGTCTAAAAGAATCTCTGATTCCATCTGGAATTTGTCAACGTTGACTGACAGCACATGAGTTGAAGAATCCCATACAGTGGTTATGCCATCGGAATCAAAGTTAACCAGTGAGTCAACGCCAGTGTTGATGCGCCACAGGGCTTCATTAACCGTTGATTCAACTGCGTACTGCAATTTGATATTGTTGATGGTTTCCTGGGATGTGGAACTTGACATATAGGAGACATTCAATACAGCAACCCCTGTAAAGGAGAAAATGACAAAAACCATTAAGACTGCAACTAGCATGCTTGACTTCCGCTCAGGTTTGCGGCACTGCTCTTTGGCAATTTCACTAGGGTTGTTGTTATGATTGTCTGTCTCATCATGTTCCTTATATATTCAAATCGCGTGCCAATATGAAAACGACACATAAGCGCATAATAAACAATTACTAAAGAACGTCATATAAATATTCATAATGAAAATATAGTAACATATTTAACGATTTGTTACTGATGTGTATTAAATATATGTCTTAAAAATATAACAGATTATTGAAATACTGTACGATAAGTACCATGAAACTTTGATAAATGATTCATGAAACGATCATATATACATAAGAAACAATCATATATGTACTGTAATAATATAATTGCATTGATAAGCTTGGGCAAAGAATACGCTTTGTAGGTCGGTTTGATTTTGATAAATATCTCTCAATATGTACTAAAAATATTACAATTATTTAAAAAATATTATTGATGCGGACATCCAAATAATCATAAAAAAAACTATAATAAGGATGTAATAAAACTAATGTAGTCTGCAATACCTAAATAATGGTAAAATTGAACTAAGTTAATGAACAATTAATATCTTTAAACAAATCTCATTTACGCTCTTGTGCGCATTACCTGTCAAATATTGATTCCGCTACTGTGCAACTGGATTATTGCCGGACATGTTCGATGGCATGGTAATTTGGAAAAAGCTTACGGTTGAGTCAGCACTTCCAGAGAGGCGTCATGGATTACTAAATGAGTGCTTTTACCGAAGTCATCGAGGGATGTTCAGGTTTAATGGAGACGAACCTCCATTAGTTTTTAAATAAGAATGATATTCCATGATTCAGACCAAAACACAACTTGACGATAACCATTCAAATGCATCTGTATGACTGAAACAAAATATTGAGTCATGTAATTTGCATGTTCGCATGGATGAATAGTTTTAAACTGTGGGATTCTTTGGTGTTGGTAGGACACAAATGGATATAAATGATCGAATGGGGGTGGTAAGCAGCTAATTTTGTCACCTGCTATGAAGTGATTGATAATGGTCATCAGGTCTGTGCAGAGTGATCAGTTAAGAATGAAGGGACACCACATACTAGTACCGTTTGGCGTGGACAGGATGGTGGAGCCGAGAATATTGGTTTAGTAACATTCTTGGCTTGATAAAACAATCTTGAATTATTAGACCCAACAACGTCACCACCAGGGGGGGCTAATTAAGTAATTTGCGAAAACCCCACTTCCATATCCAGGATAGCCCTAGGTTGGCATCTGGCACAAGTCCTTATAATCCGAAGACATCATGGGTAGTGAATAAATTTATGATATTGTATATAGCAAATTATACCCGCGTATAAGCACATTCAATTCCATTTCAGGGAAGCGATATGGTTTTAATGCAAGGGATTTATCTACTGCTGGCATACACACCATCAGGAGCATGTTGTCGGGTGTTTCCCGCTTTGCAAGTGTATTCAAAGATTCCAATAAGGGCCACCCCATTCAGCAAAGCAATGTCTCTTTTATAACTTCATCCGAATTTCCAAATATAATTTGAAGCCCAGAGTACCCCCAGTATGTCCATCACTAAATGAAGGATTGGAGTTTTACATGATAATAGTGACATGTGCTCATTGGAGCGAAAAAGAATCAGAGGCTATTCAAATCTTTCCAAATGAATTTTGTGGTTCAGGCGGGACATCACGGAAGGTGTGGAGTCTTAAGAGGTTTGATCAATTGTATTGTTGTTCAACCTCACGAAGACCCTGTCGCGTAGAATTAACCCAAAGCGGCTTTACATCGGTCTAATTCCTAAGCGTTATTGTCCAGGCGCAGGAAAGTGTATCGTCAGACGAACATAGCTTCATACTTACAGCTAATACTTTACCAAAATTTCCAACTTGTTCTGTAAACAGGAGATCTGTCACTCCACAATCTATGGGAATATGCGCTGTAGAATCAATCATCCACTCGAGAGTATTGTTTGTAACATAAAGGTGATAGACGGTAGAGTCACTATCTACCGTTCTTAGAATTGTCCCTGATGTACTTGTAATATTATTTATTTCATCATTCGCATTCAGATAGATCCGCATTGAATCGCTGACCGTAGAGGTCAATTTTGTGCGAACATAGCGATCAATGAGTACTTGATCATAACCTAATCCAACTCGGATACTGGTATCGGATAATTGTTGGCGGGTTAAAACTATGACAGAACCAAAGCCAAGAACGAGGATGGCGCTTGCCAACATTGCAGAGGTCAACTCAGCAAGAGTAAATCCTCGATTCTTATTTAACATAATTCATCAATAGGTCCAGCTTCGTTCCTTTGAGAAGCTACTACTAAGGCTATCGGTGATGTTGTCAGGTCTAAACCATGCAAACTTGATAGTAATATCGTAATAATCGGGTTGAGATGTATCAGCAGGAGCGTATCCGTCAGCGCCATCATCAATGCTGGTGACGATAGTAGTACGAAACCCCTGAATCCCATTGAGAGTCAGGGGTTTCGAATATTCAGGTAAACTATCTTGAAGTGAATAAAAACCTAGGTTGATGGCTCGTTCCATTTGGGAGGCCATGTTAGCCCAGGCAAGTTGAGATCTAATGCCCTTTTCAACTTCCCAGCGACTGAGTGTGAAGTACTGCATCGTACCCAACACAATAATTGCTAGAAGTGTGGCAGAGATCAAAACTTCCACAAGGGTATATCCCTGTTTGTTCCTCACTATCAAAGATCCAATTAACCATTAAGATTAATTAATTCCACCTGCCAGGGTTCCAGCCTGATTGAGTGTACGGTCTTCTTCAAGGATAGTACCGGCAGCACAAGTGATAATATAATTTAAGCTATCAGTGCTGGAATAGGTGTAAGATGATCCAGCAAAATACTTACCATCTAATTCACCAGTATTAATATCATTCCATGTTGCATCTTCAACAGCGCTATCTGTAAACGGATGTGGATATACACCATTCTCACCGTAATAAACGCGCAATTGAGTTCTGATACTACCTAAGGCAGCATCAGCCTCACTCATTTTTGCCTTCATAACATTGTTGTTGTAAATAGGCACTGCAACAGCTGCTAAAACACCAATGATCACAATTACGATCATCAACTCAACTAATGAGAAACCACTATTCTTTTTCATTTTGATATCCTCCTCTAAGGATGTTTTTTTTTCTTTTGTTTTGCGTTTTACCATTTCGATAACCTGAAATAATATTTTATAACGTAATCAAATGTTAATTCAAATGCTATGCCAGTTAAAGATATTAGCATAAGGTATAGTAATTACAATAGCATATGATTGTAATAATAATATTCTTCATCATTATTACGGAATAGCTGTAATGTTTTTATTATAGAACGTCTCATAAATATGTCATAAAAATACAACAACATTGACTTGATCCTAGAAAAATAAATGACAATTTGGCAAAATATTTATAGATGCAATAAGAATGAATATTAACTAACATCATGAAACATAATATAATAGGGCTATATCATGTTTTATGTAAAGTTAATGTGGATGCAATTCGAATTAGCTTCACTGTAAATATATTTTCATCAAAAATACCGATCGATGTAGTAAATATATTACTTAAATCGTAATGATTTGACAGCTAAATAAAGCCAAGAGATAGTAATTATGTATAATATAAGAGATTAAATAACACATGTTTTTTAGGAATTATTCAGTATAGCACATAGAAATGCAACAAATCTCTGCATCTAATGCGATGGTATGTGGAAGCGGCTGGTTTTGTGAAGACAGATCCGATGTTTCTAATGAATCGCTGAACTCATTTGGAAAATTGGCAAGTATAGCGTAACAATAATTATACTGATAATGATGCCTAGACCACCCATAACAATAGGTTCTATGGTTTTGGATAATTTATCAACAGATGTATTAAAATCGGCCTCGTGGAATTCAGCAATCTTTTCTAACATTATTGCTAAAGCTCCTGACTTTTCTCCAACCGATATCATGGAACTCACCATAATTGGAAAAATATCTGTATACTTACCTAATTGACCGCCAAGACTCCGTCCATGTGCTATTTGGGTAGCCACATTCTCAGTGATTTCTTTGATGTATTCATTGTCAGAAGTATTGCCAGCAATTTTAAGTGCATTAATGATAGAAACTTCAGCCCTAATTAGCACTGCCAGGGTCTTTGCAAACCTTGCAATAAGTGATTTATGAATGATATGACCTGCAACTGGAAGTTTGAAAATATGTTTGTCAATGAAATAGCGTCCCTTGGTAGAGGCGGCGAACGCTTTTAACCCTATCCAAGATCCACCCCCAAGAATGCCCTCTAAGATGATATGTGTTCGAAGAAAGGTACTGATGTCAATCATGATTTGGGTAGATGCAGGTAAGTCTGCACCAAAACTGGCAAAGATATCTGCGAATTTAGGCATCAGGCCGAACATGACTCCTGCGAGGACAACGGCAAAAAACCCCGCAATAAATTTTGGATAACTTGTCGCAGAGCTAAGTCGTTTGCGCACGTCATCTTCTTTTTCAATATAGAGGGCGATTTGACTCAGGATCTCATCAAGACCACCACCCATCTCGGCTGCAGAAACCATTGAAATTACGAAACCCGGAAATATATTTTTATGTTCAGAAAGAGCCTCAGAGAAAGGGTGCCCTGCTTTGACAAAGACTAATATCTCCCCGAGTGCATTCTGGAAATTTTTATCATCAAATTGCAATTGCACAATAGAAATGGCATCGACCAATTGAATACCAGCATCCAAAAGTGTAGAGAGCTCCCTGAAAAACACAACTTTTAAGGCAGGGTTTACTTTCGGCTGAGTTAGTTGGATCTCACTTAGTTTCCAGGCTTTTTTCTGGCGACGAACAGGCTCAACACTAACAGGTTTGAGTCCCATCTTGCGCAATTCGGCACTCACCTCTTCTCTTGTAAACCCACCAAGAGTCCCTTCGCTACGTTTGCCTTTGTTATCTACTGCGATGTATCTGAAGTTGCCCATTAAGCCACCCTTATTACTTCTTCCAAAGTAGTCAATCCCTTGCGAGCGCGCAAGACCCCTTCCATAAAGATTGAAATTGTGCCTGCTGCCTCGGCTGCTTTCCGAATCTCCATTTCAGATGCGTCATTAATGATCAGTTCTTTTATATTACCGTCCATAAATAAGAATTCATGAATACCAAAACGTCCCCAATAACCCGATCCCGAGCATTGTTTGCAGCCCTTACCTTTGAAGTAAGTGTGTTCGTCCAAATCAACGCCTTGCCTACTCATAAATAACTTAATATCATTGGATGGTTGATAAGGTTCACGGCAACCAGTGCAAACCCTTCTAACCAGACGTTGTGCTACAATTACCGTTACGGAAGATACGATCAAATATTTGTCAATTCCCATATTCAGCAACCGAATAATGGTGGCTACTGAATTGTTGGTATGAAGCGTACTAAGCACCATGTGGCCGGTGAGAGCTGCTTTAACAGCAATTTCGGCAGTTTCAAGATCTCTGATCTCACCGACCATGACCACATCTGGATCCTGGCGGAGGATTGAGCGCAGAGCGGATGCAAAAGTCAAGCCCACGCCCGGTCTTGCCTGTACTTGATTAATCCCTGCGAGCCTATATTCTACAGGATCTTCAACTGTAATAATATTAAGCGCCGGGCTATTGACATAATTGAGGACCGAATAAAGTGTTGTCGTTTTTCCTGACCCAGTTGGCCCCGTTACCAGAATCATACCATTTGCAGCGTTAGCTTTTTCCTTTAGCATAGATAATTTATCTGCATCAAATCCAAGATCATCCAGATTCAAGGATGTTGAACCCTGATCAAGAATACGCATAACAATCTTTTCACCATAAATACCTGGGATTGTCGAAACACGAACGTCAACACTTCGACCCATAATTTTAAATTTAACGCGACCATCTTGAGGAATTCGCCGTTCAGCAATATCAAGATCTGCTAAGATTTTAATACGGGCAATAACACCTGACTGCAATCTTCGATTTGCCGGTGGAAACTCCCGGAGCATACCGTCAATTCTCAATCTGATTCGTAGGTTATTCTCCTGCGGCTCAATATGAATATCACTGGCACGTTCCTGAATAGATTGAACCAGAAGTGAATTTACGAATACAACGGCCGGAGCATCAGTAGCCTGGGTCCGAAGGATATCAATACTATCTTCATCCACTTCTTCTTCGTCGTCGAGATCATCTTCTACCTCAACGAGATCTTGTAATGTATCTTCGAAGGTGTTCTTATCCTGGAAGATCGTTCCAATAGCAAATTCGATTTCATCTGAATCGGCCCAAACTGTGGCGATATCTTTTCCAACCTTGGCTCTAATAATTTGAACAGCTACCATATCCAATGGATCAGCCATTGCGATTACAACGATTCCATCTTCCTTAACTTCAATGGGTACAATATTATGAAATTGGCAAACTTCCTCAGAAATCTGAAGCGCGATACTGGTAGCAAAAGAGGCAATACCTTTCAGACTGGTCATTTTCAGACCAAAGGTATTGTATATTTGAGTTATGCCCTCCGCTTGTATTGCGCCAAGGCTTGGGGCTACTTCTTCTTGAACGATCTCCATCTGCTTTCTCGATAACGGAACATATTGTCAATTAATCTTTTAGCCTGTTAATGTAATCAGCATTGCACACTTGTAAAAAGGGGAAATTGTCGTTTTTATATTACAGTAAAGAGCTACTGCTAGAAGATTATTTAATTCTGAATTCCCAGATTTTTCAACTTCAAATGAAGATGTTGTCGACTGAGACCAGCAACCTGTGCTGCTTTGCTAATATTCAAATCAGCTTGATGAAGCAGCGCTTGAAAGTAAATTCGCTCGAACTCTTCTTTTGCTTCTGCATAATTTTCAACCTGATTATTATGATTAAGCACGAGGGTACTACCGCCACTGAGAATTTGTGTGGGTAGATCGGCAACGGTTATGGTATCTCCCTTACACATGATCATAGCATTTTCTAATACGTTTACTAATTCACGGATATTACCAGGCCAGTCATGGGTATTGAAAATCTGGAATGCGTTGGGAGCTATGCGAGTGACACTTTTTCCCATGGCACTTGATAAGCGTTTCAGGTGATATTCGATAATGACAGGCAAATCTTCTCTTCTGTCGCGAAGTGGGGGAATCTCAATATGGAAGACATTCAGTCTGAAAAAAAGATCCTCACGAAAGCGACCCCTACGCACTAATTCTTCAATATTTTGATTTGTGGCAGCAACCACACGCAGATTTAATGGAATTTCAGTGGTTCCACCAACACGGCGGATGGTGCTAGATTCGAGAACACGTAACAGCTGAATCTGAAATTCAGGTGTTGTTTCTGTGATTTCATCCAGGAAGATAGTCCCGTTATGAGATTCTTCAAATACGCCCTTCTTGCGTTCATTTGCTCCTGTAAATGAACCCTTTTCATGACCGAACAAAGTACTTTCAAGCAAAGTCCCAGGAATGCTACCACAGTTTATTGGAATAAACGAATTTCGAGCGTTCCGACTCTGTGAATGTATCAACCGGGCAGCTACCTCTTTTCCAGTACCTGATTCACCGGTAAGCAATACAGTTGTGTTGTAGTCTGCTACCGTATTTATCTTTTCCAGAATTTTTTGCATCACAGCCGAATGGGCTTCGATCTCCAGAAAATCTGTGTGTCGTTTAAGCTCTTTTTTGAGCGCAATATTCTCGCTACGAATACGCTTTTCAGAGAGACCACGTGAGATTCTGATCTGTAGCTGATTTAAGTCGATAATAGGCTTGGCTAAATAATCATAAGCACCATGCTGAATGCATTTTACAACAATATCTGTATCTTGAATGGCACTGACCATAATCACGATGAGCTGGGGGTTCGTTTGTTTGAACTGCTCCAGTAACTTGAGCCCACTGATGCGTGGCATGTTGATATCAAGTACGGCTACATCAAAATCAATCTTCTCGAAAAGCTCTATGGCCTCTTCGGGTTCAGTCGCTGTAGAAATCTGATATCCCAAATCACCTAGAAAATTTTCAAATAGGTGCGTGATATCCGGTTCGTCATCAACGATGAGAACATTAGCCTGGGATTTTGATTTGTTCATAATAGTCTTCGCATGCAGATTTTTAAGTCACTTATTTTTCACCCACGAACATTTTTAGAACAGGGGGAATTAATATAGCTCAAAACTTGGTTAAGTGTATTATAAATGCGACAATTGTAAGATTTTATTTCCCATGTGATATTTATCACAAACACTTCAACTCAGAGGGACAGAAAAACTATATATTATTAATTAATCAGTACTTATGGATTTTGGGAGCAAGGGGTTTGCATTCAAACATGTCTCCCACCAGCCTAATCCTGTAGGATCCATAAGGTGTTCGAGTGTTGTTTCATTCAGTACATGGTCGAGCACAGATTGAATGGCACACCAGAAAGAACGCAGCGTACATTGATCAAAATGGACACAAACTTTAGCCGTTCCAGCATAGTGATCACAAAATCCCTGACCAAAGAGTTTTCCACCCAGGACTTCAAAAACTTCGCCCAACTTTATCTTTTCAGGTGCCATAGCCAGCGTATAGCCACCATCTTTGCCACGACTACTCTCCACAAAACCATTCATACGAAGGATTCGAACCAGTTTTGCAGTGTTGGATGGTGTAATTCTTTCCGCCCTGCTTATGGCAGAAATGTTACTTCCGCCGGTTGCAGTCATGCGACCTATATGCAGCAGGCATCGGATCCCATACTCTTCCTGAGCGCTTAGTTTCATTTTAGAGCAACCCCAATTGTAACAAGCCTGCCTCGCTAATCATGTCTTTGTGCCATTGTGGTTCCCAGACAACCTCAACATCAGCAAATTCCAATTCATGCACTTCCTGAAGTATTTGCTGTTTGACTGAGACCGGCAATGAACCAGCTACCGGACAGTTTGGAGCGGTTAATGTCATCTTGACGTAAGCTTCCAATTCTTCTGTAATCTTTATGTCGTAGATCAATCCTAAATCATAAATATTTACTGGAATTTCAGGATCATAGATGGTTTTTATGGTGGATATGATTTTAGCTTCAATGTCGCTGAGATCAATATCTGGTATGTTGTCATTCATATGTCAAAATCCGTTTACTCTTTTATTCAGTTTCAGCTATTACGCTAGCGCTTTCTAGTGCATTTATTAGGGTGTGCCATGAAAGACTCGCACATTTCACGCGAGCAGGAAATTCCTGAACGCCTGCAAAGACAGCCAATTTACCTAAATCATCCATGGCCTGCTCGGTGAGTGGCTTACCGGTAACCAGGTCATGAAAACTTTCAAAATATTTCCGGGATTCAGCAACTGTCTTGCCCTTCAGGAATTGAGTCATCAGACTCGCAGAGGAGGTTGAAATGGCACAGCCACTGCCTACGAAGGCTATATCATCAACGATCCCATTCCTAATAATGAGGAACAGCTCAAGTTTATCGCCGCACAGCGGATTGTGCCCCCTGGCGTGATGCGTGGGACTTTCAAGTTTTTTGAAGTTCCTTGGATTTTTATTGTGGTCCAGGATAACTTCCTGATACAATTCACGTAAGTCTGACATTAGCCCATGAGCTCCTTAACTTTGATGATCGCAGAGCTAATCGCGTCAATTTCAGCTTTGGTATTGTAGAAACTTAAGGATACACGCGTGGTTGCAGGCACATGATAAAAGTCCATAACCGGCTGGGTGCAGTGATGTCCTGTACGCACAGCCACTCCCTCCAAATCCATAATTGTTCCCACATCATGTGGATGGATACCCTCCAACACAAATGATATGATGCTTCCTTTTTTCGGGGCATTCCCAATGATTCGTAGTCCGTCAATTTGAGCGAACTGTTGAGTCGCATATCTCAATAATTCCTGCTCGTAAGCGTCGATGGCTGCGATGCTAAGATCAGATACATAATCCAGCGCTGTAGCTAACCCAATCGCCCCGGCAATATTTGGGGTTCCGGCTTCAAATTTATAAGGTATCTCATTGTATTCAGTTTTTTCAAAACTAACGCTGAGAATCATATCACCGCCACCCTGGTAAGGTTGCATACTTAAAAGATGTTGCTCCTTGGCGAATAGTATACCAATACCCGTAGGTCCATAAATTTTATGTCCGGAAAAAACAAAGAAATCACAATCCATGGCCGGGACATCAATGGGCATGTGGGCAATAGATTGCGCTCCATCGATGAGGACGGGGATCCCTTTGCCATGGGCTTGATCAATGATGATTGAGACGTCGTTGATCGTGCCAAGGGAGTTAGACATCTGGCTGACTGCCACCAGCTTTACTTTTTCAGTTAGCAAATCCGGTAGAACACTGAGATTAAGTTCCCCGTTTTCCAGCAAAGGAATAATTTTTAGTTTGGCACGCTTCCGCGCTGCCAGCATTTGCCAGGGAATGATGTTTGAATGATGTTCCATCTCAGAGATTAGAATTTCATCTCCGGGCTGTAAAATAGGGTCCAAAAAACTTGAGGCTACCAGATTAACTCCCTCTGTGGTTCCTCTGACGAAAACAATTTCGGCTAGCTTATCCGCGTTGATAAATTTTCGAACGGTTTCCCTGGCACCCTCATAGAGTGCAGTCGATTTTTGACTGAGATAGTGAACGCCTCGATGAATATTTCCATAATGTCGTGAATAAAGCTCTGATATGGCGTTGATAACCTGGATAGGTTTCTGGGTGGAGGCAGCATTGTCAGCATAAACCAATGGTTTTCCGTAAACCTCAGTTTGGAGAATTGGAAATTCACTGCGGATTTTATTAACATCAAACATTTGAAGCATGGACTCCATCTAACCGAATTGAAATTCTATCCTGAACATAGGACCGGAGTGATTCAATCTCAATCTCCTGAGTAATTTCAGCTGCAAAAGCTCTTGTTAGCATCAACTTTGCCTCCGCTTTCTCAATCCCTCTCGATTGAAGATAGAATAGGGCGTCCTTATCAAGTTCACCGACTGTAGCACCATGGGCACACTTCACATCGTCGGCATAGATCTCTAGTTGAGGCTTCGTGTCCACACGGGCTTCACGTGACAGGAGCAGATTTTTATTCGATTGTAGGGCATCTGTTTTCTGTGCATCCCTTCTAACCAGCACCATACCATTGAAAACACCACGGGATTGATCATTCATGATACTGCGAAAGTGTTGATCGCTTGAACAGTGAGGATAGGCATGATCCATAAACGTACGAATATCCAGATGTTGGTCGGCATTCCCCAGGTAAATGCCTCGTAGGTTGGCTTGAGCCCCTGCCCCTGAGAAGCTGACTTCCAGGTTGGCTCGCGTTAAACGAGAACCAAGCAGATACTGATGGGATTTATAAACCCCTGAACTTGCTACCTGCACCATCGTATTTGACACATGATCACTCTGATTTGACTCAAGACCAATCTTGAAGTGATCCAGGCCAGCTCCCTCTGCCACCTCAATATAAACGGCAGGAACACTGAGCGCTTTCCCATCCTCAATTGAGGCATATTGTTCCAATAACTGTAAATGGCTGTTTTCATTGACGCGGACAACATGCACCGGATTTGAAAAGTTCCTCGATTCCGATTTGGTTGAGAGATGGAGGATATGAACAATTCGATTAACTTCGTGATTCTTTTGAATCTCAATGAATAAACCACTGCGGGATAAGCCCAGAGAAATATGCTGAAATATGTTATCATCACTTAATGCGGATTGACGAATTGTAGCTTCTGCCCGTTTTCGTGATTCTCCCTGGAGAGTGGATATGTGTTCGATGGTGAGACCCGTTTTGTCCAATGCTGAAACCGAGCCAGAGAATTCATTCGAAAATTCACCGTCAACAAAGACCAGATGCAGGGCATTTGGAACAGCCTCTTTGAACGCCGCAATTAATGCAGGATTAAATTGTGTTTTGTCTGCTAAAACCGGAGATTGACTTAAGATTTCCCTTAAGGGCGTGTAGCGCCACTCTTCATTTTTACGGTTGGGGAATACGCCGGCATCCAACACTGACAGTGAGCTTGCTCTCAATTCAGGAGATAAAGCAAATGCTCCTGATTTGCTTGAATGGATTTGTTCGTTTAGCCACTCGGAAAACTGATTCTGGGATGATTCCATTAGCTGCCCTTATCAGACTCTGGTCTCAGCTATATCCAGCAACCAATCATAACCACGCTCTTCAAGTTCAAGCGCCAGGTCTTTATTACCTGACTTGATAATTTGACCATTTGATAAGACATGGACAAAATCAGGTACGATGTAGTCAAGGAGCCTCTGGTAGTGTGTGATAACCACAAAAGCATTGTCCTTGGTGCGCAATTTATTCACTCCACCTGCAACAATGCGCAGGGCATCGATATCAAGACCTGAGTCGGTTTCATCTAAAATGGCCAAAAGTGGGTTTAGAACTGCCATCTGAAGAATTTCATTCCGCTTTTTTTCACCACCCGAAAAACCCTGATTCACAGGACGTTTTAGCAAGTCCTCTTTCATCTCTACCAGTTTCATCTGTTTCTTGATCAGATCCAGAAAGTCAATGGCATCAAGCTCTTCTTCACCGCGATGTTTACGAATTTCGTTAAGCGCCTTTTTGAGGAAGGAGGTATTGTTAACTCCGGGAATTTCGATGGGATATTGAAAGGCTAGAAACATGCCCTCCCGGGCTCTTATTTCTGGTGCCAGCTCAAGGAGATTTATGCCCTTGTAATAAACCGAACCACCATCAACCCGGTAGCCCTCCCGACCTGCAAGAACGTGTGCCAGAGTACTTTTACCCGAACCGTTAGGTCCCATAATTGCGTGAATTTCCCCGGGATTAACTTCCAGATTCAGCCCCCTCAGAATAGGCTTGCCCTCCACGGACACTTGTAAATTTTTAATGCTTAACATCCTCTTAAACTTCTCCTAAAATCTTTCTATCCAACTGAGCCTTCAAGACTGACAGCCATCAATGCCTGAGCTTCAACAGCAAACTCCATTGGGAGTTGTTGGAAGACCTCTTTGGCGTACCCTGAAACAATCATGCTTACCGCGTCTTCAGTTGATATTCCCCTCTGATTCAGATAAAATATTTGGTCTTCACTGACCTTTGACGTGGTGGCCTCATGTTCAACGTGAGCAGATGGATTTTCTATTTCTATATACGGGTATGTGTGTGCTGCACACCGATCTCCGATGAGCAGTGAATCACATTGGGAATAATTGCGTGCGTTTTCCGCCTTGGCATTCACCTTTACCAAACCCCGGTACGCATTGCTGCTGTTCCCGGCTGAAATGCCCTTCGAAATGATCAGGCTACGTGAATTTTTTCCAAGATGAATCATCTTTGTACCCGTATCAGCCTGTTGATAATTGTTCGTCAGCGCCACCGAATAAAATTCACCAACAGAATTATCTCCCTTTAGCACACAGCTTGGATATTTCCAGGTTATGGCAGATCCAGTTTCGACCTGGGTCCATGAAATCTTGGAGTTGGTTCCAGCGCATAGGCCGCGTTTGGTAACAAAATTGAAAATACCTCCCACGCCTGCTTTATTTCCTGCGTACCAGTTTTGAACTGTGGAGTATTTGATTTCAGCATCATCAAGGGCAATCAGTTCAACCACGGCCGCATGAAGCTGATTTTCATCTCGCATGGGTGCAGTACAACCTTCGAGGTAGCTAACATAACTACCTTTGTCAGCCACAATCAAAGTCCGCTCGAATTGACCCGTTTTTGCTGCATTGATACGGAAATAACTGGAGAGCTCCATGGGACAGCGAACCCCTGGTGGTATATAAACAAAACTCCCATCGCTGAATACGGCTGAGTTCAGGGTTGCATAAAAATTATCCGTATAAGGGACCACAGTTCCTAAATATTTCTTAACCAGCTCAGGGTGTTCCTGGATGGCTTCACTTATTGGGCAGAAAATGATCCCAAGTTCACCCAGCTTACCCTTAAAAGTGGTGGCGACGGAGACACTATCGATGACCGCATCCACAGCAACGCCGGCAAGTATTTCGCGCTCTTCCAGCGGAACGCCCAATTTGTCAAATGTCGCAAGCAGCTCAGGATCTACTTCAGCGAGACTTTTAGGGGCTTCCTTTTTGGGGGCGGCGTAATAGTAAAGCTCATCATAATCAACTTCCGCGTATTTCAATTTGGGCCATTTTGGTTCATGGAGCTTAAGCCAGTGGCGATAGGCCTTGAGCCGCCATTCGGTCATGAATTCAGGCTCTTTCTTTTTGGCGGAAATCATGCGAACGATATTCTCGTTCAACCCCTTGGGGAATTCTCCCATTTCGATATCTGTGACGAAACCATATTTGTAGTCTTGGTCTGTAATGTTTTGGATCAGCTGCTGTTCGTCAGTCATCTCATCTTCTTTATCATTTTTTGTACTCAATATTTGGTCTTGTTCAATCATTTCGTCACAAGTATAGCATATTGTACAAAAAAGTCAAGATTAAACGAAAAAGGATTTACGCGCTACAAATTCATCACGAAAAAACAGGACTTTTGTTCATTTTGAATGGCAAAAGCGGAGCACATGGGAGCGCGATTATGGTTTCAAATTCCCTGCAAGTGATTATGTTTGTCACACTAAATCGGAGTAAAATTACAAATGATCAACAAAGCCTATCAAGGTAAGAAACCAAAAATTCATGCCACAGCCTGGGTTGCAGAAAATGCGGTCATCATCGGGGATGTCGAAATTGGAGCCGGGACCAGCATATGGTATAATGTTGTCATAAGAGGTGATCTCAATCGTATTGAGATTGGGGAGAATGTCAATATTCAGGATGGAGCAATAGTGCATGTTGAATCTGATGATGGACCCTGTCTGATTGGGGATCGTGTGACTATTGGACACCAGGCCATTGTTCATGGCTGCAGAGTCGGCGATGATGCACTTATTGGGATGGGAGCCACGATTTTAAGCTGGTCGAATATCGGTGCAGGAGCACTTGTTGCTGCTGGGGCCTTGATCAAAGAGCATGAAAAGATTCCAGATCGTACGCTCTGGGCAGGCGTCCCTGCAAAACAAAGAAGTCTAATCGGAGACGATATGTCCCAGCGGATGCAGGCAGGCTGGCAGCACTACGTCCAGCTTGGAAAAAATTACCGGAGTGATGATGATACCCTATCAAATCATTGAAAAAAAATCGCTGGGATTGACCCTCAGTGAATCTGAAATCAGAACCTTTATTATGGGGTATTCCAATGGCACAATTCCTGACTATCAAATGTCAGCCCTGTTGATGGCCATATTCATAAATGGAATGACTGTAGCGGAAACGCTGGATTTAACCAGAGTTATGTTGGAATCGGGCAATCGGATGGATTTTTCAGCTGCCCCTGGTTTTGTAGCAGATAAACACAGCACAGGGGGGGTGGGAGATAAGGTCTCCATTTTGCTGGCTCCCATTCTGGCAGTTTTAGGGATTCATGTTCCCATGATTTCAGGTCGTGGTTTGGGCCATAGTGGTGGCACCCTGGATAAATTGGAATCCATACCTGGTTTCAATGTCAATCTGGAGTTAAAGCAATGGGAAGACCTGGTCGTTCATGAGGGGCTTGGATTGATTGGTCAGACAGGCACCATATGTCCAGCTGATAAGAAAATTTACGCTTTGAGAGATGTGACAGCTACGGTGAGATCCATCCCACTCATTTCAGCCAGCATTATGAGCAAAAAAATAGCAGAAGGAATACGGGGACTTGTCCTGGATGTTAAAACAGGCAATGGTGCATTCATGCAGACCTTGGCAGACTCTCGGAAACTTGCGAATAGCCTGGTTTCCATTGGAAAGGGCTACGGGATTAGAACCACAGCACTGATTACGGATATGAGCCAACCTCTAGGATTTGCTATCGGAAACTGGTTTGAGATGGAAGAATCGGTAAAGGGTTTACAAGGACAGGGTCCTGAAGACCTGATGGCCGTGACCTATGCGCTCGGTGCGGAACTATTGAAGATGGCTCATCCCGAACTCTCCCAGGAAGGTGCTGTTGCCATGCAGAAAAAGACGGTCTCTGATGGGTCTGCTTTCGAAAAACTGAAGCGGATCACAGAATTGCAGGGTGGCGATTCCAGAGTCCTGGATGATTTAAACAAGTATCCAAAAGCCAAATTCCAAAAAACTATTAAGAGTTCAAAATCAGGTTACCTGGCTGGAATAGATACCATGGCGCTGGGGTTTGCAGGCATACAGCTGGGAGCAGGTCGAAAAATGATTAGTGACAAAATTGACTATTCCAGCGGCATATATATGCATTGTAAACTTGGGGATAAAATTAAGATTGCTGACGATTTGCTTACCCTTTATTGTGAGGATGAGACAAAGCTTAGAGTGGTTGCTGATCAGATATCTGCAGGCTTCTCTTTCACGGAAACGACTCCAGAGCTTCCACCGCTTATTGTTGAACGTATCGTTTGATCCTGTAAAGATTCATCCTCCAGTTCAGCCAACTTCTTAATAATTTCACCATTTTACAGTTTGAACAGGCGTGTTCATCAATTATATGTTGCATGCTGAAGAAAATGATTTTGAAAGGATAATTGACCCGAAATGCTTGTCACGAATAATGTAAGTCTGACTTTTGGAGGGCAGAAGCTCTTCGAAGACGTAAATATAAAATTCGCCCCTGGAAATTGTTATGGTCTCATAGGTGCAAACGGATCTGGTAAATCGACGTTCCTAAGGCTGCTCTCTGGTGATATTGAGATGCAAAAGGGCAGTATCAGCAAAGGACCTGGAGAGCGGATGTCGGTGCTGCGGCAGGATCAATTTGCTTATGATGAATACACCGTGCTTGAAACCGTCCTCAAGGGCAACGAAGCACTTTTCAAGATTATGCAGGAAAAAGAGGCGATTTATATGAAAGCCGATTTTTCTGATGCTGATGGGATGAAAGCCGCTGAGCTTGAAGGTGAATTTGCAGAAATGAATGGTTGGGAAGCAGAACCGGAAGCACAAATTCTTCTCGCAGGGCTTGGTCTCGATACTTCTTATTCTGATCGAAAGATGAAAGAATTGCGTGGGTCTGAGAAAATAAAAGTCCTCTTGGCACAGGCCATTTTTGGCAATCCTGATATCCTGCTTCTGGATGAACCGACAAACAATTTGGACATCAAGGCGAAGGACTGGTTAGAGCAATTTTTGCTTAATTTTACCAATACTGTCATCGTGGTTTCCCACGACAGGCACTTTCTAAATAAAGTTTGTACCTGGACTGCTGACATTGATTTCGGTAAAATCACCATCTATGCTGGTAATTACGACTTTTGGCGTCAATCCAGTGAATTGGCCCAGAATCTGAGAAATAATCAGAATAAGAAAGCAGAGGAGAAGGCAAAAGAACTCAAAGCCTTTATCGCCAGATTTTCTGCAAATGCTTCCAAATCGAAACAAGCCACATCCCGACAGAAGCAATTAGAAAAATTGGAGCTGGGGGATATGCCTACTTCAACCCGCAAATACCCATACATCCATTTTGAACCAGGTCGTGAGGCAGGTAAGGATGTTTTAACCGTAGAAGGGCTAACAAAATCCATTGGCAAAAAAAAGATCCTGGATAACGTGACCTTTACCATCCAGCGGAATGAGAAGGTAATTTTCCTCGCAGATAATGAACTGGCAACAACCACACTATTTAACATTTTGGCTGGTGAAACAGAAGCAGATTCAGGAACAGCAAGCTGGGGGGTAACCACCACTCAGTCCTATTTTCCCAAAGATAATTCAAAATATTTTGATGCTGGGAAGTACAACTTGATCGATTGGTTACGCATGTATTCAGAAGATCAACATGAACCCTATATCAGGGGCTTGTTAGGCCAAATGTTGTTCTCAGGTGAGGATGCTTTCAAGAAGACAAATGTGCTTTCTGGAGGCGAACGAGTCAGATGTATGTTTGCCAGAATGATGGTATCCAGTTCCAATGTTCTCATCCTTGATGGACCGACAAACCACCTTGATCTCGAGAGTATTACTGCAATCAATGAAGGCCTCATACGTTTTAAGGGAATTGTGCTTTTCACCTCTCATGATCATGAGTTTAATCAAACTGTAGCGAATCGGATAATCGATCTGGATGCAAAAGTTATTAATGTTAATACAAACAGTTATGATGAATATTTAGGACTTAACTGACCTGGATTACCCCGTTTTATCTATGGATTATATGCCGAATCCACCAAAGTGTTTAGGCCCTAACATGAATAAACGGGGAACAAAATCCGCATGCATATGACTTGCGACAATCTCAGCAGCGAAAATCATATGGTCCCCAGTTTTCAAGGTTCCTGTCAAACGACATTCATAGTTTACTGAAGCCTCGGCGAGCAAAACGCCATCGATGACTGTGGCTGGTTGAGTCAAGGTTCCTAATTCTTTCAACTTATCCATATCGCGGCCAGAATTTGATCCAAAGAACTCAACCTCTGCAGACATTGATTCCGAGGGAATGCTGACCACAAATTCTTCCCGCTGCTTCATCAATTCATAGGTATGGCGTTCAAATCCGATGGAAATAACGAGCATTCGGGGTTCAATAGAAGTAAAGGTAACCCAAGAGGCGGACATGGGATTGTAGCCGGTTTCCCTGTTTTTGACAATAATGATACTCACGGGCCCAGGGTATTGGACGGCACGTGTTTCACGATAAGATTTGAGTATTTGCATGGACACAGTTTAAGAATTCCGGCACCAGTTTTCATTGACAAAAATCCAGAACCCGAAAATTAGTTTTTCCAAAGGAAGCCTGTTCGAAGGGTGCATGTTCGAGAAATATTTGCAGGAATATGGACATGCAAAAATTATGACCAATAGTGTGATATATAGTTAATTAGGGCTTCCTCAAAAAGTGATAACTATTAACAATAACAACATGATAGGTTGTCTTTGTGGTATGATATATGCAAGAGAAACAGTCAATTAGGTTAAAAACCCTTGCAGATAAAGGTATCATAAAATGGTTAGAGACCAGTCCAGTAATCAAACCGTTCTCGACTTCTACCTCCCTTTTGGAGGAAAACTAAGCTCCGAGAACCGTTGGGTAAAATTAGCAGAGATAATCCCCTGGGATGAGCTTGGATCAGTTTACAACAGTAACTTTCATCCCACCATGGGAGCACCAGCCACCCCCTCACGAGTAGTGATCGGTGCGATGATCCTAAAACATATGAAGAACCTGTCCGATGAGGAAGTAATCGAAGACATCCGTGAGAACCCATACTGCCAGTACTTTTTAGGATTCCAAGATTTTCAAGATAGGACAGTGTTTGTTCCCAGTTTGTTTGTTGAAATCCGTAAGCGTCTTGGTATGGAACAGTTACAAGAGATCAATGAGTTATTTCTGTCCAAGATTTCAGAAGAGGATCAGGAAGCGAATGTATCAGAAGAAGATCCAGAGGAGATTCGTCGAGGTATGCTGATCATGGATGCATCAGTAGCCCCAAGTGATATTCGTTATCCAACAGATGTGGATCTATTGAACACAGCCCGCGAGAAAGCAGAAGATTTAGTTGATGAGCTATGGTCACCGGGAACTATTGGGATAAAACCCAGGACCTATCGTCAGGTAGCCCGTAAGAAGTATTTGGCATTCACTCATCAACGTAAACCAGGTAAAAAGAAGATACGTAAAGCTATTGGTCAGCAGCTGGGGTATCTGAGACGCGACCTGAAACATATTAACGATCTGTTGGATGAGCAGAGTACATCCTTCCTTTGTTCCTCAGGTAATATCACTTTGAGTTTTAGACAGCAGCGAACCCTATGGGTTATCAGTGAGCTGTACCGACAGCAGCAGTGGATGCATGATCATCATACACATGCTATTGGGAATCGTATTGTAAGTATTGCTCAGCCTTATGTTCGTCCGATTGTGCGTGGCAAAGCAGGTAAACGGACAGAGTTTGGAGCGAAGCTATCGGGCGTGGTGATTGATGGTAATGTATATCTGGATAACTTGAATTGGGATGCTTACAATGAGAGTTCAGATATGAAGGGTGCTGTAGAGAAGTACAGGAAACGATTTGGGTTTTATCCTGAGTCAGTTAACGCTGACAAGATTTACTGGAGTCGTGATAATCGCAGGTACCTGAAGGAAAAGAATATCTCAATGTATGGTGGTGCTCCTCTTGGACGCCCTAAAAAGATAGATGAGCTAAGCCCTGAAGAGAAACGAGAGCATAAAGAGAAATCAAAGCGACGGAACTGGATTGAAGGTAAGTTCGGCGAGGGTAAACGCAGATACGGGTTGGGACTTGTGATGGCAAAGACTAGGGTAACCAGCGAAAGTTGGATTGCTATGGTGATCTTTGTGATGAATATCGCCCGTGTATTCAGGGATTTATTTTTGTCTCCATTATTTTGGCTGGTTCAAGCCACGTTTAAACAGATATCTTGGTCAATCTGGAATGAGACAATCCACGAAAAGAATTATAAAAGTCAGGCTGGACTATGGGGTGGCCCAGCATGAGACTTATTGAGGAACCCCTAATTAACTTAACCATAAATTTAGCTCAATGCCAGTATGATACTGGATGTTACGCCCCTTCCTTAATGCTGCTCATGAAGCGAATACTTCAAAAAAAGAGCCCTGTGGGAACAGGGCTCGGGGAGGACATGTGGGAGTCACATGACGATTAAATTTTATGAAACATATCGTGAATCGGGGAAACTATTCACTCCTTAGAGATTTTGTTTTTTGGAGTACAGTAGGATAGCTAACATCCAGTTTTTCTGCCAATTTGGTTTTTTGATAACCGACCTGCTTAAAGAGAAATTCGATAATTTCCTTCTCAAACCTCTCATTTGCCGCGTTCCAGCTTAAATCCTTAAGACCACTTATGTAAGTTTTAAGGGCTACTATTTCCTGTTTATTTGTGCTTGGTTGTGCCTCAGATGCCGCCCCATCAAATTCAAAACCATGCTGATTAAGCCTTCTCTTGATGGCATAGTGGGTGCTGGTTTTCAGATCTAACTTTCCTGCCAGATCAGATATACTCTGCTCAGACTCCAAATGGCTTTGAATGAGATGGAATTGAAACAAATCATTGATCCTTTTCCAGGTCTGACCCAGAGAAAATGCGAAGGGTCCCGGACCACGACCTAAGCTCTCAGGCAGGCTATAACCCACCTTGGGTCGATTTTCAAATCGATTGACAACATCCAATCGATATCCTTTAAGGTTGAAACCGTGTTCAGCCATTTTTAAGGCGCTACGAGATCCAATTTCATAATAATGGGTAGCCAATTCGGGGTGCTGCAACTTATCGCGCTGTAAATCACCCATGAAAAGACATTCATCAGGCAAGGTTGAGAGGATTTCATATTTCTGACTATGGTCAATGGCATCGTCGAGGTATCTGGCGCTGGCATCATATTGCTGTTGATCATAATATGTGAGGGCAAGATTTTCAAAAACAGTAGATTTAAGATATTTGCTCTGCATCCCTCGCAACAAGCCTTCGAATATCGCCTGAGCCTCTTGAAATTCGCCAGTCGCATACATCAAATATCCATAGGAGTTCTTTATCTGCTCAACCATAAATGGATACTCATAATCATTACCCAGGGCAATGCCCTTGAGTAGTAAATCGCTGGCCTCTTGATTTTTTTTCTCAGCTCGACAATAGCCTGCGAGCCTGCTTAACGCAACCAACTCCATGATCTGCATTTGATTCGAATGGAAAAAGTCTATCCATGATCTGGCCTCTGCAGCAGAGCTTCCCGTTTTTCGCTGCAGCTGAAAAGCGGAGATCTGATAATCAATAACTGAATGCAGTGCACTGGATTCGGCCAGACGTTTCGCTGATCTGTACAGGCTCAAACCTGAGATTGATTCGCCAAATTTTTCAAAGAAGACGCCACGTTCATAATTTACATAGGCCAGAATTTCATCTTTTACAGAATACCCATGTTCAGCATTTCTGGTTTCAGCCAGAACGAGAGCCTCATCAAGAGACAGCTTTGAGGCAATCAGATGACCTTCCAAATGTAAGGTTTTTCCACGACCTGCAATATACAGGGTCTTTTGCCCCAGGTCAGCCAATTGGGAATAATCACCAGATAGGAACACATTTCGGGCATCAGCAATACTGACCATCCCTAGACGGCTGATAAACTCAAGCCATTCGTTTGTCTCTACTCTGGGAACCAAAGACTTTTGCATGATAATCCTTAATTTGTCCTATGCAGCAATAAAATAAATATTGGTCTCAGCCAATTTCCCCACCGTCACCACCAATCGAAAATTTTGTGTTACAGATAAACGTGACCGATCCATTGGGTCCTGTCTTAATCTGAAAAGCGGTGATGACACCGTTACCTGAAAAATTGATAGTCTTGCCGGCGGAGTCAATATAAGACATGTCAACAGCATCAATAACTGTTACTTCTGCCAACTGTTCGAAGGTGACAGTCAGTTTGGCGGTTACATCGGCGGAAATTGGCTCGGCGGAAATATTGTCCACCCATGTGTCCCCAGGAAGGACTTCTCCACCTGTGGCTGCGTAAACTTCTGAATCTGCTGTCTGGCCATAGACGGTTCCAGCCGAAACGGTTTCATCAATTACCAGGATTCCGTCCGAATCTTTGGCTAAGCTGTTCCCTTCAAGCAGAAAGGGGGCTCGCTCATTCTGGACGATTTGTCCCTGGTAAAAGGTTTGATCAGGGTTGGTTTCCAATGGGCTTTCGCACCCGATGAACAATAACACAGCCAACAAAATAATCGTCGTAAATCTCATCTTTAAATCCTCCTAGTTAGTGTATCCTCCGCCACTAATATAATGAAATAATCGGGATGTATAATATTTTTTATAAATTATTAAATATTTTATTGCGTAATGAAGCTTATCAGTATACCTTTGCACTAAGTATGAAGCCAACCTTATCATCTAGCCCCAAATATTGCTGCCGGTAAACCAGCGACCCATCTACGATGCCATCTTTCAACACGAACAAGCACCCTCTACTTATGCAAACTGGATTTGGATTGGGTCAGGAAGCATCTCTTATGAAAAACAAAAAAATTATTGGCTTGGTGACCAGTATTGTGGATGGGAATACATTCGAAATCAGCGTGCATAACCAGAACGGTTCCATCAATCATGGGAAGCATACTGAAAAGATTCGTATCCACGGTATGGATAAACCGGCAACCTCTACCTTATCAGGCATTCTAGCCAAGCTTGAACTTGAAAAACAAATTGTTGGACGAACACTTGAGTGCGAGATTATTGAACGTGACGACACTGACCAGATCATCGCCGTTGTGCCTGCTAAATATTTACAATCCCCATTTGCCTTTAATCGAGATCCAGACGCTTAACCCTACGAATCGTTTCACATAAAATAACTATTTTCGTTTTCCCCATCGGCTTTAGATTAGCATGTGATTGAATCTGAATTCCAAGATATCCATTTAGTTAAATTCGGGAATATTGTCCATAATATACCTGACAAGCAGTCAGAGTATTGGGAATTCCTGTTAATGATGGGTTTTGGCGACATCTCAGCGACAAAACGACTTTTCGACAAACTTCGTGGCGAAATTGCTGAAGACGATTGGCGAATACCCCTGGTCCTTCTCGGTGAAGCAAGGTATTTTTCAATTTCTGGTCGAGACTTTGAGAGTTTTGTTCAGCTCGAGGAAGCCTCAAAGACGATTTTTCCACGCACACATTTTTTGAATGAAAGATTTCAATCTGAGATAATGTCGATATATGCCTATACGTTTGCAAATCTTCAGGAAAAAATTGGGCAGCGGACAAATAGGTTACAGCTGCTTGTTAGTGGAAGTAAACTAACAACTATTTCTTCCTTCAAATTGGCTTTTGCATTCAAGGTAATAGCGGAACAGGTTAAATTGTTAACGCTCCCCATTAGCCATCTTGTTTCAATAGTGGAGAAGCTCGAGAAAAATAATCTCTGGGTATTGACCTGCATAGGTTATCGACAAATTGGAATTTTCTTCCGACAGAGGAAGAATTGTAAAAAGCACATCATTATTATAATCTTGCATTGTCCATTGCTGAAGATATGGATTTACACGTGACCAGAAACCAAATTCTCAATGCGAAAGCGTATACATTATTCTTCGAAGGGAAGCTTGAGGCAGCAGAAGAACAATTTGCGAAGATACGCCCTGAGGGTAGGCTTGATTCGATTTTGCCCATATTAAATGAGAACTTATCCTTAATGGCAAAAGCACGCAAGGATATGCCTCAATCCATTAGTTATATGAAAGACGCACTCTCCGTCGCTTCAGAGCTTGATTCTGTCGGTCATCTGCCTGGCGAATGTCTCTATTTAGGGCAGGCTTATGAAAATCATTTGGGTGATCTTGATCAGGCAGAAAAGTTCTATCGACTCGGGTATGAGCATTCCATGCGTTATGCTTCCCATGGAATCAGTCTCACTGGAGACCGCAAAGAAGTTGTTGAAACCTATGTCAACTTTATTTCCCGCAAGCAGAATGCTGGAACAGCTATTAAAGCTGTTCCACGAGAGGATAACTTTGCGTTTAGCCAGGGGAAACCCTGGAAGGATATCAAGGATATCTTTCAGCATCAATTAATTTGTTTCCATGCCGCCGAACTGACCAACAGTAGGCTGCTTGCAGCCAAGCTTGACATGCCTCCCTCAACGCTTTACTCGTTGCAGGACCGCTTGAAAACAAGGGGATATGTGCTACCTGAAAAAGCTCAAAACACACCTCCAGAGAACTTGGAGCTCCACGATTTTTTCATCGAGCACCAAAATCTTACGTGGGACGAGATCAATCAAATCTTCGAGCGGGAAATAATGCATTATTTATACGAACGCTATGGCTACAATAAGCATCGGCTGGCAAAAGTATTGGAATTGAGTTATCCCTCAATCATCAAAAAGACCCGTGAATTGACACAGGTTAATGAACATTTTCTCCCGAATTAAGCCAAAAAATACGTCAGAGTCCGTTGAACGACATCCTGAATTCGGAGGGGTTACATTTATCTCCAGTAAACGCACGCGATCACTGCGGCTGTCTGTCAAGCCATTTATAGGTTTGCAGGTAAAGTTGCCCTGGGGGTTTCCAAAAGCCAAAGCCTGGGATTTCATCAATGAAAAAGCGGAATGGATTAATTCAGCACTTCAGCAAGCCAGATTAACTGAGGCTGAATCAGTCCAATTCTTTACTTCAAATAAAAAACCGAGCTTAAAAGACATCCGCATAGCTTTGGTGGCCAGGCTTGATGAATTGGCAGTTCAATTCGACTTCAGCTATCAGAAAGTGAGTTTGCGAGACCAAAAAAGTCGCTGGGGTTCCTGCTCAGCTCAAAACAATATTAGCCTTAACCAAAAACTCTACTTTTTGCCGGATGACTTGCGGGATTATGTCCTGATTCACGAATTAGCCCATACACTTCAAAAAAATCATGGTCCAAATTTTTGGAATATTCTTTACACTATTTTGGGGAAGCGCAATACCCTGGATAGCAGAAAAGCACTTCGGGACTATGAGTTCCTCTTTCACTCCCCTCCATTTTGATAATCCTCATTCTAGTTAGTTAAGCTTCCTCAATCTCCTCCGATAATACGAAGGTAATGAATATTAAAATAATTCTATTGATTGTCATTTTTGGTGCCATGATTGCCTGGGTAGCCAGTATGGATACCACTCCAAAATTTAGCGCGCTGCTGACCCGTGAACGGAAAGTCGTAAATACGAACACATTTGATAACATCAGCATGGCAAATTGTGAAAATTATGCTGTACTGATCTCAGCTTCCAAGTTGGCTAAACGGATGAGTGTAAGTAAAGCCTGGATTCGTGAGAATTACCAAATCGAGCTTTTTGCCGATACTATTGTGAGTAAGAAACAAATTATTGGGCATGTCCCACCTGGTGGCCATTGTTACATCGTGGAGCAAGTTGGCCCCTGGTTTTTTGTCCAGAGCCCTGGTAGCAATGAATTGGGCTGGTTACATCAGAGTAATGTGGTAGGATTCGTGAAAAAAGATCCTAAAACGCTGATCCCCTGCCCAGGATATTTTTGATTCAGCTACCCCCTTCAAACAAAACCATCCAGAAAACACGTTAAATTTACCTGCTTCAGCATACAATCTCAGTTGCAAAATCTAGAGATCCTAAATACGTTTTCGACCTATTCAACGGACGCAGGTTCAACCTGGAGTAAAAAAGCATTTTTGCATTTGAGGTAGTATGAAATATGATGAAATACGTTGGGGAAGCATTGGTTGTGGAAATGTGATGGAAGTCAAGAGTGGACCTGCATTACAGTCTGTAAAACACTCGCAACTTATTGCAGTCATGCGTCGTGATGCTTCCCTGGCCAAGGATTTTGCTCAACGCCATCGTGTTCCAATCTGGTATGATCAGGTTGATAAATTGATTGAGAATCCAGCAATCAATGCGATCTATATTGCCACACCACCCGATTCCCATCTGGAGTATACTCGTCTGGCTGCCCAGGCAGGTAAGGTGGTATATGTTGAAAAACCTATGGCCAACAGTTACGCCCAATGTCTTGAAATGATTGATGTGTGCAGACAGCACCAGGTTCCCCTTTTTGTGGCATACTATCGTCGTGCCCTCCCCCGTTTTTTGAAGGTAAAAAGTATCCTGGATTCTGGTCAACTTGGCATTATTCAAGAAGTACGTGTAAAATTACTTAAGAAAGCAAAACATACTGACATGGCAGGAGCATCAAACTGGAGAGTTCAGCCAGACATTGCGGGTTGTGGCTATTTCTGCGATCTGGGTTCCCATATTTTTGATCTACTGCAATTTCTGATTGGCGATATTCTTTTTGCCTCGGGAAAGGTAAATAACACCGGCGGGTATTACCCGGCGGAAGACATTGTGGAGGCTGACTTCACTTTCAAGAATGGGGTTAAGGGATCGGGAGTCTGGGATTTTAATGCTGACCGGGATATTGACCGAACGGAAATTATAGGGAGCGAAGGAAAATTATTATACAGGCATTTTGCTGAGGCTGATGTTACCCTGAACACCCAGGCCGGTGAAATTCAATTTGAAATCCCCAATCCGCTCCACATTCAGCAGCCATTGATCCAATTGATGATTGATGAACTGCGAGGAATAGGAAATTGCCCCAGCACCGGCGCCAGTGCAGCGGAAACAAATAGAATTCTTGACCAAGTACTGGGTCGTTTATAAAATGGCTATTGGAGGTTTCAAGCGTTAAAGGAGTGGATCGGTATTGCAGTAGACTAGATGTAAATATCTATGTGTTTCAGCGGTTCTCCTGCTTTTACCTCAGTAAATTCAGCATCTTGAGCCGATTCAGGAGCCGGTGCTAATTTTTGTTTTCGAATTAACTTTGAGAGTTCTGTGTTGATTGGCTGAACCTGATGATTCCGCGCGACTGTCGTGGTAAGCAGAACCATTCGACTTGAGTTGAATTGAATTTGGTCCATTACTTATATCGCTTTTTCATCATGATTCTTTTTCACGTTGGGATGCCAATCTAATAAATTTTTATACAGGCACAACGGATAGTTCAGAGCAACTTTTCCATTTTTCTCCAGGGGTCTTACACCTACCAGGTCACGCTCATTCCAGTGCAATTAAGACCGCTGCCTATCCCCAGCAGGGCTACATGATTTCCAGTTGCGATTCTGCCAGCTTCCTCTGCCATTTTTAAGGTAATGGGCAGAGCGGCAGGGCCAATGTTTCCCAATGTCTGCACATTAAGGAAAACTTTCTCAATTGAAATTTCCAGGGCTTCGGTGAGCATTTCTATATGAGGAATACTTACCTGATGGGGTATATAGAGATCAATTTTATCATCGCTCCAGTTGGCCAGTTTTTCCTTGGTCAATTCCCAGGCTTCGATTGCCAGACCGACACCAGCAACCAATAACTCATGAGGGTAGGATATTCCCCCATCACGCTGCCCCACACAAAGCCGATTGTAGGCTGTGGCCGCCATACTGACTGATCCATTAATCAAATGACCGGACTTTGAGTTATCCTTATGAGTAAGAAGCATGGCTACAGCGCCAGATCCCAGGGTAAGGGTGGCAAAATTTTCACGAAAACTTTCCATTGTGAGATCAGGATCCTGCAATTTTTTGATAGTCGCTTCGATTGGCTCCCTTGAACTCTCCCCATTAACGACCAGACCATATTTGATCATCCCGGCTTCGATCATCATCATAATCTCAGAGATGCCATCTACAAAACCGAGACAGGCGTTGCCAATATCAAAGTTGCGACAAAAGGGGGACAATTCCAGGTTCCCATGGACCAGGCAGGCCACTGAAGGTTCAATAAAATCTTTGCTCACGGATGTATTTATAATACAGCCTATTTCCTCGGGATCAATTCCAGACACCTCAATGACTTTTCTAGCAGCAATGGTTGCTACCTCGCTGGGAGCAGTTCCGGGATCCCAGAAACGCCTTTCCGAAATGCCTGTTAAACGTTCAAGATTTCCCAGTGGAATCCCAAATTTTTCCAGAGTTGCGGAGATTTGTTCTTCCAAACTCAGTGAAGTGATGCCGTGGGGCGGCAATTCATAGGCTATGGCTTCAATGACTACGTTGCTCGGCATTTATGATATCCTTATAAAATATTCTGCACTCATCAATCTGAGCGGCAAGACGTGGAAGTACAGGATGCAAATCAGATTTATTTTCGCTAATAACTCATTCAAGTTAAACGAGAAATAGGGTCAACCAACTCAAGATACTGTGCTGTGCTGCGTTATAATTTCTGGGAAGGTCATGCATGATCGGTGGCATAAACGGATTAGATCTTTCACACTAAGACGGTGGTGGTAGAGCATGCTTTCTCCGGGGTTTGTTCTCAGGGTCGCTAGCTTAACTGGTTTTATTCATAACCAAACACACCCAGCTCTGTGAGGGTACGATCTCGTTTTAAAGTTTCCCCTTTATTACATCTCAAAATAAAGCTTTTAGGATTAGGTCTTTGATATGTATATGAATTGTCAGAAAAGTACTTCCCTGCTAAATCACCCACTTTGAACTGATTCCAACCTGCCCCAATGATGGTGATGCTATTGACTTCTTTCGGGAATTCCCCATACTCATATTTGTAGATTCGCAATTCCTCTCGAATACTGCTTAACGCACTATCGGCTTCAGCCAATCTTGCTTCAGCTACTTTTGTACTGTAGAAGGGAACAGCGTTGACCACAAGTAGGCAGATGATGGCAATTGCGATCAACAGTTCGAGGATTGACAAACCAGAATGGTACCTTCTGCGCATAGTGTCCATAAACCGCTTTCATAGAATGTCGACAAATTAACCAGAGCCTTTTCGCAAGGATTATGCCACATAGTTTAATCAGTCTTAGATTGTTATATAACAGATACTTACAATGATATTTTTCGAATTATTAGCAGATACTATTTGTCTGTATTTTGTGACAAACATCCAAATAATGATTAAAAACGTGACACTTCAAATCAATCCTGTTCAAATATCTTGGTTCAACCAGCCTAGCGTTCCAAGGCGCATGATTGCTCAGATACTACACTGCTGTTGGAAATCACCCTGTAGAATTGTGATAATTTTGTGGCTCAATTCACCAAGCATGAATTTGATAAGCCATCGCGCCAGGGCTATATTATCCCAATATCGAATTTTACTTTTCCAGAAGTCAGCCAACATCTCATTGAAGTGGAATCCGAATACTGCCCTGGAAGTATCTCGAAGACATAGAGTCACTTATAATAGCTAGATCCAGTAGCCCAAAACATGAGACGTTGCTAAACATTAAAGGCCCAAACATGAAAATCTTTAGATTCGTCCTGCTTAGCCAGATTCTGGTATTCTTTTACAGTGCGTTCGCACAAACCATGAATCCCTACCAGTTTATTAACCCAAAACCCGCCTCGAACATGGTGTCTAAAAGCACGAATATTATCTTCAGGCATTCAACGCTCATCGATCGTTCAACCTTAGGGTCAGAGCTGATCAGAGTTGAAGGATCCAAAAGCGGTAATCATACTGGAGATCTCATTCTCTCAGATGATGGCCAAACCCTGGTGTTTATGCCGTCTACAGCCTTTGCCAGCGATGAAGCGGTAAGCGTTGATTTGCTTCCGGGTCTAAAAACCAGGACTGGTTACGAAATTCCGGATTATGCGTTCAGCTTTTCCACAGCACCTGAAGGCATTGTGCAGAGCCAATATTCACCCTTTGATGATGATCTACTGCCCCTGTCAGTTCAAACACTCAGGGATTCTGTCTTGCTGCCTGCTCCCCCAATAACCATAGATTCTCTCAACAATCCAGCACCTGGCTATATTTTTATGGCCACGTGGGATCGCGGCTCTCCCAGACTGTGGGGAAATTTTATCTTTATCCTGGATCATAGCGGGAATATCATTGATTCTGTCAGGGTAGATGGCGCTCCGTTTGATTTCCAGGTTCAGCAAAACGGACTTTTAAGCTACGCGCTAGGTGATTTTTCAACGAGCGTACCCCTCCCAGGTGAAGGTCTCAAACATATTGTGATGGATAACACGCTGGCAGTTGTGGATAGTTTTCAAATGAAAAATGGCTATAGCACAGATTTTCATGAATTCAAGATGCTACCCAATGGTCATGTCATGATGATGTCCTATCATTCCATTGTTTATGATATGAGCACCATTGTTGAAGGTGGTCAAACCGATGCAGAGCTGGTGATCAATATCATTCAAGAGCAGGATAGAAATAAGAATGTCGTCTTTGAATGGCGTAATATTGACTATATCCCCATTACCGATAGTGATCTCGATCTAACGGCGGCTCGCATCAACTATGGTACTTTAAATGCATTTGATATTGAACCTGATGGCAACATTCTAGCCTCCTTTAGAAATCATAGCGAAATTATGAAAATTTCACGGGAGACCGGTGAGATAATGTGGCGAATGGGATCAGCGCGGGGAGAGTTTAGCTATGTTGGTGAACACGAAGAAAACGCTCCCTACTACCATGCCCGCCAGCACAATATTCGCAGACGTCCCAATGGGAATATTACCCTGTTTGACAATGGCGAGTTTCACCAACCACCCTATTCACGAGCGGTGGAATATTCGCTTGATGAAGTGAATAAGATCGCCACGTTGGTCTCAGAATGGCGTTATCCAGAGGGTAACATTTTTACAGTCACTGCCGGAAATGCAGAACTACTTCCAGGGGGTGGCTGGTTTATTGGTTATGGAGTCCCAAATCCACAATTTGTAAAACGGAATGCTGTGGAAGTTCATGCAGATGGCTCAATCGCTCTTGAATTATCACTTCCCAGCGGTGTGTTGGCTTATCGGGTTAATAAATTGCCCTGGAACGAAACCGTCTCCACACCACGATTTACCCACTTTGAGGTCATCCAGGGTGGAACCTATTCGTTTAATAATGAATCCATTATTACTGGTGTCGAAATTCATTATAATGCCCTGCAGACCTTTTACTACTACAACGAGGCAACCATCACTCGGGTACCCTATGGACCTGTTGATCCTGTATTTGCCGATTCCCTGGTAACTGTTTATCCTGTGTCCATCAACTATGCTGGTCTTGAGATCAACACCCAGGAGGCAGAACTTCATATTGATCTGGCCGTTTATCCAGAAATTGCGGATCCTGAAAATACCCAGCTCTACTATCGAAACATTTTACAGGGTGATACCTTATTTGTACCCCATCCAACAACTTATGATGAGCTGAACCATAAACTCAGCGCCACCGTATACGACTTCGGCGAAATTATCTTTGGAGTGCCCGGTAATCCAAGTGGGCTTGGTGAGAAGGAGACCCTGATCCCCCTTGAATACAGCCTGTCCCAAAATTTTCCAAATCCATTCAATCCGACCACCACGCTCCAATTCGATCTGCCCCAAAACAGCCAGGTCTCGTTGGTGGTTTATGATATGCAAGGTCGTGAGCTAAGCACATTGGTCGATGGCCCTATGGTCCAGGGACAACATCAGATCCAATGGAGTGGTGCGGGGATGTCATCGGGTATTTATCTCGCTCGCTTGGTCACCCCAGACTATACCCATTCGATCAAGATGGTCTTATTGAAATAGTTCAGCCAATTATTAGTGGATCAGTGAGTTTGTCAGGAGACGCAAAGATTTAATTTTGTGTCATGGCCCTGCTTAAAATCTAAAAGGGATTCATCGATTTTTCGATTTTTGAATCAGTCCCACGGAAAAAATAATTGATGATGATGTTATGTCACGTGCTTGCAAAGTCATGGTGGGGATCGCTGGTCAATAAATAGAATACCTGAAATTCCACACCCAATCTCAAACCACTGCTGAGCAACCGTTTAGGCCATGAAGTAAATAATGGGAAACTCCACGATTGGAGCATGCCAATCGCTATCAGTTTCCAAGAATTGCTGAATTTATCGTTGTTGGTAAGTTTGTTTGGGTGGATAAATGGTGTAGATATTCGACCTGGATCAAGCTGCTTCGATGGGTTCAGCATGACATGTCAGACGATCACTACACAGGGATGGAAGCCTCTAGTCCTTGCTTTACTTGATCTTCTTAAAAAAGAAAAGCCCCCAGCGACCGAAATCGCCAAGGGCTTGGGGGGTGAAGTCAACAATTACCGAAACCAACTTACTATCGTGCTCTCAGGATAGTTTATACTCGATACTTCAGCATCCTGAGCTGGACCTTCAATCTTCGGTAATCGATTGAAGTATCGAGTGGGGTGGGCGCTGAGGGATTCGAACCCCCGACCCTCCCGACACTCATGTCGGGATGCTCTAAACCAATTCGTGCAGTGTTACCAACATCATCATAATTACTATCAAAATATGATCGTTCGATCACGAGTATCCTGTAAAAAGAAAAGCCCCCAGGAACCGAAGTTCCCAAGGGCTTGGGGGGGTGGGCGCTGAGGGATTCGAACCCCCGACCCCCTGCTTGTAAGGCAGATGCTCTAAACCAGCTGAGCTAAGCGCCCCTATTGTCAAATCTTACTATTTCAAATCAGCGCACAGTTTGCCAATCATCAGGATTGGAACCCCGACTCTCCCGACAGGTATGTCGGGATGCTCTAAACCAGCTGAGCTAAGCGCCCGTTTTTCAAGTGCCTATATATCGCTTAGGCGGAGCGAATATACATGGTGAAGTACGCTCTGCAAATTATTTCTGGATCTGGTTTTTCCTCCCGTTTTTCTCCCCAAGTGACTGAAAATCCAGCTACCCTCTTGAACTTGGTCAGATTCTACAATTTCATGGAATCAGGTCTTTAGAAACCTCTTAAATCTGAAGTCCAAGTCGAAAGTATTCTCGAATTTCTACTTGTCCAGCAGCTGTAGCTGAAAGCACGAACTTCTCATACCGATGATCCTTGAAACGCTTTAGCAGCTCGAGCAGGAGCATTCTCTCACTGCAACCCCACAAATAGTGTAACCATCAAAACAACCGGACCTCTAATCAACCGCAACCAATAATAATTGACAACCATAATGGAGTCCTCTGAAATGCTGAACACAAACCTGAAACACATCACCTCTGAAGAAGAATTTAATCAGGTCATCACTGACAATAACAATGTCATGATCTGCTGTGGCCGCATGGGGCCCATGTGCCTGCCCGTCTACGACATCATGGAAAGGCTTCAGGAGACTTACGAACAGGTAACCTTTTATGATCTACCGTTCGATTCTCAATTTTCTCATGTCATTCGTAATCATCCCATGTCAGCAGGATTTATGGGACTGCCATTCACCTACTACTTTAAAAATGGCGCAGCAGTAGCTGCAACGTCTTCGATCCAATCCAAAAGGCAGGTCAAAGAACTGCTCGATAAACACTTTGCATGACCCCCACAAATAATGCAGAAGCCTTTGACGTTATTGTCCTGGGGGGTGGACCTGCTGGATTAACGGCAGGTGTTTATCTGGGTCGCGCCAAATTAAAAACACTGATTCTCAATGAGGGTTCCATCGGAGGCCAGATGGTGCTTACTCACGCTATTGCGAATTATCCCGGTGCAAAAATTGATATTTCAGGCAGGGAGTTGAGTCTGGACATGCAGGCTCAAGCCAAGGCGTTTGGCTGTAAAATTGAATCCAATATTGAAGTTACCCGCATGGATCTTACTGGCGAACGGAAGCTCATCGAGATCGATGATGATCAGCTTTTTTCTGCGAAAGCCATCATTGTGGCCACTGGCGGTGTTCCAAGACCCCTGGGGGTGGACGGCGAAACCAAATTTAAGGGGTCAGGCGTCTCGTATTGCGCCACTTGCGATGGTGATTTTTTTTCTGATAAGGAAATCATTGTTGTTGGAGGTGGAAATTCAGCATTGGAAGAAGCCGTCTCGCTTACACAATTTGCCATTAAAGTCACAATTGTTCACCAGTTTAATCATTTTCAAGCAACAGAACATGCCATTAGAATGGCCCGGGAAAACAAAAAGATTTCATTTATCATGGAATCTGAAATCCAAAAGATTCTGGGTGATGAGACACTTACCGGTGTTGAAGTAATGCACATGAAAACAAAGAACATCTCCCGTGTTGCTGCAGATGGGATATTCGTTTTCATAGGATACATAGCCAACACAGCTTCTTTACCAAAGGTCCTGACGTTGAACCATCGGAATGAAATTATCACCGATGAAGCGATGGCTACCACTATTGCCGGCGTGTTTGCTGCTGGGGATGTTCGGGAAAAGCGCTACCGCCAGATTACCACTGCCGTGTCAGATGGGACCATAGCGGCAATGTCGACAATCGAATTTTTGCAAAACCAGGCCTCCCCGAATTGAATACAGGCGTATCGGCCTGATCTACTCCTCTACATAAAGCAGGAAGCCATCTGTTTCATTGCTTAACCGGTATTCAGGAGAAAATAATAGTGACTCCACTTAGAATTCTAACCATAATCTAATAATTCTGCTTAGGTTTCCCCCTATGACTGATAGAAACAATAATCTGATCCTGGTTGTAGATGATGAAGAAGACATCTGCGAACTCGTCCGCTATAATTTAAAAAAAATCGGTTTTGAAACGCTGGGCGCCGGCACTGGTGAAATAGCCCTGGAGCTTGCCCGGGAAGAGCACCCTGCACTGATCATCCTGGATCTTATGCTACCTGGCATAGATGGCCTGGATGTTTGTCGCATTCTGAAAAATGATGCCCGCACAGAAGACATCTGCATTATCATGCTCAGCGCCAAAGGCGAGGAAGCAGACATTGTCAGAGGTCTCGAAATTGGAGCTGATGACTATATCACAAAACCCTTTAGTCCGAGTATTCTAGCAGCCAGAGTCAAAGCTAATATCCGGCGCATTACCGGTTCCAAAGGCAGCGATGGCGTTCTGGAATATGGAGCGTTATTTATTCACAAAGGCCGCCGGCAGGTCCTACTTTCCGGCAAATCCATTACGCTGACAAACACTGAATTCCAGATTCTCTACTTTCTCGCATCCAACCCCAACTGGGTGTTTACCCGGTCTCAAATAATCGAAGCCGTCAAGGGTGACAACTATCCAGTCACAGAGCGCTCAGTAGATTTTCAAATAGTTGGCCTCCGTAAAAGTCTTGGTCCCATAGGGGATATTATCAAAACAGTTCGAGGTGTGGGGTATCGCTTTATGGAGCTTTCTGAGGATCTCTAAGCCCCGATCATTTCTCTTATTTCCCAAAATTTAAAGAGTATATTTATTATTGTATTGGAACGAATATTCTGATACACCACTATGCTAAGGACGCAAGTTTTGAATAAGCAAAAATTGATTGTTAGACTATTCTCTTCCTATTTCATTCTGGTTCTGCTCGCCATGGCACTCATTATTATGTTTGCATCCAACGCCATGCAGAATTTTTACTTTGAGCAAAGTGTGGGCAATCTTCAAGCCCGAGCAATGTTGGTAGATGAAATATTGAAAAATGTTAATGACCTAAACTCAAAATCTTTGCAGGAACTGTGTCAGCGATTGGGTAGTGGAACAGGCACACGCATAACCCTAATCACTCTAAACGGACAAGTCATTGCTGACTCTCATGAGAATCCCGGAAATATGGATCTGCATAATGATCGACCCGAGATTATTCAGGCAATTCAAGGCGTGGATGGTGTAAGCCAACGATCTAGTTACACCCTGGAGGAAGAACATTTATACTATGCCAGAATGAGCTCCAGCAGTAAAAATCAAGTGATCATAAGAGTTTCCTTCCCTACTCTGGAGCTCAAGTCTACCCTGATTGAATTAAAATTCAACATTCTCCTGGGAGGCTTGATTATTTTAATTCTGCTTGGCGCATTAAACTGGTATCTCTCACGGCAAATTCTGAAACCAATCCAGGTTATGGAATCTGGTGCGCTCCGGTTTGCAAGGGGCAAACTGAAAATGAAAATCCCCGAATCAAATATTAAGGAATTGGGTAGCCTGGCACAATCCCTCAACCTTATGGCCGAACAGATTTTCGAGCGCATCCGGGTGATTACTCAACAGAAAAATGAACAAATCGCTATTCTTAGCAGCATGACCGAAGGCGTTTTAGCGCTGGGACCAAACGGAGAATTGTTATCCTGTAATCGCGCTGCAGCTGGTATGTTTGGTCTGCAGCCCAATTCAATTTTGGGTCGGCTCCTTCATGAAGTCATCCGCCATACTGCACTGATTGACTTTGCCAACGAAGTTTTGACAGCTCGTAAAAATAGCAAAACGCATATTTCATTATTTAGCCCTGAAGAACGTGCACTCAACGTGATCGGTAGTCGCATGCCTGCAAAAAAGGGGGCAGTAGGTGGCGCAGTCCTGGTTTTTACAGATCTGACTCAAATCCAAAAACTGGAAAGTGTCCGTCGGGAATTTGTGGCCAATGTCTCACACGAACTCAAAACCCCAATTACCTCCATACAAGGGTATGTAGAGACACTCCAGGATGGGGCAATTCATGACAGCGAAGCTACGACTCGATTCCTGGAGATAATATCCAAACATGCAAACAGATTAGGGCAGATTGTTGATGATCTGCTGGAGTTATCACGAATTGAAGAAATGAGCGAAGGCAATCATAAACATCTTACGCTCCAATCTTTAAATAAAATCATCGAAACCAGTCTTGATCAATATCGCTCACTTGCACAATCCAAATCGATATCCCTGGAAACACAATGTGTGGATAATCTTCAATTACAGCTTAATGCAAAACTCTTTTCGCACGCGCTGGGAAATTTATTGGACAATGCAATAAAATATTCTGAAAGCAACACAGTCATACTTGTGAGCAGTAAGCTGGAGCGAGATAAAATAGTTCTGGAAATCAAAGATCAAGGTCAGGGTATCGAAGCTCAACATCTCACCCGCATTTTTGAACGTTTTTATCGTGTGGATAAGGGCCGAAGCCGCGATGTTGGAGGTACTGGGCTGGGGCTTTCTATTGTCAAACATATTGCCAGGATTCACAATGCTGAGCTGGAAGTTGAGAGTACAGCAGGGCAAGGAAGTACCTTTCGTTTTATCTTTCCAGTTTCCTGACATACGGACCGCTTGTACAGCCTTTCTAAATCACCGTTCCATGATCTCGCAGACACTTCATGAGTTGAGAAGAAAAGAGAGGTCGCTTCACTCCCCGCAGTCGTTCATCGAAGACGACTCTGCACAAATCTATTTGTGTCTTTGCACCGGCTTGGCTGAAGCACCAACCCAGACTGGATTGAAAGCGACAACGCACGGTTGTGGTTAGTGGAAGCAAGTTCCTGAATCTCATCTGCAAGGAGGGCTAGTCAAGGTTGCTGCCTCCGGATTCCTCGGTGTTACTTGTCCACCCGGCGTGCGTGGCAATGAGTCTACCGGTGGACGGAACAGGCATCACATAGGCAGGTATTTGGGAATTGAAGATGCTGGTGGGTAAAAACTAAAGGGCTGCCCGAGGACAGCCCTTTTCCTTTGGGGTGGCAAACCCCTGTGTGTGAAGGAGTGTTTTATTTGAGCAGCATCATCTTTCCAGTTAGTATCTCCCCGGCAGTCTGAATCTGGTAGATATATAGACCGGTTGTGGTCAGATCACTGCTTGCGTACCGTGCGTTCCAGCTGATCTGCTGAATTCCCTGACTCAAGTGACCCGGATTGATCTCACTGACCAGACGACCTGTCAAGTCATAGACACTGAGGGTAACCTCACCGGCTTGAGCCAGTTCGAAGCGAATCTGAGTTGAGGGGTTAAAGGGGTTGGGGTAATTTCCAAGCAAACGAGAAGACATTGGAACTTCAATTCCAGTTTCACCGTCGGTAGCAAGGAACCCCAAACGACCGTTCTCAGCCAACCAACTATATCTCGCCATCCAGATAGATGACCCAAAGGCACCCTTGAAGTTGGTCTGAGTAAAGAAGGCATCAGCAGGAACGGTATCAACATTGTCATAAGCAGGTCCACCCATGGCAGGACGAGGATCGATGGTACCACCAGTCTCACGACCATCGAGGCTGGCCAGCAGGGGATCCACATTCAGCGAAGTCAGTCCATAATCAGCTGAAAACTGAAGACCTGAACAACCATTAATGATATTGTTGGGTGACCAGTAGAGATAATCAGGATAGCCAGCAGCCTGAGCGGTAGCCCAGTCTGATGTCACCGTTTCAGAGCCATTGTCAGAGTTTTTTAGACCATCTTCTTTACCATCCAGAACGATATAGTTACCAAACTCACCACCGAGACCTTCGCGCAGTCTCAGGATTTGGTCATTATCTGCTGTGGCAGTTGCATCACCTGATCCAACTAGCGTAACATTATACCAGATTGGATGGGAACGGGGTGTGGAATTCAAGTCACCATTGGTCTTGCTGTCCATTTCATGGGCACGATTCCCGGCATCGGCTCCAACCATGGCAAACAGGAACTGTCCGCGACCCTGGTAACCTTCATCCACGTCGAAGGCATCATCGCCAACAAAGAGAACATCACAATATTTTAAATCCACAGTTCCGCCAAACATCTCAAAACCGTCATCAAGGTTTAAAGCAACTTCACAGTATTCTACTGTAGTTCCACGACCAACACCGGCCAATGTGATTCCATTGATCTCATTGTCCTGACCAATGGAGCGACCACCATGCCAGACACGTACATATTTCAGGACACCTGAGTTATCATCGGCATTAGTACCACCATAGGGTATACCTTCCAGACCTTCTACGAAACTGCTACCGCCATCCACAGCGATGGGAGCATCACCAAGAATGATGATTCCACCCCAGTTACCGCGGGGATCCAGCATCTCTTCTGGAGTAAGAACAGTGGTAAAGGTGATAGGTGCATCGGCTGTTCCTTCAGCCATGATCATGGCACCTTTTTCAATGACCAGAGCGGGAGCCAGGCCAGCACCATCGTCCTCATTGGACTTGATGGTGGCTCCGGCCTGAATGGTCAGGGTTGCACCGGCCTTGACAAAAACCTGACCGGTTAGTAGATGGGCATCTGCGGCATACCAGACTTCATCAGTGGTGATATTACCAGTGTGATCAATGGCAAAGAGACCAGTGACCATTATTAAGATTGTGAGTACAAGAACTAGCTGTTTTTTCACGAGATTTAACTCCTTTTTTGTTGTAATTGATATTTCACTCCCAGACTGATTGACAGCCCTGGGGAGTAAACTTTGCGTAATTTTAGAGCATCGGTTGCTGCCTCGATGTGTCCGAAACGAACCTTTGAATTGAGCAAATTATTCATTTTTAAGCTCACATTGAAAGAGCCCAAACTTTTTCCTGCCGTAAGATTGAGTGATTGGAAGGGAAATTCAAAAATGTCCCCGACTTCACCGACACCCACTGAACTGATGCGTTTTGTGAAGGTATTGAATGATACTGCTAGTTTATAACCAGCGGGAGAACGATAGTCCACAGCGGCATTAAACATGACACTGGATTGTCCCTGGAGGGGTCGTTTTGTGGTCGAGGATGAATTGGCATAGTTGGTACCATTAAAAAGAAAGACCGTATCATTCACCGTAACTTCAGATTCAGACAAAGTTGAATTCATGGATATGCTCCCAAATCCCATGGAAAGCGGGATGGGTAGCTTTTTGCGAAATTCCAACTCCATGCCCAGAGTGTTTGCAGTTTGTGCATTCTGGAAGGTTTTATAGTCCAAATCAGGGGTTGAGATCATGGAAACTTCAATTGGATTTTTAAAATCCTTGTAGAAAATACCAACCGATATCAATTCCGACGCTGATGGATACCACTCGCCACGAAGATCAAAGTTTTTTACTTCAGCATTTTTTAAGAAGGGGTAGCCTATGGCAACTTCGCTCTGGTAGAATTCCTGATAAGCCATAGGTGCCAGCTCTCTGAATTCCGGGCGGCCAACCGTCTTGGAGTATGCTGATCGTACTATTATGTCTTCATGATGCTTGTAGATAAGGTTGACAGAGGGCAGCAGGACTTTCTGATCCAGTTGGGCAGATGCAGTGTCACCATAAATGGTGGTGGCAGGTGCTCCAGTCACTGGATTATAGCTGTCAAGATTCATCCCATATTTTTCATAGCGGGCTCCCCCCTCGAATCCAAGTGACCAGCTATCACGCATGAGAATTGGAACGGTTGCCATAAGGAAGAATGCCTGGGTTGCTTCAGCTGCTGAATAACCATTAAAAGCATTCTTTGCCGTTTCGTCAAGCATAATCAAACCATGTTGCCAGGATCCTGTTGCCGTATCCAGCGAGAAATAATTTTCTGGAGCGAAGGATTCACCCAGTTGCATGTCTGGATATATGTTGAGTGCGGAATCTTCCCAACTGGAGCTGGAAGAGTTGCTGATTGCAAAAGAACGCTTCTCAAAGGTTCGCGCTTTTTCCTGCAGGCGGGTACCTGTCTTTAGCTTTACCGAATACTTGGGGGTCAAGGGGATCTTGATCTCATAGAATCCATCGAAAGACGTATTCTCATCAATACCATCAGTATAGTCACGGAAGCCAATTTTTTGTGCCTGGCGATCAATGACATAATAGGACATTGCTGAATCCGTATCCGCGTATGCGCTTTTCAAACTATAATTATGTGTAGCATGGTCCGGTTCATAGCGCGTGGATTTACCATGATTCAGATTCCACTCGAACGTATGCGTCGGTCCTTGAATAAAAGTGCTGATACCACTTAAACTGGTGTTTGCTATCGTCTTTTCGATGTAATGGTTGCTGATAAATACACCGGATTCAATATTCGGTGTGTAGCCGTATGAGAGGGTGTTCTTATCACTAGAAGTATGAGTATAGATGCGCTGCAACTTAATCTTGTGAGCATCCTTATACTTTAATCCGGCACTCACATTGGCACCGATGTTCGTTTTGTACTCTGAAATATGATTTGTACGCTCTGTGTAAGGTTGTAGATAGAGTGCATCATCGTTTTCCAGACCGCTATTATTCAATGCGAACTGGGCTGACTCGCTTTGCTGTGAATCATAATTATTCTTGAAAACGAGATTGGTGAAGAAACCATATTCCAGATTCTCATTGATCTCGTAGCGATCCCCAAGATCAAAGCCGATGCTGACTGGTTTTGATGGGTTCACTTGCGTGTTTACAAACCTGGGGCTTGAGCTACGGCTGTAGTCGCCGATTTGTCCATACCACTGAATACTATTGAGACCAGCAGGTCGATAAACGGTAGCAGTGGAAAGAACCTGATCCTTTGGAATTTTACTTGAGAGTTCACGTGAACCGTCATCGTAGCCCAAAAAATCTGTTTTCCCAGAATAAGTCCGGTAAAAGGGGCGATCCTGGTGGAGCGTGGATTCATCGCTTACTGACACATTCAAATTGATAAGACGTTCGTCAGGGTAGGCCTTGGTTTTGATATTGATAACCCCACCGGCAAACACACCTGGCAGATCGGGTGTGAATGTTTTCAGGGCAACAATACTCTCTAAGAGAGCACTGGGAAAAAGATCCAGTGGAACTGATTTTTTATCAGGTTCGGGTGAAGGGATTGGTGCACTATTCATCTGTGTTGATGTGTAGCGTTCACCCAACCCCCTCACAATGGGGAATTTTCCCTCTCTGACACTGACACCAGGAAGTCTTTTTAACGCATCCGCTGCATTGGAGTCACCACTTTTTGACATCTCTTCAGAACTGACGGAGTTTTCCATATTGGAAGATTCCTGACGATCCTGAAGGGCTGCCATGGCACTTCCCTGTTTTTTCTCGGCCTGGACAATGACAGATTCACCACTAATTGACGCTACACTCATCTGAATGTTTTGGTGTTTTACAATGCCGTCAATTATTTCAAAGGCTGTAATGTCTTTTATATCATAGCCTATATAGGTTATGCGCAGGGTATAGGATCCAGGACTAATTCCCCGAATCTCATATTGGCCATTCAAATTCGTGGCAGCACCTAGCCCGCTCTCCAGTACGATGACATTGGCACCAATGAGAACTTCCCCGTTTTCCAGATCAGACACCACACCCTGGAGGGATCCACCAGTCTGGCTCATCACGAAAATTGGTATTTGAAGTAGCATTAGAAATTGTCCTAAATGTTTGTTGGTCATTTTTATTCCTCTCACACAGTTCTTTGCCTGCCGCTTTCTTGCGACGCTTGAGAATGGCATTCCAGTGTTTGGATTAAATAGAGTTCTTATGAGTGAATCAATTGAAAATTGTTAGGAATATGTGAGCCCCACTATGCATCCATCAGAAATGGCTGATCATTAACGACATTTCCGATCAAGCTTTACAGGGTTAAAACCGTGAATTATTGTGGCATGCAATTGAAATTCTCATCCTTTCCTAACACGATGCTAACAATTCAGTAGCAGGTTGCTGGCGTGTGTGAAACTCTAACGTGTGAAGGGAAAAAAAAGATGAAAAGAATAGTATTGGCAGTACTAAGTCTGAGCGTTTTAACAAATTTGTATGCTGGTGATATGAAAATTAATGGGGACACTCATTTCAATTACTCATTTGAAGATGCTGATAATAATGCATTTCAGTTGAGTCGTGCTTATTTCACATTCACCAACAAGGTGAGTGACAATATTTCTTATAAATTCCAGACAGATATTGGGCCTGGCGGAGCAACGGCCTATACGGTCTATCTAAAAAATGCCAATCTGGCCTGGAAATCTGATTTTGGCAAATTTGTTTTCGGTCTCCAGGGCATGAACATGTTTGGTATTCAGGAAGGAAATTGGGGCTATCGGTTTATCGAAAAATCAGCAATGGATCTGAATAAGTATTCCAGCTCTGCGGATCTGGGCATTAGCTGGGAAAAATCTTTGGGTGCCCTCACACCCAGCGTCCAGTTATCCAATGGGACGGGATATAAGAAAGCTGAAGATGACAAATACAAAAAATTGTCACTCAGGCTCCTATACGGTGAGGCAAAACTCAAAAAAGGATACAATGCCGGCGTCTCCCTTAGCCTCGAATCTGAAGACTATTTGGATGCCAACACTGAAACCCAAAAGGGTGGCACCCAAGTTTTGGGCGTTTTTGGTGGATTTGCCGCAGGCCCTCTCAAGATCGGCGGAGAGTTTGCCATGCGGAACAACTCTATGGATACTGATAAATCTGCCAATTTCGTATCCGCTTATGCGAACTACAAGATCAGTGATCAGCTGTCAGGATTTGGTCGATTGGATCTGGTTGATCAAGATTCGGACACAGATGGGGACGGTTTCAACTACCTGATTCTCGGTATGAATTACCAGATTGAAAAAGTATTAAATATCGCACCCACAATGAAAATGAAAAACCCGGAAACCGGTGACGCTGAGATAGTCTATCAGGTCAATTTCCGATTCAATATATAAACAGGTTAAACCAATATGGGTCATGGGGAATACGCCCATCGGCTTAGGATAACGAAAGGAATAAATATGTTAAAAAAAGTTGGAATACTTGGACTCGCAGTTCTGCTGGCAAGTTTTAGCATGGTAGGCTGTAGTCAGAAGCGTGACGAGCAGAAAGCTGCTGCTGAATACATCACCATCAAAGGGTCAGACACCATGGTCCATCTGGCCAGTGCCTGGGCAGAGTCCTACATGAAAGCACACCCGGATGCCGATATTTCTGTAACTGGTGGTGGATCGGGAACCGGTATCGCTGCCTTGTTAAATGGAACAACAGACATTTGTATTGCTTCAAGAAGCATTAAAGCAAAAGAAGTAACCCTGGCCAAAGAGAAGGGTCTGTCACCCAACGAGATCGTTACCTCACGTGATGGTATTGCTGTGGTTGTGAATCCAGGCAACCCCATTTCCGAGCTCACCATTGAGCAGATCGGCAAAATCTATACGGGTGTCTATACCAACTGGAAAGACCTTGGTGGTCCAGATCACGAGATCGTTATTCTCTCCCGTGAATCCAGTTCCGGTACCTATGTGTTCTTTCAGGAACATGTCATGAAGAAAAAAGACTATTCACCCAATGCCATGCTTATGCCTTCCACTTCGGCCATCATCCAGAGTGCAACTCAGGACATGTGGGCCATTGGCTATGTTGGACTTGGATATGGTGTCCAGGCTGCTGATAGAGTGAAGATGCTGAATGTTAAAAACAATGCTGACAGTCCAGCAATCGCTCCCTCCGTAGCTTCTGTTCAGGATGCCACTTATGGGATCGCCAGACCCCTCCATTTCTATACCAATGGAGCTCCCACTGGAACTACAAAAGCCTTTGTTGATTTTGTACTTTCCGATGCAGGCCAGGCCATCGTTCTCGAGGCTGGTTATGTACCGATTAACTAAGTGAATGAACAGCTGGCGAGATAAAGCAATACACACCATACTGGTAGGGGCTGCCTCTACCAGTATCTTGATTGTATTATTGATTTTCTTCTTTCTGGGGAAGGAAGCATTTTCATTTATCTGGGATCCTGGATTCGGGAAACTCTTTCATACAAAATGGATCCCGGTCTCTTTCAAGGAAGAGATTTTTGGCATTATTCCACTCATTACAGGCTCCCTGCTGGTGACCGGATTGGCTGTGTTGATCATGGTCCCCTTCGGTGTGTTGGGTGCAATTTACATTGCCGAGCTGGGGACCCTGCGAGAACGCAATTTCCTGAAACCCTTTATTGAAATTCTAGCCGGCATTCCATCTGTTGTGATTGGATTTTTCGGTCTGGTGGTACTCAGTCCAATTATAAAAGATGTCTTTAATCTAAATACAGGCCTTACGGGTCTGACGGGGGCCATACTATTGGCTTTCATGGCTATCCCTACGGTAATTACGGTGAGTGAGGATGCCATTCAAAGTGTTCCTCGAGCCTATCGTGAAGCCTCTCTGGCACTGGGGGCTTCAAAACTACAAACTATTTTCAGGGTAATTGTCCCTGCAGCACTACCAGGAATAATCGCAGCCATCATGCTGGGAACAGGCCGGGTCATCGGAGAAACCATGGCCGTGCTCATGGTAACCGGTAACGCAGCCAAGCTGACCCTCAATCCATTTGATTCGGTGCGAACCATGACCGCCACCATAGCGGCTGAAATGGGGGAAGTCGCTTTTGGTAGCCATCATTACCAGGCTCTATTCTGGGTAGGAATTTTCCTGCTGATCATGACTTTTGGGCTGAATGTGATTGCCCAAAAATTTCTCAATAAGTACCAAATGCGATGAAGTTCTTCAGCAAAGAGAGTCTTATCGTCAACCTGGTGAGGGCCGCGACCTATTTTATCGTCGTCGTCGTGGGATATCTGCTCCTGGATATTATCGTCAAAGGCTTGCCTACCATCTCCTGGGATTTCTTATCTGGAATGCCTAGAAAAAGTGGCGCTGAGGGTGGCATTTATCCAGCCATTATTGGCACACTCTATCTGGTGTTAGGGGCAATCTCTGTGGCTCTGCCGCTGGGAATGGCAACGGCCATCTATCTTTCAGAATATGCAATGCATGGGAAATTAAATCAAGGGATTCGACTGGCTATCATTACGCTTGCCGGAGTACCCTCCATTGTCTTTGGGCTGTTCGGTCTGGGACTTTTTGTGCTCTTCTTTGGTTTTGGAGCCTCAATTCTCTCCGGTAGTTTAACCCTTTCATTCATGATCCTCCCTACCATTATTGTTTCAAGTGAGGAGTCTCTCCGGGCAGTCCCCATGGGACTCAGGGAAGCCAGTCTTGCTCTGGGCGCAACAAAGTGGCAAACCGTATACAAAAGCGTGCTCCCCTTTGCCCTCCCTGGTATGTTTACGGGATCCATCTTGGGAATTGGCCGCGCAGCGGGTGAAACAGCCCCCATATTGCTCACTGTGGCAGCCTTTTTTCTGCCTCGTCTGCCCAGCTCAATTTTTGACCAGGTGATGGCTCTGCCCTATCACTTATATGTTCTGGCCACGCAACACCCAGACACTGTAAAAGTGCTCCCCATGCAATATGGAACAGCTCTGGTGTTAATTGTAATTGTGGTGTTCCTGAACCTGGCAGCCATTCTTTTAAGAAATCATTTCAGAAAGAAAATCCAATGGTAAAAATGCAACAGACCAAACTGCTTGCTGAGCATGTAGATTTTTTCTACGGCAAAACACAGGCTCTTTTTGATATCACAATGAGCATCCCTGACAAACAGGTTACTGCCTTGATTGGACCCTCAGGATGTGGAAAATCCACCTTTCTGCGCATGTTCAATCGCATGAACGATATCATCCCTGGCACACATCACTCGGGAATCATCAGCATTGATGGTGAAGATATTTATGCCCCAGAGACCGATGTTCCCCGCTTGCGTCGCGATGTGGGAATGGTTTTCCAGAAATCGAATCCTTTTCCCAAGAGCATTTATGACAATATCATTTATGGACCAACCATTCATGGTACCAAAGACAAATCGGAACTCGATTCCATTGTGGAATCCAGTCTTCAGGGAGCCGCCCTGTGGGATGAAGTTAAGGATCGCCTTAACGATAGCGCTCTTGGATTGAGTGGAGGGCAACAACAGAGATTGTGTATTGCCCGTGCACTGGCTGTCAAACCAAAATTGCTCTTGATGGATGAGCCAGCATCAGCTCTGGATCCAAAATCCACAGCCAAGATCGAGGAACTCATCAGTGAATTAAGAGAAAAATATACAATCATTATTGTCACTCACAATATGCAACAGGCATCCCGAGTTTCTGATTTTACAGCCTTTTTCTATGAAGGTGTCCTGATTGAATATGGTGAAACACAACAAATCTTTACCAAACCCACACAGGCAAGGACTGAAGACTATATTACCGGCAGGTTTGGATAATACCCCAGGAGAAAATCATGCAACATCTACATCGAGAAATAGAGTATCTAAAAAAAGAAATTATCAGGGAATCCGGTTTGGTAGAAACCAACCTGCGGGAAAGTGTTAAAGCATTAATGACGCGGGATCTGGAACTTGCCCAGGAAATTGCAGCCAGAGATCACATTATTGATGCGCTTGAGGTGGAAGTCGAAGAGGAATGTCTGAAAATTTTTGCGCTTTATCAACCCGTTGCAGTTGATCTGAGATATCTTGTCGCCTTTCTAAAACTGAATAATGACCTGGAACGCATCGGAGATCTGGCAACGAATATTGCCGAGAGAGCGGTTTCACTGGCAGTAAAAGATCGCCTGGACATACCGGCAGAGATCCCCAGAATGTCCGAGTTGGTCCAGAAAATGTTGAAAGACACACTGGATGCCCTGGTTGATCTTGATAGCAAGAAAGCGAAGAATGTCATGCGCGAGGACGATAGTGTTGACAGCTTACACCATTCAATGTATCAAATCGTAGGTGATAAAATTCAGGCTGACCCTGAGCACGTAGGAAACTGGCTGGAGATTTTGGCCATTTCTCGGTATTTGGAGCGGATTGCCGATCACTGTACAAACATTGCTGAAGATGTGGTGTATATGGTTGATGGTCAAATCAATCGGCATCAGTCAGCAAACTCTTAGACCAGGACCGCCTTTAGATTCCTTAAGGGGGACTGATTCTCGTCACTGGGATGGGATGATTTGTCTCTCTTCAGTTGGGTGGGAACACCTTTCCATAATCTCTGAGAGAGCAGCCCCAAGGAGGTCTTATCCCACTGCCCGGCTTCAATCCAATCCACCAGTTCAGGCACGATATTGGGGAAAAACAGGTTGCTTCCTTTTTCATGTTTATACCAATCCAAAATAATTTCAGGAGTCAGCAGATCACAGCAGGATCCCAGTTTTAATTGTCGCAAGACCAGAGCATTACTTAGTTGTTCAGGTTGGCCCCGCAGAGGTTTAACAAGTATTTTTTTACCAAGAGATATAGCTTCGCTGGGCAATTCAAAACCAGCATTGCAAATAACACCTTCAACTTTGAGTAAATCCTGAGAAAAGGTTTCGCGAGAAAATGGTTTCACCTGGATATTGCCAAGATAACCTGCGGAAATTTGGTTTGAATATATTATAAAATTCAAAACGGATAATTTCCTAAACAACCCCAGCAAATCAGCATGATTTTCAAATGGGAGATACACCAGAATTTCTGCTTCGTTTGTAATGCTCTTTTGTTTAAAGCGCGGAATAATTGGTGGTAATATGGGTGAATTAAAATGATGCCAATGGAGTCCAATCCCCAGGTCCACAGGAGTAAATTTCTGAATAAACATTTTTGAAAGAGGACGCGAAGAAAAACCCGGGATTGGATATTCAAAGGCATATTGATTTCCTATCCCCAGGGAGGGGATACTATTTTTCCTGGCAATTCTGGCGCTGATGGGCTCAAAATCGCTGATAACCAGGTCAATTCCATTGGCTTGAAAATTATTAATATCTCTCCTCATTCTTGAGGGATGAGCATTAAGTACTGTGCGAATCTTGTTAACCTTTCCAGCCTGCGCATGAAAAGTGAGTCCTTCAAAAAGGTTGTATGGTCTAAGAGGTCCCATCTCCCAGAGCTTTGATTCTGGCCGACCCGATACGATCACCTGAACACGATGACCTCTTTGTTTAAGTGCACCCACGATTTCCCGTGAACGAGAAATATGTCCATTTCCTGTAGCTTGTACACCATAAAGTATATTTAATGTGTCTGTTTCAAACATTGGAGGATTCCTTAAGTTTATGCTTTGTTGCTTCGCCAAGACTCAACTTCTTGTCGACATGCTGTGCACGTTCATTGAGCCAATGAATGGTTTCAAATTTACCACTTGCGTGTTCCACAAGCGCTGTACATGAATCTACCCAATCACCGCAATTCATATATATCATATCATCGATCTGCTTGATTTCGGCTTTATGAATATGTCCGCAAATAACACCATGATAGCTTTCAACCCGAGCAGCACTAATCAGAGCCAATTCAAAGCGGCCGATGATTTTAGTTATGCTTTTTGTATGCTGTTTCAAATATCCGGCCAGTGACCAATAGTCTCGCCCTAACCAATTTCGAATGATTTGGGTCTGTCTACTGAAAAACTGGATAACGTGGAAAGCTCGATCGCCGATATGTGTCAGCCAGCGATAGGAATCCTGCATAAAAATATCATAGGCATCCCCATGTAAGACCAGAAGCCTTTGGCCAGCTTTTGTTATGTAATCGATTCGTTCCTGAATCTCGATATCACCAAATTTGACATTCAAATAATCTCTGAATAGCTCATCATGATTTCCCGGTATATAGATTATACGCACACCCTTTTGACTGAGTTTGATCAATTTTTGGATCACTTGTGAATGACTTGGCGCCCAATTCCAGGATGATTTCATGCCCCAGATATCGATAATATCACCGACCAGAATAATTTGCTCAGCAGTATAGTGATTTAGAAACTCGAGCAATTCGTTGGCTTTACTGAAACTGGTGCCAAGATGAACATCTGATATCCAAATGGCTCTGACTTTGTGTTTTTTGGCTTTGTCTGCTTCCATAATCATATCCTCTGCTTTCAATGTTGACTGCGAACATCATATCGTTGAATTGTTAGCTTTGGATGTAAGAAAGATTAGCGAACCAAGATTAAATGGTTTGAATTTGAGTGGGACAAAAAAGCAATGGCTGTGTTCAGCAGTGAGGGTAATGGCTAGAATTTGGTATTGACTCTCTCCGCGAGTGCCGATTTCCAATAAAGTGAGCGCTCATAATTGGCAATTTTAAACGCCCGACACCATCGACCTGACAGTAGACCCATTTGAAGATCATGACGTAAAATATTGGTCGTTGATAACTTTGGATGAAAAAGTATATTTTCCCATGAGTCTCAGAATAAAAAAGAATTTGCATATCCTCCTGTCTTTTTGGCTGTTAGCCTATACTATGGTTGCTGGAGCGCATTTTGGTCACCAGCATTTGTACAGCAAAGCCGACCCAGGGTTATGTACATCTCAATGTGAAAAACCAGAGCATCATAACCTCAAGCCCAATTGCCAGGGATTTCCTGTTGATCTGACCATGGGAGTAGATGCCCAGCCGGGCATCATTCAGCACCACTCTCCGGAATTTCGTGACACCCTTATTTTCAAAGCCATACCTGCCATTGCCGCTGTCTACGACTCTGCTCATTCCCGAGCCCCGCCCAAATCCTAAGCTGATCAATTAATTAATCCATAAAAAATTCATTTTTGGCAAAGGAGCATTACGTGCGTCTTTCATACGTTGTTATTTTATCGATCACCAGTTTGGTATTGGATGCTCAAACTACAGTAAATCCAGATATAAGTGTTATAGGGAAATTGGAAGGGAATTGGACAGGTGATGCTCTAGAATTGCATGGTTCCAGTGTGGAACTGGCTTTTCAAGGGTATGTCAATCCCTACGCCAGGGTGGACGTCTTTCTTCATAAACACATGGATGAGGAGCCCATCGAGGTTGAAGAAGCCGTATTGGCTATTGAGCGGGGCTTGCCGTTTGGGCTTGCATTAAGAACGGGAAAGCTGCGTCCCAATTTTGGAAAAATCAACATTCAACACATGCATACTTTTCCCCAGGTAATATTGCCAATTCCCGTAGCGCAAATATTGGGGGCAGAAAAATGGAGCAGTGCAGGGCTGGAGGTTGCCTGGCTTTTGCCTCTCCCCTGGTACAACAACCTCTCTGTAGCCTATCTGGAAAGCGGAATAAGCGAGCATAGTCATTCTCACGAAGATGTAGAGGAAGTTTCCGAAGAGGAAGCAGGGAAGGCTATGTCCGTGCGTTACTCCATGTTTTTTGATCTGGCAATGCAAACCCATATTGATGTGGGACTCAACAAGTATCAGGTTTTAGCTGAGCCTCAATCTGCCATCACTGCCCTGGATATAAAATATAAATGGCGTCCCGATACATATCGATCCCTGGTGTGGCAAACAGAACTTTTCTTCAGAGGAGCTCACACAGAAATTGTTGGAGACCTGACGGAAGAGCATCCACAGATTACGGCGATATATGCCCTTCTCAATTATCAATTCAATAAAATTTGGAACGCGGGTGCTATTTTGGACTATTCCAGCAATCTAGATGGTGCTGAGTATCACTCTACGGCGGGTTTCCTTGGTTTTAGCCCGGCAGAAGAAACCACTGTACTACGATTTGTTTTTAAGCAAGCCAAGCATGGGGTAGAAACTCCAAATTTTGAGGCTTTACTCCAACTGCTATGGTCCCTTGGTCCTCACAAAGCGCATCAATTCTGAAAGGTATATTTATGATATCGAGAATAATTTTAATCATGTTACTCGCCCTGGGCTTGCAGGCGAAAGTAAACGTAGTTGCCTCAACCACCGATCTTGCAGATATCGCCCAGCAGGTAGGCGGCGAGAATGTCTCCGTCATAAGCATATCCCGTGGGAGCCAGGATCCTCATTACGTCGAAGTGCTGCCATCTTACATGATCAAGGTCAAAAGGGCAGATATGTATTTAATGGTGGGGATGGAATTGGATCAGTGGGCTGAACAAGTCATAGACGGATCACGAAACCGGAAGCTGCGTATTGTCGATTGCTCAAAGGATATCAAGCGCCTGAACGTTCCCACCAGGAAGGTGGATGCCAGCATGGGGGATATTCATCCCAATGGCAATCCCCACTATTGGCTGAATCCTGAAAATGGAAAAATAATTGCCATGACCATCGCCAGAAATTTGAAAAGCGTAGATCCGCAGCATGGGGATGCCTACGAGGCTAACCTGCAAATCTTTTTGAATTCCATTGATGATTTGGAGCAACGCTGGGCCACCCAATATTCAATGCTCCAGGGACAGTCCATTATCTACTACCATGACACCTGGCCATATTTTAATGAGTATTTCGGTCTCAGCGCGGTTGCCTTTGTCGAGCCCAAACCGGGGATAATGCCCACACCTACCCATCTGGATCATCTCATCCATATCATCAAGGATCAAAATATCAAAGCGCTTGCCATGGAACCTTATTTCAGCGTCAGCGCACCGGCATTTCTACAGGAAAAGACGGGTGTGGAAATTGTTCATATGGCGCAATCAGTGGGAGCTGAGGAAAATACCGAAACCTATCAGAAAATGCTGGAGTACGACTTGGCGATTTTGAAGAAAGTCTTGGTTCCCTGATGAGTGTCTATATTGATCTTATGTTCTGGCCTCTCCTGGCAGCACTGGTCCTCACTGGAATTCATGTTTACCTCGGGTTACACGTCGTCACCCGGGGTGTGATCTTTGTTGATCTGGCTCTGGCTCAGGTTGCTGCCCTGGGGATGGCAATAGGCGTTCTGTTGGGCTGGGAAGTGGGATCTTTGCCTATCTATTTCCTGGCCCTTGGATTCACCTTTTTAGGAGCGGCTTTATTTGCCTATACCCGCTCCCTCACCCAGACAGTGAACCAGGAAGCCATAATAGGTATAACGTATGCAGTCTCGGCGGCCGTTATGATTATCCTTTTTTCAAAATCCGCAGAAGGCGCTGAACACCTAAATCATCTTTTGGTGGGGTCTATCCTTTTTGTTACCCCCTGGATTGTCCTTAAGACCTTTCTGCTTTATTCAGTTATTGGCTTATTCCACTGGGTTTATCGTCAGAATTTCATGCAAACTTCTAGGATCAGTGGAAATCATGAAAAGCTCAACATGAACCTCAGAGTCTGGGACTTTTTATTTTATATGTCCTTCGGTTTTGTCGTTACATCTTCGGTACAGATTGCTGGAGTCTTTTTGGTCTTCTCATTCTTGATCATTCCAGCCACCGCTGCGTTGTTATTTGTGGAGGGTGTGCGCAACAGGCTGCTGTTTGGGTGGATATTTGGCGTGGTAGGAAGTTTGCTGGGAATGATAGTCTCCGTGCTACTGGATATTCCAACCGGTGCTTCAATTATTGCGACCTTCGGAGTGATGCTTATCCTCTCTGGTCTGGGAAGGCTGATGTTAAGGAAGTGGATCGGGTGAGTTAGAGCGAATCTTTAATCAAACCGGGTCTTTGTGTTACCATATAAATGGCAGTCAACATGAGTATGGCTCCCATGATTTGATTCCCGGTCAGGGCATGATCAAAAAATATCCAATCAATTGATACAGCTGAAATTGGCCAGAACATTTCCAATAGCGTAGATTGACTGGCTTGAACCTTTTTTAAACCAAAATAATAGATGGACAAGGCAACGGTACCTGACGAAAGTACAATTGCTATCAGGTAAAACAATTGGTCCGCGTTCAGATATGGGACGGAATCCAGCCTGGTAAAGACCAGTATATAGATGCCACTCAACAATGCCGTTAATCCAAGTCGCAGCGGAGTGACAATCCGTGAATCAAGCTCTCTCAGACTATACTTTCCCATCACTGTTGATGAGCCCCAGGCAAAGGCTGCCCCGACGGCTAAGAGCCCTGCCAGGACATTCTTACCCCCATCCTGTAATTGGGGGACAACTTTAGGGAATGCCACAAAATAGCTACCTACCAGGGCGACAAATGCCCAGAAATAAAATTGTTTATTGAATTGTTCCTTGAGAACAATTCTCGCCAGGAGAATGGCAAAAATAGGCTGCAATTTCTGCAACAACACGACCACTGAAAAATGAATATAATTGATGTAGCTTAGTGCACTGGTGTAGGCCAGGGTACCCAGTAAACCGCCAAAGAATGCCACCCAGAAAACGGATATCCAGGTCTTACGGTCAAGTTTTAGGATCCTTGGCCAAAATTTTATTAACCAGGGTAGCGTGATCAGCAATCCCAGGGCATGCTCAATGAAAACGATGAACATACTTGGCAAACTGTACAGTGATTGCCTGAGAAGTGCATCCAGCGACCATAAAAAAGCCGCAAACAGGATGGCCACGGGACCTGCATATTGCCATGCAGTAAATCGTGTTAACATGCTACTTCCAGTGCCCATTTCATGGGATGAATATAGTCATCAGTCACCCATTGCGGATTAAATCTTGGGCTTCAATCAAATAATTTTACGAGACCTGAGTTTATTTTAGATAGGTGATCTTGTCAAGCCTACCTGTGATTTCGCCATTTACCAGCAATCGGATAAAGTAGACGCCACCAGCAACCCGGTTTGTGGGTTGCCATTCAACCACGCCGCTCTTTGTAACATCCAGGGATGCAACAAGTGCTCCTCTCAGATCAATAATTTGCAATTCACCGCTTAGACCATCGTGTAATTGGATATCCAGGTGAATCTGAGGATTGAAGGGATTGGGGTAGGTCGAGATGATCCCCACCCTTTCTGGAAGATTGATGATAGATTCCCGAATCGCCGTCGTTGGTGTCTCCATCCATGTGATTAACCTCTGGATCAGGTCACCTCGAGCCATGTCGGCATCCCCACTAAATGGCGCTAAGGCTTCCATTCCAAAACCAAGGATGACAGCTGAATATGTTTGATTTTTTACTGAGCTACCACAGGAAACATTCCCCACAAACGGATAGATAAAGGTGGAATACCCACCCTCAAGTATATGAAATGCATCAGGTGTGGATTGATTATTTGCCCCTACAGCATTTCGAATTGAGTATCGATCAAGTACATCATAAAATTCATGCGTGGGATCTCCGTATACATAAATACTGCTGATTTCCTCTGGAAGAACCTCAACAGCGAAATAGTCACTGAGGAATAGTGCTACACTTTCATCTCCGTTCCCAAGCTCTTGACCGCTCATGATCAAATGCCCACCCTCATTTAAGTAGGTGCTGAGAAGGTCAATTTTGTTCGCATCCAATGGGGTCGCTTTATTGCCGGAATACCAGATAACCGATGAATGACGTTGTAACCACTCAAGATCAGGGGCTCCCGATTCAGCAATATCCCACACTGAAAAAACTTTTCCAGCCAGCAGTAAGGCATCTGTGTAATAGGCTTGAAAATCGTCAGCTCCTGCCAGTGCCCCATCATCGTCAATAAGAGTGATTTCTGGCAACCCCAGCATCAGCAGCACGTCATGATGATCGGGTTCCAGGGAACCTTCCGCAGTGAATGTCACGTCAAATGTGACTTGATGAGGACTCAATGAATCGCTGATAATGAATTCGAAGGGCTCGCTGGAGGTACTAAGTCCCATAAACTCAATGGGATCAAAGGAAATAAGATCACCAACCACATCCACGTGGTTGTCATTAACTGATAAAGTCGCCTCCAGGTTCGTAACCAGAGCACCTGAATTTTTCACAGCCAACCAGATCAACACAGTCTCTCCCGGGCTATAAATATGATCATCGTTGCTATCACTGATAATCACATCCTCAATAGTGATATGGGGCGCCGATTCATGGATTTCCACATCAGCAGTCATGGTTGAGTCAGAATCTGACACGTTGAGAAGAGCAACCTCCGTGTTGATTCCCTGCCAACCAATCGAAGAGGGGGTGGTATTAAAATCGAAGTTTCTATTGTTAGTAGTCCCTGGCCACGGATCGCCACTACTGGATCCATTTATATAATTATCAGCAGCTTTCACATCAACCATGCGATGATTTTCATTATCATTGTTTGAACGAGAATTATCAATATGCCAGATTAACAAGCCCGTCCCTGGAAGGTGAGTCTCTGAGCCCATTCTTTGCCGGTTTTCAATCAGGAAATACTCTCTTCCGACATTCTGAGCATGACTGTAAGTGCTGGTATAACTTTCTACCTCACCATGGGTCCATAATTTTAGAGCAAAAGCATTCTCCTCAGCGTTTGGAAAGGCCATCGAATTCATGTTAAGGTCGAGTCTCCTTGGGACAATCCACCCGATCATTTCCTTGCACCAGGCTGACATATGCGTTGGACTTGAAGGTGAACTCCATGAACCACTGGCCATGAGGCACCAGCTTCCCACGCCATCTGAGGAATAATCTGTGTCATAGAGATCAGGCAATCCCAGCGCATGTCCAAATTCATGCGAAAACACACCTATCTCAATCAGGTTACTTCCGTTTACGGCTACGGCGGGCTGTATCGTATAATCATTGACTCGGATAAACGAACCATTTGCCCCCATATCATTGGTTGCGAAGGCTAGTCCCCACCATGCGTTATATCTCCAGCGATGTGACCAGACATAGGAACCTCCACCCTCCCCACCAGGTCCTGAATGAACAAAGGCAACCGCGTCCACAAAGCCATCATCATCACCTGAATTTGCCACACCATCTGGACCATCATTGTCGTATTGGGCAAAATCTACTTCGACATCGGCCTGAGTAAGGGATTCAAATAAAAAGTCGCCCACGTTCAGCCCATTATCATAGTTGCCAGGAATTTGGGAGCCTTCATAATAATCACTATTGTTTGCCATCTCATACCAGCCGTAAACGGTACCTGAAAGATGGAATTGTCCATAGGACATCTGTCCATAATGCTCAGCCATTGTGATCGTCGACCAGGGGCCATCAAAGAGCTCCCGTTGGAGTAGCTGAATGGTGGTATCAAGATCATTGTAATCTGAATAGGAGCCCATAATAATAGGGTAACCCATATAAATATCTTCTCGTTGCTCTCTGTTGCCAGTTTGAGCCAGTTGAATATTAGCGGTCTTCACTCGTTGCATTTTAGCTACAAGACCCCCTTGGGTATACGATTCAGCCATGATAGCAGCCTGCTGTATGACTTTAGCTGATGGGATTATTCCTGGTTTAGCAGGCGAGAATGCCATAACTGCTGAGAATAATAATAAATTTGTAAGCCAAAATTTTAACATATCAAACCTTCTCCTAGGGTTCATGAAGAGCATTTGACGAATATGTTACCTGCACCGGCCATAGCAATTATTTATCCCTTTTTAAATGTGATTTTTTCCTAACGAAATCACAACTTAGGAAGACTTGCTATTGATGTCGGGTTGGACTGTAGCTGAAAAATCATTAAAACGGTGGAATAAAAAATCAGGGGTTTCCATTTCCAATTCAGCCAGAGGCGAAAAGCCGTAGGAAAGCGCAACTGATATGGCTCCAGCCCCCTTGGCCGCCCGTATATCAACTGGACTGTCACCAACCATGGCCACATGACTGGTCCGATCAATTCCCAGTTCGTGAATACCAAAGCGGATTACTTCTGGATCAGGTTTGCTAACTGGCAGCGTATCTCGTCCCCAGGTAAATTTGAAATATTGCAGTAAATTGAGTTCGCTTAAGATAGCCAGGACAAACTCTTCTGGTTTATTTGAAATGACCCCCAGAGGCCGCTTGTCTTGCTCCAGAAAATCGATTACACCGGGGTAAGGCTGGGCTTCGTCAATGATATGGATTCGGTAAAAGGCACGAAATAGCTCCCAGAGTTCTGTCACCAGTTTTTCTTCGACCTTTATTTTGGGTTCATGGATTTGTAGACATTGCTGGACGAGATAATCAGCTCCGTATCCTACATGGCCTAAAATAGTTTCATGGGGAAGTTGTTGGTATCCCATTGCATTGAAGGCTCGGTTAAGATTGGCAGTAATGTCTCTGCCTGTATCAACCAAGGTGCCATCAAGATCAAATAATATTCCGCGGGGGTTAAGCATTTTATCTCGTTTCTTTCATTTCATCTGAGCTTCTAAATTAAAAGAGGCTGGCGCTAAGCCAGCCTCTTTTTGGTTCGACCAAGGAAAAGTTACTTTATCCCAACAATTCCTTCGCTGCCATGTTCAGGGCCGGTATAACCTCGAAAAGATCAGCTACAATACCATAATTCGCCACTTTGAAAATGGGGGCTTCAGGATCGGTATTAATTGCTACAATACATTTTGACGAATTCATGCCTGCCAAATGTTGAATGGCCCCGGAGATTCCACAGGCAATATACAGATTAGGGGAAACCGTCTTTCCGGTTTGTCCCACCTGGTCCGCGTGTGGTCGCCAGCCTGCATCCACTGCAGCACGGGAAGCGCCAACCGCAGCGCCTAGTGTATCGGCAAGCTCCTCAATAATGGTATAGTTTTCTGGACCACCCATCCCGCGACCGCCTGAGACAATAATACTGGCTTCGGTCAATTCAGGACGCGAGGATGCTTTCATTTCCGTATTAGAAATGGTTACTTTTGTATCTGTGTCACTCAGAGAAACCTGCAAATTCTCAATTGCCGGAGAGCTGGTCTGTTCTGTAGCTGCAAAAACATTGGGACGCAATGTAACCACAACAGGAGCACGTTTTGCAGCCACCCGAAGAAAAGCTTTACCCGCATAGACAGGTCGTTTCACGACCAAATGATCCTCTGCCCATGAAGTCTCAACAACATCACTTAAAAGGCTGGCATCTGCTTTGGCTGCCAGGAGGGCACCCAATTCGCGTCCCATGGATGAAGAGCTTAGCAGGACCACGCTTGCCTGGGTTTCCCCAAGTGCCACATGGAGTAATTTTGCATAGGCACCAGGAGAGTATGTCGCCAGCGCTGATTCGTCCGCCACGAGGACGCGATCAGCTCCATAAGTGGCAATTGTGGCTGAAAGATTGTCTACTCCAGACCCAATGAGGCAAACTGAAAGCTTGGCTCCAGCTGCATCGGCGAGCCTGCGACCTTCCGAGACTGCTTCCAGAGCGTATGATTTTAATTGATTGTTACGTTGTTCAGCAAAGACAAGAATATTATTCATGATGACCCCCTAGATAACCTGAGCTTCATCACGAAGCAGTTTAACGAGTTCTGCTGCAGCCTCAGGACCAGTGCCAACGATTCGGCCTTCTGGTTTTTTAGCTGGATAACTCATTTCCAATATCTCAATTCCTTCTGCGATCAAGGTAATCTCTTTGATTTCCAATGGTTTTCGTTTCGCTTGCATAATCCCCTTCAACGCTGGATAGCGTGGGTCATTCAAACCTTTTTCAGTAGTTATAACACAGGGGATTTTTGCTGATAATGTTTCTCTTCCGCCCTCAATATCCCGTTGGATCGTTGCCAGGCCATCCACTATTTCAAGCGTTTTAGCCGTTGATAATACTGGCAGACCTAATAATTCACCCAGGAGGGTGGCAACTTGATGACCATAGCCATCAATTGCCATTTTTCCAGTAAGAATGAGATCCGGATTCAGTGCCTTTATCTCACTTGCAAGCGCTTTTGCCACTGAGAGACCATCAGCGAGAGCCGCATTGTCAACCTTGAGTAGGATACCACTATCTGCGCCCATTGCCATAGCAGTTCGCATAACTGATTGAGCATCCTCAGTTCCAAGGGTAAGCACAATGACTTCGCCTTCGCCTGCAGCCTCATTTAGCTTGAGGGCTTCTTCAATTGCATACTCGTCGTATGGGTTCATCACATATTTGACGTCAGTGGGATCAATGGAAAGACCATCCCCACTGATAATTACTCTGGTTTCAGTATCGGGCACCTGTTTCACACACACAACAATTTTCATCATGGGCTCCTTACCGCTTGATCATTTCACACTATTAAATCCAGTCGGCCTGATATTAGGCTAAGCCTGGAAAATCGAATATACGATTCAATAAACCCAGAGTTCCAACATACCGACTGGTCGGTTTGTAATATATTGTTTGTAAATCAAATTTCAATAACTGCTTTCCAGTTCTGGCGCTTTTCTTGAAAGCAAAGATTTCAATACAAAGAAAATGGCCTTCTCATTTTGAATGATTAGCTTAAAGGATTGAATGGGAAGGGTGATATGAATATAAAAAGTATTTCTGCCGCGTTTTTGTCACTATTAATACTGACGAATTGCGAGCATAATAGTTCTGGAATAAAGATTTCGGCAAAAAGTGTCTCTGAAGGCAAGTACAAAGCCACCGCAGTAAGCCCGGTTCAATTGACATCCACTTATCCCATGGTTTCAAAATATAGTATTGCCCAACCTATCCTGTTCAAATTGAGTCTGAATGGCCAAGATAATGAAGCCGGTTTTGGTCAGGATCATAGACTTGTGGTCCCACCCGGGATATCGGAATTTTTTGCACCCACACTCAAGTTTGGCAGCTTGGCGCTACCCACACAAGAAAACCCGGCGGATCTTGATCGTGCAACGAATGTACATTTCAGGGTAGATCTGCGTCCAGTGCTCGAAAGTTTTACCAAACAAGGTTTTTATATCACCGCAACAAATGACACCATTTTTTCTAATGAATTTCAGGGTCTATTCCTTGCGGGAGGTACCCAGCCATTGGAATGGATATGGGACAAACCTAATCCCCCTGAAGCACTCAGGTTTGAGGATTTGGACCAGGATTCTATCTATGAATTGAGCATTCATTTTGTTCCACCCCATCTGGACACGGGACAACGATCCTGGACGCTGCAAACCGACCTGTCAGAACTCCCCATGTTTTCCAGTCCAGAAGCACCCTTATTGGAGGCACTAACAAATTTGGCTCTGGAAGAAACCATTGAAAATATTCGTGACGATGGTGGTTTTTCAGCCGGAAAAGAGTGGCCAGGTATCTGGACTCGTGATATCTCCTTCGCCGCTCAATTATCTCTGGCCTACCTGTTCCCCGAAAATGTTAAGACCAGCCTCCGGGCAAAACTATCTCCGACAGGCAGGATTATTCAGGATACGGGCACGGGTGGATCTTGGCCAGTCTCAAGTGATCGCCATATATGGACTCTGGCTGCCTGGGAAGTTTTTTTAGCGACTGGGGATTCAACCTGGTTGGATGAAATCAGGGAACCGGTCCTTCATGCTCTCGAGGAGGATCTATTTTGGAATCGGGACCCCGTCTCGGGCATGCTTATGGGCGAAACCAGTTTTGAGGATTGGCGTGAACAAACTTATCCACCCTGGATGTCCGCAGCCAACATCCATTCATCACATGCACTTTCTACCAATATCATTTTCAAGCGTGCACTGGAAATTGGTCTGGTCCTGGAAAACGACAATCTTGATATTATTCGTTCCTGGCCACAACTGGTGCAGAGACTGGACCAGAATATTGTTCAACATTTCTGGAATTCGACGCTTGATGCGCCGGCCAGCTATATTATGAGCACACCCGCCTTGATCCCAGCGCCTCATCGTGATTTATTAGGTGAATCTCTGGGTATACTATTCAGCGAAGCGTTCGCTCCTGTTGCTGGAAAACTGGTAGGGTCCTATCCGCGAACGCCTTTTGGAAGTCCTGTAATTTCGCATCAGCTCCCCCACTCACCTGCCTACCACAACAAGGCAATCTGGCCTTTCGTGGAGGCTTATGCTTTGTTGGCGGCAAAACAGGTTGGAAATCAGGCTGCATATCTTCACAGTTTCAATAGCCTACTCCGATCCTCTGCTTTATTTCTCAGCCATCGAGAGAATTATCATTATACATCTGGTCGGCCAGATGAAACTGCCATCAATTCAGATGGCCAGCTCTGGAGCACTGCTGGCTGGCTGAGCGCTATCTACAAAGGATTATTTGGAATTTCTATTAGCTACGATTTTGAAAGGGGTGGCTTTGATCTAAATTTGCAGCCAAACAACCCATTCAAGTGGGATAATTTTTCGCTCTCGAATTTCACGCTTCACAACACGGCTCTAACCATGAGACTCAAAGGAAGTGGATCCATTATTCGTTCCATGACTGTGAATGGTCATGTTCACGGAATTGACCAGCCACTACCCTTGCTCGGTGAGCCTCTGGATATCCTCATTGTGTTAGGCAAAGAGAATGGGGGTGACTTAACCTCATTGATATATGCTGATCATATTTCACCTGAAATTCCAAGTACATTCTGGCGTGGGGATACTCTGGCGTGGAACAATTCAAACTCATACTCAGTACTTACGGTAAACGGTTTTATTCTGGATACTCTAAGCAGCTCTCCCCTGGTCATTGCCGATTCCTTAGTGGGATTCTTTTCCCTCCATTCAGTAGATTCGTTTGGGAGTCTAAGTTTACCCTCTCAACCGCACTATCTGGGTCCGTCAGCGATGCTGGTCCTTAGCGCAAAACCCCCGTACTACATTGAGATGGGAAAAGAAATTGCCTTTATTAAACTGACCTTTGCAGCCCCGGCCGCAGGAAACTATATCATCCGATTTATCTACAGCAACGGCTCTGGGCCGATTAACACTGGAAACACTTGTGGCCTGGCCAATCTGAAAATTAATGATTGGTGGTTGGAGCAAATGCTTAGTTTTCCCCATACGGGCTCCTGGGATAATTGGAGCGGCACCTTCTGGGCAAAAGCACTCTTAATGAAAGGCAGTAATACCTTGACACTTAGTCTTGAGGATTTACCGTTTGGCAATATGAATGGAGCAAACAATCTGTTTCGTGTCCAGAATATCGAGATTGTGCCTCTGGATAATTGACATTCCAACTTCTGGCTAAGGGTTCAGGCTAATAACCGTATCCAGTGGAAAGCTATATATTGGATAAATGGTCTCTCCATAGGGGCCGACACCCTTAGCAAGAAATTGCTGATACAGAGTTTCTGAATATGGCGCGGCTGACTTTGGTTCAGACCGGGTATCTCCGAAATAATTACTACTATAGGCTTCCACAGAGCGAGCATCCCGAACCACTCTAACTCCGCGTACTCCGGCGACACTTGCAGCCACCATATCGTTGTCTGCATCTCCATAGAAAATGTGAAGTCCCAGTTTTGAAATAACTTTATGTTTTGTAGTGAACTTGTGCCCTGTAACGGGATCTTTCTCTTTAGGAGAGAAGAAGAGGTTAACATCTTTGACAATTGGGAAACCCAATGATCTGGATAAATGGCGAGCCACAGCGTCACCATTCGTAGCCGGTCTGGCCGTGATAAAATAAATATCATGCCCCTGGCTTCTTAGAAAACCAATCAAGTCTGCCACAGGTTGAATTATAGTGGAATTAAGACTGTCGTGGAGATTGATCCAACCATAGTCAACATGATCGGGGTCATCACTCAGATGGGGCGCTTTTAAAAAGTTATCTCTCGAAAATAAGATGGTGTCATCAACATCGAATCCGACTCTTAATTTTCCAGATTCATGGGTGCTTGAGTTTAGTTGATCTGGTGAATGACAAGCGCTTAAAAATAATATCAGCCCTAAAGTGAACATCTGTAAATACTTCATAAATCATCTCCCTTGCTACAATCGAATATTGATTATTAAACATAAAATAAATATATCATATTTTGAAAATTACAATCATATAAATTACTAGCATAAGTCAGATGAGACATCCATTTTTGTCACGTGATTACACTACCTGTATCAAAAGTTGAAAAGGACCTGACCTACCTCATTGCGCAAAGGCTCTCGCACCCATTGCTTGATAGGATAATGATTGCCATTTCAGATCCTTATAGATGGATTTTTCCTACACTGACCTTTGCGATGACTATCATTTATCTAAACTGGGAATCAGGATTAACGGCATTGCTGCTTGGGGGCGTCAGCGCACTTATTGCAGATCGAATTAACGCGAAATTCTTCAAAATGAATACAGATCGAATTCGACCCGGGAAATTATTTTCAGATATTCGGTCACTTGGGATTATGAATAAGGGCAAGAAGTCTTTCCCGTCAAATCACGCCTCAAATACCATGGCCATAGCTATTGGATATGGTCTGCTGTTTTCCTGGACAGCCTGGATACTAATACCATTTTCAGTTATTGTTGGGTATTCTAGAATATACTGCGGCGCCCACTTTCCCCTCGATGTTCTTGGTGGCTGGCTACACGGATCAATATGGGTTATCATCATATTCAGTTTGATCAGTATGTGGTAATAGATTTCAAAGACAGCCTAAAAAAAGAAAGCGCATAATCACAATTATAAACTACGATATAAAAAAAGGGTGAGATTAAACCCACCCTCAATAACTCAAACTAATCCGACCGGCTGTCAAATAAAGAGCTGCTTAAAGCTTTTTCTTAAGCTCGTTAAATTCTTTCTCAAGACCGTTAATTTCAACCCGAATGGCTTGTAGACGGTTTAAAATAGCCTCAGGACTTACAATGGATTCCTTAACGAAGGAAGGGTCAGTTTTAATAGCTTTATTAGCAATAGTCGGCTTGACTTTTGGATTGGTTTTACGCTTTTTGGGACCCTGACTGCCTTTTTTCCAATTGCTCAAAGTCACCACTGAAACGCCATATTTTTCACTGGCTGCTTTCATTCCACCGCGTTTATTTGCAGCATCGAAAACTCTTATAAACTCAAACATCTCAGCTTTTTCTTCTGCAGAATACCGTTTTCCTTGATTCCCCGTTACTTTTTTATCAGCCATTGTTACCCTCCTGGATTGTGCTTAAAATTGATTTTAACTAAACTATAGTTTTATTTATCTAATACCAAGGACTTTATGAAAACAAATAAGTTGAATATTGATGCGAGAACACTTTCGAGCTGCAATGGCAACACACTGAAAGCAACAAATGGCGTCTGGACTATTTGCGGAAAGCGACTTTATGTTTTATACGATCCCAAACCTCGTCCATTTCTACTAAAGAAGCCTTTGTGATATCTTTATGCTCTTCCTCAAAAACAGCTTCCAGGGCTCTGAATCTGGCATCAAATTTATCAACTGCCAACCGCATGGATGATTCGCTATCAATATTCATCAACCGTCCAACATTTACCAAACTAAACAGTACATCACCATATTCTTCTTTTGATCTGTCGAGATCTCCCTGATTCCATACCTCCAGCAACTCATTGATTTCTTCATGACATTTTTCTAATGCTGGCGATACGTCATCCCAGTCAAAACCAACCGTCGAAGCCTTTTCCTGCACCCGCTGTGCTCTGATTAATCCAGAAAGATTTTTGGGGACACCATCTATCCAGCTTTTTCGGCCTTCACTTTTCTTGACCCGTTCCCAGTTTTCTTTTGCGTCCTGAACACGTTCTGTTTCGTTGTTGTTTGCTCCAAACACATGAGGGTGACGCCTGATCAGTTTTGCGTTGATAGAAACAATTGAATCTCGGAGTTTAAAGATATTTTTTTCTTCAGCCATTTGCGCTTGCATGACAATGTGCAATAACAAATCACCAAGTTCTGTCTGCAATTCAGTTGTGTTGCCATCTTCCAGGGTTTCCACAACCTCATAAGCCTCCTCAAGCAGAAAGGGAATCATGCTTTGTGGGGTCTGTTCCCTGTCCCAGGGACACCCATTCGGCCCGCGTAATGTCGCAACAATCTGTATGAGCCTGACTAATTCAGATTCAACAGTGGTAGGGTTTGATTCAGTCATGTTTGTTCCCAGTTCTGCTTGCTTTAACTTTTTCGATACGATTTTTTTCTACGGAAACCACTTCAAAATCATAATTTTCGTAATGAACAATCTCACCAGCCTGGGGAATCGTACCCAATAAAAAGTATACTAAGCCACCTACAGAGTCATAATCCCTCTCTTCCTTAAACTCGATACCAAGGATTTTTGCAGCATCATCCAGCTGCATTGAAGCTTGAATCAAAAATACTCCGGGTTTAATCTTAATAATTTCTGTCTCTTCTTTTGAATCATCAAGTTCATCTCTCAGATCTCCTAAAACCTCCTCTATTATATCTTCAACGGCGATCATCCCCGAAAAACCACCATATTCATCGACAACAATGGCCAGTTTTTGTTTTTGAGTTTGCATATCACGCAGTAATGCATCAACTGGTTGATGCTCTGGGACAAACATTGCTGGGCGTGCCAGTCTCTCCAGATTGATTCTATGTGATACACTATGGAGGTGCGGAAGAATATCTTTAATGAAAACAATACCTCGGACCTGATCAATTTTATCACGGTAAAGAGGATATTTTGAGTATCCACTTTCCCGAATTAAGGCTAAAACATCATCTCTATTCATTTCTGTATGAAACATAACTACATCTGGTCTGGGGATCATTATTTCCTTGGCCTGAGTATCACCAAACTCTATTATGGAATGAATCATCTCCTTTTCATCTGCATCAATAACTCCCTGATCCTGACCCAACTCAACCAACTCTTTTATTTCTTCATCGGAGGTAAAGTTTTCTTCAGTTTGAATTCCTGTAAATCTCACAAGATTTTCAACAACATTATACATAACTTGTGCAATGGGAGAGAATAGTTTGAAAATGATAGAGAGGATTCCAACAATCCTCGAAGCAAATCCAAGTGAATGTCGCATCGCCAAAACTTTAGGTGTAATTTCACCCAGGATCACCAGAACAATTGTTAAAACAACTATTTCAACGACAAGTGCAAGTACCTGGTTAATATTATGTTTTGACGCAACTTCCGCTGTGATAAGTGCTGCCATTGCGGCCAGAGCCACATTTACGATAGTATTACCTGCCAGAATCGTAATGAGCAGTCTTTTCGGAGTACTCAGCAATCGAACTATCAGTCTTGATGATGGTGCGATATCATGTTTTAATTTAGCAAGCTCTTTTCGTTTTAAATTAAACAGCGCCGTTTCCGAACCCGAAAAAAAAGCTGAAATTCCCAGAAGCACAACAAACAGAATGATCTGCCAGAGTAAGGTGGATTCTAAAAAATCAGAGATTGTCATCAGAACCCAAGCTCTTTGATAATTTTTAAATAATGATTTTCCCGGTTAGTCATCAGCGTTTTAAGCTCCTTTGTATCATCTTCATATCCACATAAATGTAGGCATCCATGAATGAGCACTCGAATTAATTCGTCTTCCAGCTGGGTTTTGAACTCTTGCGAATTTTGAATAATTTGTTCATAGGATAGATATACCTCACCTGCTATTGGATGATCAGGATCATTTAGATTGAATGCAATGACATCAGTGTAAAGGTCCAATCCAAAATATTCTTTTTTCATCTTGCGCAGTTCATTCCGTGCCAGAAAAATAATGTTTATATATTCGGATGGGTTGTTTTCGCCTAGGAAGACCTGCTCCACTCCGCCTCTTATTAAAGCTAAACTAATTTCAGGAAGTGGATCAAATATCTCAATTTGCATCGGGATTCCAGACCCTAGAGATTGGACGAATTTCCTGGTCAGGCTTCATCATCCATTATATGCAATTTTTCACGCTGTCCTGGATATTCAATTCTTTCATGCATACTCCCAGTTAATACTGGCATCATGGCATCCTTGATGATATCCAGATCTCGAAATGTAAGTGGGCAATTCGTTAATTCCCCACCCTTGATTCGACTCTCAATTATTGTATCCATGAGAGATTCAATTCGCTGAGGATTTGGACTTTTCAATGAGCGTGTAGCAGCCTCAATGGCTTCAGCAATCATCAGGATTCCAGTTTCCTTGGAATTGGGTCTTGGACCGGGATAGCGAAAATCAGCTTCATTTATATCAGAATCTGTTTCTTTTGCTCGTTCCAGGGCTTGTTGGTAGAAATATTCAACCCTGGTTTTTCCATGGTGCATGGGAATAAAGTCAGCAACAATGGATGGCAATCCAAACTCATCAGCCAGTTTGATACCATCCTTGACATGCGCGACAATTACTGTTGCACTGAGGCGTGGTGAAAGTTTTTCGTGTTTATTCATTCCTCTGAGTTGATTCTCAATAAAATATTCAGGCTTTTCACCTTTACCTATATCATGGTAGTAAGCTCCGACCCTTGCCAGAAGTGAGTTAGCACCAACTGCTTCAGCTGCGGCAACGGCTAAGTTGCCCACATCAATGCTATGCTTAAACGTTCCTGGAGCCCGCATTGCCAGATTGCTCAGAAGTTTATTGTTGAAATCCAGCAATTCCAACAAGGTAAGATTGGTAGTAATCTTGAAAACGCGTTCAATCAAGACCAGAAAACCATAGGATAACAGCGGTGATAGAAAGCCATTGCCTGTGGCAAATAGCATGTGCTCCATAACAGATTCCCAGTTACTGAATTGGATCATTTCAAAAACTGCGATAACTGCAACATAGCCTGAAACTACAGCCAGAATACTCCATAATAATTGAGATCTTGAGCGCAATCGTCGCACTGTGTAGATTGCTAATGAAGAAACAAATAAATTGGCGACTATGAATGGAATGTTGTTACTTAAAATTATGCCTGTAAGCATGGTCAAGGTCACCATGATGATAAAGGCAATTCGGCCATCAAAGACCACCGTAAAGAGGATGGCCGCCATGCTCATGGGAACAAAGAATTCAGACCAGCCTAATGTATATACAATAACATGAGCTAATGCCAGGGTGAGGACGAAAATGATTCCAACCAATGCGATAAGTTTAATATCATTGTAGATCTGACTACGATAGGTCTGTAAATAGGCGAAGAAGAAAAATACTAGAAATGCCGAAAGCATCATTTTGCCTACAAACGTGGTCAGGCGATTTGCTGCCGATTCGCCGTAACCCTTGCGGATGTATTCTTTTTCGAGCGATTTTAGTTTTTGCTCGATCTGAGGCGTAACACGTGTATTCGCGTCAACGATTCGCTCATTTTTAAAAACTTTTCCCACACTGATGGGCACGAGATTGCGTGCCTCAGCATTTCGATTTTCTGTGAGTTCGGCAGAATAGTTTAAATTTGGAATCATCACCCCACGTGCAATGTCTTCTGCCAGTTGAAGCAGCCTAGGGTCTTTTTGCAAATAGATTGTCACCAGAACTTTTTGTACACTTTCCCAGGATTGATTCATATTTCGGAAATCTTGTGGGTTGCGACTGGATTCCTTACCACGTGTAATCATGGTGATTCGGTCATATTTCTCACCAGGTGGCAGATCACCAATAATCCCCAACATGTACTGTGGCAAGAGTGCCTGCTTGACAGAATTGATCAATTGACGTGTAGAAGGTCCTCTCTCAAGGAAATAATCCCAGCGAGGTGTTCCAAGATCCTTAAGTCCTTCGTTTTGTAAATCAGTTCGAATATTTAATACAAGGAGAGAATCTTCCTGTAGTTGGTTTCTCACCGAGTCTGCAAGCAGGCTGTCTGTGATAGCTTTCCACTCATTTCGCTTGCCGCTTAAATCTTTTTCAGCCTGATACCATAAAGCGAGTTGAGTTCTAAGCGCATCCAGCGTTTCATTTACATGGTCACGACTTGAATTATCCCAAATAAAAACAGGTTGAACCGTATTCTCCCGGGCTTGACGATCCAATTCCAAAGCGGCTTCAGTTTTTAAAATATCAAAGTCAAATGGTGCAATAATTGTCTCAGTTGTAATCTGATCGACAGCATAATTAAACTGAAACATCTTACCCTTTGGGAAAAATAGGGCGGTGATAACCAAAAGTAATGCTATTAGACTGACCTGGCTAATTCTTAACCAGAGTTGATATTTTTTTTCGTCAGCGACGACCTTCTTTGATTGGGGTAACATGTAGTAATTATAAACCTTTCATTAGCTGCTTCAAAATCACAAGTTTTTGGACTTCTGATGTGCCCTCTCCGATTGTGAGGACTTTTGCATCACGAAAAAATCGTTCCACTTGAAATTCTTTGATGAAACCATAACCACCATGAACCTGCAACGCAATATTACTTGCCCGAACAGCAGTCTCAGATGCTTTTAATTTAGCCATTGCAGCGGCTTTAACCACATCACTTCCCTGATCTTTAAGATAGCTTGCGTGATAAACGAGGTGACGCGCAGCCTCAATTTCTGTCGCAATTTCGGCGAGCTGCATACCGATACCCTGAAAACGGTATATCTTCTTACCAAAAGCTTCTCGCTCATGGGAATATTTAAGGGCAGCGTTGAGAGCGCCTTCGGCCAGGCCCAGTGCCAGCGCAGCCACGCTGATGCGCCCACCAACCAAGGCTGTCATCATCTGCGAAAACCCAACATCCAATTCGCCGAGGAGCGCGCTTTCTGGTACACGCATATTTTCAAACGTGAGGGCCCGTGTATCTGAACCATGCCAACCCATCTTTTTTTCCGGGGGACCAATAATAAATCCAGGTGTTTTAGGATCTACCATAAAAACGGATATTCCAGCTGGTCGCTTAGCGGTGGGGTCTGTCACTGCCGTTAGATTACAGACTCCTGAATATCCGGCATTGGTAATAAAATTTTTAGATCCGTTTATGATCCACTCATCGCCCATTTTTACAGCGGTCGTTTTTGTAGCTCCGGCATCTGAGCCAGCCTCAGGTTCCGTGAGTCCAAAACAGGCGAGGTATTTGCCAGCAATAAGATTGGCGAGATGAGAATTTTTTTGTTCCGTATTACCAAATAGATAAATTGGGGTAATCCCCAGTGAAATGTGAGCAGCGACGGTAATTGCCACGGAAGAATCAACTTTAGCCAATTCCTCTATTACCAGGGTGTAGGCAAGGGTGTCCATTCCTGCTCCGCCATACTCCTCTGGGAAAGGTATGCCAAGCAAGCCCAATTCTGCAAGTTTGGGGATGAGTTCCAGGGGAAATCGTTCTTCTCTATCCAAGGCTTCAGCGATGGGCGCGACTTCATTTGCGGCAAAATCACGAACCATATCCTGGATCATATAATGCTCTTCCTGAAAATATTGTTTCATTTCAGCCCTCCCACGATGATGAAAATTTTAATGATTTACCACTTGATCACTGAAGCGCCCCAGGTGAAGCCAGCTCCAAAAGAGGCAACCACAATTGTGTCTCCCCGATTAATTTTGCCTTCCTGCATGGCTTCATACAGAGCGATGGGTATAGAGGCAGATGTCGTGTTCCCATATTTGTGGATGTTTGAATAAACGACCTTGTGTAACTCCAGATCCAGACGATTGGCCACCGCTTCAGTGATTCTAAGATTTGCCTGATGAGGAACCACGAGTTTAATCTCTTTCTTATCTACTCCAGCTGCATCCAATGCCTCCATGATCACTGCGGGAAACTTTGTAACTGCATGTTTAAAAACGCTACGGCCATTCATCACAACCCGTCCGTACCCCTTATCCAAAAGTTCTTTTGTCAGAAATGGATTATCGAGAGTGGATGGGGTCCTCAACATGAGATCCTCAGCATACCGTCCATCTGAATGGGTCTTGATAGAAATTAATCCGCGATCTTCATCTGTGGCTTTTAATATGGTTGCCGCAGCACCATCACCAAAGAGTACCGCTGTATCGCGACCCGCAGTAGAAAAATCTAAGGCAACAGATTGAACTTCCGAGGTAATCAACAAGACATTGTCGTGGGCTCCAGATTCGATAAATGCTTTGGCAATCGATAAGCCATATAAAAATCCCGAACAAGCCATTCGGATATCAACAGCAGGAGTGCCTGGAATTCCCAAACGTCTGGTCATCATAGGACCACCCCCTGGAACAAAATAATCATTTGCCATGGTTGAAAAAATTATGTGTTCAATATCTGCAGCCACCATCCCAGCTTTGGCCAGTGCTTCTTCCGAAGCTTTAAGCGCCAGGTCGGTGGTACTTTCACCTCTCACATGATGACGTTCCTGGATTCCAGATCTTTCTCGAATCCATTCATCTGAAGTATCCATCATGGCTTCCAAGTCCTTGTTGGTAACCACATTTTCTGGCACATACATTCCAATAGCATCGATATAAGCTCTTCTCATTTCTAACTCCTAATTCATCACACGAATATCTTTAAGTTCTAATTGGATCGTTTTACGTCCCTGCCATTCATTCTCAGACAAAACATAAGCCAACTCTATAGGTTTCCCAGAATACAATAATTCTAATTGTTCGGCCAGACCAAATCCGATGGCATCCAAAACTTCCCGTCCCTGCCGCACTTTAAATTTCAAATGGTCCTTACCCACAATCTTGGGTCTGGGATAGCCTACAACTTCCAAGTTTTGACTACTAAAAAGTGGCCGCATATTTCCAGGTCCATAAGGTGCCAAACGTCTTAGCGTTTCCATTAATTGTGAATTAATTTCACTAAATTCAATCACCGATTCGATTTTCAAGCGGGGTCGCATCATTTCGTCCGTTACCTGTGCCCGGGCAATTTGCTGGAATCTCGTCTCAAATGCTTCCAGATTGGCTGGGTCGATGGACATGCCCGCTGCCATGGTGTGTCCCCCAAAACTCATCAACAGGTCAGAACATTTAGAAAAGGCGGCATGTAAATCAAAGCCATTAATGCTTCTTGCCGAGGCCTTTCCGACGCCATCATTGACAGCAATTATCACCGTTGGTACAAAATATCTTTCCTTAAGTTTTGAGGCCACTATACCAATAACACCGTGGTGCCAGCCATCCTGATACAAAACCAATGAGCGCTTTTCCCGTGGGTCATACTTGGCATTAGAAAGACGTACAGCCTCATCGAATATTTTTCCTTCTACAGTTTTTCTCGTCTCATTCTCTGAGTTAAGCACAGCGGACATTTCACGCGCTTCAGCCTGAGTGCTGGCTGTCATAAGTCGAACGGCACGCATTGCTTCACCAAGACGCCCAACAGCATTTATCCGAGGACCTAATCCAAACAGAACATCTGCAACTGTGACCACATCACGAGTAATCCCGGCAACCTTTTTCAAGGCTTTGATTCCTGGTCGTTTTCCCTGTCCAATTAGATTAAGACCCTCCCACACGATGATACGATTTTCGCCGGTCACATTCACAATATCAGCTGCTGTACCAATAGCCGCCAGATCAAGGAACTGCAGTGCCTGTTGCTGAGGTAAACCCCGGCTCTTGGAAATTCCCTGAGTAAGTTTGAATGCAACGCCAGCTCCACAAAGATTTTTATTCGGATACTCACAACCGTCTTGTTTTGGATTCAGAATGACGGCGGCATCTGGTAAAATATCGTCAGGAATGTGATGATCAGTGATCATCATTTTTATGCCTGATTGCTTCGCATATTCGGTCTGTTCTACTGCAGTGATTCCACAGTCACAGGTTATGATTAACTTTGCCCCAATCTCAGCAGCATAATCAATTCCCTTATGCGATACTCCATAACCTTCGAGGTTTCGGTCAGGTATATAGAAATCAGATTTCGCGCCGATAGACTGGAGAAACAAATGTAGCAATGAGGCAGCCGTGGTTCCATCTACATCATAATCTCCATAAACCAGTATTGGCCAATGATTGTCTAAACAGGCATTAACTTCAGCGACAGCTTTATCCATGTTGAGCATAAGAAATGGGTCTAATAAGAGAGATACCGAGGGATTAAAGAAATTTTTAGCCTCATCCATGCTGCGGAGCTCCCTGCGCCACAAAATGCCAGCTACAATTGGCGACACACCCAGAGATGCAGCTAATTTTGCAATCTCTGCCTGAGGACTATCTTGAATGATCCAGATTTTTTCCATAATGATAGGTCTCTAGTATAAACTTCTTCCGGGTTTAATTCATGGCAAAAACAGTACCGCTTCGAATTGGACTTGTGATTTAATAAAGAAAAATCCGGGGTATTATATTCAAAATAAATGGGTGGATCTATAAGCCGGATTCTGTCTCTCCCCAAAGAGGAGGAGGCAGCCATTGATCTGGATCCCGTTTTGCAGCGGAATACTAGCTTTCTACCCGAAGAGCACCGCCGAGGCGGTGTGGCGGACAACCAAACTCTTCTGCTTGAAATTGCTCCAGTTGGGGTTTTCCCACATGATCAGTTGCCTGATCAAGGCGTGAGCTCTTACCTCACGATTTCACCCTTACCCGCCTTCGCTCGATTCCCGCCTTTGCCGGGTCTCGAGCTACGGCGTAGCAGGCCCACAAAAAATCCTAACTGGGCTTGCCGCGGCGTAGCTCCATGATCGCGCCAGCGAGAATGGAGCGAAGACGGGCGGTATCTTTTCTGTGGCACTTTCCATCCCCACCTTATGGTGGAGTCCCATGCTCCAAACATGGGCAACCTGTCCTGCGGAGTCCGGACTTTCCTCCCAGCTCGCGCCAGGCAACTGCCCGATCCACCCATTTAAAAAAGCTGTTTTAAGCTAATATCCCACAGTCAGACTAAAAGAAAAATGATCCGGGGAATCGGATCATTTTTAAAGGATTCCCAAGGCTACTTCAATGAGATGACTAGTCTTTATCTCCAGGAAGAACAACCAAAATTCGACCACAGTTTTCACACTCAATAAATGCATTCATCTGCTGTATTTCGTAGATGGTTTGGGGGTTAAGTTGTTTGTGACATCCCGTGCAAGCTGAACGCTCAATTGGTACAACTGCACGCCGCCGAGCTTTAAGGATACGGTCATATTTTCGCAAATAACGTTCACTCACATTTTTAACCAATTCAATCCGATCTTTTTCCAATTGGGCCTGGCGGGTATCGGTAAGATCAGACTTCTCTTTTAACTCTTCACGGTTGGCATCAAGCTCGCTAATAAAAGCGGTACTTTGATTTTCAGAAGTAGCAATCGTTTCTTCCAAAGTTTCAATGTCGGTTTCCAGAATCAATTGCCGCTCTTCCATCTGAGCAGCCTCGGCTTTAACAGCTTCAATTTCATTCGTGAGAGCATCATATTCGCGATTCGTATTGACAAGATAGAGCTGATCCTGATACTTCTTAACCTTAACCTCAGCGTCCATAAGACCACCTTTGACTGTCACCAATTCTTTTTGATTCTTTTCCAGATCAGTGCGTTTGTTCTCTAATTCAGACTTGATGCTGGCAGCCTGGGACTCTAATTTTTCAACCTGCTCAGGAAGGCTACCTTTTTTCTCATTGATCTCAAATAATTGCCTGTCGATTTCCTGAAGGTCAATTAGATATTTTAACATATTGTTCATTCGCACCTACTCTCTTAGGATGTGATAAGAAAAATGCACCCAGAAGGTGCATATATTAAATTAATTCGATGTGGATCAGAAAATTGCTGTTTTAAAAAGGATCGTTGCTTTGATGCTCGCCTAATCACGTCATGCAATATAAATAGCAATGTAGGCACAGCAAGGATGGATCATCTATTCGCCTTACTTTTTTTCACGACCAGTTTTCCCCAAAAAAAGGCTGCGAATGATCAATAGTCCCAGTAAATGTCCATTTAGAGCACCGAATGAAGGGTTCGCCTGGCAAATTATACGATAAGAATACGCTCTGCAAGCCAGCCCTGAAGGTCGGCAAGCGGGACACGAATTTGTTCCATAGAATCACGATCTCTAACGGTGACAGCCTTGTCTTCCAGTGTATCAAAATCTATGGTCACGCAGTAGGGTGTACCTGCCTCATCCATACGACGATAGCGACGGCCAATGGCACCTTTTTCATCATAGAAAACATTAAAGTGCTTCTTCAGATCATCTTTCACTTCAGAGGCTAATTCTGATAGACCACCCTTTTTAACCAGTGGAAGAATTGCAACTTTAATGGGAGCAATCTTTGGGTGAAAATGCATAACTGTTCTAACTGAGCCGTCAGCCAGCGTCTCTTCTTCATATGCTTCGCACAGAAGAGCCAAGGTGGTTCGATCACATCCGGCGGAAGTCTCGATAATAAATGGTGTATAGCGTTCATTCGTCTGAGGATCCATATAGCTCATCTTTTTCCCTGAGAATTCCTCATGTTGGCGTAAATCAAAATCGGAACGATTGTGAATACCCTCCAATTCACTCCAGCCAATAGGAAAGTCATATTCTACATCAAATGCAGCTCTGGCATAATGCGCCAATTCAGTGGGACCATGTTCATGGAAACGTAGACGAACCTGATCGATGCCAATGGTATCATAAAATGCTTTTCGACGTTCCTTCCAGATTTCGAACCACTTGTCTGCCTCCTCAGGTTTGACAAAGAACTGCATTTCCATCTGCTCAAATTCACGGGTTCTGAAGATGAAATTACCTGGCGTGATTTCGTTTCTAAAAGCTTTACCGATCTGGGCGATACCGAAAGGGATCTGCATCCTCGATGTGTCAACCACATTGGTAAAATTGACAAAAATGCCCTGGGCTGTCTCCGGTCTTAGATAAATGGTGGATGATGTGTCCTCAACAGCCCCCATTTGAGTTTTAAACATGAGGTTAAATTGTCGGGATTCCGTGAGCTCGCCACCGCATTTGGGACATTCGTGGGAATTCATATTTTCTACAGGGAGTGCATCTTCACGGAAACGAGTCTTGCATGACTTGCAGTCCACAAGGGGGTCGGTAAATCCAGCGACATGCCCACTTGCTTCCCATACTTTTGGATGCATCAGGATGGCAGCATCCAGACCCACGATGTTGTCATATGCACGAGTCATGGCATTCCACCACATCTGTTTGACATTGCGTTTTAGTTCAACACCGAGAGGACCATAATCGTAACAGGCATTAATACCGCCATAGATTTCGCTAGATTGAAATATAAAACCGCGTCGTTTCGATAGGGAAACGAGCTTTTCAAAACTTTCTAAACGCGCCATGTCAATTCTTTCATCTTGGGAAGCTATTTCACTTCGACTTCAGTTTCACTCACGCTGATCTCATGCTTGCATTTGGGGCAAAGGGCATAATCGCCCTTCTTTTTGGTAGATTTAGCCACCATATATGGGTTTTCGCAAGCTGGGCAGGTATGGGCGATAGGTGGATCCCAGCTAACAAAATCACATTTTGGGTACTGGGTGCAGCCGTAAAAGGTTCTCCCCCGCTTTGAACGGCGATGTGAAATATCACCCTTACAATCAGGTTTTGGGCAGGGCATAAGAATATTAAACGGCTTGGTGAATTTGCATTTTGGATAGGTGGAACATGCATAAAATTTACCGAAACGACCATCCCTCAGAATCAGAGGAGACTCGCATAAATCACACTTTCCATAATCCTCAACCTTAATCGGTTCACCATCAATATCCGTGGTGGGCATGTCCAGAGGTCGGGCATTTTTACAATTGGGGAATCCAGAGCAGGCCAAAAATTGACCATTCTTACTCCACTTGACAACCATAGGCTTTCCGCACTTCTCACAGAGTTCGCCGCTGGTTTCTTGCAAAGACTTTTTAATCTCCGTATATGATTTCGAGGATTCTGCCAGCCATTTTTCCAGATGTGACCAGAATTCTTTCATGACCTCAAGATAGGTTGTACTTCCTTCAGCAATCCTGTCCAGGCGGTCTTCCATTTCCCGGGTGAAGGTCTTGTTTACCAATTCAGAAAAATTCTCAACCAAAAGCTTGTTCGTTACTTTGCCTAACTCCGTGGGGAAAAGTTTCCGCTTTTCAGTCTGGACATAATTTCTAGCTTGTACAACTGAGATAATATTTGCGTAGGTAGAAGGTCGTCCAATACCTTCCTTATCCAGAATTTTCACCAGACTGCTTTCAGTGTAAGCTGCAGGTGGTTTGGTAAAATGTTGTTCAGCATCCACGTGGATAAGCTGGAGTTTTTCCTGCTCCTTCAGATCCGAAGGTAAATGGTTTTCCTGCTCATCAGCATTCTCAAAATAGACTTTGCGATATCCATCGAAAACCAAATCTGAACCGCTGGCTCTTAACTCAAATCTTTTGCCTGCCAAAACATCAACGGAGGATTGATCAAAAACGGCGACAGCCATTTGGGAGGCCACAAATCGACGCCAGATCAAATCGTATAACTTTGCCTGGGGTCCAGTCAATGAAACTTTAATTTCATCAGGATGCAAGTTAGGATTCGCCGGACGGATGGCTTCGTGGGCATCTTGAATTTTTTTACTGGCCTTGCCAAATTGTCGTCCCTTGGGTGGTAAATATTTTGGACCAAACTTTGATTCTATTTGTGCTCGAACACTCTCAATGGCTGTTTCTGCGACGCGGGTGGAATCGGTACGCATATAAGTAATCAATCCAGTGGTTTCCCCGTCGCTCAGGGTAACCCCTTCATAAAGTTGTTGAGCCAGAGTCATGGTTCGTTTGGTGGTGAACCCTAATTTTTGGAAGGCTGCCTGTTGGAGGGTTGAGGTTGTAAATGGCGCATTGGGATTGCGTCGAACCCGTTTTTTCTCCACTGCTTGAATAATATAATTGGCTTCTTTCAGCTCATGGCGCAATCCCAGAGCAATCTCCTCATTTGGAATAAATGACTTCTTTCCATCAACTTTTTGAAGATCAGCTGCAAATGTTTGTTTTCGCTCCGTTTCGAGCTCAGTTTTGATGGTCCAATATTCCTCTGGGTTGAAGCGATCTATCTCCTCCTGCCTTTCGCAAATAAGTCGCAAAGCAACTGATTGAACTCGACCAGCGCTTAAACCGGAGTACAGGACTCTCCATAAAAAAGGGCTCACTTTAAAACCAACCAGCCGATCAATGATTCGACGAGCTTGTTGAGCATCCACCAGATTCATGTCAAGCTCAGTAGCGTTTCGCATCCCTTCGAGGACACCACTTTTTGTGATTTCGTAAAACATGACCCGGCTTATCGGCTTGTTAAGGTTATTCAGAATGCGGGTTACGTGCCAGCCAATAGCTTCTCCCTCTCGGTCAGGGTCAGTCGCTACAAAGATTTGAGTTGCGGTCCTGGCGGCTTCCCTCAATGCATCCACATTCTTTTTCTTGCCAGGGATTGTCACATATAGCGGTTTGAAGTTATCCTTTAGATCTACACCAAGCTGAGATTTTGGTAAGTCGCGAATATGCCCGACTGTAGAAAGAACCTTATATTCGTCCCCTAAATATTTGCGAATAGTTCCAGCTTTTGAGGGTGATTCTACGATGACGAGGTATTGTGACATGAGCTTCCTTTTGATTTCCATTTTTACAAGTCTCGAATAATATTCCGTTAGCTAGGCAAATGCAACAGCTGGTATACTTGCTTTTACACAATTATTACATTGGCTAACGCAACCAAAAAACAGGGTTAAAACCCGATCTACTGGTGGAAATATTGGGATCAGGATATTGGTATTTTCTTAGATTACAGATCAAATATTGGAAAAGCTCAGGAGTCCTATTCTACTACTCTGAATTTAGCTAATCAGAGAATCCATTTGGATTTTTCGATTGCCAGCGCCATGCATCCTCACACATCTCGTTCAACCCTCGATCCGCTTTCCAGCTTAAAACATGGGCTGCTTTGTGCGTGTCAGCATAGCATTGAGCAATATCTCCAGGCCGTCGCTGAACAAATTGATAAGCAACTTTTTTTTCAGAAGCTGCTTCGAAGGCTTCGATTAGCTCCAAGACACTATATCCGCTCCCTGTTCCCAGATTTATCGTTTCCAGGCCAGGTCTTGTTTGTAAATGAGCCAATGCCTTCAAATGTCCTTGAGCCAGATCTACGACATGGATATAATCACGAACTCCTGTCCCGTCGGGCGTATCATAATCATTTCCAAAAATTGAAAGTTTTTCAAGTTTACCCACAGCGACCTGCGAAATATAAGGCATAATATTATTTGGAATTCCGCTTGGGTTCTCGCCAATCAAGCCACTTTTATGTGCGCCTACTGGGTTAAAATAACGCAGGCGAACAATATTCCAGGCCGGATCTGAAATGTACAAGTCCCCCAAGATTTCTTCGATGATAAGTTTGGAACGACCATAGGGATTGGTTGCTGAAACGGGGAAATCTTCGGTAATAGGCACGGAGGCAGGATCTCCATACACAGTGGCAGAGGAAGAAAATACGAGATTTTTTACTGAATGTATTTTCATCTCTTCCAACAAATTCAAGGTGCCCGTGAGATTGTTTTGATAATAGCGAAGCGGGATTTCCATGGATTCACCAACAGCTTTAAGACCGGCAAAATGGATTACAGCGTCAACGGCATTGCGGGCAAACACTGTAGCCAATCCTGGTCGGTCTAACAGATCAATCTCAATGAATTTTAACTTTTTCCCAGTTATTGCTTCCACTCGAACCAGAGATTCACGATTGCTATTTGACAGATTGTCTATTACAACAACATCTTCGCCCATTTCGAGCAACTCAAGAACTGTATGGCTGCCAATGTATCCTGCGCCGCCGGTAACTAATATTCTGGACATGATTTATCTTTCTTTTTATAACCCAATATTGGTGCTTATCCTACCCTTCAGCATGGGTATTGTTTCAACGATAAGCGGAAATACCCGTTATTGCTTCACCCACTACAAGTGTATGCATTTCATGGGTACCCTCATAGGTCAAAACCGATTCAAGATTTGCAGCATGCCTCATAGAAACATATTCACTAGTAATTCCGCTGGCACCCAGAATAGTCCGGGCAGATCGGGCAATTTCAATGGCCATTCGAACATTATTCATTTTTGAGAGACTTACCTGCTGATGGGTTAGCGTCCCCTGATCCTTAAGACGACCCAGTTGATAGGTCATAAACTGAGCTTTGGTGATCTCATTGAGCATTTCAGCCAGTTTTTGTTGAGTAAGCTGATAAGCGGCAATTGGTTTGTCGAACTGAATCCTGGTCTTGGCATACGCGACTGCCTCCTCGTAACAATCCATAGCTGCACCTATCACCCCCCAATTTATACCATAGCGCGCTTGATTTAAGCAGCTCAACGGCGCTTTTAAACCGTTTGCATCTGGGAGTCTGTTTGCTAGCGGTATCCGACAATTGTTCAAAATAATTTCACCGGTTATTGAGGCTCGTAGCGAAAGTTTTTCCCTGATCTCAGGTGTTTCAAATCCAGGGGTACCCCGCTCAACCAAGAAACCCTGGATTTCACCCTCGCTATCCTTTGCCCAGACCAATGCCAGATCAGCCACTGGAGAATTGGTGATCCACATCTTGGTTCCATTCAACACATAGGCGTCGCCATCTTTTCTTACACGGCTAAGCATACCGCCTGGATTAGATCCGAAATCAGGCTCCGTCAGCCCAAAACATCCGATTTTTTCACCAGATGCCAAAAGGGGTAACCATCTGTCTTGCTGCTCGCTGGATCCATAGTGCAGGATCGGCCACATAACCAGAGCTCCTTGGACAGAAGCGAAGCTACGCAAACCTGAATCCCCACGCTCCAGCTCCTGCATCATCAGTCCATACGCAACATTATTTAAGCCTGCAGTGCCATATTTCTCTGGAAGTGTAGAGCCAAAGAATCCCATCTCACCCATCTCAGTCCTTATTTCAACAGGGAAAGTCCCCGCCTGATAGTGACTGGCAATAATTGGCTTGAATTTGTCATGCACCCAATCATGGGTCATGTTCTGAACAGCGATCTCATCTTCAGATAGCAGGTTGGATAAATCAAAAAAATCTGGTCCATTTAATTTTAGCGACATGTGCTGGCTCCATTTTCGGCTCCAAAGGTAAACGACAGGAAAATGAGGGAAACAAAAATCACAGAGCTCTACTTGTTATATATCATTTCTTTCTTTGCAGATATAGCATATTATCGCGCCATGACAAATGATCCACTTTTCCAGTTTTCAGATGTTGGTCTTGACCTAGGCACATCAAGCATCCTCTCAAGTCTCAATTTTGAAATTCACAAAGGGGAGTTTGTCGCAGTGATTGGCGCTTCAGCAGCTGGGAAAAGCTCGCTACTTCGAATGTTTAATGCTTTAACGAGTCCGACACAGGGGAAAATAAGCTTTCGGGGAGCAGATATTGACATGGATATCCAAAGCCTGCGTAAAAATGTAGGCGTACTTTTTCAAAACCCTGTCGTCTTTACCGGCAGCGTTCGTGACAACCTGTTGATCGCTGGCAGGTGGGATCAAAGTATCGCACAGATTTTAGATCATGAATTGTTAGCCGCCCTTGAACAGGTTGGTCTTGAAAACATCCTCCTGACCTCTAACGCCAAGGATCTTTCAGGAGGTGAACAGCAACGCCTGGCACTGGCCAGGACTCTCTTAAATCATCCACAGGTGCTTTTATTGGATGAGGCCACTTCCAATCTTGACCCAAAACTTGCCCGAGCGATCATGGATCAAATCGAAATGCTACGAAAGTCCCTTAAGCTGACAGTTATCGCTGTATCCCATGATCATCTGTTAATGAAGCGCTATGCCCAACGCGTAATCATCTTGTCCAAAGGAAAAATTATTGGAGATGGAGGTTTCAAAGCTCTCGAGGGCCAACACATCTTTGAAGCGGCCGGTTTGTTAGGAAACGAGGGTGATCATGAAACCTGACTTCTACGTATTGACCTGGAATGACTTACTTGTCTCACTATTATTTATAGCCTTCTCCCTTTTCTTAATCAAAAAGTGGAAACTTGGACTAGAGAATACGCTACTGATCGGAACCCTAAGAACCTTTGTTCAATTAACTCTCATGGGCTATGTATTGACCTGGTTTTTTGATCAGCAGCACTGGGCTTTCATGTTGGCATTATTACTACTCATGATCTTGATTGCAAGTTATGAAGGTACTAGAAGACAAAAGGATGAGATCCCTTACTTCTTCCCTGCCATGCTGGCAGCCTTACTCGGCTCAGCCATGCTCATCCTGGGCACCATCCTGCTCTTCATTCTTGATGTGGAACCGTGGTACTCACCCTATGCTGCGATCCCAATTGGTGGAATGATTATTGGGAATGGCCTGAATTCTACAGCGCTAACCGCAAATAGATTTGTAGGCGAATTGAAGCATAGAGAAAAAGAGATAGAAACGCTGCTTGCTCTGGGTGCGACACCAAAACTGGCAGTTTACGATTCAATGAAAGCGTCCATTCATGCCGCCCTCATTCCCAATATCAATGCTATGATGACAGTGGGACTGGTCCAACTCCCTGGAGTGATGACCGGTCAAATACTGGCAGGTATCGATCCCATTATTGCCGTCAGGTATCAGATTATGATCATGTATATGTGGTTTACCACAGCAACCTTGGCCAACATGATCATGTTGGCCATTGTCTACCGTCAATACTTTACGAACAAGAATCAGCTCAGAAGAGAGCTATTGAGGAAAAATTCCTAGAGTAAGCCTTCAGCTCCGAGAAAGGTGTTTGTTTCGTCTACGAATTTTTTGAACTGCTCCCACAACGCTGGAGCTACCGTGATACCTTTTTGGGTTGGACGCCATTCATCTTCATCTGCAAGGTAGTGGATACGAAAATCAACATAAGTTCGACCTTTAAATTCCTTGACTTGAATCAAAATCTTTTCGGTTTCACTACGTTCAACTTCACCAATAATCTTTTCCATCATTCAGTCCTTTTGTTTGTTATTATAATTGTGTTGGTTCGTTTATAGCCATTTTTCAGTTAATTCAACCACATTCAATCCAAAAGTGGCAGTGTCGTCTTTTACGATAAACGGTCTTTTTATCAGATTCGGGTCCTGAAGCATCAGCTTGATCGCTTTTGCCTTGTTGGGAATATTTTGACCCAGGTTTAGTTCACGATAGCTGGTACTTCTAGTATTCAGGTAGGATTTCACGTTATCAGCATCAATAAATTTTACCAGCATTGCTTTCCCGGGCGGATTCTTAATGATATCAACAACCTCAAATTCGACCTTGTTTTCATTCAGGAATGCCTGCGTTTTTTTACAGGTTACGCAGGTTTTCTTATCAAAAAATATTGGTTTCACTTCACATTCCTTTCAAATCCAGGCTGTTAAATAATTGCTACCTTTACAAAATCCTAATACCGAATTTCAAAACTTAGGTGATCCCCACTGAACTTCTGAGCCTGTATTTCGACTGATTCAACAGTGGACCATCGATTCCCCACTTTCAATTGTTTGAGGAATTCTCCCAACAGTCCCTGGTCACCCTCCACCATGCCGACAACCGATCCATCAGGATTGTTTTTAACCCAACCCTTAAGACCATATTGCATAGCCGTGCTACGCACAAAGGCTCGAAATGCAACCCCCTGTACCTTACCGATAACGCGAAAGACTGAAGCCGCATCCAATTAAGCTTTCTCCTTCAATGCTTCTATGGGTAGGACTGATGGGCACAATTCAGACAGAACACAGTCATAGCAGCGAGGTCGCCTGGCGATGCAGACAGCACGTCCATGGTCGATGATCAGATGTGTAAACATAACCCAGTCCGCTTTTTCAATAATTTTTTGCAGTTCCAATTCTATTTTGACGGGATCCTGGCTCTCAGTCATGTCTAACAGATTCCCAATCCGAATGACATGGGTGTCTACAACAAGACCTGGGATATGGAATCCGGTACCAAGCACAACATTGGCAGTCTTACGCCCCACGCCGGGCAGTTTCACCAGGTCATCCAAATTGGCAGGGACTTCGCCACCATGTTTCTCCATCAACCTGCGTGCACAGGCACTCATATTTTTAGATTTACTATTGAAGAAACCCGTCGAACGTACCAATTCAGCCAGGTGCTCAAGGGGAGCATCTGCCATTCGTTTAGGTGTTGGGTAATGCCGGAATAATTCGGGTGTTACCTTGTTTACGCGTTGGTCGGTACATTGAGCAGAAAGCATGGTTGAGATGAGCAGTTGAAAAGTGGAGTCGTGTGCCAGACTACACTTTGAATCTGGATAAGTCTGGTAAAGAATATTCAAAATGCGACGCATCCGCTCTCGCTTATTTGTCAAAGATTCCCTCACCACGACCGCCTCTGAGCGAGATCTTCCTGCATTGCTTCAAGCCCCAGCGTATTCACCACATCAGTGATTGTTAATCCACCTTTGCGGGCTATTGTGACACCCAGGGGTATCGTTTTGAGACCCTCAATGCTATGTGCATCAGGATTGATGGAAATTTTAACACCCTGACTTTTTGCCAGCTTCAAATAGCGCCAATCAAGATCAAGTCGTTTAGGGGTTGAATTTATCTCAATGATTTTCCCGTTTTCGCCGGCCACCTCAATGATTGCCCCAAGGTCAGGAGCATAGCCCTCTCTGGAAAGCAACATACGGCCAGTAGGGTGACCCAACATTGTGGTGAAGGGACTTTGCAGGGCTTTAATGATTCTATCTGTCTGCTGATTGGAATCGAGATGGAAATGGCTATGGATGGAGGCGATGACAAAATCAAACCCGGCAAGTAATTGCTCACTATAATCCAAGCTCCCATCTTTTAAAATATCAGCTTCGATACCCTTGAAAATGTGAAAGTCAGACAGCTCCTCATTGAGACTGTCAATGAGTTCCCACTGGGCTCTGACCCTGTCGACTTCTAGGCCATTTGCATAATAAGCGGCTTGAGAATGTTCACTAATGCCAAGATATTCATATCCTAGAGCCCTCGTCGCAAGGACCATCTCTTCTAGAGAATTACGTCCATCGCTCCAGGTAGAATGTGCGTGAAAAACACCTCGCACACATTCTGGCTCGATCAATTTATGAGCTGTGGGAAAATGGTCGAAGACATCACGTAATTCCGGTTCAATCCACTGGATCCCAATAGCTTCGCATACAGATTGTTCGCTAGATTCATTGACAAGCAAATTTTCGATACAATATCCAGATCGAGACAAACCCTTTTCTGCAAGTTTAATGTCAATTCGCTTCAAGTAAGACTCACCTGATGTAACCAGCAGGTGGCAAGTTTGGAATTCGATTGCCGAACAGGGCCATAGTAAAATGGGCATCCCTGACAAATCGATCAAAGCAAGCGGGGTTTCATCGCCAGGGTCGATAGCATATTTTGAGGCAAGTTCTGATCTCAATGCGGAGTCCTGGGCTTCGACCACAAACTCTATCGCCTGAATCAATTCGTTTCCGCGTCTCAATTGACCACTCAGTTCAAGCTTCCCAACGCTTTCAAGATCAGCCAGTATTGGCATCCATTTTTGCGCTACAGATAGGGCGATATCCAGATGATAATCATTACTGTGTTTGCGTTTAAAGTCAATAGCACGTAAGAGTTTTTGCTCAAGAAATTGACCAAAATCCTTAATCCCAGATAGTTGACCTGCTTGACAAGCGTGTTTCAGATCGTCAATATTTTCTATGCCATGCTGTTTCCAGAGCGTTTCCACTTTTTGTAACCCAAGACCAGGTAGCTGAAGTAATTCTGAAAGCCCCTTAGGAAGACGTTCAGTCAACTGTGTTTCAAAAGTTGATGATCCAGACTTGGCATAATGAAGAATAATTTTGGCGAGGCTAGGGTCAACTCCAATGGCCGCATTTAAGCGATCTTCATCAATGAGGACACCCATTTCCTCTGGATATTTTTTAATAGTCCTGGCAGTCTTTTCAAAAGCTCTGATCCATAGGGAATCCTCACCCAAAAGGCGCATCATTTCTGACAAATGCCTGATTCGCTTACTAATTTGCACATTCTTCATGCTTCAAAATAAGATTCGCTGGAGGATTTGAAAGCGCTTGTAGAAAATAAGTGACCTAACCTATTGGATCAAAAAACAATAAATCAACCTGATGAAGTTACCCCACTACCGTTCTTTGTATTAGATACGATGCCTATTTGAAAACGAGGGGCAGGCGTTCATATTGCCGGCATGCATAAACTCAGGCTCAAACAAAAGCGGCAAGTGATAAATCTCATTCGCGATCATTTCAATGGACTAGGTTATTTTGAACTTGAAACCCCATTGCTGGTAACTTCGCCAGGAATGGAAGTCCACTTACATAGCTTCCAAACCGAGTATATAACTCACGCTGGAACTTCGCACAAATATCACCTACCAACTTCCCCAGAATTTGCACTGAAAAAGGCTCTGGGATCTGGTTTTGAAAAGGTCTTTGAGATAGCCAGAGTTTTTCGAAATAATGGAGAGCTGGGACCCCAACATCAGCCTGAATTCAATATGCTGGAATGGTATAGACCTGGCCACTACCTGAATATTATGGATGATGTAGAAACCCTTCTGGACTTCTTGAGCAAACATTTTGATTCCATACCAACGACAGACGGAGATTACTGGAATAAAACCATCAAGCGAACATCCATTAAGGACTGTTTTAAGCTCCATGCCGGTATGGATCTAGAGCTGGGCATGAGAGACATTGAGGTCTGGCGGAAGCAAGCCAGAAAGGTCATGAATGAGCAGATTCCAGCTGATGAGAAGTTCGAGGATATTTTCTTCCGAGTCTGGCTGAAATTGATCGAACCAAAATTGGGTCAAAACCGCCCTGAGATTGTTTATGATTATCCACCAAGTATGGCAGCTCTGGCAAAATTGAAAGCACCGGATCGACGTTGGGCAGAGAGATTCGAGCTCTACATCAAAGGTGTTGAGATCGGAAATGCCTTTAGCGAGTTAATCGATCCCGAGGAACAACTCCAACGATGTGAGCAGTCCAATAGAGAAAGAGCTCAATTAGGGTTCCCTCCCCACCCCATCGATATGGACATGATTGCTGCACTAGGCAAAATGAAACCCAGCGGCGGTATTGCCATCGGGATTGAACGCTTGCTATTGGTTCTTACAGGAGAAACGGATATCAGAAATTTTTTCCTCTATCCAATAGGCGATACTAAGCGTAGATAGAATCCTATGGGCCATTTTGCACCGAAAGCGCCCAACACCACATTTCCATCCTGGTCCCGCCAATTCGAAAGCTCTCTATCCCGAATAGAAAGTCCTGAGTAAACATAGTTACCATATTGGCTATTGTAGCTTTCCAGGCTAACGCGATAAATCCCAAGTGGAACTCCGATAAAATTACCCTGAAATTCTGGAAGCTCTGTTTCTTTGTTATCCAGAATTGAAACCGCCAGCGAGGCATAGAATCCTTTCGCCGAGTCGGGGTAAAAATACTCATCCATGATTACAGCACAAAACGGAGAATCGGAGGAACTATTCCAGAGCATCAGGGAATAGTTATTCGAAGGACTTTTCAGGGTGTCACCATCCCACATAGCATTTTCCCACTCAAGGTTAATTGGTGGGCCAACAATATCAGTACTTGCTGTAATAGTTCTACCATCGGACGTCAGAATTTCCATTTCATATTGAAGGGTACTATCCAACTGCACTTGCCCATATTCAGGAGCTGGTACATACCCCCCATAAGAGTATCTGATGTAGGGGTTGTTTATTGAAACTTCTGGTGGTCCACCTGGTCCAAAAGATTGATCAAAAGAACCAGCCTGATTGGTCCATACAAATTCAGCGATAAAAATTTGGCTTAAAGCTTCTCTGAGGACGATAGACGTCATGCTCGAATCTTGAATCTGGGGTAATATTTCAATGTAATCATCGACATGGGGCTCACCGGGGTCAGGAATTCCATTTCCCCTCCCAGGAGGTATGGCATGTCGAGGTCCACCACCACTTTCCCCAATGTCATCATTCAGGGGTTCATTTTCATCCCATCTGCCATTGCCATTCAGATCTGAATAGGACTCCCAATCTCCATTGTCATCTATCCCATTAAATAATGAAGTATCAGACACCAGAATAGTATGATCGATCCGGATTATTGATTTGGAAAAATCAGCGGCATCCAGAACTGCTTCAATTTTTAGTTCTTGTTTGTAATTTGCATAGTCATCTGCAAAATCTGCAATGCTGAGCTCTTCAGTACAGCTCAAGACAGAGACCAATACTAATGAAAAAAGGATAAGTATAGATTTTCTGCGACTAATATTTTTAAAATTGCTCATCTCATCACCTAAAATTTAAATTCTACGCCAAAGGTAGGTAAAAAAGGAAACATCCCGATACCCTCAACAGTGCCCGCCGCTAGATCCCAGTTATAGAAAAATGTATTGAAGTGATTCGTTACATTAACAATCTGAAATTTGAACTTACCATCAAGGTTAAACGGGGTTATCTGACGAGAATAACTCACGTCAACCCTAAAATAGTTTGGGTATTTCGCTGAATTTCGGGTTCCTGTAATTTGATCCAGATTCGTATAAGGATTCATAAAATCAAAGGCTGCTTGACTACCATGTTGGGAGTAAACATAACCTACAGTAGGTGTATAAAGATTGGAACTACTACTACTGAGAGTTAATCCAAAACTGTTCTTTTCTGAAGCAGCGTAACCCAGAACCAGGTTAATTGAAAAGGGTTGATCATATTTTGAACTATATATTTCCCCATCACTTTCAATGACTAATCCATCACCGTTAAAATCAAACTCCTGCGTGCTGCTCATATAAGAAAAGCCTAACCAGCCAGTAAGTTTGCCAGTATTCCGCTTGAACAGCAGTTCTACGCCATACACCTCTGCCACGCCTTCGGTATAGTCGTCATCTGGATCACTAAAATCCTGATTGGGATTAATGACCAATGTGTTTTTATAAGGCTTATAGTATCCTTCCAAACTGGCGAACCAACCTTCACCCAACCATTGTTCAAACCCGAGAATAAAATGCTGAACAGATTTTGCATCATAGTTTTCAGGAATCGGATTCCAGAAGTCGACGATACTTAAAATGGCATCCTCGTCCTGGGCTGTAAACAGGAATTGATTGTAAATACCCCATGCGCCCTTGAAAGCGAGGTTCGTGTTCAAGAGATATTTAAAGCCTAAACGAGGTTCGTAATACATACGGTCATGGGCAGAATACTTAGAAAACCTCAAACCGGCCTGGAGCATAATTACCGGGTTGGGCTGCCATCTTTCCTGTACAATCCAACTGTAAATCATGTTTGATTCATTTTCATCGATGTATTGTAAATCTCCAGTTCCCAACGAAAATTTGATGCCAAGAGCTTTTGCCTCAAGTCCGAGAGTTATTGTATTTTCGTTTGAGATAAACCAATCCAGGTTTTCCTTGATAGTCCAGTCATTAATCTCATTGAATACCACAAAATTACTTCCGGCACTCGTCCCGCTACTATCTATGGAACTATATTCAAGTTCTACATCAAATTGATAAATTGTGTTTGCCAGTGATAGCGTGGAGACAAATTTAGAATTTGGGACCCAACGCCATTCTGCGCTGTTGGTGGTATTGCCCCAATCCCAGCCAAAATTCACTTTGCTTTCTGATTGTGCCAGATCAAAGGAAATCCGATCCTGTCCATTATAATGTGAAAAGGCGAGACGATTGGTGGGGTTAATATGTTGGACAATTTTTCCCTGGACATCAAAGAAATAGTATTTCCAGTCCATTGGCTCATCCTTAGCCCAATAATAAAGCCGTGCGACCTGATCAAAATAGGTCCGTCGTCCCGAAAGCATCCAGGACCCTTTATAGAGAGGGCCTTCGGCAAGAATTTTTGAGCTGAGCAGATTCACTTCACCATGAACCTGGCTGATATCAACAAATTCACCTAACGGCTTGCCTTCGAAAAGCATGTTCCCTTTCGAATCTCCTTCGCGACCTACAATACTGAGGACCGACGAAATCCGATTTCCATACTTTGCAGGAAACCCGCCAGCCATGAACTCTGCATCTGCAATTGCTTCTGCATTAAATGTTGAGAAAACACCGCCAAGATGGAATGGATTGTAAATTTCAATCCCATCAAGCATGATTAAGTTTTCATCTGGACTGCCTCCCCGAACCACTAAGGCAGAAGAAAAATCACTGGAAGATTGAACCCCTGGTAGCAGTTGGAGTGTACGAAAGACATCGGCTTCAACAAATGCTGGCATCGTTTTAACGTCTCGCATGCTCAGGCTCACTGTGCTGACTTCAATTTCTTTTTCAAAGCGTTGTCGGGCACCAGTAACCACGACTTCCTCACCTTCGAGAGAGGCAGGGGCTATTTCAAAATCATGGCGCTCATCCAATCCAGCTATGATCGAAATCTCTTTTTCAGTTCGATCGTAACCCATCATGAGGACCTGCAGTGTGTACTTCCCCGGCGGAATATTGGTAATGATATAATAGCCAGAATTATTTGATGCAGCACCGATGCCCGTGCGTTTCAAGCTCACATTCGCATGCAACAATGGTTCGCCTGTCTCGGCATCTCTGAGAAATCCGTTGATTCTTCCAGTACTGGACTGAGCGGAGACTTCAGCAATAAAAAGCAACAGGAATACTAGTTTGACTATACATTTAAAATTGAATCTCATCTAACTTCACATCCTCTATCTAAATACACGATAAATTTCCCAAATCCGTATCATCTCAACCCACAATGACAAAGGTTATGCCGGGCTAACCTGCTGCCTAGCATTGTAATGATAATAATCAGCTTAACTTTAAAAATCATAACCTCAAACGTCACTCGTCCAAATTGTAAAGTATCAATTTGATATATGATCATATCAGTTACGGATAAAGGCGAGCGACACGATCAACAGTTCTTACTTACTCGTACTCTGGTTGATTTGATCCCGATCCAGTTATTTATTGAGGCAAAATGGGTGATAGTTCTATTTGATGTGCTAAGAAAAATGCCCCGTCTAAAAAAAAGGTGGGCGAACCCACCTTTTCAATCATTATGAAAACGGACTATTCTCGATAATGATTAGCTCTCTTAGGTGTTGTCCTTTACTTGCTCTTCTATCCGATAAACGATGAGAAAGGCTGCTCCAACGGCGACAGGTAGCAAACCCCACACCCATACACCCGCATCAATATCTGGGGCGACGGCTAGCGCAAAAGACAGAACTATTCCGAGGAGTAACCAGATCAATCCAGGCAATAGTCGATTACTTTTTTCTTCAGGAAATTTTACTTCAATGCCTTTTTCAATAGCGGCGAGAATCTCCTGGCTTTCAACTTTCCGCTTTTGATATCGTAATATCAGGGAAGTAATAATGATTGCACCTGCAACGATAAAGAGGGTGATTGGTACCATAATGTCATTCATTCTGAGTCATCCTTATTCAAGAGTATTGTTTCATCGTGGTATTAGACCAGAGTAAAGACTGAAATGTTGCAGGTTTTCGAAAGTAAATGCCAAAAAATGATTTATTAATTCCGCTGCAACATTTCTTCCAGATCAAGTGTCTAACTATTAATATGAGCAACATGGCCAAAAACAAAAAGCCGGATATAGAGATTGTATTCCGAGAGCTCGTCAAGACCTACGGAGAGCGGATATATAATCTCGCTTTAATTAAGAGTAATCAGGTTGTACTGGCCGAAGATATATGTCAGGAAACCTATATTAGGGCTTTTAAAGGCTTGAGCAGGTTTCGGAATGAGGCAGAACTTGGAACCTGGATCTATAGAATTGCACTTAACGTGTGCCATACTATGCTCAAAAAGGAATCTCGATTTACACAGTTTGGTGGAAGTACTGACCAACGAGATGACTATGAACCCGTTGAACGGGATAGTGATGTGCAGGATATTTTTAGTAGGGAGGAAAGTAAGCTGGAAGTCCGACGAGCAATTTCAGCACTCCCGAAACTTCAGTCAGATGCTATTGCACTTTATTATCTGCAAGAATTTCAATATACCGAGGTTGCTACAATTATGGACATACCCATAAATACCGTTAAATCCCACTTACGCAGAGCCAAAGCAAACCTGCGTGAATTGATACCGGAGGATGCCAGATGAAACTCAATGACTTGAACCACAATGATCCCCTGCATGAACTCCTGAAGCACAGCTGGGAGCCACTTCCCCAAGCATTGGAACATCGCTTGATGAATATTCCCGCTCTATCAAAAGCTGAGCAAACCAGGAAGTTGGATCGGTTTGTGACTATGCTCAATTTAGTCCTGATTTCATGGGGAGCGGGTTTAGCAATTTACTTCAGGGGATTTCTGGTACAGCTGATCAATAAATTCGCTGATGTGAGTCTGGAACTTGGGATCAGCTCAGTCTCCCTGATAAACCATCCACTTTTTTTACTGCTCATGTTGAGTTGTATAAGCCTGGGAGTATGGTGGCTGGATATTGGGGAAAACACTTCTTGAAGCGATATTTTAAGGGCGATATAGACCAAGAACCCTGTGACAAGCAGGGTTCTTGGTCTAGCTAATAATTTTCAATAAGATTTTACCAGTTTTCACCAAGTAACTCAAAATATTCTTGGGGATGCAAGCACGCAGGACATGCCTTTGGTGCATCTTCACCTTCGTGGAGGTAACCGCAATTGATGCAGCGCCAGACGACTTTGCCATTACGCCTGAAAACTCTCCCCGCTTCCAGATTATTTGCCAGATCCGAATAGCGTTTCCCATGTTGTTTTTCGGCAATACAAATGGATTCGAATGCAATGGCAACCGCTTTAAAGCCTTCTTCGCGGGCGATTTTAGCGAATTCTGGATACATAGTGGTCCATTCATATTCTTCACCGGCTGCTGCTGCCCTTAAATTTTCCAAGGTTGTACCTATTTTACCGGCTGGGAACGTTTCTGTAATTTGCAGATCACCCCCTTCAAGAAATTTGAAAAAACGTTTGGCGTGTTCTTTCTCTTGATTTGCTGTCTCTTCAAAAATTTGCGATATTTGAACCAACCCTTCCTTTTTGGCTGCACCAGCAAAATATGTATATCTATTTCGCGCCTGTGACTCACCGGCGAAAGCGATTAATAAATTCTTTTCGGTTCGGGTACCATTTATGCTGTTTCCCATCTGCGCTCTCCTTTTGTTAATTGCCTATTTAGCATGCATAAATATTGCCAAACTTCCTATTTGGCCTATCCTCCAATTATTGGCGGAGGTTAAAAGTTTTGATCCACTCCATGCGCAGAATGTTTTTGTTAGTGCTTGCCGCTTGTTAGATTCTTATCCAGTCCGCTGTGGGGTTACCTCTGCAGGATGGGCTAGAATAATAAATAGCACGAGACCACTCCGTAAGATGGTTCCAAGTGCATAAGGCTACTTAATTCTCTCAGCCAAATGATCTAAGTTCAGTGGTGAATATGATCTGAGGCCGACACGGTTTTCTTAGAAATGGGGAAATCTGCTCCCGTATTTGGAAAGAGAAACAATGCAGTTACTAAAATACCAATTCTGTAAAAAAAAGCTTCAAAGTCACTTCGGATCGATTGAAGCTTAAATGAATATGCTAACGATCTCTCAGTCTGAATCAAAAGTAATCAGGCCTATGCCTGACATTTGGTTAAAGGCCGCTATGCTGGGAAGTTTATGGGCTTCCATAGAAATTATTCTAGGCAGCTTTCTCCATAACCTGCATGTCCCCCTCTCAGGCACCTTCTTAGCCTCATTGGGATTAATTCTCATGATTAATGGCTATAAACTATGGCCGGAGCAGGGCTTGTTCTGGCGAACAGCACTGGTGACGGCTGCCATGAAGTCTATCTCACCTTCCGCCATCATATTTGGACCCATGATAGGTATTTTCATGGAGGGCTTAATCCTGGAGCTTTTTGTCCGTCTTTTCAAAGGAAAGTGGCTGGGCTTTGTAATCGGGGGTGCACTGGCTGTCTCCTGGAGCCTGTTCCAAAAAATTCTGGTACTCATGATGACATATGGTCCCGATTTCATCAAATTGTATGAGCAACTCTACTTGATGGCAGCCCGTAGCCTACAATTCGAGGGAAGCGCTCCTGTGGATTTAGTCAAGGTTATTTTTGTCATTGATCTCTGCTTCGGGGCCTTTGTCGCGATCCTTGCTATTAGACCAAGCAAATCTCAGGACCAGATAATATTATCCCCACCTCTGCCCATGGAAGGTGAGCAGGCTAAAAATCTATTAATAGCCTCGGCGACCCAAAAATTCTCACTGGTCTTATTCTTAATCAATTTGGTGTTTTTGATTGCTGGCCTTGCATTGCTTGATGATCTGTCGCTTCCGGTAGGAGCCTTGGTGGTGATACTCTATGTAAGCTTCAATATTTTTAGGTACGCGCGCTCACTGAGACGGTTGAAGAATCCACGCTTATGGATCCAATTAATTGCCGTAATGGGTTTGTCTGGACTCATTTTGGGAGGATGGGATAGCGCGGCAGCTATTTTGAACGGTCTGCAAACGGGTGTTGGTATGGCAATCCGTGCGCTCCTGGTAATATTTGGATTTTCGGCATTAAGCATAGAATTCCGAAATCCGGTGATTATAAGTTGGTTTTCCCGGCATGGGATGGCAATTGTATTTGAAGCACTCTCCATCGCTTTTGAGGTTCTCCCACGTTTATTAAAACTGGTCTCTCAAAAAAAGCGTCTCTGGAGACACCCCATCAAAACCCTGAACCAATTGCTTGGAGCCCTTGAAATTTTGCGACAGGAGCACGTTTCTATTTCGGCGATGATCATCATTCTGACCGGCAATCAGGGTGATGGTAAAACCCAGTTAATCAAAGATCTCATTGAGTCGAGTGAGACAGGGGATATAAAGTTCTCCGGGTTTTATACAGAAGGTAGCTGGCTTGATGGTGAACGGGACAAATACCACATTGTGGATTTTTCAAATCAAACTTCAACCCTTTTGTGCGAGCGTGCTGATCCCCCTTCCGATCTTAAAAGCGGTCCTTTCAATTTCCGCCACTCCGGGGTTGCTTTTGGATGCGAAATTTTAAGACAGAAAAAACCGGATAAAAAAACAGTCGTAGTGATCGACGAAATTGGACCACTTGAACTTCGAGACGAGGGCTGGGGTAAGTGCATAGGTGAATTACTTGCTGCCAAACAGATGATGATCTGGACTGTTAGACCATCCCTGTTGGATGCTGTTCTTGCGAAATGGGGTGTACGTATTTCACTTCTGGAGGCAAAGGAATCCAGAGTATCGGATCTCCAGAAAATTTTACGCCAAATGGTAAATTGAGCCTCCTTTTATGCGAAATCCTGCCTGACTATGTATATTTATTTTCAACCGTCTTTTAAAGATTTATAATAATGTTAGCTATTCGTTTATAATTGCGAAATACAAAATATTAATGCTCCCAAGGGTTCACTTTCAAATTTTTGGCGCGCTGTTTGCAGACGCTTAAATGCATAATTCTATCTTGGAAAAATGTCGATAAAGGAGTCGAAATGAGTGAGGTAACAAAATTTAGCCCTGCCGCTGAATTCACAGCCAATGCACATATCAAGTCTTTGGAGCAGTATCAAGAGATGTATGACCGTTCCATCAATGATGAGGATGGATTTTGGGCGGAACAAGCAGAACGTATAAGCTGGTTTAAAAAGTGGGACACTGTGGCGAATTATGATCTCGCAGCAGGGGACATCAAATGGTTTGAAGGTGGCAAACTTAATGTCAGTTATAATTGTCTTGATCGTCATGTGGAAGCCGGTTTTGGGGACCGTACTGCATTAATCTGGGAGGGAAATAATCCGACTGAGGATAAAACCTTTACTTACAATCAGCTTTTAGCGGAAGTCCAAAAATTTGCCAATGTTCTAAAAGCTCATGGTGTAGTGAAAGGTGATCGTGTCTGTCTCTACATGCAGATGATTCCGGAATTGTCAATTGCCATGCTCGCTTGCTCCCGTATCGGAGCTATTCATTCGATCGTGTTTGGTGCATTCAGCCCCGAGTCGCTTCGAGATCGTATTAATGATTCTGAATGTAAGGTTCTAATCACTCAAGATACAGGTGTGCGTGGGACGAAACTTGACATTCCAATGAAGTCAAATGCTGACAAAGCATTAGCCGATACACCTTCCATCAAAACTTGTGTTGTGGTTAAAAGAACCGGTGCTGAAGTAAATATGGATTCAGGTCGAGATGTTTGGTGGCATGAGGGTATGTCCGGTGTAAAAGACGTTTGCCCACCTGAACACATGGATGCAGAAGATCCGCTATTCATTCTCTATACTTCTGGATCAACCGGGAAGCCAAAAGGTGTTTTACACACAACCGGTGGTTATCTGGTTTATGCATCACTCACCCATGAATTGATCTTCGACTATCATGAAGATGATGTGTATTGGTGTACGGCTGATATTGGGTGGGTAACCGGCCACTCATATATTGTCTATGGTCCGCTGGCCAATCGCGCCATTACTGTAATGTTTGAAGGTGTTCCAAATTATCCTGATTTTGGTCGCTTCTGGGATGTTGTAGATAAACATAAAATTAATCTATTTTACACAGCTCCAACAGCTCTACGTGCGCTCATGCGTGAAGGCAACCAGTGGGTAGAATCCCGTGATCTTTCGACGTTACGTCTGTTAGGGACCGTTGGTGAAACGATCAAATCTCCTGAGTGGAATTGGTATTATCAGATTGTGGGCAAGGGCAAATGTCCAATTGTAGATACCTGGTGGCAAACAGAAACGGGAGGCATTCTTATAACTCCGCTGCCCGGAATTACTCCCCTAAAACCAGGTAGTGCCACCATCCCTTTCTTTGGTGTACAGCCAGTTCTACTCACAGAAGACGGTAAAGAAATTGAAGGAAACGGTAAATCCGGCTTATTAGCCATGAAGGCAGCCTGGCCTGGAATGATGAGGACACTTTATGGTGATCATGATAGATTCAAACAAACCTACTTGGCCATGTACCCTGGTTATTACTTCACTGGTGACGGTGCTCGTCGCGATGAAGATGGAGATTACTGGATAACCGGTCGTGTGGACGACGTTTTGAACGTCTCAGGCCATCGAATCGGTACTGCTGAAGTTGAAGGTGCGATTGGGAAAGCACCTGGTGTCGCCGAGGCAGCTGTGGTTGGTTACCCTCATGATATCAAGGGTCAAGGTATTTATGCATATGTAACTCTTATGGCTGGAATTGAAGGATCAGATCAAATTCTGGCAGGCATAGCAGAATCTGTTAAAAGAGAGATTGGTCCACATGCGAGACCGGACAAAGTCCAGTTTACTCCTGCATTGCCAAAAACCCGCTCTGGCAAGATTATGCGACGTATTCTGCGCAAAATTGCCGAAAATGAGGTCGATAGTCTTGGTGATATTTCCACACTGGCTGATCCATCAGTCGTGGAGAGTCTAGTAGCAGAACGCAAATAGAAAATCACCTATAAACATAAAAAAAGGGCTCGTTTCCGAGCCCTTTTTTTATGTTTGACCTGCTTCTATTTGACGCTGACGGTAATCTCCTTGGGAAGAGCTTCCTTGGTCTTGGGGATGCTCAAGGATAGAAAACCGCTCTTGTATTCAGCAGATATCTTATCCGTGTTAACGTTCTCAGGCAATTCAATATCTCTCTCATAACTGCCTTGTGCGATCTCCCGGGCCAAGTACTTCACGCCCTCATCCTCTTTGATCTCTGCTTTTTTTGCTGAGAGTGTGAGGGTATTCTTTTTCACTGAAATGGTGATTTCATCTTTTTCAAACCCCGGTAAGGAAAATAAAAGCTCAAAACTTTTCTCAAGTTCCTGCGCATTCATTGCGGGTCTCCAAACATTTTTCGTATTGCTACGTGGATTCGGCAAATTCATATCGTCAAAAAAGTTGTTCAACATGAGGTCGAAGGACCTATTCATTCTGGGGTGGGCTACTTTTACTAATGTCATGATGTTAATTCCTTATATTTTGTTTCATGATTCTTTTCAAACATAACATGCTACAATCGAATCCCGTGCCAAAAGCCAATATGAGCCATTCTGGCATATATATAACATTAATTAAAATTATATCGGCATAGTTCTGCCATTATCTCAAGTGAATCTAAATAAATTCATTAATCATATGCCTATATGGCAGATTTATTGTCATGCGATTTTTATGGGGTCACGACTTCAATTACTTGATAACATTCGCGTTCCGGTCTAGTTTGAAACCATAATGAATCCAAACACTCAGTATTCGTTCAGACAAAATATCCTGATTCAAATTCTTTTGATGGGCTTGCTTGCTTTATCGGTCTCCGCCCAGTCTGATTCCCAACTGGACAGCACCAATCTACAGCTTATCGAAGAAGAAATCGGGCAAATGATCATGGTTGGAATTCGAGGGACACATCTAAATGATGCTGCTATGCTACAAACGCAGAGTCAGATAACGAATGGTGAAATCGGGGGCATAATCTTTTTTAAGCACAATATAAAAAACAGCCGCCAATTTCGAATTTTTGTAAAAGGTCTTAAGGCACTTCCTTTGGATCAGCCTTTATTTCTTGCCGTCGATGAAGAAGGTGGTCTGGTGCGCAGATTGAAAAAGTCACAGGGATTTGAAGAGTTTCCGGCAGCAGCTCATGTTGGGGCTAATCTTAGTGCATCTGAAGCTTATGATGTGTACTCCAAGATGGCAAAACAAATCCATGATTCTGGGCTTAATTTAAATCTGGGACCTGTCGTTGATGTGAATATTAATCGGTTATCGCCAGCCATTGGTCAACTCAATCGTAGTTTCTCCAGGGATCCCGACGACGTCTTTAAATTTGGAGAAATTTTTATTCGAGCCCATAATGAGGCCGGTGTTTTGGCTACTCTGAAACACTATCCCGGGCATGGAAGCTCAAGAGAAGACACTCATAACGATGTAACTGATATCACCAATACCTGGCGGAATTCTGAACAACTTCCCTTCAAGCGGCTTATTGACTCAAATGTTGTTGATATGATTATGGCCGGGCATCTATTTAATCGTCATGTTGATCCAAATTATCCAGCCTCTATGTCACATGAGCATATTCAAAAAATACTAAGAGATGAGCTGGGCTATAACGGAGTTGTTATCACAGATGATTTGCAAATGGGGGCTATCATTAAACGCTATGCCCTGGATGAAATTGTTATCTCTGCAATCAACTCCGGCTGTGATATTCTTCAATTCTCCGATCCCATGAATTTGGATGAAAACCTACCACTGAGGATTCGAGATATCATCATTACTGGAATACTTGATGGTAAAATTGATGCCGATAGAATTCATGAATCTTATGGACGAATCACAAACCTGAAACAAAAACTTAACAAGGTTCAAAAAAATAATGATTAGCTTTTTTTCAAGGAAGAGATACTGAGACTAAGCTCGCGTTAATAGCAGCTTAGCATCAATTAAAGACATGAATCAAAAGCCCAACTTTTTTCCTCCGTTAATCGATTAAATCAATATGGCCGCACTCCTGTTTCTGGAATTCCAGGTCTGGCTATAATCTAAATCTCTAGCACATCAATCTTTTCAATTTACGGGAACCTAAAAATAAATGCGACGAGAATTCACACCAAAACTATTCACGCTCCTTAAGGAAGGCATCGGATCAAAACAGTTAATCACTGATATCCTATCCGGCATTACAGTAGGTCTTATTGCCCTCCCCCTGGCAATCGCGTTTGCCATCGCTTCCGGCGTTTCACCGGAGAAAGGGTTAATTACCGCCATTGTGGGTGGACTTATAATCTCTGCCTTAGGCGGTAGTCGGGTTCAAATCGGTGGTCCCACCGGTGCATTTATTGTAATTGTTTATGCAATTGTTCAGCAGCATGGTGTTGACGGACTTGTCATAGCCACTTTTATGGCGGGATTTATTACCATTGGTTTTGGACTAGCTCGCCTGGGAAACTTATTGAAATTTATTCCCTACCCCTTGATCGTGGGGTTTACCAGTGGTATAGCGATCATCATCTTTTCATCACAAATTAATGATATTTTTGGTCTTTCCCTCAAAAGCATGCCAGCTGATTTTCTGGGTAAATGGGAGCTGTATTTTTCAAATTTTAATCATATAAATATCTATTCCGTGGTCATCGCTGTCGCTACAGTGTTAATCTCTTTTAATTTTCATCGGGTCACACGCAAGCTCCCAGGCTCCATCGTGGCGATTCTTTTAAGTGTCATTGCCGTAAAATTTTTCAATCTCCCTGTAGAAACGATCGAGAGCAGATTTGGTAACATTCCAAACCATTTTTCAATCCCCATACCACCTCATGTAGATTTAGCAACGATTCGTGCCTTGATACAACCTGCTTTTACGATCGCTCTTTTGGGTGCAATCGAATCGTTGCTTTCAGCTGTGGTTGCCGACGGAATGATCGGCGGTAAACATCGTTCAAATGCAGAATTAGTCGCTCAGGGATTGGCAAATATCTTTTCAGCTATGTTTGGAGGAATTCCAGCAACGGGTGCCATCGCCCGTACTGCGACCAATGTTAAAAATGGCGGCCGAACACCTATCGCCGGCATTGTCCATGCCATCGTCCTGCTGCTCATTATGGCCATCTTTGCTCCCTATGCGAAGTTGATCCCCATGGCTTGTCTGGCCGGTATCCTCGTTGTTGTTGCCTACCACATGAGTGAATGGAGACAATTCAGCTCCTTGCTCAAAGGGAAAGGAGGTGACATCATTATTCTATTGGTAACCTTCTTCCTTACCGTAATCTTTGACCTGGTCATTGCAATTGAAGTAGGTGTCGTATTATCGAGTTTTATCTTAATGAAACGTATGAGTGAAGCCACAAATATTTCTCAGGTAGTCATGATTGCAGGCATGGAGCCCAAGCATGGTGAGCATCTATTCGATGAAGAACTTAGTGATTTGCCCGAAGATGTGACGATTTATGAAATTGAAGGTCCCCTTTTCTTTGGGGCGACCCAGCTCTTCGAGGAAACAATCACCCGAGCGCATATCACACCAAACATTTTAGTGTTGAGAATGCGGTACGTCTCTTTTATTGATGCCACCGGCATATATCGGCTCAAAGAAGTCATCAAAAGTTTAAAAACCAAGGGGGTGAAGATCATCCTTTCAGGTTTAAAGCATGAGGTGAGAATTGATCTTGAAAGAGCCGATATATATTCAGAGCTTGATAGGAATAATATGTTTGATAATATTAAGGATGCTATTACCAGAGCTAAAGAACTACTGGGTGATTAACACGAACACACTGTCCAGCCTCACGGTAAGCGCAGATATTTGATGGTGAAACTGTGCCGTTTTTGGCATTATTCCTGCTTAAGCGTAACAAAGAATTAATCTGTATTCGCAAAATAGTCAAAAGCTAAGAAGCTGGAAGGAACATCTGCATGAAATCTACAGTTGCTACAGTAATCAATTGTATCGATGGGCGGGTTCAAGAACCCGTAAATAAATGGATGAAAGCCTACACAGGAGCCAAACAGGTCGATGTGATCACAGAAGCCGGCCCAGATCGGATCATGGCATCCACAGCGACAGCCTCTCGTCTGATCCTACAACGCATTTTAATGTCCAGGGATCGAAACCAGTCCGAACATCTTGCGCTGGTCGCACATTTTGACTGCAGAGGAAATCCGAATTCGAAGGAAGCCCATTTGAAACAGCTTCATCAGGCAGGGAAGATTATCGAAACCTGGGGCCTGGGGATGAATCTCCTGATGCTCTGGGTGAATGATAAATGGGAAGTCGAGTTGGTGAAAGAGATCAAGGCTTGATTATTTGATTCCTGCGGAGTCCTTTGAGTCCAGGTCGGTTCAGCGCTGTTTGACCAAAATTATATGCAAAGTCTTCCTCATTTAGTTGCTGAAAATCTGGAACTTCTTTTCGGAGAATCTCAATGGGCGCAAATGAGTCCACAATACTTTGTTTGGCAAAGCGATTCCATGGACATACATCCTGACAAATATCACAGCCGAAAATCCAGTGGTCCATATTCGCTTGAAGGTGATCAGGTATTGGATGATCTGCAGGTATCTCGATAGTGGCATAGGCAATGCATTTTGAACCATCGACGACGTATGGTTCAACAATGGCTGATGTGGGACAGGCATCGATGCAGGCAGTACATTCCCCGCAAAAGTCAGGAATCGAAACGCTATATTGATCAAACGCCTCGGTAGTGATAATCTCGCCGAGGAATCCCCAACTACCTAATTCTCTGGTGATAATATTTGAATGTTTACCCTGCCAGCCGATGCCGGCTTTCATGGCCCAATATTTTTCCAAAACCGGCGCTGAATCGACAAAGACTCGATAAATTTTTGCGCTCTCCTTCCGACCCAATCCTTTCAGCAAATCTCCAAAAAGGGCTTTCGCCAGGTCATGGATCAGGTCCTTCAGAATAATATGATAATCTTTACCGCGGGCATACTTTGAGATGACCCCATCGAGAGCGGGGTATATCTCTTCCTGATGATAATTGACAAAAATGGAAATGACTGACTTGGCTCCAGGGAGCAAGGCACCAGGATCAAGGCGCTTATCCTGGTGCCTTTCCATATATGACATTTTCCCGGCATAGCCACGATTCAACCATTCATTCAAAGGATCCGCCTCAATTGAGGACGCCTTTGAAACTCCAACCTTATCAATTCCCAAATGGGTGCTCAATTTTTGGAGGTCATCGAATTTCAGCATGTGAATTTACCCAGAATATCAAATCGCAATGTTATCAGTACCGATGATCCCTTTTTCAGTCGCCCGGAGTCGACATGCGGTGATATGTGGGTCATGTTCGAAAAATATTATGGCATCTTTCTCCAGCAGTGTAGGAAGAATTCGTTTTTTCTCCGCAATACTACGCACGGGTTCGTTGTCGTAGGCCATGACCCATGGAATGGGGATGTGCGCTTGCATGGGGAACAAATCGCCTCCATACAGCAGTGTGCTATTCCCATCCGATATCGACGGAAGCTGCTGCCCTGAAGTGTGACCGTGAATTACTTCCAGCTTGATATCATTAAAGAGTTCACGCTCTGATTTCAGGATTTTCAACATTTGATTTTCAGCGAGAACTGCCCAGTTTTCGGACAGATAACTGGCTCGATCTTTTTCTGAGGGTTGATTCGCCAGCTTCCAGTTTTCTTCCTGAACCCAATAAGATGCATTAGGGAATACCGGCACAATGTTGCCATTTTCAAGTTTTGTATTTCCCCCAACATGATCAAAATGCAGGTGGGTACAAATTACATCGGTTATGTCCTCGACATTCAGTCCACGAGCTGCCAGACTTTGTGGCAACATGTAAGGTTCCACCTGGATATTAAAAATCTCACGTTGTCGGGCATTCCACTTATCCCCATTTCCCGTATCAATAAGTATTTTTCGATCATCCGATTCAAGGAGCAGGGTTCGTGTAACCATTTGTATTCGATTAAAATTATCAACATCTGCGTATTTGGACCACATGGTTTTTGGGACAACACCAAACATGGCACCACCATCCAGGGCAAAAGTGGAAGTGACAAGTGAGCTTAATTTATATGAACCGATTTTCATTGTCTGCCTTTCAGTAATTTAGCTATTTCCCTGAAACGTTGATTTGAATCTCAGAGACACATTAACCAATGCGATCAGGACGGGGACCTCAACCAAAGGTCCGATAACGGCTGCAAACGCCTCCCCTGAGTTAATCCCAAATACTGCAACGGCGACAGCAATAGCCAGCTCAAAATTGTTGCTTGCTGCTGTGAAAGCCAGGGAAGTCACCTTTTCATATGAATCGCTGATTTTTCGCCCCAGAAAAAAGGACATGAAGAACATGACCAAGAAGTAGATAACCAGGGGTAATGCAATCCGGAGAACATCCATGGGTATTTCAACAATCAGCTCGCCTTTCAGAGAAAACATAACAAATATTGTAAAAAGGAGAGCTATCAGGGTGAGGGGGCTGATTCGCTTTATGTAGACGCTTTTAAACCAGCGCTCCCCCTTCAATTTTATAAGTATCAGGCGGGAGAACAGCCCAGCGATAAAAGGGATACCCAGATAGATACCTACACTTTTTGCAATTTCAAGCATTGAGATACTGGCCGTTTCAAGCTTGAACCCGAACCAGCTTGGAAAAACTGTAAGATATAGATATGCAAACAGGGAGAAGAACAGAATTTGGAATATGGAATTCAGTGCCACCAGGCCGGCTGTATATTCCCGGTCTCCTCCGGCCAGATCACTCCAAACTATGACCATGGCAATACAGCGCGCCAGACCGATGAGAATCAAACCGGTCATATAATGGGGATAATCTGCTAAAAATAGAATGGCCAGGAAGAACATCAACAGCGGACCAAGAATCCAGTTTAGAAAAAGGGAAAAACTCAAAACTGGAATATCTTTAAATAGGCGACCCAGTCTTTCGTAGCGTACTTTCGCCAGAGGAGGGTACATCATTATTATCAGGCCAATGGCGATGGGAATATTGGTTGTACCAGATTGCATACTATTCCAGAATAGGCTTAAACTTGGGATAAAATACCCGAAGGCAACACCAGCTCCCATACATAGAAGAATCCAGAGCGTTAGAAATCTGTCCAGAAAATTGAGTTTTTTTACCAATTTTGTCATGTTTAGCCAAATCCTTTGTTTATGCTTTATGCCTCACGATCATGTTAACAATTTTTAGGTTTTGCCAAAGCGACATCTTATTGCAGACCAGCTCGTTTCTCTGACAACAAAAATTGTGAAACACCACTGCAGACTATGCCAGCAAATAATAAATATTGAAATTCTTTTCGCTCTCATTGCCACAGATCCAGATGCTGATATCGAGCGTTAATATTTGAATCTGAGATATTCTATGATGACTATGACTTGGAAAATGCCCTTGTTTCAGACAGAGGCTAGTGTAAAATGCGGACAGAAAAAACAATTCAATTATTAGGAGACAGAGATGTATCGGCCAACGAATTTTATACCCACCAAGCTAAGCATAGATGCCTGGAGCGACTTGAAGCCCTATTTTGATAAATTGCTTGAATCGCAGGTTACAAATGCTGCCGAACTGTCCCAGCTTATAATACACTACAGTGAAACCCTAAGTGTGTTCCATGAGCAGAATGCCTGGTCCTATATCAATATGTCACGGGAAACTGATAATCAGGAATATCTGGACCGACACGAATTATTTGCCACAAAAATTTCACCAGAACTGGAAAAAGCTGCTAATTCGATCGAGAAAATGATTGTTAACCATCCAGCCTTTCCAAGTCTTCCCAATGATCGTTTTGGACAACTCAAGAAAAAACTCAATAGAGAGCTTGAATTGTTTCGTGCAGAAAATGTGGAATTGGGGGCTGAGATATCAAAACTGAGCACCAAGTATGACCAGCTCGCAGGAGGTTTGACTGTTACCTTGGATGGGGAAGAAATGCCCATGCCTAAAGCATCTGTTCGGCTGCAATCAGCCGATCGAGCCAAGCGCAAGGAAGCATGGCTAGCCATTAATGAGAAACGCTATTCTGTAAAGACCTCTGCTGACCAGATTTATGATGATATGTTGAAATTGCGTGTTGAAACTGCAAAAAATGCCGGCTATGAAAACTTTAGAGATTTCGCTCATGACCGATTGCAACGTTTTGATTATCGCCCCCAGGATGCTATAGATTTTCAAAATTCTATTGAAGCACATATCGTTCCCCTGGCAAGACAGATAGCTGAATCTCACCGCATCAAGCTTGGGCTTGCGGAAAATGATTACAGGCCCTGGGATATAGCCGGCGAACCGTTTGGTAAGGAAGCCTTGAAACCATTTAACTCTGGATCTGAGTTACTCGATCATGCTATAAAAATCTTTAGCGATATTCACCCCCAGTTTGGCAAAAATCTGAAAGCGATGAAAACAGCAGATCTTTTTGATCTGGAATCCAGAAAAGGTAAAGCACCAGGGGGCTATAACTATGGTCTGGAAACCACCGGTATGCCTTTCATCTTTATGAATGCCGCCGGCACGCACCGGGATGTTGTAACTATGTGTCATGAGGGGGGTCATGCCATGCATACCTTCTTGACAAATAACGAGCCCATGATCCACTATCGTGACACTCCCTCAGAAATGGCGGAAACGGCATCAATGAGCATGGAACTCCTAACAGCAGAACATTGGAACAATTTCTATAGTGCCAAAGATCATATACGAGCCAGGCGTGAACATCTGGAAGGAATCATATCTTTCTTCCCCTGGTGCGCCACAGTGGATGCATTCCAGCATTGGGTGTATCTGAATCCAGATCACAGCGCAACAGCACGTGATGATTATTTCGACTCATTGAATCAAAGATTCACGTCGGGACTGGTTAACTGGGAAGGCTACGATCATTTCAGGCGGAATGGCTGGCAGCGGCAACTACACATCTTTGGAATGCCCTTTTATTATATTGAATACGGCATTGCCCAACTCGGAGCCCTCCAGGTTTATCGTCTATATAAACAAGATCCAGATGCTGCATTGAGTGGCTATATTCGAGGTCTGAGTATGGGAAGCTCCCAGCCCATGCCCAAAGTTTGGGAAGCAATGGGTATTAAATTTGATTTTTCAGCAGAGACACTTAAAGAACTGGTAGAGTTTGTGCAACTGGAACTCGCCAACTTACAGGATTAAGTCATGGACAAGACGATCAACTTTCTAGAAAAGCACCACGACCGATATGAACAGGAATTGATTGAAATACTTAGAATTCCAAGTATCAGCTCTGACCCCGGCAGTCTGGATGCTATGCGAGACATGGCTAAACTGCTCAAAAAAGAAATGCATAGTATTGGTATGGATACTGCCCGGATTATGGAAACAGGGGGCCATCCTGTTGTCTATTCGGAATGGCTCAATGCACCGGGGAAACCAACAATTCTGATTTATGGTCACTATGATGTTCAGCCAGTTGATCCAGTAGCATTATGGGACTCACCTCCATTCGAACCTGTGATCAAGAATGGTCGCATCTTCGCTCGTGGTTCTGCAGATGATAAGGGTCAGATTTTCATACATATGAAAGCAATTGAGGCTTTGCTTGCAACCCAGGGACGTCTACCTGTAAACTTGAAATTGATTTTTGAAGGTGAAGAAGAGGTTGGCTCCGCTCATCTGGAGGAATTCATCAAAGCGAATGAATCGCTTCTCGCCGCAGATTATGTTGTTATCTCCGATACTCCCATGTTCAGAGAAGGGTATCCAGGTATCACGTATGGCTTGCGAGGTCTAGCTTATTTACAGGTAAATCTAAAAGGCACTTCTACAGATCTTCATTCAGGATCATTTGGTGGACTGGTAAAGAATCCTATCAATGCACTGGTCGAGATTTTGGCCCAAATGAAGGACTCTGATGGTCGCATATTGATCCCCGGTTTTTATGATCATGTTTTACCGATTACAGAAATTGAGCATGACAAGCTTAGCAAGTTGCCCTTTCATCCAGAGGACTTTGCCAGGAACATTGGCGCACCAGCCCTTTTTGGAGAAGCAGGCTACGATGACCTTGAACGTCTGTGGGCAAGACCTACATTTGATATTAATGGAATATGGGGTGGGTTTCAAGGTGAGGGAGCAAAAACTGTGATTCCGGCAGAGGCCCACGCCAAAGTATCCATGCGCCTGGTGACTGATCAAGACCCTGAAGATATCGCTCACAAGTTTACCAGCTATGTTCAATCCCTGGCTCCTGAAAGCATGGAAGTTGATATTCAAGCTATGCATGGTGGTTTTGGATATTTAACCGAACTTGATAATCCAGGTCTACAAGCGGGCGTACGGGCTCTAAAAAGGGCATTTGGAAAGGATGTTGATTTTCTTCGAGAAGGAGGATCAATCCCCATTGTAAAAGTCTTCGCTGATATTATTAAAGCTCCAGTATTACTCATGGGTTATGGTCTCCCCGATCAGAATGCTCATGCTCCCAATGAAAACTTCAGCCTCTATAATTTTCACAAAGGTATTGAAAGCATCGTCTACTTCCTTGAGGAGATTGGCGGTTTAGAATGAAACGTGATCGCCAATATTATGAAGAGTTGGCCAATACACTGACACATGGTGCGGGTATCGGATTAAGTATTGTTGGTCTTGTATTGCTTGTTGTTAGAGCCGTCATGTATGGTGATGCCTGGCAGGTGGTTAGCTTTAGCATTTTTGGCTCATCATTGATCTTACTGTATCTCGCTTCAACCCTCTATCATGGATTCAGAGCTCCTCGAGTTAAGGAGATTCTGAGAATTTTTGATCACTCTGCAATTTATTTGCTCATTGCAGGTACGTACACACCCTTTTTATTGGTCACAATTCGAGGACCCTGGGGCTGGAGTTTATTTGGTACTATTTGGGGTTTAGCGCTGTTAGGGATTACTTTCATAATAATTTTTGGCCCCAAATATGATTTGATCAGCACCCTGTTTTATCTACTCATGGGATGGGTTGTCGTAATTGCTATCAAACCCTTACTGGCCGCACTGCCCGTAGGAGGAATTATCTGGTTAATAGCTGGCGGTCTTGCCTATTCATTGGGCGTAATCTTTTATGCCTGGGAAAAATTACCGTATAACCATGCTATCTGGCACGGGTTTGTTTTGGCTGGAAGTTTCGCGCATTTCTTTGCAGTATTTTTATTTATTGCACCCACACCCTGAAATCTGAGTGTGTTAACTCGCCTGTTTTTCCCTCGTTTTACTGAGCACAATACTCTGATCAAAACTGTTCAATGCATTTAGCTCTTCAGCCCTCTGCATGAAAAGAGTACCTTGATCATCCTGCCCGAGACCAAAATAAGCCTGACCGATTCGATAAAGATTATAAGGATTTAACTGATTGGCCAATCCCAACTCAGTTATTGCTTCTTCATATTTATTTTCGCTAAGGGCAACGATACCATTTAACTGATGCCCTTGTTTTATTTGAACTGGATTCATGTTTACGGATGCTAATTTGTTGTAACTTTCTGCCATATCTCTTGCCTTTTTGAACTTGCCTTGAGCAGCATAGGCTCTTGATACATTGTATTTGTAATTTGTGGTTGCGTTCTCAATAATTGCCGGTTGTAATTCAGATTCATAAATCACTTTTATCGAACTTTTATAATACAATAATGCCGTTTCAGGGTGACCCCATTCAAGATACCCATTTCCGATTAATGTAAGATCATTGGAAATATTGGCGACATCCTCGTTGGCGATAGCTATCTCCATCGCTTCATTCATTGTTTCAAGGGCATTCTTAAAATCCCCTGCGGATAAATATGACACCGCCTCTGCAAATAACGCTTGTCGGAGTATTGTGTAATTTTGAGCAATCCGCTTTAACGCCTGAAGCGCTTCTCGGGCTTGGTCAAATTCACCCAAAAAATTATAATTTGTGGCTATGCCAATGAAACTAGCCGTAAAAGTTGAATCCAGGACGAGTGCTTTACGGTAGAACTCATTTGATTCAGCGGGTCTCCCCATTTCAAGTAACAACTCGGCATATGAATCGAAGGCATTTGGATTTTTGGGGTTTAATTTAATATACATTTTGAAAGCTTTTTCAGCTTCACCATAATTTCCCAGCGAGCGTTGAGCGTAACCCAGCATGTTGTAGGGAGCTGCCATACTCGGAGTGATTAAAACAGCTCTTTCGTATGACTTTATTGCCAATTGATATTGCTGTAGTCCAAAATAATAATTCCCATGTTGCGTATGTAGACGCTCATCACTTGGGAAAAGCGTGACCACAGCATCTAAGGTCTCACCCTGTTTGATTGTATTACCCAGGAATCCATACTCCACGGACTGGATCACGAGTTGTTCGCCTTCACTTGCACTTGCTGCGTACTTCAGTGCAGAATCAAGATATGCCATAAATCGATTGGGACCCGGAGCAACCAAAGCAAGGTTTAACCAGGCAGTTGCAAATGTTGGATCTTTTTCAACTGCATTGTGAAAATGGGTGTAAGCCGTGGTGCGCTGCAATTTATCGGCATAGTTTAACCCCAGGTTGTAATCAGCGAGAGCGGCCTTGGAACTTGTCGTGATGGGCATTTTCTCTGTCGAAAGAATAGATATATCTTTTTTTGAGCAAGCGGTCAATAACACTATAAAACCAAGGCATAGTAATGGAATACCATTCCGAAATTCAGATCGAGATTTCATCAATAATTCTCCTATTCTATGAGCCCTGATTCCCTACCAATATCATTTCAACTCGCCTCCAAGATTACTGCTCAAACCGAACTGTTTATTGAAGCTGGTTAAATGCTGCCAGTAGTTCCAGCAATTCCTCAATCTCTGCTAAAGTATTATAATAGTGTGGAGCAATCCTTAGACCACCACCACGAAGCGACAGGTTAACCCCTCGTTCTACTAATTGCGTGAATAATTCTTTATTGAGAGACGCATCATTGTGGCTAAACATACAAATACTGCTGACTTCAGCATCAGAGAAGCGATACAGTTTATGATAGGGTAGTTCTTCCAGTCCCCATTCAAATTGATTGATTAATTTTCGAACGTGGCGGAAAATACTCTCTGGTTCGCACTCCAATAGTAATTCAATAGCTTTTTCGGCCCCTACAATACCCGTTGCATTAAATGCTCCAAGCTCAAACCGGCGGGCGTGGGGACTCAACTCTTGAGTGAAATTTCCGAAATCAATGGGGTTCACATGTCCCATATATCCACGCTGAACAAGTTTCAAACGTGATTGAAGTTCTTCTGTCAAATATATAAACCCTGTCCCTAGTGGTGACATCATCCATTTATGCCCACCAACCGCCATGAAGTCAATGTCCATGGCCATGACGTCCGTTGGTATAACACCCACTGATTGAATCGCATCAACGGAAAATAGAATACTCTTGGAATGGCAGAGATGAGCAAGAGCTTTGAGATCTGCCCGGTACCCGGTTAAATACTGGACACTACTGACTGAAATGAGCCGCGTTTGAGGCCTGATAGCTGCTTCAAATAATTCAGGACTGACACGGGCATCCCGGGCTTCCAGGAACTCTACTTCTACGCCACGATCCTTCAAATTAAGGAAGGGCATCACATTGGCGGGAAATTCATCTGAATAAAGCAAAATATGGTCACCAATCTGCCAATCCAGACCGTTGGCCAGAACATTAATGCCTGACACGGTGTTTGCCATATGGGCGATACGTTCGGGAGGCGCTGCTACAAGTTTTCCGTAATTTTTTCTTAAACCTTCCATATGCGCTTCGGCAATATCCCAGGTCGCGGGATTCCCTTGGAGGCGATGCTCAAAATACTCATTCATCGCATGTACCACCGGTCTGGACAGCGGTGCGTAAGCAGCGTGATTTAAGTATATCCGCTTATCAGCGACATCAAAATAGCTTCGAAATTGGGCCTGGGAGATCATGTTAATCCTTTTTTAATCAGCGCTAGTTTTTGAGTTTAGACAGCAGCCTGGCAATCGACTCCTGGCAACAGCATTCCCAGGGACTCCATCAATTGTGAACCCAAAAGCGGCCAAATGATTTTCAATCTCCACAGCAGAAACCAGATTGTCTTTATATTTAATTTGGGCTTTCTGTAATTTGATATTGGCGGTAACAGACTTAATCCCATCTAATTCGAGGATACGACCTTCAAATATTCGTTGACCATCAGCACAGACAAGCTCTTCAATTTCCAATTCTACGATGAGAACGCTGGGCTCTTTCCCACAGGTCCAGAGCACTAATCCCAGAAAAAGTAAAAGTGGCAGGGATATTAATGTGGTTTTATTTTTCAGCTTCAACCTCCTGAAGTCGGGTCTCTATTTTGGCCAATTTCTCACTCAATTCATCGACCTGTTTCTGAAGTTTTTTTTCCATAGTGCCATCACCTGAAGCCTGGATCCGTTTTAGTTGACGCTTCACCAAGGGATAATCTTGCACAGCCAGTCTTGTGAGCAAGGCATTTAAATATGAAACACCTTCTGTGACCCCAGCTTCTCCCAAATTGCGAGCGGCGTTGATTTGAACAAAATAGCTGGGATCTTCAGTGGCATCGCAAAGAGCTTGGTCAGCTTGTTTCTTGAGATGTTTGGGTAACCAATCAAGAATTCTGGTCAAAGCTGCTAATCTGGCGACCTTTTCTTCCCAGAAATGAACAGGTCTGTGTATGTCCTTCAATAAGGTGGTCATGGCCATTTCCGAACGCATGGAACCCAGACCCAGAAATGCACCAGCCCGACCTAAATTTCGCCAGTTGCTCTTTTGAGTGTAAGATTCAAGCACCGGGATATCTGCCTCATTCCGCTGCTGACCCAAACTTTCCAGAAGTGCCATTTGTCCACGGTATGGCAGGTCAGCTTCCTCAAGTTTCGCAAGAATAGCAGCTCTCAGTACTGAGTGGGCATGGGCACCACAGGCTTTGGCTGCTTCCTCAATCACCATGGCATCTTTTTCAGCTACGAGCAGGGAAGCCAGATGAGCATATGCATATTCATTCCCCACCTGGGCTAGAGCCCTGTAGCTATGAATGCGTAATCCCCAACGTGTTTCAGCTTGCATATATTCATAAATAGCCTGAAGGTTCTTACGTTTTCCAGTTTTTGCCAACTCACTGATTGCCTGCATAAGACCGCGCAGTGTTTTGCCGTTTTTAAGCAGGTGACGAAGTTTATCATCCCCTGGATTGAATTCAGCTTCGAAGAGAGCTTTCATATGAGGGTCTAGAATGATGTGCTGGGGGTCATCCATATTCAGACTGACAACCTGGTTTGCTTTGTCGAGCAAAATGGTTTCAAATTGATAATTCCCATCCTTATCCAACCAGGCGACCTCAAGATCCATTTCAAAAACATCAATCCCTTTTTCCTTGTCCACCTGCTTTTGCTCGATGCTAATTTTTCCCCGCCCCTGCCCAGCAGCATGGGTATAGCTCACCTTTAAGACGGGATAACCTTTGGATCGAAACCACATATCAAAAAATCCATCGAGATTAAAACCTGAGTGTTTTTCAATGCAGCGCTGGAAATCCAAACTTTTAACAGTCTTTCCAGCGTAACTACTCACATAATCCTGCACTCCAGCCCAAAACTTTTCATCGCCAACCCTTTTCCGGAGCATGTGCAGGCGCCATGCACCACCTGGATACAGATGCATATCGAACATGTTCCAGCTATGGTCATATTCTCGCGTGATGATGGGCCGTACATAATTATTTTTGGCTTCACCGATATAGCTCCGGGCTTCTTCGGCCATTTGCCAATCCATAGCATCTTTGCCTTCAGAATCCTCAAGCCAGACCGATTCAATATAGGTTGCCCAACTTTCCTTTAACCAAACGTGGGCAAAATCGTATGAAACCACAGCATCCCCAAAGTAGGAGTGGGACATTTCATGAACATTAATGAGATCCATGATGTATTGCCATTCTCTGGCCATATTCTCGTCAAGCATGAATTTATCATCCCAGGTGACCAGCGAAATATTTTCCATGGCTCCGCCAATTTCACGACCAGCGACTTGAAAATATTTGGGGTATGGGAATGCCATTCCCAGCTTTTTCTCCATCCAGATCAACATTTTCCGGGTAGCGCCAAATGTGCGTTGAAGTTGTTCTGGTGTATAGGATTTATCGGCGTAATAGGCGATTGGAATATCACGGAGTGGTTCATCTTTATACTCAGAGAATTCACCCATTGCGAAACAGGCCAAATAACTGGCACAGGGATAATCAAGCTTCCAGTGGGCCGTTTTCATCCCGTCCTTTTGGGTTTCCTCAACGAGAGCACCATTTGCGAGTATGGTCAGATTTTCATGAGCAGTGAGATAATATTCCATTTTTGATCTCACATTAGGAAAATCGATACAGGGGAACCAATATCTTGCACGTTCAGTTTCGTTATCTGTGATTGCATACAGCGGTAGGTGAGGTCTCATGGCATCTGGTTGAGAAAATCGCAACCCGGATATGGGATCCTGGACGGAATATTCAACGCGAATGACCCGTGTCTCGTTCTTTTTATACACCTGGTCATAGGCAAGCGAAATCACTTTCCCATCATAAGTTTTGTTTAATTTCAAACCCGCCTGATCGATAACTTTGAGATCATCAAAATCGACAGCATCCAATTTCAGAACATGTGGCCCGGCAACGTTTGCCACGATTGTAATCAATGCATAACCACGAGCGCTGCGTGCCTTTAAGTCAACGGTTAGATGGATTTCCGTGTGAACCGGTTCCAGCTTTAAATCGGGAGCATAGTTTTTTTGCCCCTGGTTTAAGCTAAAATCTCCAAATTGCATTTGATTAGCGCGGAGCATTTGTGCGTACTTCATATTGATTCCTTAAACCGATTATTTGCTAAAATCTAAAAGGGAAATTTCGAACCAACCCCTCTGTTCATTTGTGACAATAATAGTATTCGCATCTTTAAAGCAGACACCCTCCGCTTGATCAGCCTTAAGCAGTCTAAAACTCTTGGGAGTCTCTGATAAAAAGTTGACACCACGTTTGGGTTTGGGAAAATACCAAACTGCCGTTGCAAACGGATTTTGTGCCAGGAGGATCATACCTGATTCATCAGGAGCAATATTTGCATCTGTTACCCAACCTCCGAGATTCTCTTTACGACCAATGTATTTCAAAATCTTAGATTTATTTGTGTAGCGAGTCTCTAACCGATAAAGTTTGGTTGATGGCACTGGTTTGTTAATGTTTTGATCTCCTCGATGTTTTGTGAGAAAATAGATCATCCCTTGAAAAACGAAGATAGATTCGCAGTCATATTCCCATACCGTAGCCGGATATTTTTCCTGATCCGGATAACGAATCGGAAGCCAGACCAATGGGCGGGTCTCTGTGACCGAGTGCGGATTGGGTTCTGGCACTAGATATATACCCAGATCCCTACGTGCATTCCCATTATTTCCCATATCAGCGATGATGAGTGTGTCTCCCAGGACAGTCATAGCTTCCCAATCCTGGCAGATAGCTCCGCTAATTTTGATGCCTGGAAAATTCCCTTCCTTTTTTTTATCATAGCGCTTTCTAACATAATCCGGCATGATAATTTCGCCTTTGGAATTCAAGGCAAAAATGGCGGCCTCATTCCCCGAATCATTACAGACCCAGAAGACATCGGGATAGGTCAGGCTTTTAACAATAGCGCTTTGTTCGTCGATGGGGGGGTGTTCGACGCGGAGATTTGTATTTTGTCCAATTAAAGAGGATAAAGTAAGAATTAAGGTGAAAACCATTCGGCTCATAATGTGTACAGCTCCTCATTTGAGGCTGATAGAAGGTTCGATTTTAGACTGAATAATAGTTCATCATAAGGGTGAACCGGGTTAAATAGTATCATGACTGCAAATTCAACAACAGATACGGGAAATCAAGCAAAAATCTGGCTAAACCGTCGATACCATAACTACAACTACTATCTCCAAAACCTGTACGGTGAAAAAATTCGAAAAGTATCCTTGCATGGCGGATTTACCTGTCCCAATCGGGACGGTTCCAAAGGGCATGGTGGCTGTATTTATTGCAATAATGATAGTTTTGTCCCACACTACATCAATAAAGAAATGTCCATTCCCCTACAGATGGAAGCCTCTATTCCCTTCATGATCGACCGTTATGACGTTCAGAAATATATCGCTTATTTCCAGGCCTATTCCAACACCTATGATGAATTAGAGAAACTTAAAAGGATGTACGAGCAGGCAATAGATTATCCCAATGTGGTTGGGTTGGATATTGGAACTCGTAG